>ERZ842401.576-NODE-576-length-53204-cov-8.556135_pt1 | contig 53204 bp, 35 predicted proteins | sample MGYA00521270_ERZ842401 | MGnify/ENA primary metagenome ERZ842401 (study PRJEB31892, sample SAMEA3878208) | bioreactor metagenome | biome: Moose rumen | place: Sweden | collected 2011-10 | study: EMG produced TPA metagenomics assembly of the PRJEB12797 data set... | reverse complement strand
CCGACACTTACACCCGTGGCGGTTACCGTTTCTCCAGCCCCGACACGATACACAAGCTCTTTCGCGAGAACGAGGTTCCGGACACTGTAGTGGTGTCGGACAGCGGTCATAAGTACAACTTCAACATCAACGCCCTGCTCGTCAAAGCACTGCTCAAAAGCGGCCAGCTGTCTATGGACCGCACCTGCGACTTCGACTACGTGCTGCTTCCATGTGAGAAATACGATGCATGGTGGTCGTACAAGAAGTGCCGCGGCTATTTTCCCGGCGTGGCCATGGCCGGAGGACTCGTGGTGGGAGTGGAAAACCGCGACGGCCAGTTCGTCGTCCGCACCATCCTCACCAACGACCGGGACAGCACCGAGGAGGAAATTGTGCTGTACTACAACCAGCGCGGTTCCAAGGAGCGCGTGTTCGACGAGATGAACAACGACTTCGGCTGGGGGCATCTCCCCGCCTCCGACATGTCGGCAAACACCGTCTTCATGCTCCTTACGGCATTGCTGCGCAATTTCATGGCGCTATTCAAACAGTTGATTGCCAGATATTTCGGTTCAAACATTGCCGAAACGTCGAGAATGAAGAGGGTGGTGCGTAATTTCATGACCGTGCCTTTCAAGTGGGTGGTGAAGGGTGGTCAGATGTGGTTGCGGCTCTACACCGACAAGCCTTACGACTGCCTGCGGTTATGAGTTGCTGTTTTTTTGGCTTTTCCCGCCTTTCCCCATTCGCTTGGGTGGGGGGAGTTGAGTTCAAAAATAACGTATTTACTGTTTTTCAGTAAATTATCTGGATATATCAAGTGCTTTATCACAGCTTTTCCGCCAAGATGTCCTTTTTTTTAATTGCGGAATTTAGGAGGTATAATTTTATTTTTATGCTTATCACGGAATCCATCGCCGACAATCCGATACTGTTTGGCATAACAGCCACGCTAACACTACTGTTGGCCTTGGCTTGCATCATAGCAGTTTTCGCAATGGGAAAAAAAGTGCTTATAGGCGCTAACGCAGTGTTTTATATCGTTATGTTTGCTTTACTTATAATCAGATACAACAATCAGCCATCTGCCACCGCCAACGAAGTTGTAACCATACTCACATCCGATAACGAAGAGTTCGATAAACTGTCGGACACCACTATGTTCTACAGCTGGAACGTCACAAACACCAACGTCTTTACGTTTTTTAAAAAGAACACCACCACAACACTCCCATCGGAAAAGTACATATACTGCGGAATAGGGGTGCTATCGCACAAAGACAAGCAATACACAGAGGAGGAATACAAAAAGGAACTGAAAAGGAAAGAAGCTAGGCAACCCGACTACTACCCTTTTCCATAAATCACGTCATCAACATCTCTGCCCCATTACCGTCTTGCCCTTTCCACTTTTTTTTCGTATCTTTGCAAATTGTAAAAACACACAAACATCATGCAAAACAACTACTGTATAATAATGGCCGGAGGCATTGGCAGCCGTTTCTGGCCTGTAAGCAAAACCGAGTGTCCAAAGCAGTTTATCGACATCTTGGGCACGGGCAAGAGCTTTATCCGTAGCACTTTCGAGCGTTTTCTGCCCGTGGTGCCACCCCAAAATTTCCTCGTGGTAACCAACGCCATGTACAAAGACCTTGTGCTGCGGCACCTGCCCGAACTCAACGAGCGGCAGGTACTTTGCGAGCCCATGCGCCGCAACACAGCCCCCTGCATTGCCTACGCAGCATACCACATCCTGTCGAAAACTGCCGACGCCAACATTGTGGTAGCTCCTGCCGACCACCTCGTTACCAACGAAACAGAGTTCCAGCGCATCATCACCGCCGGGTTCAACTTTGTGTCGCAACCCGAAAACAGCAACGCCCTGCTCACCATAGGCATCAAACCCAGCCGTCCCGAAACAGGCTACGGCTATATACAAACCCCCGATGCCGGCTGTCCCAACGGACAGGTTACCAAAGTGGCCAGCTTCACCGAAAAGCCCAACCTCGAAAAAGCCACACAGTTCCTGCAAAACGGACGCTACCTGTGGAACTCTGGCATCTTTATCTGGACACTGCAGGGCATCCTCAACGCCCTCAACACCCACATACCGCAGATAACTGCCGTTTTCGACACCGGCAAAAACATCTTCGGCTCCGCGGACGAACAGGCGTTCATAAACCAGAACTTCGGCTCATGCCCCGACATTAGCATCGACTATGGGGTGATGGAAAAATCGCCCCACACATACACCATCCCCGCCGACTTCGGCTGGAGCGACATCGGCACTTGGGGTTCGCTTTTCGTACACGCCGCCAAGGACAATGCCAACAACGCTGTAAAAGGCAACGCCATGCTTGTGAATACCCAAAACTCCGTGGTTAATGTAGAGAATGGCGTGGAGGCCATCGTGCAGGGCTTGGACCAATGCCTTGTGGCCTTCAGCGGCAACTCGCTCATTGTTTGCCGTCTTGCCGACGAACAGAAAATAAAAGAATGGGTTGCACAGCTTAATGCAAAAAAGCAATAGTGCTCCTCATTTTGTAAACGAAAAAAGAGTCTGCCCGATAGGCAGACTTTTTTTTACACCCTGCGTCCTCGGATGCGGGGCAAAAAAAAGGCTCCTGCAAGAGGAGCCTTTTCTGTATAGGATTGTGAACTACTATTCTTCGTCCAGGTTTACGTAGAAGGAGGTGCGACGGTTGATGCTGAATTTGCAATCGCCGAAGCATTCGCGTTTACCTTTCCACTGAGTGCTCAGACGGCCTTCGTCAACACCGTATTTCTCAACGAGAAGTCTCTTGGCTTCTTTGGCACGTTTTTCAGACAGTTTGTCGTTGTATTCGTAACTGGCGGGTTCGTCGCAGAAGCTGATGATGGTGAATTTGGTGTTGGGGTTGTTTTTCATAACCTCAGCAACAGCTTTCAGTTTGTTCATCTGGTCGGCGGGAACTTTCCATACGTCGTTGGGGTAGAGGATAGACAGAGGCATACCGTAAAGGTTGTTCTGGTTGTCCTTTATGTTTTTCAGAGCATTGCGCAGGCGGTTGTTGTCGGCTTCGGATTTGTCGAGTTTGTCTTTCAACTGACCATTGTTGTCTTCGAGGGCAGCAATTTTATTTTTGAGGTCGTTTTCTTTGTCTTTAGCCTTTGCAAGCTCGTCTTCGGCATCTTCTTTGGATTTCTTGAGTTCGTCAAAGTTTTCTTGAGTGAGCATTCTTTCCTGTTCGATGCGAGCTTTATCTTCAGGCATCACACCAAGGTGGAATTCCAGTCCGATGGGGATGTAGAGGTAGTTGCCAACCCAGTCGAATTTGTTGATTTGGGTGAAGTCAGCCAGAGCGTAGAGGGTGGGTTCTACGAATACGGACATACGGTTGATGAATCTCCAAGAAAGACCCATTCCAACGTTTCCGGTGTAGAAGTTGTCGCCGAGCCACATATCTTTGCTACCGTCGGTAGTAGCACGGTCTTGGTCGGGAAGGAGGATAGTGCCGCCCATACCAGCTTTCAGATACCACTGCCATTTGCGATAAGGATCTTTGTAACCCTTGATAGCGTCGATGATCGAGAATGTGAAATCAACCGAAAGGTTCAGGTGTTCGCCCACATAGTTCAGGTTAGGAATCCACTCGTGGTCATCATTTTTCCAAAGGTTGATGTTTTTGATTTTTGTGTCAACATCAGAATAAAGCAGGTTGAAACGAACGTCCCATACGTGGTTCAGTTCTTTTGCAAAGAAACCGCCAACACCCCAGCCCCAGCGTTCGTGAGGGTTAGTAGCGTTAATAACGGGATCAAGGGTCTCTTCCTGAATTCTCCATGTGGCACCACCGTGGATACCAATCGACCAATTGCTCCAAAAACTGTAATGAGGATAGCGGGTCAACGGAGTAACCTCTTTTTCCTCTTCTTGTGCGAAAGCTCCGCTGAAGCTCAGCACTAAGCATGCAACTAATGCAAATTTTAATGTTTTTTTCATTTGATTATCAATTAATTATTTTATATATTCGTTTTATTCGTCTTTCTAAACTAATGTCAATTACGCATTTACGTCCCTTTTTTACGTGAAAAGGACTTTGCAAAGTTACATTTTTTTTTTCATTTTCCGCATGTTTTTCCCATCTTTTTTTAGACATTTTTCTTTTTTATTGATTATCAATGTTTTAAAAATAACATCGGGACACAATATTTTCAAAACAATCAAGTTATTTGTTTTATTGAACAGAACGTTTTCACCAGAATAAACACATTTATGTTGAAAATTATAATCACTTCTTTTTTATAATAACCATGCTTTTTTGGTATTTTTGTACTATAAATATCTATACCTTTATTTCAAAATCTCAAACGAAAGGAACTGTCAATCAGATTTTTATCAAACAACCAAAAACAGATAACTGCCATGAATCGCCCAACACTCAGCGCAAACGCAACAAAAGTATTGATAAACAGCCGTGATGAGGCCACGCGGCTTAAAAGTCAGAAAATCAGCATAGAACACCTTTTCCTCGGCATACTGCGCGAAAAAGACTGCGCCGCCATGAGGATGCTCAACGAGGCCAACATCGACACCGCAAGCCTCCGGCAACGTATCGAGAAAGCCCTTGCAGAAATGAGCGAAAACGTAAACTATACGGCAAACGACCAAGTGCCTTTCATGAGACAAACAGAAAACGTAATAAATTTTGCCGGCCTTATATCAAAGGAGTTCAAAAGCCCTGAAGTGAGAACAGAATATCTGCTTCTGGCGCTACTCAGAAACGACGAAAACATTGTTTCACAACTGATTTCGAGCCAAGGACTTGACTACGACAAGGCACATGCTTTTTGCAAAAAAATGAACCAAAACAACAATTTGCCCAACAACCAGCCGCAACCAAATGTGCAATCGAGCGCCTCGTTCGATGACGACGACGATGACGATTTGGAACAGAGCTCTTCAGATTCGTGGAACGACACTGGCGCTCCTGCCGGCCACAAAAACAGCCGCACCCCTGCCCTCGACAACTTTGGCCGCGACCTTACCAAAGCCGCCTCCGAAAAACGCCTCGACCCCATAGTGGGACGCGAAAAGGAACTGGAACGCATCGCCCAAATCCTGAGCCGACGCAAAAAAAACAACCCCATACTCATCGGCGAACCGGGAGTTGGCAAGTCGGCCATAGCCGAAGGCCTTGCCATACGCATAAGCGAAGGCAAAGTGCCACGCACTCTGTTCGGCAAACGCGTTGTCTCGCTCGACCTTGCATCGCTGGTGGCCGGCACCAAATACCGCGGACAGTTTGAGGAACGCATGAAAGCCATTCTCAAAGAGTTGGAACAAAACCCCGACATCATTGTTTTCATCGACGAAATACACACCATTGTGGGTGCAGGAAGCGCAGCCGGCTCGCTCGACGCCTCCAACATGTTCAAACCGGCGCTGGCCCGCGGCGAACTGCAGTGCATTGGCGCCACCACCCTCGACGAATACCGGCAATACATAGAAAAGGACGGCGCCCTCGAACGTCGTTTCCAAAAGGTGATAGTAGATGCCACAACACCCGAAGAAACCGTCACCATCCTCAACAACATAAAAAGCAAATACGAAGACCACCATCTGGTAAGCTACTCGCCCGAATCCATAGAGGCCTGCGTGTCGCTCACCAACCGCTACATAAGCGACCGCCTGCTGCCCGACAAAGCCATCGACGCCATGGACGAGGCCGGCGCGCGGGTGCACATTTCCAACATAGAGGTACCGCAGGAAATCATCGCCCTCGAACAGGAAATTGCCCGCGTGGTGGCAAAAAAGAAAGAGGTGCTGGCACAGAAAAACTACAACGAGGCCGCCGAATACCGCGACCAAGAACGCGAGCTGAACGCCAAGCTCACCGACGTGAAACGCCAGTGGGAAAAGGACGAGAAACAAAAACGCATCACCATCACCGAACAGGACGTGGCCGAAGTGGTGGCCATGATGACAGGCGTGCCCGTGCAACGCATTGCGCAAAGCGAGAGCAACCGCCTGATAAGCATGGAAAACGACCTGCAAAGCAAGGTGATAGGACAAAACGAGGCTGTGCAGAAAATTGCCAAGGCCATACGTCGAAACCGCGCCGGACTGAAAGACCCCAACAAACCCATAGGCTCGTTTATTTTCCTCGGCCCGACAGGCGTTGGCAAAACATACCTTGCCAAAGTGCTGGCCCAATACCTTTTCGACTCCGAAAACGCCATGATACGTATCGACATGAGCGAGTACATGGAAAAATTCGCCGTGTCGCGACTCATAGGAGCGCCTCCGGGATACGTGGGCTACGAAGAGGGTGGACAACTTACCGAAAAAGTGCGCCGCAAACCCTACTCCATAGTGCTTCTCGATGAAATAGAGAAAGCCCACCCCGACGTGTTCAACCTGTTGCTGCAAGTGCTCGACGACGGACAGCTCACCGACGGAATGGGACGCAAGGTGGATTTCAAAAACACCATCGTCATTATGACCTCCAACATAGGCTCGCGACAGCTTAAGGATTTCGGCACCGGAGTGGGGTTCAACACCTCGGCTCGCGAACAAAACCGCTCCGACATGGAACGCGACGTGATAGAAAAAGCCATGAAAAAAGCCTTTGCTCCGGAGTTCCTCAACCGTATAGACGACGTTATTGTGTTCAACAACCTGAAACGTCCCGAAATACACAAAATTATCGACATAGAGCTGAAAGGCCTCTTTGGCAGGATAAACGAAATGGGCTACTCCATAAGCATCAGCGAAAGCGCCAAGGACTTTCTGCTCGACAAGGGCTGGGATCCCAACTTCGGCGCACGCCCGCTGAAACGTGCCATACAGAAATACATCGAGGACGAACTGGCCGAGGAGATAATAAAATCGTCGCTACACACTGGCGACCAGATACTTATCGACACCGAGGACTTTGGCGACAACAACAAAATAATAAAATTCCGCATTACTCCCACCGAACCCGCCGCCACTGCCGACTCCGAGCCCCAAGTCATTGCCGGTAGCACGCCCACAAACGAATAAACTATGACCGACAAGCAAAACACCAAAATAACCGAGATAGGAAGTCTGGGCAAACAGGCTCTTATACAACGGCTTACGCAAAATTTCGAAACTCGCAACCAATCTACCGCCAAGGGCTTGGAAAACGATGCCGCGGCATTGGACCACAGCCAAGCACAAACAGTGGTTGGCACCGCCATCATGGTGGAGGGCATACATTTCGACATAACCTACACACCTCTGCAACACCTTGGCTACAAGGCTATTGCATTGTCAATGGCCAAAGTGGTGGCAATGAACGCCCTGCCAAAGCAAATTATGGTAAGCATGGCAGTGTCGAGCCGCTACTCGGTGGAGGCACTCGACGAACTGTTTGCCGGCATACACCGCATCTGCCTGCGCTACGACACCGACCTTGCCGGCTGCGACATAACCTCGAGCATGAGCGGACTTACCATCTCGGTAACCGCCATAGGCTCCGCCGACAAAAACCGCATCACGGGCCGCGGCGGCGCACAGGTGTACGACCTGCTCTGCGCCAGTGGCGATTTCGGGTCGGCATACGCCGGACTGCTCATTCTCGAACGCGAAAAGGCCACCTTCAAAGCCAATCCCAATTTCCAGCCCGACTTTGCCTCGCACGAGTACGTGCTTGAACGCTTTCTGAAACCCGAACCGCGCACCGACATAGTGAAATGGCTGGCCGACAACGACATAGTGCCCACCGCCATGACCAACGTGGCCGACGGACTGGCCGACGCCGCTCTGCACCTGTGCAACACTTCGCACTGCGGCTGCGAAATTTACGAGGAACGCATACCCATCGACTACGGCACCTCCCACGTGTGCACAGATTTTGGCACCAACATGCTGCCGGTATCGCTTGCGCTGAACGGTGGTATGGACAACGAACTGCTTTTCTCCATCAAACAGGACGACTACGAAAAAATTAAATCCTGCCCAAACATCGCCATCGTTGGACACATCACCGAACAAAACCGCGGCGCCATTATGGTAACACCGCAAAACACAGCCATACAACTGACATCGCAAAGCTGGAACCCATCCAAATAACATCCCCCTGCCCTAATATATATAATGTATGACCATACATGAGATTCTGAAAAAATATTGGGGCTACGACAAGTTCCGCCCTTTGCAGGAGGATATCATAAACTCTGTTTTAAACGGTTACGACACTTTGGCACTGCTGCCCACAGGCGGAGGCAAATCCATCTGTTTCCAAGTGCCTGCCATGGCCCTCGACGGGCTGTGCATAGTAATATCGCCGCTTATAGCCCTGATGAAAGACCAAGTGCAGCACCTGCAAGAGAAGGGAATAAAAGCCGAGGCGCTGGTTTCGGGCATTGGGGTGCGCGACACCGAACGCATAATAAACAATTGCCTATACGGCGGCATGAAATTTTTGTACGTATCGCCCGAAAGGTTGAAAAACCGCGGCTTTATAGAGGCTTTCAAACAGATGAAAATAGGCCTTATCGCCGTGGACGAGGCACACTGCATATCGCAATGGGGCTACGATTTCCGTCCGCCATACCTCGAAATTGCACAGATACGCGCCTTTCATCCCAAAACGGTGATAATGGCCCTTACAGCCACCGCCACGCCGGCAGTGGTGACCGACATTCAGGACAAACTGGCCTTTGGCAAACGGCGCAACGTTTTCCAAAAAAGTTTCTACCGCGAAAACCTAACCTACATGGCTTTCTACGAGGAGGACAAATACAGCCGTATGCTGCGCATAATAGCCGCCGTGAAAGGGTCGGGCATTGTGTATGTGCGCAACCGGCGCCGCACTCAGGAAATTGCCGAATTTCTGACTTCGAAAGGGATAAGGGCCTCGTATTATCACGCAGGGCTGAAAACTGAGGACCGCGACGCACGGCAAAAACGGTGGATGGACGGCCATACACCCGTGATAGTGGCCACCAACGCCTTTGGCATGGGCATAGACAAGCCCGACGTGCGCTATGTTATACACCTTGACCTACCCGACTCACCCGAAGCCTATTTCCAAGAGGCCGGACGCGGGGGACGCGATGAAAAACAGGCCTATGCCGTAATTTTGTACAACAACACCGACATCGACCAACTGAGGCAGAACTTCGCAACCGCCTATCCCCCACTGCAATACATACGCAACGCCTACCGCGCGGTGTGCAATTTTTACCAAATTCCCGAAGGGTCGGGGCTGAACCAGAAGTTCAATTTCGACCCCATGGCCATCTGCGACACCTACGGCTTTCAGGTGGTCCCTTTTTTCAGCGCACTGCGATTTCTCGAAAAAGAAGGACTCATCATCATCCCCGAAAGGCAAGAAACCACCTCGCACCTCAAAATAATAGTCTCCAACGAAGAGCTGTACCGCTTTCAGGTGGGCAACCCCATATACAACGACCTTATAAAGCTGATACTGCGAATGTACGGAGGGCTGTTCACCACCTACGTGAGCATAAACGAAAAGGCAATTGCCCGCAAGATGTACCGCGACGAGGAAAACATCGTGTCGCTGTTGTGCAAATTACACAAAATGAACTATATAGACTATCAGGAGAAGGAAAACTGCCCACAGATAATTTTCAGTTCGCCGTGTGTGAGCCCCCAAAGTCTGTACATCAGCGATGCCAACTATAAAACCCTGAAAGAGAATGCTTTGGTACGTATCAACGCAATGATTGACTATGTGCGGGGGAGCCAATACTGCCGCAGCAGCGCCCTACTGTACTATTTTGGCGAAAAAAACAATATTCGATGCGGCCGTTGCGACGTGTGCATTGCCAAAAACAGGGAGAACAGTGCCGAAACTCTGCGCCAGAACATTTTGGAATTACTGAACAACAACCCCATGACCATGAAAACGTTGTGCGCCAAAATGCCTTCGCTCAACGAAAAGGCCATCACCGGCACGGTGCGCGAGATGATAGACTACAACATACTGGCGTGCGACGAGGATATGCGGCTGTATATAAAATAAAACAAAAAAAAGAGGCCTCAAAGCCTCTTTCTCTAATCCTTTCTGATAGAGAGAACCCAAAGGTTTGCCCCCAACGTTTCTCAGTTCAAATTCAGAGCAAAATGAGCTGTTCGTGTCCTCACTTGCTGAATGCAACCGGCATACAGCAATATGGCTCTGATGGCCATTTTGGAGGGCTGCAGCCTTGCTCCTTTTATACGTTTTTTGTTGTTTGTGGTGCTGGTGTTTTCCGAAAAGTTGTATTCATTTACCATAGGCAAAAGCTTTTTATTGCACTTGCACGCCCTTTTTGCGGCGTTTGTCTGAGTAAAAAACTATGTTCTGTCATATTTATTGCATCATATTGATATTTTAACATTTAAGCATTGCTCTGCATTGCTGAAAAAGCGTTAGACGCTGGTTTTTCGGCCGGTTTACGTTGCTACATCAAAAAACGGAGCGGCAGCAGCATCCACTCCACGGCACGGTCGAAACGGGAGCGTTTTATCCATTCCTCGTAGCTGAAATTGACGCAATAGCTGAGAGTTTTTTCGATATGGTTGGCAAGCAGTAGCGTAATTTGCTCGTTGTGCCCAATGAGCGCCACCTCGTGCTGATGCTGGAAACTGCGGAAATCGAAATTGGCGGAAGAAATGCTGAACAGTTCGCCGTCTATCAAAAGACATTTGGCGTGCAGGTTGCCCGGGGTGTAGAATTTGAAGTGCACACCGCCGTCGTGCAGAGTTCCCAACGAGTGGCGGCGCACTATATCGGCAGCCATCACGTCAGAGTTGAGAGGCGAAATCACTGTTACCTCCACCCCGCGCTGAGCGGCGCTGATAAGTGCTTTGCGCAGGCGCGAGTTGGCAAGGAAATAGGGTGTTTCGATAACAACCGAGCGTTTGGCCGAGCGTATCATGGCTTCGTAGCGGCGGCTCAACCGCTGGCGCCTACGCGAGGGTATCTCCTGTATTATGGTCATCTGCTTGTAGTTGATGTCGCGTTTGAAACGCAGCTTGTCCAAATCCATGCGGTTGTATATGGCGTAGTTGTCGTTGAACACCTTTTGGAACAGTCGTGCCATTGGGTCCTCGATGCGCAGGTTAAGTTCGCGCCACGACAGGGAGTAGGCCGAAATGTTGGCCGAACCGATATAGGCAATGCGGTTGTCGATGACAAGTACTTTACGGTGGTCGCGGCGGTGGTTGTCAGAGATAAAGTTGAGGGTGAGTATCAGTTTTTTGAACCATCGCACCTCGCCTCCAGCCTGCACTATGGGGTCGAAAAAGCTTTTTTTCTGGCGTGTGCCCCAAGCGTCGACGAGCACACGCACCTTCACCCCTTGACGGGCCTTTTCGGCCAAAGCCTGACAAAACCGCACCCCCATGGCATCGTCGTTGAAACGGAAGGTTTCGAGATACACATACTCCTTGGCGGCACCTATGTCGCGGAGCTGTTCGTTGTAAAGTTCCAAATTGTCGTCGTAAAGTGATACCTGTTTCAGTTCCATAAAGGGCGTAGTTGTGTTGTGTTGTGTTGTGTTGTGTTTTATTTTATATAAGATTGTTGATAACGCAAAAAAGAGCGTTTTTATTTTGTTGATTATCCGTTTTTTGCACAAAGCGGATTTTTTTTCGGCAGAAAAAGGACATTTTTTGTGCAAGGCATTGGGCAAAAAGCAAAAAAAAACGTAAATTTGCAGTTGCGAAAACGGAGTGTGCAAAATGCTCCAAATTTGCATTATTAACTGTAGTTCAAATATTTAAAGGTAACATAAATGAAAAAAATACTTATTGTAGGAGCTGGCGGACAGATTGGCTCCGAGCTTACCCGCACCTTGCGCGACATTTACGGAAACGACAACGTGGTATGCAGCGACCTGCGTCCCCTGAAAGGCGAGATTTACGAACGCGGCCCCATCGAACGTATCGACTCCACACAAATTATGCAGATTGCCGAAGCTGTGAAGAAATACAACATCGACACTATCTACAACCTTGCCGCCATACTTTCGGCCACGGCAGAGCTCAACCCCATGCTTGGTTGGAACGTGGGCATTGGCAGTTTGGTGAACTGTTTGGAAGTGGCCCGTTTGTTTGGCTGCGCAGTGTTCACCCCAAGCTCGATAGGAGCTTTCGGTCCCAGCACCCCGCACGACATGACTCCGCAGGACACCATCCAGCGTCCGGCCACCATATACGGTGTTACCAAAGTTACCGGCGAGTTGCTTAGCGACTACTATTTCACCCGCTTTGGAGTGGACACCCGCTCGGTACGTTTCCCCGGACTTATCTCGAACCTTACTTTGCCTGGCGGCGGCACCACCGACTACGCTGTGGAAATTTATTATGCCGCTGTAAAAGGCGAGAAATTTGTATGCCCGCTGAGAAAAGGCACTTTCATGGACATGATGTACATGCCCGATGCCCTTAGCGCCATGATAGACATCATGGAAGCCGACCCGAGCAAGCTGGTGCACCGCAACTCGTTCAACGTTACCGCCATGAGCTTCGACCCCGAAATTATATACAACGCCATAAAGAAATATGTGCCCAACTTTGAGATGGTTTACGAGCCCGAGCCGATAAAACAGGCTATTGCCGATAGCTGGCCCAACTGCATGGACGATTCGTGCGCCCGCAAGGAATGGGGCTGGAACCCGAAATACGACCTCGACAAAATGACGGTTGACATGCTCGAAACACTTAAAAAGAAACTTCTGTAGCCTTTTGCAGATTATTAAAAAAGCGGTCAAATCACCTGATTTGACCGCTTTTGCTTTTTAAAAGGAATGTGTTCAATCCACTTGCGTGTTGATAAACGAGTTGGGAATGATATTGCCGTTGTTGTCTACAGCCGTGTTGGAGTGGTCACTGTCAACGCCGAAATCCAAATTCATACCCTCACGCTGATAAGCTGGGATTTCCTCATATTTGGACAAGCCGGCGGGGGTGCTCACCTCCTGTTTCATTTTTTTGATTTTTGTCATCCGTTCATAAAACTTCGACTCCAGTGCTTGTTTTTCCATTTCGGTCTGCACAGCCAGGTGAGAGAGGGCAGGTGCGGGCTTGGGGGTGGGCACAGGTGCTGCGGCTGGTGCGGGCTGCACTTTTGTGTGTGCAACAACTTCCACATCGGCTTGGCGCGTTCCCTTGGGTTTCAGCTCAAAACCGGGAGTGTAGGGCTCGGGTTTGAGCTCTACTGTTTCGGCCTGCGGCTTGTCGGATAACTGCTCAATGTCGTCCATTTGGATAACTGTGCGTTCCTGTTTGGGTTCAACAGTGGGCTGCTGCTGAACTTGCACTGTATCGGCGGGTTGGGCTTCGGTCTGTGGCTGTTTGGGCTCAACAACGAAACCGAAGTCATTGCCGTTTTCGTCGACGGGCTCTTTTGTGTTGGACTCATCGCTGACAGGTTCTTTCGAATCGTCTTTTAACTCTTCTCTCTTCTTATCTTCTTTGATTGTCCCTTCGGAAGATTTTTGCTCGTTGCCTGTGGAAATCTGAAATCCTGTGGCCACCAATATCACCCTCAGGCTTTCGCCCAAAGAGTCGTCGAATCCGACGCCCATTTTCAGGTTGGGCGAATTTTTGCAGGTTTGTGTTATTGCTCCGGTTATTTCTTTAATTTCCTCATCGTCCACCTCATATTCCTTGCTACAGGTGATGTGGAGCAGTATCTTTTGCGAGTCGGTTATGTCGATGTCGTTGAGCAGTGGCGATTCCATAGCTTGTTGCACGGCCTCTATGGCACGGTTTTCGCCACTGGCGATGCCGGCTCCCATTATTGCGGTACCGCTTTGCGACATCACGCTGTCCACATCGCGCAGGTCCACGTTCATGTAAGAGTTAACGGTGATCATCTCGGCAACGCTTTTGGCGGCTGTCAGCAGCACATCGTCGGCTTTGGCAAAACATTGGCTAAATTTAATGCGTTCACCGGTAAACACTTTGTTGTTGTCGATAATGATGATGGAATCCACTTTATCGCGCAGATGTTTCAATCCTTCCTGAGCCTGTTGCAAACGCGCTATGCCTTCGAAATCAAAAGGCATTGTAACTATTGCCACCACAAGCACGGATGGCATGTACGGGTCGTTGGTCTCTATAGATTTGGCTATTTCGGCAATGACAGGAGAAGCACCTGTACCCGTACCGCCTCCCATTCCAGAAGTGATAAAAAGCATACGAGTGCCTGCAAGAGATTCTTTTATACGGTCTTTGGCCTCCTCGGCATATTGTTTTGCCACCTCGGGTCTTCCACCGGCCCCTAATCCCTCCCCGAGTTGTATTTTATTTACAACCGGACTGGTTGCCAGCGATTTGGAATCGGTGTTGCACACTATAAAGTCAACGCCTTTAATACCTTCGCTGAACATGTGGTTAACAGCATTGGTTCCACCGCCGCCCACTCCGATCACTTTAATATAGTGAGACTCTTCTTTTGGTGCTATAAAATCCATAGTTAATGTCATATATACCGTTATAATTCAATCATTTACGTAGTTGTTGTAAAATACAAAACCTGCTGTAAATTTACAACATTATTATCTTTTTTTAAAGCCTTTGCCAATCTTGTTTTCAACAGTTTTATGTTAGTTTTTGTTGATAAGTGTTTTTATTGGTTTCAAACAGGTTGTTGTTATGGCTATGCATCACATCCGTTGTGATGGTTTGCCTTCGGCGGCATACTGGCAGGTACAACAATATATTCGAGGCTTAGTGCCTAATTTTAAATTGCGTTTTGACAAATATCTTTGTTTCAAGCTTCAGTGGTGCCGTCAACTGTTTTTTACATTTCCTCATCGCCTTTTTCCAAAAAACGGTCGAAATAGTCTTGCAGGGCCTTAAAGAACGATTTTTTCTTGGGTTTTGAGGGAGCAGGGGTTGGTTCGGGAGCTGGTTCGGGTTCGCTGTCGAGAATGCCCGGGTCTATTGGTTCGGGCTGGGGTTCGGGCTGTTCGGGCAGAGGTTCGCTTTGTATCTGCTCGTCCAATTTGCGTATGCCATAGAGCACAAGGCCTATACCTGTGGCATATATCGGGTCGCCGATGCCTTGACCTTTCTTGTCGTCGGGATTGGAGATATGCTCGTCGGGGGTGCCAATGCGTGCGTTGATGCCGGTGATGTATGATGTATAGTTAACAATGTCTTTCAGCTTGGATCCTCCGCCGGTTAGCACTATGCCTCCTACCAGCTGTTTTTGCAGGCCGGTTTGCATTATTTCGAGGTTCACAAAGTTAAGTATGTCTTTTGTGCGGGCCTTGATAATGCTGGCGAGCGTGCGTATCTCAATCTCGCGCTTGGGTTGGCCATGGTAGCCGGGAAAAGCTATTACCACATCGTCGAGGGCTTCGGGCATGCAGGAACCGAACTGCACTTTTAGGCGCTCGGCAGTGTCGGGCAGCACGGAAAAACCTTTCTGAATATCGTCGGTGATGGTTTTTCCGGCAACGGGAACAACATGTGTGTGGTTTATCACTCCGTTGGCAAAAATGGCTATGTCGGTGGTGCCGCCGCCTATATCCACGAGGGCAACGCCAGCCTCGAGGTCCTCCTCCGTAAGCACGGCCATAGATGAAGCTATTGGCTCCAGCACTATGCCTTTCACAGTGAGATTGGCAAGTTTTACGCTTTGCAGAATGTTCTTGATATTGGTCTTATTACCTGTAACAATATGGAAATCAGCACTTAGCTGCTTAGCCGACACACCTACGGGGTCGCGGTCGTTCAGTGGCACTGTGTCCACATAAAAAGCCTGTGGAAAGATGTGGATTATTTCGTCGCCCTCGTCGAGAAGCAGGTTGTGCTGTTCGGCTATCATGCGGTCCACGTCTTTTTCCAAGATATAGTCCTGATCGGAAGGTATGCTCACATACCCGCGGTTTGTCTTGGTTTTTATATGCTGTCCGGCAATGCCTACATACACTTCGGTGACGGAGCATTGAGCCTGTCCTGCCGCCAGCGACACAGCATATTTTATCGTTTGCGAAGCTTTCAGGATGTTCCTTACCACGCCGTGCTCCACTCCTACCGATTTAACCTTGCCGTGCCCGATAATTTTCACCTTGCCGGGATTTTGTTCGTCTTTAACGCCTATCAGACAGGCGATTTTGGTGGTTCCTATGTCCAAACCAACTACAATTTGCTGTTTATCCATAACTGTCATTGTTTTTTAGTACAAATTATTTGATCCTTGAATTTTAAATTTACTGATGAATACTTCTCCCAGCCGGTTTTCGAAAATCCCTTCTGGTAGAGTGCAAAAAGATTCTCGAATTTTTCGTCGAGATTGTTTATGTCGCCCAAAACCACGGTGTGGTTGCCAAGTTTTGGCACAATTTCCATGTCGCCGTTGGAGTTGAGGTAAATTTGGTCGAAAAGCACCTTGGCATTTTTGTCGTTGTTGATATACTTGGCCAGGCGGAATATTTTGGTAATATCGTAGTTTTCGGCCTTGGGGTTGGCGGCTACAAGCGCTTCTATGTCGAGAGATGCAATATTTCCGGAAAAATCTTTTTTTATGTAACCGTTGGCTACAATAACGCGTTGGTTATTGATTTGGCTGATAGGCATATACCGGCCTTTTGTATCGAGATAGAACTGCGATTTTTTGCTGTAGACGCGTACCAACGGCGTGCGTTGGGTAACTTTTATCATCAAATCGGAGCTCACAGTTACCGACACGTCGGCCTCATCGACAAACTGGTTTGACTTCACAACTTGGCGTATGCCTTCCAAATCGGCAGAGCCCACGGCTTGGTTTGTAATGTCGCGATACTTTTCCATAACGCTGCTACTGAGCTGCTCGGAGGTAACAAGCGTGTCGTTGGCCATATAATCCACCACTACAACTACCGAATTGATGGCTGATTGCCGGTGCAGCACGTTGGCCACAACAACCACAACCACAATCACAAGCAGCAGCAGCACTTTAATTATATTGGCGTATCGGCGTTTCATTGTCAATTGTTGCTTATTTCCAGTTCTTCTTCAAAAGCTTTTTGTATGCCGGGGAGCATTGCGTCGATATCGCCGGCTCCCATGGTAACAAGCACTTCGGGATAAAGTGCCACCAGAATGTCGGCAATGTCGTCCTTGGCACAGAGGTACTTGTTCATTTTGTTGATTTTGTGCAGAATAAGGTGCGATGTTACACCCGGTATGGGTTTTTCGCGGGCAGGATAAATGTCGAGCAGCACAATCTCGTCGAGGGGCATAAGGGCCTTTGCAAAATCGTCGGCGAAATTGGCTGTGCGCGAATACAAGTGCGGCTGGAAAACGCCAACCACACGTTTGTCGGGGTAGAGCAACTTAACGGACTGTATGCAGGTTTCTATCTCGTGCGGGTGGTGCGCATAGTCGTCGATAAACACAAAGCCGGGCGTTTTTATGCGGTAGTCGAACCGGCGGCGTATGCCTTGAAACGATTTCACGGCGGCACGCATCTCCTCTTCGGTAACGCCGCACCTGAGGGCCACGCCCATGGCAGCCACAGCGTTTTCGATGTTGTAAAGCGGCGATCCCACAATCTCAATGTCGTAATACACCTTTTCGGGAGTGTGGAAATCAAAATAGTAGTTGCCTTTGTAGTTGCGCACGTTCCACGGGTAGTAGTCGGCCTCGATGTCTTCGAAAGAATACTGCAGAGTGGTGATGTGTTCGTCGATATCGAATTCCAGTCCGCTTTTGAGCAGCAGCCCGCCGTCGGGACTTGTTTGATTGGCAAACTGGGCGAAAGCCTGCAGCAGGTTGGCGTGGGTGCCGTAGATGTCGAGGTGGTCGGGGTCGGCGGAGGTGATGACGGAATACAACGGGTGAAGCTGTAGGAAAGAGCGGTCGTACTCGTCGGCCTCCACCACCACGTAGTCGCTGTTGTGGTTTATAACCAAGTTGCTGTCGAAATTTTTGGCAATGCCTCCCAAAAAAGCGGAACATCCCACATGGCTGCTGTTGAGTATGTGCGCTATCAGCCCCGACGTGGTGGTTTTGCCATGACTGCCAGCCACGGCAATGCATTTTTTGCCGGAGGTTATCTCGCCCAGCACCACGGAGCGTTTTTTCATTGGCACACCGAGCTGTTGCAAGTGCACAAACTCTTTGTTGTCGGTCGGTACGGCGGGGGTGTAAACAACCAAGTCCAATTGCTGCGGTATGCTGGCTATGTCCTCTTCGTAGTGTATTTCCATTCCCTCGGTCTCGAGCCGGCGTGTGAGGGGCGTGCAGGTGCGGTCGTAGCCGCACACACGGTATCCCAACGAGTGGAAATAGCGTGCCAGTGCGCTCATGCCAATGCCACCTATGCCGAGGAAATAATATGTTTTAGGGCAGTCCATTGTAGTTATTGTTTTTTTATTATTTTTTCTATCTGGTCCACAATTTTATCGGCGGCGTTGTGTATGCCCATCTTCAGTATGGCCTCCGACATGGTCTTTTGCTTTTCGGTGTCGGACACGAGGCTGTCGAGTGTTTGGCAGAGGGTAGTCATGGCGTCGGCATCGCGAACCATAAGGGCGGCACCGTTGTTCACCAAGGACATGGCGTTTTTGGTCTGATGGTCTTCGGCCACGTTGGGCGATGGTATCAGAATAGTGGGTTTGCCCACCAAACACAGCTCCGAAATGGCGATGGCGCCGGCACGCGATATTATCACATCCGCTGCAGCGTAGGCACTGTCCATTTGCGAAATAAACTCGCACACTTTCACGTTGTCGGCGTTGGCGTTTTTCACGGTCTCCACGGCTTGCGAGTAGTACCTTTTGCCTGTCTGCCAAATCAACTGTATGTCTTTTTGTTTGAAATACTGCAAGTTGGCACTGATAGTTTCGTTTATGGTACGTGCGCCGAGACTGCCGCCAACCGAAAGAATGGTAAGTTTGGCGGGGTTGGTGCCGAAAGTTTTGCTGCCCTCGTCTTTGGTGAGAGCCATATCCTCCATAACCTTGCGCACGGGGTTGCCGGTGAAGACAATTTTGTCGGCAGGGAAGAATTTGTCCAAGCCATTGTATGCCACGCATATAACATCGGCTTTGGCGGCAAGCATCTTGTTGGTGAGACCTGGGTACGAGTTCTGCTCCTGCAAAAGGGTGGGGTATCCCATTGCCGAGGCGGCTTTGAGTGTTGGCGCGCTGGCATATCCGCCCACGCCCACCACTACGTCTGGGTTGAACTGACGGATAATCTGTTTGGCCATACGCTGGCTTTTGAGCAGTTTGAAAGGCACTGCCAAGTTTTTGAGAATGCTTTTGGGGCTGAGGCTACGTTGCAGGCCGGCTATAGGCAAGCCTTTAATAGTGTAGCCGGCGGCAGGCACTTTTTCCATTTCCATACGGCCGTTGGCACCGATAAAAAGTATGTCGGCGTCGGCGTAGCGGGCTTTTATGGCGTTTGCTATGGCCAAGGCGGGGAATATGTGTCCGCCTGTTCCACCTCCACTAATTATTGCTTTCATTTGTTGTTCCGGTTTGCGGTTCCGGTTCGGGTTCGTCGTCCTCGCCGGATTCCAGTTTCAGTTTGTCTATTTTATTTTTATGGCTTACAGCCAATATTATTCCTATGGCAGTGCAGGTAAGCACATACGAGGTGCCGCCGTAGCTCACCAGGGGCAACGTTTGTCCCGTTACGGGGAAATAACCAGTGGCCACACTCATGTTTATCATTGCTTGCAAGAAAATTACAAAGCCAAGCCCAAGCACTAACAGCTGTCCGAACAGCGACGAGCAGTTTTTCGAAATAATCATGCAACGTATGAAGAAAAAGAGGTAGGCCAGCAGTATCAGAACACCCACAAAGCCGCCCATCTCTTCGATTATTACTGAATAGATAAAATCGGTGTGCGACTCGTTGAGGAACCTGCCCTGCACGGTATTTCCGGGACCTGCGCCTGTAAGGCCTCCCGAGGCGATGGCAATTTTGGCCATGTTGGTCTGTGTTGGCTGATCCTTGTCGTCGCTCCACCACTCATCGATACGGTTAACCCATGTGCTGCTTCGGAACAGCTCCAAATCGAACACCACACATACAATAAGAAAAAGAGTTACTGCCCCCAATATAACGCCCACCGTTGTGAAAAGGTAGCGTCGGTTAACGCCCGCCAGAAACATCAGCACCACGCAAGCCACGAACACCAGTGCGGCGGTGGAGAAGTTCTCGGGGAAAATCATTCCGGCAATAAGGAGCACCGGTATCATCAGCCTTTTGAAAGTCTCTTTATCTTTCAGGCTGTCGCGATATTTTGTAAGCTGTCTGGCAAGATAAACCAACAGCACATATTTGGCAATCTCCGACGGCTGAAACTGCCCTATCAGCGGGATATTGTCAAGCCAGCGGTTTGCCGCATGTCCGCTTGCCGAGTCCGACATGTGCCCGTAGAACGACATTACAATCATCACGCCCATAAGCACAAAGCACAACAGGTAACCTGGGCGCGAAAGCTTGTAGAACCACTTGATGCGCAGGTGCGATATGCCTATCATTATCAAGTAGCTTACAAGCACTATACGCAAGTGTCTGAACATGGTCCAAGTAACGCTCCAGCCATGGTCGTAAGCGGCCTTGCCCAGCGAGCTGTACACTTCTATCAGAGAGATGATACTAAGAAATATTATCACCACCCAGACAGACCTGTCGCCTCGAAAAATGTTCTTTGCTGCGATAGCCATTGTTGATGTTGTTTGCTGATTTACAGTTCGTTTACAAGAAATTTGAACATCTCGCCCTGTTCGGCTACGGACACACCGTTTTCGCAAGCAGGCGAGAAAAGGGTTACTGCGTTTTCCACGTCGGAATACAGGGCCTTGTCAAGAGCCACCGCCATGTTGGGCACATCGATAATAACAGGCACTATACCGGCAAAAGTCTCGTGCAGGCGCGAGTTGTCGGCGCCAACGCAGATAAGCATACGCACTTTGCGCAGGGCCAAAGGTTTGAGAGTGTCGAAATTCACATCGTTCACATCGCCGTTGGCAATCCATATCACGGGTTTCTCCATGGTGTCGAGCGAGTACCATGTGGCGTTGGGTGTGCGCGACGAGGCATCGTTTACAAACTCCACCCCGCTGATACGGGCCACAAACTCCAGCTTATATTTCATCTCGCTGAGCGAGGCGAAACTGCGGCGCAAGGAGTCGTTGCGCATTTTTTTCAGTTTTGCGGTGTCTATGCCCGCCAAGTTGGTGTAGATCTTTTCTCTGCCCTGTGTTGCTAATGATTCTATTGTCATGGTGTTATGATGTTTTTGTATGTTTTATTATCTGATTTTCAATGTTAATAATGCAAGTGCTGCCAAACCAAGGGTGATAATCCACATGCGGGTGGTTATTTTCACCTCGTGGTATTTGTTGTTGTGTCCTTCGCCAGGACCTTTGAAAAACACGGTGGAGTTTGGCCATTTTTCCCTAAATTCGCTGTAGCTCATTCGGAAATGGTCGTGCAGTGGGGCTTTTTTCCAGATTCTGCGTTTTTTGCCTGTTCTCAAAAAGAGTTTCACATCGAGGTCGGCAAGTATTTCGAACAGGAACACGCCGCAGAGTATGGGCAGCAGCAGTTCCTTGTGAATGATAATGGCCGCCACGGCTATGATACCTCCGATGGTGAGGCTACCGGTGTCGCCCATAAACATCTGTGCCGGGAACGAGTTGTACCACAGGTATCCGACAAGGCTTCCCACAAAAGCGCACATGAATATTACAATTTCCTCGCTGCCAGGTATATACATCACATTGAGGTAGTCGGTCCATACGGCGCTGCCCGACACGTATGCCAGCACAAGCAACGCCACCCCTATGATGGCCGAATTGCCTGCCGCCATGCCGTCCATGCCGTCGTTCAGGTTGGAGCCATTGCTAACAGCAGCCACCACAAAAACGGTGAGCAATACAAAGAAAATCCAGCCTGCAATATATTTCCACCTGTCGCCCAAAAAACTGAACAGGTCGGCGTAGTTGAGGTCGTTGTTTTTGAAAAAAGGTATAGTGGTGCGGGTCGACTTCACATCGGGAGTTTTCTCCACAACCTGAACATTGTCCACAATTTTCACGGTCACTTTTTCGTTGATCACCGCATCGGGGCTGTAGCGAAGGGTAAGGCCCACTATAAGTCCCAGCAACACCTGCGCACCAAGCTTCACCCAAGGTTTGATTCCGTCCTTGCGTTTTTTGAAGGTTTTCACGTAGTCGTCGGCAAAGCCCACGGCACCTAGCAACACGGTGGTTACCACCATCAGCACAAAATACACGTTTGACAGTTTGCCAAACAGCAGGCACGGAAGCAGTATGGAGGCTATCACCACCAGTCCGCCCATGGTGGGAACACCTTTTTTTTCTGTGTTGTAAGGATCAGTTTTCGCATCTCGCTGCTGCTCGAAATATTGTCTGCGTTTCATGAAACGGATAAACACTTTGCCCAAGCAGATGGAAAAAATAATGGACAGTATGAGCACCACTATGGCACGGAATGAGATGTAATGCACCAGTCCTGCACCGGGAAAACCGAAAGCCTTATCCAACCAATCGAACAAATAATACAGCATTTCTTTATGTTTTTATGCGTTAAGTATGTTGTTTAATTCCTCTTTGTCGTCGAAATGATGGCGTACGCCGTTCACCTCCTGATATTTTTCGTGTCCTTTGCCGGCCACCAGTATTATGTCGCCGTTTTTTGCCAGTGTGCAAGCTGTTTTTATTGCCTGACGGCGGTCGGTTATGCGCAGTGCATTTTCTTTCTGCGCTGTGTTGAGTCCCGCCTCCATGTCGTCGAGTATGCGTTCGGGGTCTTCGGTACGCGGGTTGTCGGAGGTCAGTATAAGGGTGTTGCACATCTCGGCGGCTATCTTGGACATTACGGGACGTTTCAGTGCGTCGCGGTCGCCACCGCAACCAACCACCACTATCAGCCGCTGGTCGTCTGACATTATGTCGTTGATGGTCTGCAGCACGTTTTTCAGTGCGTCGGGGGTGTGTGCGTAATCAACAATGGCCATTTTTCCGGAGCCGTTCACATATTCGAAACGTCCTTCGGCGGCCTGCAGGGTGCTCAGTACTGTGAGGGCCTCGTTTTGCGAAATGCCGCACAAGCGGGCGGTGGCGTAGATGGCCAGCAGATTGTAGGCATTGAACCGGCCCACAAGGCGGGTCCACACCTCTTTGCCGTCTATCGAAAGCAGCAGTCCTTGCAGGGTGTTTTCCACAATGCGGCAATTGAAATCGGCCACGCTCTGCAGGCTGTAGGTGTGTTTGCTGGCGGCGGTGTTCTGTAGCATCACCATACCATTGCGGTCGTCGATATTGGTAAGGGCAAAGGCTGTGGCGGGCAGGTGGTCGAAAAAGGCTTTCTTGGCGGCAATGTAGTCGGCAAAAGTCTTGTGGAAATCCAGATGGTCGTGGGTTATGTTGCTAAAAATGCCGCCTACAAAATGCAGGCCTGCAATGCGCTGTTGCACAATGGCATGCGAGCTAACCTCCATAAAGCAGTATTCGCAGCCGTGATCGGCCATCTGCCGAAGCAGCGAGTTCAGCTCTATGGCGTCGGGGGTGGTATGGGTGGAGGGTATTTCCTGCTCGTCTATCTTGTTCACCACAGTGGAAAGCAGCCCCACGCTGTATCCCAATTGGCGGAACATGCGCTGCAAAAGGGTTACGGTGGTGGTTTTTCCGTTGGTGCCGGTAATGCCTATCAGCTTGAGCCTCTGCGAGGGGTTGCCGAAGAAATTGGAGGCGGCTATGCCCAGTGCCATGCTGCTGTCGGCGGTTTGTATGTAAACCACTCCGGAGAGCTGATGTTCGGGCAACGTTTGGCACAGCACCACGGAGGCCCCTTTTTCGATGGCGCTGCCGATAAACTTATGGCCGTCCACGTGCACACCTACCTGTGCCACAAACAAGGTGCCGGGCTCCACCGCACGGGAGTCGAAGGTGATTTTTTCCACCTCCACATCGCGGTAATTCACCGACTGATAAGTCAATCCTTGTAATATTTCGGACAATTTTTTCATTGTTTATCGTTGTTGGTTTGTGATAATTCGTAATCTATTTTCGGCAGTTCGGGCGACTGAGGGTTCAGTGTTAGCTTTATCCTGTCGCCCCGTTTGTATGGCTGGTTTTGTTTCAGCGACTGTGCTGTAACTTTGCCTCTGCCTTCGATGGAGACCTTGAATCCCATTTTTTCGAGCATATACACTGCGTCTTTGGCCGTCATTCCTTTGCAGTTGGGCACACGTCCGTCGGGCAGGTCGTAGGCAAAGTACACAGCGTTGCCTACGGAGTCTTGTTCGGCATCGAACCACAGCGGATTGGCAACTGTGTCGCCAAATTTGTACTTCATTCCCAAAATGCCGAACGATTGGAGCAAGTCCTGTGCATATCCTTTTTTCAGATAAGGCATCGACACATCCTTCTCCTTTGGTATTTTGAGGTCCATATTGAGTATGGTTCCGCAAACGCGGTCGGCAAGGTCCTTGAACACGGGTGCCGCGAGCTCGCCGCCGTAGTTGCGCCCTTTTTTGGGGTTGAAAACCACCACTATGCACGAGTACTGTGGGTTTTCGGTGGGGAAAAATCCTGCAAACGAGGCACAGTAGCGCATGGTTTCCACGTCTTTTTGGGTGTAGTTTATCTGTGCGGTGCCTGTTTTTCCGGCAATGCCGTAAGGAGTTCCGGAAAGGCTGCGCCGGGCCGAGCCATTCTCCACCACGCCTTTCAGCAGGTCGTTAAGCACGGCAAGGGTTTGGTCGGAGCATATCTTTTCTTTTATAACAATGGGCTCCATTTTCTTCACCGTTTCCGACCCTTGACGTATCTCGCTGCAAAACAGCGGTTTCACCATTTTCCCGCTGTTGGCTATGGCGTTGTAGAAGGCTAGCATCTGCAAAGCGGTGAAACGTGCCACATATCCGTAGCAAAGGTTCAGAAAATCAATCGGTTGCGAAAGGTCGTCAACCATGTAGGGCTTGGGTTCCTGCAGGGCAAGGTCGAGGCCCAGACGATCCATAGGCAGCACCGACTTGAGTTTGTCGCGGAACTCGTTGCGGTTGTTGCGGTAGTTCAGCCAAACGGGATAGCAGGTGCCCACGTTCGACGACACTTCGAAAGAGTGTTTCATCGACATGGTGCCTGTGGTGCCGTCGGAGTGGCTGTCCTTTATCTTGGCACCTTTTGGCTTGGGGTTTCGTGCCGTGGAGTCCTCGCTGTAATATTTCTCGCCCGTGGGGACCTCCATGGCAGTGTCCACCTTTCCGTTTTCTATCAGCACCATATTGGTTACTGTTTTAAAGGTGGAACCTGGTTCAAAAGAGTTCACACAAGCTTGGTTGTTTATTTCGGCATAACCCCTTACCGAATCCAAATACTGCAGACTGCTAATGGCGCGCACGTAGCCAGTTTGCACCTCCATAAGTATCACGCATCCATAGTCGGCTTGGTTTTCCTTGACACATTTGTACAGCGATGTGTAGGCAAGCTCCTGCAGACGTGTGTCGATGGTTGAAACGATATCCTGTCCGTCGACAGCCCGTTTTTGGTCGGCATCTTCGATAGGCACCCACATATTTTCGCCTTCGCGTCGGGCCAGCTTACGCTCCCAACGCTGTCCCTGCTGCCCGCGCAGATATTTGTCGTAGAAACCCTCAAGTCCGTTGTACGAAGTGGAGTCGCCAATCTGCCGCTCAAAACCTATGGTGTGGCGCGCCATATCGCCGTAGGGGTGTATGCGTATGTCGCGCGAGTCGCAGATAATGGCTCGGCAGAAACGCGGGCTGGCCAGCAGTTTTTCTTTCTTCGACTGCGAAAGTCCGGTTGTGTCGGCCCTCAGCATGGGGAACGATTTCATACGGTTGCGCTCGTAGAACGTCACACTTTTTTTTATAATGCAGTAGCGGTTCTGCCTCTTGCGCTCACGGGTAAAAAAATCGTAATAATAGCTGTACGGTTTTTCGGGAAACATCTTTGCCATGCTGTCGCAAAGAGCGGGCAGGTCCCTTTCGAATGTCTCTTTGGAAATAATCCAACGGTAGTAAACTATTCCGTCGCTGGTTTTCACGCTATCGTCGTACATGTTTTTGGGGTCCACTTTTTCCTTGCCGAAATCTATAATTATGTCGTACACCGGCAGCGATGTGGCAAGCATTTTTCCGTCGGCTGAATATATGGTTCCCCTCTGGGCTTTCACATCGCGCCAAGCCACGGTGGAGTTTTTGGCTTTGGAACGCCATTCGGCACCGTCCACCACCTGCAGTTTCACTATGTTTATTATGATTGGAATCACCAAAAACAAACATAGCACCACAAAAAGTGGAAGCATCCTGCGCGACATATTTATAGGTCCGTTTCCCATTTCTTCAGCGTTTGCCTTTTATTGTTATTTTCAGCGATGGTGTTGTACCGGCTTTTATTCCTGTGCCCTTCAGCTTTTCCGAAACCTCGGTAAGCATTGTGGCGTTCATGTAGTCGCAGCGGTTTTGTATCTGTCTAACACGCAGTTCGTCTATTTCGCGCTGCAGACGTTTGTTTTCGATAGTAAGGTTTTCTATGCTGTAGCGGTTGGCAATAAGCAGAAAACTGTAAGCAAGCATCATCAAAGCAAGCGGCCACTGCTTGATGATGTTTTTCGACCCGAGAATGCGACCGGCAAGCACGTACGACAAGGAAAAACGTTTTTTCTTTGCAGGCTTTGCCGATGTTTCGGGGGACTTTTCCTGCGACTCGGCGACAGGGAAGGCAGTGTCGGCGGCTATGTCAAATTCTATTTTTTGTTCTTCTTCCATAATTTCAGTTCGTTTGTGGTTGTTTTTTTTGGGCAATACGGAGTTTGGCGCTTCGCGAACGCGAATTGGCGGCTTGCTCAGATTCGTCGGCAATGATGGGCTTGCGGGTGACAGGCTCCAACGGCGAAAGCGGGTTGCCGTAGAAATCTTTTTTCACCTCGCCTTCGAAATTGCCTGTTTTCATGATGTTTTTCACCAGCCGGTCCTCCAGCGAGTGGTACGAAATCACCACCAGCCGTCCACCCGGGTTCAGTATGTCCACCGCCTGTGCCAGCATAGCCTTCAGCGCCTCAAGCTCGCCGTTCACCTCTATGCGAAGTGCCTGAAAAATCATGGCATAGAATCTGTTTTCCTGATTGCGTGGCACAAGGCTTTGCAGCACGTTTTTCAGTTCGAAAGTGGTGTGTATGGGTGCCTCCAACCGGGCTTGCACTATGGCGCGGGCCATACGGTTGGCGTTGGGTAGTTCGCCGTAGTTACGCAAAATGGTGCTGAGCTCTTGTTCCGAAGCGGAGTTCACCAAGTCGGCGGCGGTAAGCGTCTGACGGCGGTCCATCCGCAGGTCGAGCTCGGCGTCGAAACGGGTGGAGAACCCCCTGTCGGGCTGGTCGAACTGGTGCGACGACACACCCAAATCGGCCAAAATGCCGTCGGCCCTGCTCACACCGTGCAGACGCAAAAAGTTTTTCATATACCGGAAATCCTCATGTATAAGCGAGAACCTCTCGTCGTCGACGGCATTTGCCAAGGCGTCGGCATCGCGATCGAAAGCCACAAGCCTGCCGTCGGGGGCAAGGGCTTGCAGTATAGCACGCGAGTGGCCGCCTCCGCCAAAGGTAACGTCAACAAACGTCCCGTGCGGATTGGCAACCAATCCTTCGATGCTCTGTTCCAACAATACCGGCAAATGGTAGTCCGACATATCTCTTACAATTTCCGATTTCCTATCTTTATCCTATTTGTTTTCTTCTTCCAACAGTCCGCCCAGTTTTTCGCTGGCCAACGCCACAAAGTCGGCGTCGGAGCCAGTGCCGTCCATCTGGTTGTACTTGTCGTAGTCCCAAATTTCGATAAAGTTGCCGCCAAGCGATGTGAGCACTATGTCCTTGGTGTTGCTCAGCTTGGATTTCTGCTCGGCAGGAATCAGAAGCCGGTCGTTGGTGTCAAGTTCGATAATGTTGCCTTCGGTTAGTTTGCGCAACAGAATCCGGTCTTCCGGCTTGTAAGGGTTGAGGTTTTTCTGCAGTTTCTCCACCATTGCATAGAACGAGGCGTAAGTCCATAGCTCCAAACACTCGGAATAGATACTCTGACGAATAACAAAACGACCATCGTCCTCCGGCTGAAGCTGTTTTTTCAGCGCCACCGGAAACTTGAACCGTCCGTTACTGTCTATCTTACAGTATTCTTTTCCAAGTATTAGCGACATTTTATCTACTTTTTTTCGTTCTGCAAAGGTACGAATAATTTTCCAAAAAAAAACTTTTTTTACCTTTTTATGTTGAAAAATTCCTTAAACTTCCATTTCATTTTTGTAAACGATGGTTTTAAAAAAAAGTTTCATCGGGACTTTTTTTTCTTAAATCAAAGTTTATTAAGCTGTTACAAAACATCAGCGGATATTCGAGGCAACGGTTGGGATATGGGTGAGGAATGGGGTATGTTAATAAGTTTTTTTTTGCAAGGGCACAAAAAAAAAGGTGTGCTGTATTCAGCACACCTTTTCGGGTGGATTTTTTTAAGCAACTAACTGTTACTGAGCTATAAGCTTGCGAACAACCTTAAAGTCGCCATTTGAAATTTTCACAAAGTAGGTGCCACGAGCCAACGTGCTTATGTCTATCGTGATGGAGCCGTTGTTTGTGGCGAGGGTCATTGCCTGGGTGTTCACAATGCGGCCTTTCATATCCACAACATCTATTCTGTATTCGCCGGGTTCGGCATTTACTATCACCGACACTTCGCTTGAGGCGGGATTGGGATAGAGAGTAAGGCTGGCGTCATCGTCGTCGGGCTGGTCGATGCCTGCAAGGGCGAAACGTTTGCGTTCGGTCCAGATGCTGTAGTAACCGTTTCCGCAACGGGCGCGCACAAACACATCGTATGTGGTGGTGAAATTGAGGCCAGTTAGGGTGTACGAGTTGGTGGCTGTGAGTACTGTGGTGCCGGTGCCGTCGCCTTCGTAGAATCCGCGCAAACCATATTCCACTTCCCAAATGTTCTGATCAGGATCGGTTATATCCCAAGTGATGTTCACGGCACTTGAACTCAACGGTATTATATGCACATTTTTGACGGGTTTGCAGAATGCAACTATGGCTTCGATGGTGTCGGACCATCCGCCGTTGAGTCCCGAGGTACACAAGCTGCGCACCGTGAACTGATATGCAAGACCGGTGATGAGTCCTTCGAGCACGCAGGGGTTGGTGTAAACGGTATAGATGGTATCCACACCAGCCTCGTTGTCGAAGCAGTGTACCTCCCATGCGTTCTGGTTGGAATCGGCATCCCATTTAAGCATAACCGAAGTGTCGGTAATGTTGGATGTAAGGATGTTTGTAACGGGGTTACACGGCAGTGCAAAGGTGGTAATGGTGTCGGAAATCCAGTGCGAGTATCCTGCCGAGTCGGGACAGATGGTACGTATTCTCCAGATATAAGTTGTGCTGTCCACCAGTCCTGTTTTGTGGTAGTTGTTGGTGTTGTTCAGTATGTGGGTGTTGCTCCACACTGTGTCGCCAAGTATGCAGTATTGGAATTCGTAGTTGCCCACCTCGTTCCATGTGCAGGTCATATCGTTGGTTCCGAAGGTGGTGGCAAGGTTTGTGGGGTCGGCACAGTTTCCGCCATGGTAATCTATGGTGATGTTGTCGATATAGAAGGTAGATGCTGCGGCACCACCCACTTTGAATCCAACAAACTGTCCCACACCGGTGTACGAGGAGAGGTCGCACACATAGTTAATCCATGTGTTGGCGGCTGTTACACGAACCGTATCCACACCGATAAACGACATTGTGCTCGACGAGTCGGACATAAGTCCCACCACCAGATAGCTGGTTGTGGAAGGTGCGTAAGCACGTAGCGACACTTCCAGCTCGTAGGGGTTGAACACTCTCATTTTCGGAGCCACTGCAATGGCTTGGGTATTGGCTGTGGTGTTGAAATAGAGCGATGCTGGCGACGAGCTGAAAGCCGAGGCGCTGCAGTTGGGACGTGTGGCGTTGCCGGTATAGCTCCAGCATGTGGGGTATGCCGACGACGAGGTGCCGTAATTGTCGAAAGTTTCCACGTACGGGAAGCTCCTCACCTGTCCGCACAAAGTGTTGAACCGGACGCTGTCGGAATAGTCGCTGGTGTCTATCACGGTGCAAAGGCAGCGTACACGCACCATATAGGTCATCGACGGGGTGAGTCCGGTCAGGGTGTAGGTTGTGTCGTTCAGGGCAATGGTTGTCCATTGTGTAAGTCCGTCGGGACGATATTCTAACAGCCAGTGGTACGAGCCGGTGGTACGCGACCATGTTACTTTGGCCGACGATTCAGTGATATTGGTGATGCGGAGTCTGTTGGGCTCGGGGCAGTCGAGTTTTACCGACACGTTGTCGATTGCTGCCGGCGGGTTGTTGCCTTGAGCGTTGCCGTCGTTAACCCATGCAAAATAGATACGTATCACGGTGTCGGAGAGTTGTGGCAGCTGATAGGTATGTCTTTGGAACGATGTGGAGTTTCCGTTGAAGCGGCCAACGAAAGTGGCATTTGCCGGAGGTGTGAGAGTGCCGGTGCTGTTGCCTTCCACGGTGGCAACACCGCCGAAGAACACAGCCATATAGTCGCGGCTGTTTTCACCGTCGCAACGCCAGTCGAACTTGAGGTTGAAATTGTTGCCTGCGTTTACTGGCACATATATGTCCCTATATGCCCACGAAACTGTTGGCATATTGTTGGCGTAGTCGTTGAGCAGGCCGCCGGTGTTGGAAACATACATGCTGCGGTTGCTGTTGTTGGCAACGGCGGTGCCCACTGTCCATGTGTTATTTCCGTAGGTAGGACCAACTATTGTCCATCCGTTGTTGGTGCTGCCGGTGCTTTCAAAAGTGCAGTTGTAAGGCATCGATGCCGGCACTTGGGCCACACGGAAAGTATGCGCGTTGGACCATTTGCTGTCGCCATCTATTCCGCAAAGGGCTCTTACGCGGAACTGGTAGATAGTGTTGGACTGCAGGTTATTTACCAGCAAGAAGGTGTCGGTGGTGGTGGCGTAGTTCACGGTAACGGTATCGGGGTCGAAACCGAACTCGCCCCATGTAACTTCGTAGCCGAGGGTGGTGGAGAGTGTGGTGGCGTCGGACCAATAGAGTCTTGTGGTGATGGAGTCGATGGAGGCGTCGCCAAGATTGTTGGGTTTGATACATGTAGGGGCCCAGCCTATCTCAACGTTGTCGATACCATATATAATATAGGATGCGTAGTTGTACACCGCACGGCAGCGGAATGCCAGCCTTGCACCGGGAACATGGTGTATGGTGCTGTCTTCCGAAAGGTCCATGAACACCGTTTGGGCTGTAGTTGTTGCCGGATAGCTTTCTATTGTGGTAAAGTTGGTGTCGTTCACCACATAGCCGAAATCAAGCATACCATAGTTCGTGGTAGTATTTGTATAGTTCATACGGTATTTGAACGATACTGTAAGGCGTGGCAGGCTGTCGGCAAATTCAGGCATTATGGCATACTGATATGCGCCTACTGTCTGATAGTTGTAAGTGGATGTTGTAGAATAGTAGTTACTTGCTGTCAATATCAGAGCTTTGCCGCTTGTATTTGGCAGATACGAGGAGTTGGTGCTGCCGTAAACGCGTGGGCAGTAGTCGTTGCGGCGGGCATGAGTGTTTGTACCCGACGAATAGAAAGTCCAGCAGTTGGGCAGGGTGTTGGTGACATAATAAGCGGTGGGCGATGACGAAGCGCTGTAGCTTTCGAAATCTTCCTGATAGGGATAAACGCTAACAGCGCCGCAGCCCGTTTGTGTGGAGAGCTGGGCATAGGCCGAGTCGCCTCCGCAGAGCGACATAACGCGTATGTCGTAGGTAGATATTGCCGAAAGGTTGCCCAATGTATACTGTGTGGTTCGTACGGTGTCGGCCACATGCCAGATACTGTCTCTTCTGGTTTTGTACAGAACTACCCAAACCGAGTCGGTGTTTCCCGGTACCCATATCAGGTCAACCGAGTTGGAGGTATTGCCCATGATGCGCACGTTTGGCGGAACACACGACGCACTGTTGTTGCACGGCGAAACAAATCTGATACTGTTGCGGTAGCTGTAAAGATAGCCCGTGCTTGTTGGCGAAGCGGGGTTCACATCGGTGGAGGAATAGAAGTAGATGGCTTTGTTTGGCACAGAGGCCACATAGAATGAGTAGTTCCCCTGCGTAGCGCCCGAGTTGTCGTCGATGGCAATTATAAGGTTCTCGAAACCGTTGTAGTAGAAGGGCACGTCGAAAACAAAACGGTTCCAGCCGAAGGATGTTGCGTTCAGCGGACCAGTATATACAGGCACAAGGTTGTTGAAAGACTCGTAGTCGGAGCCCGATGTGAATGAGGTTTTGGTTGTGTGCCCGAGGTATATAGTGCAGCTGTCCTTGGCAGTCATTGGGGTTTGGCTCTCGTAGAAAAATTCCACGGCGGTTATGTTTTTCGGGCCACCGAGCTCGGCATTGGTGTACAGCTGCTGGGTGTACGAATAGGCCTGAGTATTTACTATTGGCAGATAATAGACGTATGTGGTGGAGTTTTCGATATTGGCATTTCCGCCCGTCAGACAGTTCGTTGTGGTGAACTGGAAGGTGGCGTAATCCGATGTGTCGCCGCATTTGCACACGGCTTTTACTCGAAAGTCGTAACGGGTATTGGCTATGAGGTTGGAGAAGAAGTAGTATTGGTTCGAAGTGGTATCCACTACCCATGTGGATTGAGAGGTGGGTTTTATCTCCACAATGAAATAGTCGGTGATGTCGTTGCCTACCACTCCGGTCAACCACGAAGCGTATGCCGAATTGGAAGTAAGGTTGCTGATAGCCGGACGGGTGGGCTTGGGGCAGGCGGGTATGGTATCTATTATTATGTTGTCGAGATAAAACATTGAATATTCGTTTCGTATCGACACAAGTGCTATATATTTGCCTGTTCCGCTATACGAGTCGAACGGTATGGTGAAAGTCTCCCACATGCCGTATGACCCCCAAATGGTGTCTATTCCCACAAAAGAGGTGATGTCGGTGGGGTCGTTCATTACACCTATGGCCATTTTGCAGTCGTACGATGAGCTGGAGCGATAATAGTCAAACGTGATCATCAGGTTGCTCACGGGTTCGCCCATTGGCGGCGTGGCAAGCAGAGCATACTGGCTGCTGGTTGTAGAGAAGTACAAGGATTTTGTACCCTGCGAAGCGGTACCGGTATATACATAGGGCATTATGGATGTTGCGTTTACATTGCTGTTTTTACGTGTCCAGCAGGTTCCTATTGTTGAATTCAAAGCTTGGGTTGCCGTGTAGGGTTCGAAACTTTCGGTGTGCGGGAAATTCACTATGTATGCGCAGTCGGTGGAGTCGGACACGATGCTGTACATTGTGTCGTTGGTACAGATGGCTCCCACGCGGAAATAGTATCTGGTGGATGCCGTAAGGTTTGTGAATAGATAGTTCTGCTGTGTGGTGGTGGTTACGTAGGTCCACGGCCCGTTGGGTGATGAGCCTCGCTCTATTATCCAGCTGGTTTCGCGCAGTCCCGGTGCCCATGCAATGCGTATGGTATTGTCCGTAACATCTACCGACGATGCTGTTGGCGATGCGCATGTGGCTGACGTATCACAGTAAAAGAGCATTATATTGTTGCGATAAGCGTAGGCTGTTGGGGGTATGATTGGCGAAACTGGGTCTATGTCAATAAACGCGCCTATCACTGCCGACTTGTTGCCTGTGGTGGCGTGGGTTGCGAAGTTGGCAGTTCCGTTAGCCGAGGCGCCGCTGTTGTCGTCGATGGCTATAACCAGATTGCTGTGGCCGTCGTATTGGAACGTGGTGTCGAAGATGAAGGTGTTCCAACCCGTGTTGCAGTTCAGCGGACCGGTGTACACAACAGTAAAGAGGCTGTCGGGCACGAGGGTGGTGTTGGTGTTGGAAACGAAAGTCGAGTTGGGAGCGTTGGCCATATATATGGTACAGTTGGTTTTGGCGGTAAGCGCCACAGCACCTTTGTATTCGAAAGCTATTGCCGAGAAGGTGTTGGGTCCGCCAAGGTCGACGGAATCGTATATTTGCTGTGTGTAACCCCAGTCCACATCGGTTTCTATCGGCACGTTTATAGAGGCGGTTGTGCCGTTGCCTATGGTGTCCGGCTGTGTCATGCACGATGGGGTGAGTATGGTGTCGAACACTGCATAACTTGTGTCGTTGCCGGCACATACGGGGGTGATGCTTATATAATAAGTCTCGCCTGCAGTGAGGTTGGTCAGCACTTTGTAGGGCGAGTGTGTGGTGTCGGTTTGCCAGTTGATAGTGGAGGCTGGTGTGTACGACACTATGTAGTGGTCGGGCACGCCGTTGCGTCCTGGCTGCCATGTGCAGATGGCCGAGGTTGGCGAGTTGCTGGATGTTCTCACATTGGTGGCACGCGAGCAGGTGGCGTAGTAGTCTATCTCGATGTCGTCTATGTAGGGGTACGAGTAGCTGTTGCCGTAGGTGCAGGCAAAAATGCCGATATATCTTGCGTTTCCAGTGTAGCTCGACAATGGTATTGTGAAATGGTAATAACCGGTATTGGTGCCCATTTCGGCAGTGTCTATCGGTTCAAATGTGGTAAAGTCGTCGGGGTCGCTCATGGCACCTATCATCACATCGTGGGAGTAGCTTGTGTTATTTTTGTAAGCCGTGAACGACACTTGCAGCCGGTTAAGGGGCTCGGGCGATTTTGGCGATACAATGCCCGTATGGTAACTGCTGTAGGCGTACATGTACAGGCAGTTGGGAGTAGACGAGGAGTATGATGTGTTTGAAACATAGGGATAACCTGTGCTATAGTTGCTGTTTTTGGTCCAGCATAAGGTCAAAGGCGAGTTTGATCCAGTGGGCAGCTGGTCGAAATTTTCCACTGTGGGGAACGACATAAGGGAGCATTCGGTAGTTACCGACACTGTGGTGTATGATGTGTCGGTGGGGTAAATGGAGCCTACGCGGAAGTAATATTGTGTGCTCGACTGCAAGCCGTTGAAACGGTGCGAGCGGCTTGTCAGAGTGCCCACCGAAGTCCAGTTGATGCGGTTGGTGGAGTAGTCCACTTTCCATCGGGTTTCGTTGCCGAGAGGTGCCCATGCAAGTTCCACTGCGTTGGGGGTTACGTCTATCACACTTACCACTGGCTGCGGGTTGGCGGGCAGGGTGCTGTTGCACATTCCAAATATCACGTTGTTGCGCATGGTTGAGGTGCTGCTGCTCGCCGATACCAATGTTGGGTTCGACGGGTCGGGGTTGTACGAGTCGCTGTAGTAATAAATACATTGGTTGGATGTTGTGGATGTGTAGTTGAAAACATACGAGCTGCCGTTGTAGTTATTGCTATTGTCGTCGACAGCAAGCACAAGGTTGTCGGTGCCGTTGTAGTTGAACGGGGTAGCGAAATTGAATGTGTTCCAGCCTGAGCTGCAGTTCATGGGGCCTGTGTACACCATGGTGAGCGCGGTAAGCGGCACATAGTTCGATGTGCTTGAAAAATATGATTGGGAGGTGTGCCCAAGATAAATGGTGCAGTTGGTTTTCACCGACGATGCTGTGCTGTATGCGTACTGGAACGCCACCGACGTTATTGTCTGCTGGCGGCCTCCCAGCTCGGCGGCAGTGAATATCTGCTGCGTGTAGGTGTATCGGTAGAAATTGTTTAAAGGTATTTGATACGATGTGTTGGTACCGGTGCCAATAGTGACATCGCCGCTACCGAGGCAGTTGTTGGTTCGGAACGAGGCTGTTACCCACGAGCTTGAACTGCCGGTACAGTTGCTGCGCACACGCACTTGGTAGGTGGTGTTTATCGAAAGTCCCGACAGGTAATAATAAGCGTTTGAGGTGCCCAATACGGCTGTGTCCCATGTGCTTGCGGCGGTGGATTTGTACTCCACGTCGAAACTGTTGGCGTTGCCGGCCATCCATGTTACCAGTGCCGTGCTTCCGGCAACGTTGCTTGTAGTTAATTGGGTTGGTGCTGGGCATTGTGCCATGACATAAGCGGGCAACAGTGCAGCCAAGACCATGATTTTTACAATATATCGTCTCATAACTATATGTATTTTTCTTCGTTGTTTATCTTTATAACTTAATATTTCGACGCATTTCACCAAAAAAAAACGGGTAAAACACGCACTGCAAAGATACGTTTTATTTTCTGTTTTTACAATTTTTTTTATGTTAAGAATGCGAAACGCGTCTTTCCGGCATCCATCGGAACCGATAATATTGACACTTATGCCATGTGTTTTGTTTCACCGATGCCGTTGCTTTTGTGCCGGTGGCATATTAAGGTGATAAAATAAAGTAGGGTGATTTTTTTACAAGTCGAGTATTTTGAACTCTACCCTGCGGTTTTTGCGGCGGCCTTCCTCGTTGGCGTTGGTGGCAATGGGCTGGTTTTTACCGTAACCTTTGAATTTCAGGCGTTTTTCGTCTATTCCGTTTTCCACCAGATAGTCCACCACCTCTTTGGCCCTGTTTTCGGACAGCTGCTGGTTGTGCAGGTCGGAGCCCTGACTGTCAGTGTGTCCCGATATTTCTATTTTCATCTTGGGGTGCGATTCCAGTATAGCAATAAGGAACTGGAGTTCGTGGTACGACTGTTGCAGCAGGGTGCTTTTGTCGGTGTCGAAAAAAATGTTGTTCAGCACAAATGTGGCTCCCACTTTGTAGTGTGTGGTGTCTTTTTTTTGTGCAGGGATGTCGGCAAAATCGCTGTCGTCGTCGCAGGTCAGACAATACAGTCTAACATCATCCACATAATAATAAGATCCTGGCAGCAGGTATGTGAGCAGCACTGTGTCGTCGACATATCCCGAGTTTGCCGCCGAGAAAAAATTGCCTATGGTAAGGTACTCCTCGCCGCCCTGTGCCACAAAATCGCCTGTTATCTCCATCCACCCTTGTGTGTCCATGAGTGTTTTCCGCACATCGTTCACCACCTGTGGCTCGAAATAATTCATGGTTGTCTGCGATATGCGTGATGTTATTTGGCGGATGTCTTTTTTCATAAGTATTGCCCTTGTGGTGTCGCTTGGCGGCAGATTGGTGAGCAGTCCTCCTATTGTGGCCACGGCGCCGGTAGAGTATTCGGAGAGGCTTACAAAAAAAGAAAGGCGGTAGGTTTGTCCTACGCGCAGCGGTTGTTCGAGCTGGGTTTGCAAGTACTCGCGGTAGTTGTCCTTGGAGCAGTATATGCCGCAATATGCCTCGCCGGTGCGTGGCTGCTGGAATCCCAGCTTGTTGTTTGGCACAAGGCACTCGCGCCCGCCGCACACATGGTAGTAGTCGGCCGAGCCGTTGGTGGGCTGAAACCATGCGTTCACTATCTTGAGCACTCCCACGGGGTCTATCTTGTCGGGGCAGCGGCGGTGTTTTTCGAAACTCGGGTTGCTTATAAGGTTGCGCCCTTCCTGCTGCCCGTGCATACAGGGCATCGCCGCAATGGCAAATGCAATGGCCGTAAGTATTTTTGCGGGGAGTTTCACTTTTCGCCTATGGTTTTGATGATACTTTGCCAAAGCAGGCTGGCGGTTTGGTCCCAGCTGAACTTTTGGCGTTGTAGCCTGCCTTTTTCCACAAGGTCTGAGCGGAGGCTGTGGTCGGTAGCCAGCTTTTGCAGGGCTTCGGCAATGTCGGTTGCCGAATAGGGGTTCACCTGCAGGGCTGCATCGCCTGACACTTCGGGCATTGACGTTACGTTGGAAGTGAGCACCGGCGTTTCGGCGTAGAAAGCCTCCATTATAGGTATGCCGAATCCCTCGAAATACGAGACGTATGCCAGGGCCGTGGCTGCCGACATCATTTTGCCGAGCAGGGCGGCGTCGACTCGTCCGGCAAATACCACGTCGCTTTTGTGGTGCATGGCAAGGTATGCGTTTTCGATGTCGCCTTTCCACCATTTGCGGCTGCCAACCACCAGCAGTTTGGTTCCGGTGGTGTCGGTTTCTTTGAAAAGGTCGAAGGCGGCGAACAGGGTGTCGAGGTTTTTGCGTTTCAATATCGTGCCAACAAAAATAAAATAGGGGCATCCGCCGGTGTAGCGGTTGCGTATTTCGGCCTGCACTTGGCTGGGATATGGGCGGTACATGGAGTGGGCGCCGTTGTAAACCACATCGATGCGGTCCTTGAGCACACCGTATGTTTCGGCGATGTCGCGCTTGGAGAATTCCGACACTGTGGCCAACCGCGATGCATTACGTGCAAAGCGTGGGAAGAAGAACTTGAAATAGCGCTGGTGTGAAGGGGCCATAAAATCGTCGAAATGCTCGAAATTGAGGTCGTGGATGACGTTGAGCACCGGCACCGGGCTTCTGAGAGGTATCCACCCGTCGGGCGACACAAGCAGGTCGGCTTTGTGGCGGCGCAGGGCACGCGGCAGGCTGAATTCGAAATAGATATGCCACAACAGGGGATGACGCGTGGGAGGGAAAAGCACCACAGGACACACGTTGTCGGCAAAGATAAAGTCGCGCGAGGGCTTACGGTCGAAAAAGAACAAAAACTCGTGTTCGGGATGAGCCGCCACAATTCGGCGCAACGACTCGTACTCGAACCACCCTATGCCATCCAACCTTCCTTCCAAAAGCAGACGTGTGTTTACCGCAATACGCATACTGTGCTATACTTGTTTTTGGGAGATAAAAAAAGAATAACGCCAGATGTGGGGATTTATTACATCCGGCCCAAAACAACCTTTTCTATCACCACCGGGAAATGCTCGTATTCCAGCTTGTGGATTTTTTGAGCAAGGGTGTCGGGGGTGTCGGTGGGAGCAACTTGGCAGGTGGCTTGGAAAATGGTGGTGCCTTGGTCGTAGTGCTCGTCAACGAAATGAATGGTGATGCCGCTCTCTTTTTCGCCAGCGGCTATTACAGCCTCGTGCACGCGCTCACCGTACATACCTTTGCCACCATATTTGGGCAGCAGGGCAGGATGTATGTTGATGATACGCCGCGAAAAAGCCGTGAGCAGATTTTGAGGCACCAGCCACAAAAAACCTGCCAAAATGACATAATCGATCCCGCACTCTTTCAAATAGTCGAGAACCGAGTCGGTTTCGTAGAAATCGTTACATGAAAAATAAACGCATGGTACGCCAAGGTTTTTGGCGCGCTGTGATATGTAAGCATCCTTTTTGTTTGTAACAAAGGTGGCTACCTCCACTTCGGGTTTGTTGGCAAAATATTCGGTTATGCGCTGCGCGTTGGTGCCGTTGCCCGATCCAAAAATTGCAATTCGCACGATGTTGGTCATAATATTTTATTTATCTATCTAATTGGTTTTAAATAATATAGCCATTTTTGAAAGAACTGATTTCACCAAATATCATCCTAAAAACCAGCGTTTTAAGTGTAAAAACAGCAAAAATGACGTTTTTTTTCATCAAAAACGATGCAAAAATAACAATTTTCGAGCAAAAAAACAGAAAAAAATACAAATAAAACAATTGGCTGAGTTTCAAATATTTACAGGAGTTGTTGCTGTTATTTTACTGTATAACAAATATTTACAATTACCAATTTGAATTTCTAAAAAATTCTAAAAATAAAATATGCTATCAATTTGATTTTCACCATAATTACACTTTGATGAGCAAAAAAAAATCCGAAAAATGGTTGAAAATTGGAATTTTATTCGTTACTTTGCATCTTGTTTAATTCAAAAACTTTATAAACATGTCTGAAATTACAGAAAAAGTAAAAGCTATCATCGTTGATAAGCTTGGAGTTGACGAAAACGAAGTGACTCCGGAAGCAAGCTTCTCTAATGATTTAGGAGCTGACTCATTGGATACAGTAGAATTGATTATGGAGCTTGAGAAGGAATTTGGCATACAGATTCCTGACGAAGCCGCAGAAAAAATCTCAACTGTTGGCGACGCTATCGCCTTTATTGAAAACGCAACAAAGTAAGTACACTCCCACTTTCAGATTTGCATGAATCTTAAGCGAGTAGTTGTTACTGGATTAGGATCACTTACTCCGATTGGAAACACAGTTCCAGAATATTGGAATTCGCTGCTGACCGGAGTAAGTGGTGCTAATTTTATTACTCACTTTGATGCGGAACTGCTTAAGACGCGATTTGCCTGCGAGGTAAAAGGTTTCGACATTTTGCCCTACATGGACAAAAAAGAGAGTCACAAATACGACCTGTACACACAGTATGGCGTTGTGGCCTCGGAGGAAGCGTTGAAAGACTCGGACCTCGACCTGTCCGCCGAGGACAAAGACCGGATAGGTGTTATTTGGGCATCGGGCATAGGAGGCATCGGTTCGTTCGAGAAAGGTTGCCTCGACTACGGCCAAAGGGGTGGAGCACCTCGGTTCAGCCCATTTTTTTGCATACAAATGATTTCCGACATATGTGCGGGATGCATCTCCATACGTAACGGATTGCGTGGTCCCAACTACGGGACAGTGTCGGCATGCGCATCGTCGGCCAATGCCATAGTGGACGCTTTCAACCTTATACGTCTGAACAAGGCCACTGCCTTTGTTGCCGGTGGGTCGGAAGCGGCTGTTACATTGTGCGGCATTGGCGGTTTCAACGCCATGCAGGCGCTTTCCACACGCAACGACTCGCCACAAACAGCCTCGCGCCCGTTCGACAAAGATCGCGACGGTTTTGTTATGGGCGAGGGTGCCGGAGCTCTTGTTCTGGAAGAATACGAACATGCCGTGGCACGTGGCGCAAAAATATATGCCGAAATACTGGGTTGCGGACTTACGGCCGATGCCTATCACATAACGGCACCCCATCCCGAGGGACTTGGCGCCCGACAGGCCATGAAACAGGCCATAGATGAAGCCGGTCTGCGAATGACGGACATAGACCACATAAACACCCACGGCACATCCACACCGCTGGGCGACATATCGGAGCCCAAAGCCATCGAAACTCTCTTCGGCAGCCATGCTAAAAACATAAGCATAAACTCCACAAAATCCATGACGGGCCATCTGCTTGGTGCCGCTGGAGCAATAGAGGCCATAGCCACAGTGCTGGCCATACAAAACAACGTAGTGCCGCCAACAATAAACCACTTCACCGACGATCCGGCAATACCTTCGCTGGACTACACTTTCGGCACTGCCAAAAAACGCGAAGTGAACTACGCCCTTAGCAACACCTTCGGTTTCGGAGGTCACAACGTGAGCATAGCTTTCGGCAAAATCCAAAAATAAAAACAGAAAACGTGTCGCTTTTCAGGAAAAAAAACAGGGGCGAAACCGAACAATTCCAAAATTTCTTCAAAAACGTGCTTGGGTTCCGGCCCAAAAACAATGAGTTGTACGAGCTTGCCTTCAGGCACCGCTCCAACTCCAAAGAGCTATTGAACGGCTCCAAAATAAACAACGAGCGCCTTGAATATCTTGGCGATGCCGTGCTCAGCTCCGTGGTGGCCGACTACCTTTTCCACAAATACCCTCTGCAGGAGGAGGGTTTCCTTACCGAGATGCGTTCCAAGATAGTGAGCCGCAACAACTTGAACAAGGTGGCACGGAAAATAGGACTTTCGGAGCTGCTTAGTTTCAGAGGGCAGCAGTCGATGTTCAAATTCATCAACGGCGATGCTTTCGAAGCCCTGATTGGCGCCATTTACCTTGAACGGGGATACAAATTCACCAAAAAGGTGGTTACGAACCGTATTATAAGCGTGTATATGGACATAGACACCATGGCCAGCACCGACTGGAATTTCAAAAGCAAGCTTATAGACTGGGGCCAGCACAACCACCGCAAAGTGTCGTTTGAGGTAGTCAACATTATCGACTGCGGAGGACGCAAACAATACGAGAGCCGTGTGCTTATCAACGGCAAGGCCTACGAGTCGGCGGTGGATTTTTCGATAAAGGCTTCGGAACAGCTGGCCGCCGAAAAAACATACAAGCACCTGTTTGAAACGGAAAACACCTCATCGCCTGCCGAACACAGATGAGCCTTGGCCGGATAATTCCTGCTTTACTCCACCCTACCCTACAACACCAAAAAAGGCGGCATGCCGAAGCAAGCCGCCATTCACCATTGAAATACACTATTACAATTTACGTTTTATCTCAATCTGTTCGTATCCTTCGATGATGTCGCCAACTTTGATGTCGTTGAAGTTCTCGATATTCAGGCCGCAGTCCTGACCGGAAACCACCTCTTTCACCTCGTCTTTGAAACGTTTGAGCGAAGCAAGGTTGCCGGTGTAAACCACGATGCCGTCGCGGATAACGCGCACACTGGTGTTTTTGTTTATCTTACCGTCGAGACACATACATCCGGCGATGGTGCCCACTTTGGAGATGCGGAAAGTTTCGCGCACTTCGAGGTTGGCCACCACTTTTTCCTGAATTTCGGGCGATAGCATGCCTTCGATGGCATCTTTCAGCTCGTTGATGGCGGTATAGATGATGGAGTAGAGGCGTATGTCGATTTTTTCGGCTTCGGCCAGTTTGCGAGCCGATATGGATGGACGCACCTGGAACCCTATGATCACTGCCTCGGAGGCAATGGCCAGCTGTACGTCCGATTCGGTAATCTGTCCCACGCCTTTGAGTATGACGTTGACCTGCACCTCGTCGGTGGAGAGTTTGAGCAGCGAGTCGGAGAGTGCTTCCACCGAGCCGTCCACATCGCCTTTCACAATGAGGTTGAGTTCTTTGAAATCGCCCAGAGCTATGCGTCGGCCTATCTCGTCGAGGGTGATGTGCGTTTGTGTGCGGATGCCCAGCTCGCGTTGCAACTGATGGCGGCGTGTGGCTATTTCCTTGGCCTCTTTTTCGTTTTCCATCACGTTGAAAGTGTCGCCGGCCTGAGGTGCTCCGTCGAGACCGAGGAGCAGTACCGGGGTGGATGGGCCTGCCTCTTTCACAATCTGGCTACGCTCGTTGTACATGGCTTTCACTCGTCCGAAATGGCTGCCGGCCACCACCGGATCGCCTTGACGGATGGTGCCGTCCTGCACCAGTATTTTTGCCACATATCCGCGGCCTTTGTCGAGCGACGACTCGATGATGGTGCCTTTGGCGCGTTTGTTGGGGTTGGCCTTGAGGTCGAGCATTTCGGCTTCGAGCAGCACTTTTTCGAGCAGCAGGTCGATGTTTATGCCTTTTTTGGCCGCAATGTCCTGACTTTGGTATTTGCCGCCCCATTCTTCGACGAGGAGGTTCATGTTGGCCAGTTCGGTTTTTATGCGGTCGGGGTCGGCGCCGGGTTTGTCTATTTTGTTTATGGCAAACACTATTGGCACGTTGGCGGCCTGAGCGTGGTTTATGGCCTCGATGGTTTGTGGCATCACCTTGTCGTCGGCAGCTATCACAATAATGGCTATGTCGGTGATGCTGGCTCCGCGGGCGCGCATGGCGGTAAAGGCTTCGTGTCCGGGGGTGTCGAGGAAGGTTATCTTGCGGCCGTCGGGCATTTCCACCTCGTAGGCGCCTATGTGCTGGGTTATGCCACCGGCTTCGCCGGCGATAACGTTGGTTTTGCGTATGTAGTCGAGCAGCGATGTTTTGCCGTGGTCCACGTGTCCCATCACGGTAACAATGGGTGTGCGTGGCTGCAGGTCGTCGGCGCTGTCGGTTTCTTCGGTTTCGTGGATGGCCTCCACTACGTCTGCGCTGACGAAATTCACTTGGAACCCAAACTCGTCGGCAATAAGCTGTATGGTTTCGGCGCCCAGCCTTTGGTTGATGGAGATGGGTATGCCCACCATGAAACAGGTAGAGATGATTTCGTTTACGGGTTTGTTCATCATGGTGGCCAGGTCGTTGGCGGTAACGAACTCGGTAACTTTGAGGACGTTTCTGCTTTCGTTTTCCAACAGCTGCCGGTCTTCTATCTGTTCTTGTATTTTTTTACGCTTTTCGCGGCGGTGCTTCGAGGTTTTCGACTTGCCCATGGGTGCCAGACGGGCGAGGTTGTCGTGTATCTGCTTTTCGATTTCTTTTTCGTCGATAACCACGGGTTGTTTGGCTGCTTTTTTCTTGTCGCGTTTTTTGCCGCTACCCTGGGCGGGCTGGTTTCCGTTTCGCTGTTCTTTCTTTTTGGGAGGGTTGCCGCCTTGGTTGGATGGGTTGTTGATGTCCACAGGGCCCTCGCCTATGCGTTTGCGTTTTTTCTTATGCTCTTTGTCCTCACGTTTGGATGGTTTTGAGCGTTCGGGCAGGGGCAGGTCTATCTTGCCAAGGATTTTTGGGCCTTCGAGTTTTGGAGCCACGGCTTTTATGGTTTCCACTTCGGGCTTGGGCTCTGGTGCCGGGGGTTCGGGCTTTTGGTCTGCAGTGTCGGCAGCTGGTGTTTCGGCCGGGGGTTCGGGCTGAGGCATGTCTGCTGCTTTTTTGCGTTTCTGCCGTTCTTTCTCTTTCTGTTCTTTCGATTTTTTTGCTGGTCTGCTTTTGGCGTTGAGGGAGTTGAGGTCGATGTGTCCGGTGATTTTCAGTGTGTTGTCGCTGGATGGTTCGTTTTTTTGGGGTTCTGTGGGCGGTTCTGTTTCTTGTTTTGGTTCGGGTTGTTGTGCAGGTTCTGGTGAAACAGGAGGCTCGGGCTTGGGAGCGGGTTGCGGCTTGGGCTCTGGGGCGGGTTTAGGTTCCGGTTCCGGCTTTGGCTCCGGTTTGGGTGCGGGTGCAGGTTCGGTTGTTGCAGGCTTTGCAGGTTCGACAGGGGTTGTTTCGGTTTTTGTCTCGGCTTTTTTGTTGTAGTTTTTTATTATTATTTCCGAGTCGTTGTCCTTGACTGGTTCGGCAGTGTCGGGTTTCTGCTTTTGTGATGCGTCCAAGACGGTGCTTTTCACCGGTGTGGTGATCTGTATTTTTTCAGCGTTTTCCTTTACCGCCCTTTCCGACTGGAAATTTTTAGCAAGCAGGTCGTACAACTCTCCCGATATTTTGGTGTTAGGGTTGTCGTCAATCTGATGTCCTTTCTTTTTGAGGAATTCAACGGCGGTGCTTACTCCGATGTTGAATTCTTTGGCGGCTTTGCTTAATCTTATGCTTTTTACTTCTTCTGACATTGTTCCTCCTTGCTTTAGTTCTTACTGTATTTCTTGTTTTAGTTCCAACACTTTTTATAATATTCAGTCATTTTTATTTTTCGAATTCGGCTTTGAGCACCTGCAGCACGTTGTTGATGGTTTCCTCTTCGAGGTCGGTGCGTTGGAGCAGTTCTTCGGCCGGGATGGCGAGCACGCTTTTTGCTGTGTCGCAGCCTATGCGGTTGAGTTCGTCGATAATCCATTGGTCTATTTCGTCGGAGAATTCCTGCAGGTCCACATCTTCTTCGTACCCTTCGTCGTCGGCGCGGTACACGTTTATTTCGTATCCGGTGAGTTTGCTGGCCAGTTTTATGTTGTGTCCGCCTTTACCGATGGCGAGCGACACGTCTTCGGAGCGCATGAACACTTCGGCTTTTTTCTCGTCTTCGAGTATTTTAATGGAAGTTATTTTGGCGGGGTTGAGAGCTCGTTGGACATAGAGTTCGGGGTTGGAGGTGTAGTTGATAACGTCGATGTTTTCGTTGCGGAGTTCGCGCACTATGCCGTGTATGCGTCCGCCTTTCATGCCCACGCATGAGCCTACGGGGTCGATGCGGTCGTCGTAGGATTCTACGGCCACTTTGGCTTTTTCGCCGGGTTCGCGCACCACTTTGCGTATGGTTATCAGTCCGTCGTATATTTCGGGCACTTCGGCTTCCATAAGGCGTTCGAGGAAAATGGGTGAAGTGCGCGATATGGTGATTACGAGGTTGTTGTTTTTGGGTTCCACTTTGAGCACCACGGCGCGTATGGTGTCGCCTTTGCGGTAGTGGTCGGCGGGAATTTGTTCTGATTTGGGGAGCACCAGCTCTATCTTTTCTTCGTCTTGAACGAGTATTTCGCGGTTCCACACTTGGTAAACTTCGCCGACGATGATTTGGCCTACTTTTTCTTTGTATTTTTGGTATATGGCGTTGCGTTCGTAATCCTGCACTTTGGCCACGAGGTTTTGGCGGATGGCAAGTATGTCGCGTCGGCCGAAGTCTTTCATGCTTATGAGTTCGGTGAGTTCTTCGCCCACTTCAAAGTCGGATTCTATCTTGATGGCTTCGGAGTATGCTATTTGTGTTTTGTCGTCTTCCACTTTGTCGTCTTCTACAATTTCACGGTTGCGGAAAATCTCAAGGTCGCCCTTGTCCACGTTCACAATGATGTCGAAGTTTTCGTCGGTGCCGTAGCGTTTTATCAGGGCACTGCGGAAAACGTCTTCCAATATGCGCATCAGGGTTTCCCTGTCGATGTTCTTGAATTCTTTGAATTCTGAAAAGGAATCTATCAGATTTAATGTTTCCATGATAATGTTGTATTAGAATTTTACTACTATTTTTGCTGTTTGTATGTCGCCGAGGGCGATAGTTTTTGCGTTGTCGGCTTCGGGGTCTTGTTTTTTCTTGCGTGGCAGGTTGTCGGGCAGTATGGTTATATCGTTGTCGGAGACTTCCAAGAGTTTGCCGGTGGTTTTTTCGCCGTCGGTGGTTGTTACGTCGATGAAACGTCCGATGTTTTTCACGTACTGGCGGTGGAGTTTCAGCGGTGAGTCGAGTCCGGCGGAGGCCACGTTCAGCTCAAAGTCCTCTTCGTCGCGGTTGAGGCTATTCTCAATATATCGGCTAAGTTCCACACAGTCGTCGATGGTTATGCCGTTGTCGCCGTCTATGGCCACGTTTATGCGGTTGCTGTTTGATATGTGCAGGTCCACAAGGAATTTGTCGGTGCCTTCCAGTTTGTCTTTTATCAGTCCTAAAATTGCAACTTTGTCCATTTTTGTATTTGTATTTTTATCAAAAAGAGGGGACTCCGTGTCCCCTCCTTTGTATATCTCATTTTTGTCTTCGAAAAATCTTTATTGTACCGCAATTTATCTGTGCAAAGATACGATTTTTTTTTTTGTTTTTGTCGATTTGCCGGCACTTTTTTACTACACTTTGCGCAATTGGCATATTTTCAACATGTTACAAAAGTTGTTTTGCAGTACTTTTTGATTGCGGTGAGGCAAAAAGTTTTGTTTTTGTGGCAGTTATGAGCTTTTTTATGCTTTGGCAATTGCAAATTGTGGCTACTGTAAGCGATGTGCGCTATTCGTCGTCTTTGCACAGTTTAAGGTCTTTCACATTAAGTTGGAGCTCGGTTTTTCCGTTCCAGAAATTTTCCTCTATGTGGTAGCAGATGTTGAACTGTTGTCCTACTTTTTTTATTGCATCGCAAAAGGTGCCCAATCCGAAACCTATTGCCGAATAGGTTTTTGTGGATCTGTTTTGTGTTTCCACCACATTGAATTTGAGGTGTTTAACTGGTGTGTTGCCCACTTGGCGAGGTTCGAATTTGTCGTTTTGCACCATGTGGTTGCTTTGGAAGATGGGCAGCATGTTTTGCGGTCCGAAGGGTGCGAATTTTTTCAGCTGTTCCAGAAAGTTGGTGTTTTCGATGTCCTTGGCAAAGCTTACTTCGGCATCTATTTCGATGTCGGGGGTGGATTGTTCGTCGGTGATGTTGTTTGCTACCACTTCTTCGAAACGTTGCACGAATTTTTCGAAATTTTCGGGTCGCACCGCCAGTCCCGCGGCGTATTTGTGCCCGCCGAAATGTTCCAGTAGGTCGCTGCATTGGTCGATGGCGGAGTGTATGTCGAATTCTTTCACCGAGCGTGCCGAGCCGGTGTAAAGGTCTTCGGATTTGGTGAAAATAATTGTTGGTTTGTAGAATTCTTCTATCAGCCTTGAGGCTACAATTCCGATAACGCCTTTGTGCCAGCTTTCGTCGAACAGTACTATTGATTTTTTGTTTTGGAGTTTGTGGTCGTTCAGTATTTTTTGTTTGGCTTCTTCGGTAACCGCATGGTCGAGTTTTTTGCGTTCGGAGTTGTATTTGTTTATTTTCTCGGCCCACTGGTTGGCGTTTTTCATGTTGTCGCAAAGCAGCAGTTTCACGGAGTCTTTGGCATCCTCTATTCGTCCGGCGGCGTTGATGCGCGGTCCTACAAGGAACACGAGGTCGGTGATGGAGAGTTCTTTGTTGAAATAGAGCTTGTTGTCGGTGTTGTTTTTGTGCACTATGCCGCTGTAGTAGAGTATGGCTTCGATGCCGGGGCGTGGGCGGAAGTTTATCATTTTGAGGCCGAAGCTTGCCAGCACGCGGTTTTCGCCCATAATGGGCACTATGTCGGAGGCTATGCTCAGTGCTGCAAGGTCGAGGTATTTTGCCAGTTCGGTTTTCAGCAGCTGGTATTGTTTGCTTGAGGTGTCGGGATTGTCGCAGAGCTTGATGCCGTATTTTATTTCGAGCATGGCCTGCACTATTTTGAAGGCTATTCCGCAGCCCGAGAGTTCTTTGTATGGGTAGTTGCAGTCGGGGCGCTTGGGGTCGAGTATGGCAAAGGCTTTGGGCAGTTCGTCGCCGGGCAGGTGGTGGTCGCCCACAATAACGTCGATGCCCAGCTGGTTGGCGTAGCGAACGGGTTCGTTGGCGCGTATGCCACAGTCGAGGGCTATGATAAGTTTAACGCCATTTTGTGCGGCGTAGTCGATGCCTTTCATAGATATGCCGTAGCCTTCTTTGTAGCGGTCGGGCACATAGAAATCGATGTTGTCGTATTTTTTTTTCAGGAACGAGTACAGCAGTGCCACGGCGGTGGTGCCGTCGGTGTCGTAGTCGCCGTAAACGAGCATGCGTTCGTTGTTGGCAATGGCCTGTTCTATGCGGGGTATCACCTTGTCCATGTCCTTCATCAGGAATGGGTTGTGCAGGTGCGAGAGTTTTGGATTGAAGAAATTGTCGCGTTGTTCGGCTGTTGTTATGCCACGCTCGGCGAGAAGTATGGCCGTAAGCCTGCTTTCGCCAAGATACTGAAGCCGTTTTACTGCTTCATTGTCATATTCTTTCAGTATCCAACGTTTTTCTTTCATCTGTTTTCGAACTTGCAAAGATACGAAAAATTTTTGGTTTTTTTTTATATTTTCGCACCTTTGCCTGTGTACCCCTCCTAATTTTGTCGATAACAGATTATTATGTGTTCATTATTTTTTTTGCGTGTTATCAACAAGTGTGTGCCGAAGTTTTTTTTGCTTTTGGCGGGTGTTTGTTTTTTACAAAGAACTCTCTATCAGCATGGAGTATAGCTGCGAGGTGCTGATGCCCATGGCGCGGGCCTGTTTGGGCACTATGCTTTCGGCCGATTGTCCGGGTATGGTGTTCACCTCGAGGAAGTAAAGTTTTTGTTTTTTTTCGTTGTAGATAAAGTCGAAGCGTACTATTCCTCGGCAGTTGAGCATTTTATACAGCTGTTTGGCGGCAGTGCGCATCTGTTGGGAGATTTTTTCGTCGACTTGTGCGGGTGTAACTTCGTTGGAGAATCCGTTGTATTTGGCGTCGTAGTCGAAAAATTCGCGGCCTATGGGGATTATCTCGGTAACGGGGAAGGCAATGGTTTCGGTTTTTGTTTGTATGACGCCGCAACCGAACTCGCGACCTTCGATAAATTCCTCGACGAGCACTTGGTCGTCTTCGCGCAGGGCGCGCTGTATGGCTGCCGGCAGCTCGTCGGGGTGTTTCACCTTGGTCATGCCCACGCTGGAGCCTCCGGCGGCGGGTTTCACAAAAACGGGGAGCTCCAGCTCGGCGATAATGGCGTCGATGTCGACCTGATCTCTATATATAAGCTTGGATTTGGCAAGCTCCACCACTCCGAAACTGCGCACCAGCGGGTTGCAATAGCCTTTGTTGAAAGTGAGCACCGAGGTGTAGAAATCGCAGGTGGTGTATTTCATCCCAATCATGTCGAAATATCCCTGCAGACGACCGTTTTCGCCGGGGTTGCCGTGAACTATCACAAAAGCGAGGTCGAAGACTATTTTTTTTCCGCCGACGCACACCGAAAAATCGTTTTTGTCGACGGGCAGATGCTCGCCGCTGTCGGCCACAAAATACCACTCGTTGGGTTCTATCACTATGCGGTAGGGGTCGTATTTTTCGCGGTCGAGTGCTTTATAAACCTCGTTGCCGCTGTTTATCGATATGTCGTGTTCGCCCGAAAATCCGCCCATCACGACGGCTATCTTTTTTTTCATCACTGTTATATTATTGTGTTTGTGTTTGTTGTTTTTCGAATGAATGCTGTTTTAACGCAAGTTTTCGACAATGCAAAGATACGGCATTATTTCATAGCGTGCATATTTTTTGCAATAAAAATTTATTGTATGGATGTTAAAAACCTGCCAAAGGTCTGTGCATAGCGGAATAGTGTGTCGGATTCGTTTTTGCAACTGTTCAATGATGGTTTTACCACTGTCCGTCGAAGTTGGTCCAGATGTAGTCGCCGGCTTCCCAAGCCTTGTTCACAGCTGTGTTGCCGCAGCTGCAGCTGAAATCGGTGAGTATCTTTATTGCCTCGTCGCGTTTGCCTTCGCTGAGCAGCTGCAGGGCACGTTTTTCTATTTCGTTATGTTCGTCGATAAAGGCGGCCTGCAGTGGTATCCAGAAGGCGTCCACCACATGGCGCATGTCGCCCCAGCGTTTGGCGGCGAGGGTTCCGAGGCGGTTGAATGCCCACCATGCGGCTTTGCGGCTGAAACCGGTTTCGCGACCGCAGGTCTTGTAGGTCTGCGGCAGGTTGGTTACGTTGGCGTAGAACGGCACGTATATTGATGAGGCCACGTTGTCGAGGTCGAACCAGCAGAGGGCTCCCACCTCGTCGGGCAGCCAGCTGCGGCACTGCAGTATGGTGGCATACACGGTGAAATGCACGGCAATGCTACGTTCGCCGCGGGCGTGCCATCCGCCGTTTATCTTGTGCAGCGCCAGCTCGTCGGCTTTCATAAAGGGGTTGGCAAGTGGCGACATCACCGTTTTGCCCTCTTTGTCGGTAACGGTGAGGGTTTTGCGCATGTCGTATTCGGTGCCTTCGTAGTAGTCTTTGAAAACGCGCATCATATCCTCAACGCTCACCAGCGAGTCGGGTTTTACGGAGAAGGGGTAGTTTTCGGCGTTGGGGTCCAGTTTGAGGCTTGGAGCCAGCAGGTCGAACACGCGCCATTCGCGCCGGCGGCAGGCTAGCATGGTGCGGGTTTCGGGAGCATAGGCGTAGGCAAACCGGAAAGGCTCTTTCGTTTTGTCCCACCAGCCGTTTTCCTCGGCCAGGGAGTAAACGTTGTCGGAGGCCATAAAATAGTCCTTGTCCTTGAGGTTTATCTCGAGTATCCGCGAGGCGTTGGCGTTTACCGATATATGGTCGTCGGGCACACGCTGAGCGGCCCACACGGCGCCGCATTTGCCTTTGCCCGGACCGAGTATTTCGAGGTGCCACACCTCTTTTTTGTCGGCAATGGTGAGGCATTCGCCGGCGTCGTTCCAGCCATATTGTTTGAGCAAGTCGCCGGCAGTGCGTATGGCTTGGCGTGCTGTGGAGCAGCGTTGCAGCAGCAGCATGCACAGGCGCTGGCAGTCTATCAGACCGCTGTCGGACTTAAGCTCGGGGCGTCCGCCGAAAGTGGATTCGCCAATGGCCAGTTGCTTTTCGTTCATGCAGGGGTATGCGGTGTTGAAAAACTGGTAGGTGTGCGGCACCTGCGGTATCTGGCCTATTTCGACATTTTCGTAACGTGGCATTTTGCCCTCTTCTTTCTTGGCCCAGCGGCGGAGGTGCAGTTTCTGCATGGCGCCTTTGGTGTAGTTGCGGGCGGGCTCCACCCAGATGTTGGTACGCGAGCGGTGGCTGTCGTCGGTGTGCGAGGTCATCACCGAACCGTCGGTGGAGGCTTTGCAGCCAACGGTGATGGAGGTGCATTCCATTCCGGCAATTTCTTCGTCGGGAGAGATTTGGGCAGATGCGACGGTGGATAGCGCAAGTGCCAGCATAATAGCGAGTTTCTTCATATCTGACTGTTTTTTGAAAATGCAAAAATACGGAAAAAAGTCGGGATAAGCAAACCAACTTTCTGATAATAACGCGGCATGATGTTTTTTTTCTCGAATTTCAACATCATCGATGAAAAAACGGGAGTAACTTTCAGGTTTTTGAAAAAAAAGGAGCGACAGCCGTAAACTACATCTTCACCTCAAACCCGACGAGCTGCCACTCAACGCAATTGTCGCTGTCGGTAGAATCGAATGAGAAAACACGGAATGGCTTGTCGTCTTCGTTGTAGGGCTCGTACACGTAGCTGTCGTCGATGGAGAAAGTGTGGCTTTCTGTAGGGCCCTGCAAAACAACCTTTTTCACTTTTTTCATGGTGTTGTCGTTGTTGAACAGCATGTCGAAAGCAGTTCCTATATCGAACGACAGCACCTCTGCATCGAGTTGGTGGCGGCAGTAATCGCCGGTACAGGGGATGGTTAGTGTGCCGGCTTTAAAAGATGGCCACCGCAATTCCACTTTGTGGGCGGGAGACAGGTTGTTTTCGTCGAGGGGATAGTCGAAAAAGTGAAGTTTGCCTTTTACGCCGGTTATTGGTTCGTTGAAGAGGTAGGCGTTTTTCAGTATCCAGTGCAATACTCCGGGCGAGGCCCATACCGAGGGGCTGTTGTCGACAATGGTGTCCAGTTCCACATAGCCTATTATGGCCGAAGTGAGCAGGGCCTGCAGATCGGGTATGTTGCCGAATGCCAGATGGTTGGTAAGTTCGGCGGTCCATTCTATAGGCAGGTTGTACTCGAAACCTCTGGGCACACGCTTGGAGCTGGCGTGGATAAGGAATTTGCCACGGTGCGGGGTGTCTCATGTGCGGTTTTCCACATCTTTGATGCCGAGGGTCACAAGCGACGCCCATGGCTGTTGAAACGACAATGTTTTCATAAATGGTTGTTTTGGGGGTTATTGTTTTGCAAAGATACAAAAAAATAGCTTTTTGCCTTTTCTCCTTTGAAGTTTTAGTGGCTTACGCACTCCTTTTTTTTCAAAAAGTGTTGCATTTATTTGTTGAATTTAGGTTTGTTGAATTCAGGGTGCATATACAGGAGAACCAACAGATGGCGAGAAAATGTTCTGGAGTTTTTGGAATCCTGGGTATGCGGCTGTTCCCTTTGGAGGCAAAATGGTAGATTTAGGAGTGAATGCCGCAAAAAGTGCCGCAAAAAGTGCCTCTAATACCGTCAAAACTACTATTGCAGCACGCAACGCTTTCAACACTTCTGATTATGCCCTCGCCAACGACCTGCATTTCACCCCCACAGGCAAGCTAAAGCAGGGCA
>ERZ842401.575-NODE-575-length-53266-cov-19.015486_pt1 | contig 53266 bp, 42 predicted proteins | sample MGYA00521270_ERZ842401 | MGnify/ENA primary metagenome ERZ842401 (study PRJEB31892, sample SAMEA3878208) | bioreactor metagenome | biome: Moose rumen | place: Sweden | collected 2011-10 | study: EMG produced TPA metagenomics assembly of the PRJEB12797 data set... | reverse complement strand
ACTTTATCCTTTACGATTTCAAGCTCCGCTATTTCTCGAATTTTTGTATCCATCAATTCAATTTTAGCTTTCAGACTGTAAACTTCCGAAAGATACTCACTGAAAGCCTCCTGCATCCATTTTTCGGAAAACTGAACAGTCTTTATCCATTTGAAGAATTTTTCAGTCCAGTAATTTCCGCTTTCAGGATACGATTTTCCGTTTCTCAGCAGGAAAGAAAGAAGTTCCTGCTTTGCTTTTTTAAACATTCTCTTCTTTGCATCTCTTGCTCTTGTATATTCCTTCAGGGCCTCCATTTCTTCACTCGGAAGATGAACCTGACTGTAAGATTTATATGCAAGGATTCTCGCAATTGCCCTCGCATCAATTCTGTCAGTCTTTACCCGTTTCTTTCCATCCGGATTCGACATTGTTGTCGGTGCCATAACTACGCAGCCATAACCAGCCTTTTGTAATCCGCGGCAAAGGCCGTAACCTGTTGGTCCTGCTTCGTATCCGCAGGCGAACAGAATTTCTTCCTTGTACTTTTTCTTTATTGCCTCCAGGTATTTTATTACAGCTTTCGTTGTCGCCTTGATTGTCATTTCATCAGAAAGTTCATTTCTGAAAAAGTCAAAGCAGCAAAGTGAATAGGTGTCCTTGTGAACATCAATTCCAACGTACAAAATCTTTTCGTTTCGTGTTATAATTTCCATGTAGTGCCTCCACTTTGTATGAGGTAATGCCCATACTGTTAATTTTGTCATTAACTATTTTGGAGCTAAATCCACGTTTTTACAAACCGGATGGCACTACATATTGTCTAAATCATTGGTAGTATAATAAGACAACGCTGAAATTCCTTCTTTAACCATTTCTGTTGCCATTTTTTCACCATATCTATTTTGAAAATAGTATATTTTCTCAAAATATGGCGTTAGTGGACCTATAGGTTTCCATAAGTCCTGTGGAGATGGTGCTAATTTTGTAAAAAAATTATCTTTTCGAAATATTCTAGTTTGACAATTTTGCCAGGCCACCGCATCTGCACTATGATTAAATATATAAACATCTGCTATTTTTCCGTCAGGCAGTGTACAATCCTTTATTCTGTAATCACAATAATTAGAAACATTTCTTGGTAGCTCTTTGGAAGCACGAGTATAATTTGGTGCAGTCCATGTTGTAACACAAGAAATAAGTACCGTGTATACTAATACGCCTATAACAAAACAAAAAATCTGATTAAAATATTTCAAAAATTTCCTCCCGATAATAATTTTATCATATCTTAAAACCAAAGGTTATCTACTTTTCCCCTCAGTCATTTTTTTTAGTTCTTCTTGCAGTATTCTTCTCGTTTGGCTTGCTGCATTATTTAATGGCGTTATTCTTGCAGTATTTTGAATATGTAATTCTTCTACCAGTGCTTTTATATTTTGTAATCGCATCCGAATTGAACTTCTGTCACGTTCTATAAAATTTTCATAGTCTTTTATATCATCCAAGACTTTTTCTACATCTGTATCCTTTTTTAGAAAAACATACTCTTCTAAAAAAGCTTGACAACAAATTTTGTCTTCTACTTCAGTCCATGAAATTTTCTTTGAATCCGTCATTATATACTCCTTACATCTTCACAAACTTTTTCTTTATAAAGCAAAGTCTTATAGACTTAATTATTTTTATTATAAAGTCTTAAAGGCTACATCTACAAAATATTATATATCTTAAAGGCAATATGTCAAGAAAAATATAGTCTAATCTTAAAATAAAGGTATAGTTATGACAGAAAACTTCTTTGCCGACCGATTACGATTTTTAAGGAACGAACGAAATATTTCAGCACGGGAAATGAGTCTTGCACTTGGGCAGAATGAATCTTACATCAATAAAATTGAAACCGGTCAGCGATCTGTCTCCATGTCTGCTTTCTTTAATATTTGTGATTTTCTAAAAGTAAGTGCTACAGATTTTTTCAATGAAAATATAAAAACAACCGATTTTAATTCCGATGTTTTTCTTTCTACGTACAAACAGCTACCACAAACATATGCAAAACATATCTTTTCTGTAATGCAAGATTTGCTACAAACTAGAATTGAAATTTAAACCAATTATAAATTGCGTCCACCCGAGCAGCTAGAGAACGACGGATACGGCTTTCCAAAAAGGAAATTTTTGCGTATTTTGCCTGCACAACCATGTAGACCAAATAAGCATCTCCTATATCTGTTACCACCAGATTGATTTTCATAAAGCGCGGTTTTACACCTTTAAACATGGCCACTTTAAGTGATTCCACATTAGTCAGGCACAATGACACTTCGTTTTCTGTCTGCTGATAGTCCAGCTGATAAATGCCGTCACCAAAAGAATTATCGTCCAAGAGGCAATAATACGTCTTTCCGTCTGCATTTCCCTCTGTTTGGTCAGCAATTGGTTTTTTTGATTTTTCTCCCTCAACCATGTAGGCATTGTGATACAGTGTCTCCCATTTTTTATCGCCATTGGAGTAATACTGCATGCCTTTCATCTTAGAGATGGAACGAATGACTTTTGCAACCGTATCAAGGGATGTGTCTGCACTTTCCTTGTTTGCACTGTTTGCAACAAGCGTCTCTTTTTTCAGATAATACAAATTTTCCGCAGAATAGTTGGGTTCTTCTTCCTGTTCCCAAGTACTGACAGCCTTTTGGGCCAAAGGAGTTCTTGGATAGAATGAAAAATCCATTGTTTCCTGATGCACCATTCCTTTTGTCGTTATTTCAGAAAACAATTCTGGCGCAATCATATCCGTTTCCACTTCCTGTGCAAATCCTGTGGATAACATCATCAGTATCCCCAGAATGCACAGATTTTTTGTTCTCGTCATTATAAGTCCTTAGTATGCGCCTTTGTAAATTACACGTACCTGCTTATATAAACCTTCACCTTCAGATTTGGTTTCAATATCGCTAAAATCGTTCAGTGTAGTATGAATCAAGCGGCGTTCAAAAGGATTCATCGGCTCAAGCAGAATAGAGGTGTGTGATGAGCGAACTTTGTCAGCAGTGGTGTAGGCAAGATGAACCAGATTTTCTTCACGACGCACACGGTAGTTTTCAGTATCTAGAATAACACGTACATCTTCACGACCAAGCTTTCCAGCATATACATTTGCCAGCAACTGCATGGCATCCAGATTTTTACCCTTGCGGCCAATCAAAATAGAAGAAGATGCAGAAGTCAACTTAATACCGACTTTCTTTTCTTCACGGAACAAAACTTCAACAGTCACTTCGTAACCCATCTTTGTAATCATTTCTGAAACAAAGTCTAAGAGTTTCTGCTCAAATTCATCCTGCGGAAGCGGATTTGCCACTGCGTGATGTGCTACCGATGCCGTATATGAATCTTCTGCCTCGTGAGCATGAGGCTGACTTCCCAGTGTGTGAACACGAATTTTTACATAGCCTTTTTTGAAAAGCGTATTTTTCTGCGTTTCCAAAATTTCTACATCAAACTGATCACGTTCAAGACCAAGTTCTGCGGCAGCCTTTTCGATAGCTTCCTTTTCATTTTTTCCTTCAAATTCGTATGTCATTATATACTCCTTTTATTTTCGTTTTTTGCCGTTCTTTGCTACTACAAGAGTCGGCTCTTTGTTTTTTATTGTATGATTGATAAACAACTGCTGTGCCAACTGAATGACATTGCTTACAATCCAGTAAATCAACAGCCCAGCAGGTGCATTGTAAAAAATGAAGAAGAACACCAGCGGCATGCCGTACATCATCATCTTCATCTGTGTCTGACTTGTGCTTGCAGTTCCTCCGTTCTGCGTAAACTTACTGAATAAAATCTGTGACACCACATAGATTATCGGAAGCAAGCGTATCTGGTTTCCAAAGTTGAATGGCAGATTAAAACTGAGTGTTGCCACACTGTCGCCCTTAGACAAATCTGGAATCCATCCCGGAATAAACATTGCTCCACGGAACTCAAAATAATTGTTGAACAGGCGGTACATCGCATACAGAATGATAAATGTAAACAACATCGGAAGACAGCCTGCCATTGGGTTGTAGCCGATTTCCTTGTACAGTTTCATCTGTTCCTGCTGCAGTTTCTGCGGGTTATCCTTGTACTTTGCCTGCAAAGCCTGCGTCTGCGGCTGAATCTGCTGCATCTTTGCGGTACCAAGAGCAGTTTTTCGGGTAAGCGGGAACATGGCAAATTTAAGCAGTGCCGTCAGCACGATAATTGCCACACCCCAGTTTTTAACCAGCTTGTAAATCTGCTCCAAAAGGAATTTCAAAATCACTTCTAGCCAACTAAAAAAACCCGAACTGTCCAGACTTTCACCCAGTTTCATGCCACTCAACTTCCAGGCATTGTTTTCTTCAACATTATACTTTGCCAGTTCTTTTTCGCTACGAGGGCCAATATAAACGTAATAAGTATCCGTTGTCTGTCCTGCACCTATGGGCAAGCGGCTAAAGCGTGCCTGTGCGTTGGCATAATTGTTGTGTTCAATTTTACTTGAATATTCTACATCATTTGCCATTTTTGCCGGGTCAGAAGGAATCACGAGGATTTCAAAATATTTTCCTGCAATACCTGTCCATACCCAACTTTTGTCGTAGGTCTTCTGCTGATTTTCACCCAAGAGAATTTTCTTGTATTTTTCGCCGGAATATGACATGAACTGACGCACATCATAGCGGTCAACTTTGCGATTGTAATGAGGTCCCACCTGCGGAGATGTTCTCAGTGAATAGGCAACACCATCAAAATTGAGTCCCTCAAATGCAGGCACTCCATCAATGGTAACGTCCAATTTGAATGTATATTCATCTGGCTTAAATGAATAGGTTTTTACGATAGTAAAATCTTTTTGTGCTTGGCCGTTTATAGATTTTTGCGCGGTGTAAAAAAAGCCGATGGTGTAGTCGTCAATTTTGCGGGCAGTGAATATCGTATTCAGCGGAAGGTTTTTTGTTCCTCCCAGAGAAAGAGCAAATGCGCGGTTGCTTTCAGAAATATTGTCTGCCATTTCTACGCCTTTGCCCGTATCGGTGTCCAAGTGTTCCAGCAATTCATAACCGATAATATCACCGCCACGATTGGTAAAGGTCACTTTTACCTTGTTTGTAATAATCGTATACGTTTCCTCAGCCTGTGATGCATCTGAAACAAATTCCTGCATCAGCGGATTTTCTGCTGTTGCTGCCAATTCGTTCTCTGCAAGCTGACTGACATTTTTATCTGAAGCATTTTCTGTTGACTCAGTAACCTGTTCTGTCTGTTGTGCCGGCTGCTGCTTAGGCATAAATTTTGACTGCAGGCCAAAGAATACAATCAGTACTGCCGTAGATAAAATAATTGCCCAGAGGGTATTTCTTTCCATATTATATTTTTTCTCCAAAAATTAATTTTCTTGTTATGGCACAGGGTCATATCCACCCGCATGCAAGGGTGAACACCGGACAATGCGTTTAAAAGCAAGGGTACTGCCTTTTATCGCACCATACTTTTGCAGGGCTTCTATCGCGTAGTGTGAACACGTTGGATAATATCTGCAACAGGGCGGAAATAAAGGCGAAATACACTTTTGATATACACGGATAAAAAAACACAGAATTTTTATTACAAGATTCCTCATTTTTTATAAAGTCCGGCCTTTTCACATAATGTCTGGAATTGAGCACACCGCGAATGGAACGAAGATTTTTCGGAAGAAGGATACACCAAAAACAGCATATCATATCCGATGTTCAGGTGTGCTTTTACGAAACGGTACGATTCTCGGCTCAGTCTCTTAGAGTGATTTCTTTGAACCGCATTGCCATAGCCACGGGGTAGAGGAAAGCCAATCCGATTGAATTGAAGATTGTTGGGCAAAAAAAATAATTTTGCTCCTGCAACGCTCACCCTGTTTCCGTTCTTAAATAGATTCTTGATTTCTACAGATCGTTTTACCCGCTCATTGCGAGTAAAACGCTGTGATTGTATCATCAGTAAGGCTTCTTTTCGTCAGATACAGTGAGCTTTCTGCGACCCTTTGCACGACGGCGAGCGAGTACCATGCGGCCGCCACGAGTTGCCATGCGAGCGCGGAAACCAAATTTTCTATTTCTCTTAACTTTACTGGGCTGGTATGTTCGTTTCATAGAACATTCTCCTTATCTTATCAGGTAAATGAGCAATTCACCTTAAAATTTTTCCTATGGTAGTGTAGGGTAGATTTTAGCAAATTTACGATTGATTGGTCAACATTTCAGACTTGAATTTATCAAACAAATTCTGTAATTCTGAGGGAAGTTCTGTAGAATTTGCTGAATTTTGTCCAAATCCTGCTTTTTGCAAGGCTTCTTCCTCGCTGTCAAATTTTTTTTGCAGCCAGGTACGTTCCTTTTCCATATCGACAGGCACAATATCTGCAAGCTGGGCATTGCTTCCTGACAGTCTAAATGCCAACGATTCAATTCTTACATTTTTATTCAGACGGCGCAAACCTGTCAGTATATATTTTTGATGAAGCTGCAAAAGTTGAATCCATCCAGAATGGTCGGTCTCCACCAGTAAAATTCCGTTCTTCAAATCCACAATGTGAGTATGTGCCGCAAGTTTCGCCCCATTTCGTGAGATGCTTTCTACCGTACTCCTCCAACTATTTGACAGTTGTGTACTGTTCTGCATATCTTCGGGAGAAATATTTTTAAACACTCGCGTAATCATATCTGATGCACGTATGATGTCTGTTTCGTCGGTCATTTATACTGACTCCTGTTTTTCCTTCCATGCACCGTTTTTAATATTAAAGACTTTGGTTGTGCTGTGTTGATAGCGTTCGTAGGGTTCACCGGGAAGAAAGGTACAAAAAAGTTGGTCATATTCCGGCAAATGCAATGTAACACTCTGACGCTTATCTGGATCAAGTTCCAGGAGTACATCGTCCATTAAGAGAATAGGCTTTTTTCCGACTGCTTGTGTGTAGAACAATGCCTGTGCAACTCTCAATAAGATGGCAACCAAACGTCTCTGTCCTGTAGATGCTTCTGCTACAAAATTTTCTCCATTCCTTATAAATCGAATTCTGTCACGATGGGGACCGCTCATTGTCGTGCCGATTATTCTATCCATTTCACGTTTTTCCTGCAAATGCAAAAGAATTTCATCTTGCGTAGGGATAATGTTTTCTTTCATTTTCCAGGATGGTTCATATTTTATGGAAATACCGTCAATACCCGTAATTTCTTCATACAGTTTTCCAAAAATCTGATTGAACTGAAAAATTGCATCTCGTCGTTTGCGTTCGATTTCAACACCATTTTGTGCCAGCTGTAAGTCATAAGCATCCAGCATTTCATAGTGCTGCTCTTTGAGAGACATGTTACGGCTTTTCAGAACTCTTTTATACCGCCTCATCACATCAATATACATCACATCATACATAGAAAGTGACTGGTCAATAAAAAACCGTCTGCGCTCTGGTTCACCAACAACAAAATCCAAATCATCATGGCAAAAAAGTACGCAGGGCATGGTATTTATCAGTTCTTTTCTGTCTTGCACACGCTTTCCGTTTTTTTCAATACGTTTTTTTCCATTTTCAAGGGCAACTAAAATGCTGCTTGTGTTTTCGTTTTCATCTTTGTACATTGTCCGTACACTAAATGCAGTCTCACCTTTTTTGACTATTTCTGCATCAGTGTGAGTTCTAAAGGATGAGCCGTATGCTGAATAATAAATGGACTCCAAAAGATTACTTTTTCCCTGCCCATTTTCACCGACAAAAAAAATTTCTTTTGAAAGCAAACTGATTGTTTCGTTAGTGAGATTACGATAGTTATAATATGAGACAGAAAGGACAGGCATGAGCCGTCTTTATGCCATCTGCATCGGCATGATGATATGGAAGTAATCTTCTGCGGGTTCTGGACGCATTGTTACCGCTTTCATCGCTTCAGAAAATTCAAATGTAATTCTGTCGCTATTGATAACTTTAAGCGGCTCTTCCACATAATGATAATTCATTGCAATTGTGATTTCCTGTCCATCATACTGGCAGGGGAATTCTTCTTTTGCATCACCCAAATCAGATTCCTGTGATGTAACCGTAAGCACTCCAGGAATTGCCGTCAAGAAAATACGACCAGCCTTTTTATCCACCATAAGAGATGTACGTTTAAGAGCATCCATCAAATCATTTTTTTGTACCTGAAAGCTGTTCGGCTGTGACTCAGGTATAACACGCTGATAGTTGGGAAACTGTCCGTCAAGCAGTGTTGATGAAAGTTCATAATTTGCAAAGCGGAAGAAAATCATCTTATCAACAATAGCAATAGAAACATTTCCTTCATCAGATGCATGTTTTGCTACGATATTCAATACTTTTGGATGAACGATTGCAGACGGAAAATCCATTGCACCGTTAAGAACTTCTTTTGATGCATAGGCAAGGCGACGTCCATCAGTTGCTACCAGAACAAGGTTATTTTCTTTCTTTTCAAAATAAACACCGTTCATAAAATAACGTGTTTCGTCTTCACTTACGGCAAAAGATGTCTGTGCAATCATTGCCTTTAATTCTTTTCCAGGAACTTCAAAGAATGGCACTTCCTGTATCGTTGGAAATTCAGGGAATTTATCCTGAGACATACATTTAAGCTGAAATTTAATTTTTTTTGCTGTATGACGAATAATGGCAATTGTTTGAGTTTCTTTTTGTTCAAGATTGAATTCAATTTCGCCTGCAGGGAGAGAAGCAAGAATACCCATGAATTTATCACAAAAAATTGTTGTAGAACCTTCTTCTTGAATGTCAACAGGAATCTTTGTTTCAAAATTTACTTTTATGTCAGTCGCCTTAATAACAAGCGTATTGCTTTGTGCAATTATCATTACATTAGAAAGAATAGAAAGAGCACTCTTTGTAGAAATGATTTCCTGTGCAATTGCAATTTCACTAATCATTGCATCACGGTCAAAAGTAAATTTCATTTTTTTCTCCCTGGTTTTGCTTTTTACACAAATCCTATTTATATAAATTTATAAATTTTAGTAACAGTAACAGTAGGCTCTGTGAATTTGTGGAAAACTAATGTATTTTATTATAATGCAATTAGTTATCACTTGGAAAACTAATACTTTTTAATACACAAGTTTTCAACATATCCACAGTTTTCTAAGTTATCCACAACTTATCATCATTATTGTATCATACTTTGCACAATTTGTCTTTATTTTTTATAGTCCTTTATCTCCCGTATCAATTGCTGAATAGTGGTATCTAATGAAGAATCGGTCTTTATAGCATCAGCAATTTTTTCATAAGAATGCATCATGGTAGAATGGTCTCGTCCGCCAAATTCTCCACCAAGTTCCGGATATGAATATTCTGTAAGGTTGCGTGCAATAAAAATGGAAATTTGACGGGGTATAACAAATTTTGTAGAACGCTTATTGCTCTTAATATCTGCAATAGAAATATTGTAATGATTGGCCACGACTTTTTGTATGGTTTCTACAGTGATTGTTCCAGAAAGAGGTGAACTGAAAATATCTCTAAGTTGTTGCTGTGCAATTTCTATGGTAACGTTCTTTCCAACTAATTCTGCATAACCAATCATTTTGGTAAGACAGCCTTCCAGGTCACGCACATTTGTCTGCACATTTTTTGCAATGTAATCAATAACATCATTGGAAATACGATTGATTGTGACTGCGGAAAATTGTTGTGTTTGTGATAGAAGTTCTTTTTTCTTTTCAAGAATAGCACGGCGAGTTTCATAGTTTGGCGGCTGTAAATCAATATTCAGTCCGCGAGAAAACCGAGTGCGCAGACGTTCTTCAATAAATTTTAATTCGTTAATTGGACGGTCACAGGTAAATACCATCTGACAGTTTCTGTCGTACAATGCATTGAATGTATAGAAAAGTTCTTCCTGTGTAGAATCTTTGTCTTTTAAAAAGTGAATGTCGTCCAACAAAAGCACATCAAGTTTGCGATATTTGTTTTTAAATTTTTCTGTTGTCTGTGTACGTACGGCAGTAATAAATTCGTTGGTAAATGTTTCTGCACTGATATAGCAGATTTTACATTTATCGCCTTTTTCCTTATAAATGTAATTTCCGATAGATTGCATCAAGTGGGTTTTGCCTAGACCTACGCCACCGTAAATCAAAATGGGGTTATATGCTTTGCCCGGATTTTTTGCTGCTGCTAAAGAAGCGTTAAAAGCATAAAGACTATTTTCTCCAGGAACAAAATTTTCAAAAATATAGTCTTCGCGCAATTGTGGATGTTTTTTTACAGGCGGAGCGATTTCTTCAAACTCAGTTTTTTTCTGGACACTCTGAATGTCATTTATTTGTGTTGATTGTACAGTTTCTTCAATTTTTGATGACTCATTATGCAATACATATTTGAGTTTGATAGATTGACCGGTCAACTCCTGAATTTTCTGCTCGATTTTAGAAGTAACATTGCGGGAATCCATTTGCTGGCGCATGAATTCTGAGGCTACAGAAACAGTAATTTCAGAGATAGTATCTTCCACATAAGAAACTTTAAACCAAAGGATAAATTCATTTTCTTTTCCTGCAGCCTTATATTCTGCATGAATTTGTTTCATTGCTTCGTCAAAGAAGACACGATAATTCTGTTCAGCCATTCCATTATTATATCTCACCTTTACTTTTTCTTCAATTATGGATATACTAAAATACCTTTTATATCTTCTTATATTATTTAAGTAAAAGAAATCTTATCTTTAAGGAATAAAAAGTGACAGCGTCCTATTCAGCAGGAAATATTCAGGTTTTAAAAGGGCTTGAAGCCGTTCGCAAACGCCCTGGTATGTACATTGGTTCAACAGGTCCTCGTGGATTACATCATCTGGTGTACGAAGTTGTGGATAACTCTATTGATGAAGCCATGGCGGGATTTTGTGACACGATTACTGTTGCACTTGAAAAAGATGACATTGTTCGTGTAGAAGACAATGGTCGTGGTATTCCAGTAGATATGCATCCTACTGAACATGTCAGTGCTTTGGAACTTGTTCTTACTCGCCTGCATGCTGGCGGTAAATTTGATAAAGGTTCCTATAAAGTATCCGGCGGTCTGCATGGTGTAGGTGTTTCTTGTGTAAACGCGCTTTCAGTCTGGCTTGAGGCAACCGTTGATCGTGATGGAAAAAAATATTGCCAAAAATATGCAGTGGGAGTTCCCAAAACAAAAGTAGAAGAAATTGGAGCAAGTGACCGCCATGGCACGACAATCCGCTGGAAGGCAGACGGTTCTATTTTTACTGAAACGACAACCTACGATTTTGACGTGCTTAAAACTCGTCTGCGTGAACTTGCCTTTTTGAACAGTGGCATTACGATTATTTTCCGTGATGAACGTCTGGAAACACCCAAAGAAGAAATTCTTAAATTTGAAGGCGGTATTGTTCAGTACGTCAAGGAAATGAACAGCCACAAGCAAAGTAAATTCTATTTGCCTGCCGAGCCAATTTACATCACGGGTGAAAAAGATGATGTGATTACGGAACTTGCATTCCAGTACAATTCAGGTTTTGATGAAAACATCAACACTTATGTAAACGACATCAATACGCGGGATGGTGGTACTCACCTGGAAGGATTTAAGTCTGCACTTACCTTTGTTTTGAACAAGGCTTTAGACGCAAACGAAAAACTTAAAAAGCGTCTGGACAAAGATGAAAAACTGACTGGTGACGATGTGCGCGCAGGAATTGTTACCGTTCTTTCCATGAAAGTTCCTGAGCCTGAATTTGAAGGACAGACAAAAGAGAAGCTGGGAAATACCGAGGTACGTACAATTGTTGACGCACTTGTAAAAGAGAAGTTAACAATCTTCTTTGAGCAGAATCCAGCGGTACTTGAAAAAGTATTGGAAAAGGCAATTGCCGAAGCATCCGCACGAATTGCCGCACGTAAGGCAAAAGATGCAAGCCGCAAGAAGACGCTTTCTGATGGATTTGGTCTTCCAGAAAAACTGGCTGACTGTTCTCTGAAAGATCCAGAGCAGTGTGAAGTGTACATTGTTGAGGGTGATTCTGCAGGCGGTTCAGCAAAGAAAGGCCGCGACCCAAAAACACAGGCAATTCTTCCTTTGTGGGGAAAAATGCTCAATGTTGAGAAAGTCCGTCCAGAAAAAGTTATGAACAACGACAAACTGGAACCGGTTATTGCATCCCTTGGTGCAGGATTTGGAAAAGACTTTAATATTGATAAATTGCGCTATCATAAAATCATCATCATGGCAGATGCTGATGTTGACGGAAGCCATATTCGCACGCTTTTGCTTACCTTCTTCTTCCGCTACATGCCTCAGCTTATTGAGCACGGATATGTGTACCTTGCCATGCCTCCGCTTTTTCGCGTGCAGTTAGGAAAGAAAGATCCTGTTTATTGCTACTCTGATGCGGAACGCGACAGTGCTTTGGAAGCATTGGGAGAACAGCGTGATAAGGCTGACGTACAACGTTACAAAGGTCTTGGTGAAATGGACGGCAAGCAGTTGTGGGAAACCACGATGGATCCCGCTCATCGCAAAATGCGCGTGGTTACCATTCCCGATGCCATGGCAGCAGACAAAATCTTTACCGTTTGTATGGGTGAGGAAGTAGAACCACGCCGTCAGTTTATTGAAGAAAATTCAAGCTACGCAAATCTGGATATTTAGGATAAAAAGATGCTAGAAGAAACCAAAACCCCGGAAGGCGGAACAGTAATAAAAATCCCGATTGAAACCGAAGTCAAGCAGGCGTATATTGACTACTCTATGTCAGTCATTGTGCAGCGTGCGCTTCCTGATGTGCGTGACGGACTAAAACCCGTTCACCGTCGCATTATGTACGCCATGGACACACTGCATCTTGCAAGCGGTGGAAAGACAAAAAAATGTGCGACCATCGTCGGTGAAGTACTGGGTCATTATCACCCACACGGTGATGCGTCTGTCTATGATGCATTGGTTCGTTTGGGACAGGATTTTGCACAGCGGTATACAACAGTAACTCCTCAGGGTAACTTTGGTACGATTGCAGGTGACCCGCCAGCAGCCTATCGTTACACTGAGGCAAAGATGTCGCGTGTTACCGAAGAAATGGTTTCTGACATTTCCAAGAACACGGTTGACATGGTGCGCAACTTTGATGACACCACCGATGAGCCGGCAGTCCTTCCGTCAAAATTTCCTTTCCTGCTTTGTAACGGTACAACGGGTATTGCCGTTGGTATGGCAACGAATATGCCAACCCACAATCTGCGGGAAGTGGCAGCTGCAATTGCCGCATATATTGACAACAACGAGATTTCCATTGATGACTTGATGCACTACATCAAAGGCCCGGATTTTCCGACAGGTGGTATCATCTATGGGCGCGACGGCATTAAAAAGGCATACAAAACAGGGCGGGGTAAAATTACGATCCGCTCAAAGTTTACTATAGAAACAGACCGCCACGGACGTGAAAGCATAGTCTTTACGGAAGTTCCCTATGGCGTAAACACAACCAACATTATCCGCAGAATCAAAGAACTTATCCGCGACAAGCAGATTGAAGGCGTAACAAATGCCAATGATGAATCATCTGATCGTTCAGGTATGCGCATTGTTGTGGATTTGAAAAAAGGTGCAATCACAAAGGTTGTCTTAAATCATCTTTTTGCAAAAACTGATTTGCAGTCAAACTTTGGTGTCATAAACCTTGCACTTGTTCCTCAAGATAAAGAAGGACAGCCTCGCTACGATGAACCAGGCTTGCTTACACTCAAGCCGAATTATCTGAAGCCTGAAGTTCTGAACTTAAAGCAACTCATCCAGCACTTTGTAAACCATCGGGACGAAGTAATTACCCGCCGCACGATTTATGACCTTAAAGTTGCCAAGCATCGCATGCATATTTTGCAGGCATTGATTACGGCAATAAATAATATTGATGAAGTAATTAAAATTATCCGCGAAAGCCTGAACACTGAGGAAGCAAAGCTCAAACTGGAAAAACGCTTTGACTTTGACGATGAGCAGGCTCAGGCAATTGTGGATATGCAGCTCAAACGCTTGACTCATCTGCAGATTGAGGACTTACAGAAGGAAATCCGTGAACTGCAGGCAGTGATTGACCACTTGGAAGACTTGCTGGCGCATCACGAAAAAATTCTTGCCCTTATCAAAGACGAGACAAATGAACTTGCGGCAAAGTATGGAGACGACCGCCGTACCGATATTGTTGCTGACGAAGTTGAAGAAATCAACATGGAAGATATGATTAAGGAAGAAGAAGTCGTTGTGATGATTTCCAAACTTGGTTATATCAAGCGTGTTCCGCTGACGGCATACAAAAGCCAAAGTCGTGGTGGAAAGGGAAGCATGAGTGCTAACCTTGTGGAAGATGACTATATAAATCAGATATTTATAGCCACTACACATTCGTATATCACTTTTATCACCAACGAAGGAAAAGCGTATTGGGTCAAAGTACATGAAATTCCCGAAGCAAGCCGTGGTAGCCGTGGCTCACATATTAAATCGCTGCTCGCTGTTTCTGCCAATGAAGAGATTACAACGATTGTAACGATGAAAGAATTTAATGCAGACTTGAACATCTTTATGGCCACAGCAAATGGTGTAGTCAAAAAGACACCGATTACTGAATTTGCAAATGCCAAGACTCGTGGCGTAATTGCCATCAAACTGGAGGAGGGTGACAAACTTGTGTCTTCCATTATGACCAGTGGAAAAGACGAACTAATGTTAGTTACCCGCAGAGGACAGGCATTGCGCATTACAGAAGAAGATGTCCGCCCCATGGGACGTTCAAGCCGCGGCGTAACGGGCATCCGTCTTTCTGGAGGTGATGAACTTTCAGCGGCACTTTGCGTAAAGCCAAATATGAATGCACTGGTAATCACGGAGAAAGGTTTTGGTAAGCGTGTAGATTTTAACGAATACAGTGCCCATGGGCGCGGAACTGGCGGACAAAAAATCTTTGGCAATGTTGAGGACAAAGGTGAAATCATTGGAGCACTTTCTGTTGCAGACAGCGACGAAGTAGTTTGTATGACAAGCCAAGGAAAGACCTTGCGTATTCAGGCAGATACTATTTCTAAGCAGGGCAGAAGTGCGTCAGGTACAAGAGTCATCAACATTGAATCTCCAGACTATGTTGTTGGCATAGATAGAGTTGCCAAAGAAGATGAAAAAAATGCAGAAAAAAGTGAAGAAAAATGATTTTTCCTGCTGACAAAGAAAAGCAATTTTCGTATAATGTCATCAAGTGGGAACTTTTATAAACACCATCAGGCGACCGGAGAAGCAGATAGTTTCTCCGGTTTTTTTATTTATACGGATGGCAGTGATAAAGCACAGAAAAGCATAACCTGTGGAAAACTTTGGGAAAACGCAGGCAAATTTCCATAAATTCAAAGACAAATTTATAAATTCTTAAAATACAAGAATTTAGGTGAATTCACATATAATCGGGCAAAAACAGGGAGGTGTGGATAACTTGTGAACAAATTTGTGGCTATTTTTGAGTGAAAGTTCTGAGTCTTGTTCAAAAAAGAAATGGCAAGAAAAATCTTTTTTTATATTAGGTCAAATGTCGGGTTTCATGTTTTTAGCTTATACAAGGTCATTCCGCACACTGAAATCGTCAAGGTCATTCTGGACGCTGAAAGCGCGAAGAATCTATCTCGCATACCCTAAAATGATGGGATTCTTCGGAACTTCATTCCTCAGAATGACTTTTTATCAAAACTTAAAATTGAACCTACTAGAGATATTACGATGTTTCACGTGAAACAGTACATGGTAAAAAAATGTGCGGGCTAGATGGGGTGGGTTGATATGTTTGTGAATGTATTGTGTTTCACGTGAAACACTGTGCTTGAGCATATGCTGTAAATAATGGTCGAGATTTATCTGTGCATAAAATAGAACGGACAAACGATTGTTCGGTAGGATTTAAACTGCCAACTGTTCGTCAGTTTTAGATAAAAAACATCCGCTTTCCGTAGCGGGCAAAACAAATGCTGCTTTGAAAAACGAATGCTTTTTGACTACCAAACAGTCGTTATTTAAGTTTTAATCTCAGAAGTTTTGAGCCGCGACTGGGTGACCACAGGGCCTTTCGTTTTTCTGGCAGGGAATTGATGTTGTCGCTCTTAAAACCAAGACTTTCAAACCAATCGGTTGTTTGTGTTGTTAGAACAAAGACGCTATCTAACGATAGTTGTTTTGCCCGATTTATCAAGCTGTCCATAATTTTAGGACCGATACCAATATGTGCGCAGGTTTCATCTACGGCTACGGCGGCAATTTCTGCCTGCTTGTTGTCATAGATGTGCAGGGCTGAGCATGCACGGATTCCGCCATCCAGTTCGTAAACAATGTAGTCGTTTAACTGTGATTCCAACTGTTCTTCCGTGCGGGGAAGTAAAATGCCTTTCTTAACAAAGGGTTGTATGAGCGTAAGAACGGCTGCAATATCATTGCGTTCCATGGGACGCAATTTTCCATAGTTGCTGGAATAAATCATTGTGCCGGAACCAAGGTCGCTGAAGATTTCACAGGGTAGAGTCCCATTGAGAGAACTGTTCAGGATGTGGACGCGGGTAACGCCTTCCAGACAGGCCGCTTTTCCCAAACGAACGATAGATAGAATATGCTCGCGTAAATCCTGCATGACAGTTGAATTGGTCTTTGCGGATTTGATTTCTTTGTTTGCTTTTAGGAATTCGTCTACTTCTTCAATGTTCATGGCTGGTATGCAGCCTTCTGGAGAAATGCCGATTTCTTGTGGCAGTGTAAAATAAGTTGCGGAAAGTTCCGCATCAGGCACAAGAAAAAAAAGTTTGTCTGCCTGCATGTGAATGGCAATTTGAGAAGCCAATTGCATGGAAGAAATGTTGTAGGGCTTTCCCGAAAGACTCCAGCCGATACAGGGAAAAATCGGAATAAAACCATTGGAAAGTACAGCGCGGATTGTGTCATCATCAATTTTATCAATTTCGCCTGCACTGCCATAATCGGTTCCGTCAAGAACACCTTTTGCCCGTGCACGCACCCAGTTACCAATAACGGCCGTTAAGTGTTCGCCCGCCAAACTGGACATAACGATGTTGGATACGTCAAATGCGGCGGTTTTTATCAGCGGCATGGCTTCGTCATCTGTTATGCGGCAGCCGTTTTTGCGTTCCCATGAAATATTGTTTTCTGCAAGAATCTTGTCGATGTGCTTGTGTGCACCCGGTACAAGAATGACCCGTAAGCCGGCTTCGTGGATGAGAGAAATGTCACGGATGTGGCTTGCCCACAGCGGAGAGTCAATAATGCGGTCGTCCAGATAGATGACAACGGCTGCATCCTTAAAACGACTGATATAGCGGATAACGTCGCGGATATGTTCAGCCCGCGTAAAAATTGCGTGTTCTTCCATAAGGAAAATTATATAAAGCGAGCGGGGAAAAGTCTATAATTGCGTTTGCAAGTGCAGGGCAAACGCATTATAGATATCGTACTTGAACATCGGCTGGACAAATGAAATGAATGTGCAGCAAAAAGGCTACCGTTGCAGCGTGTCAAGCAAGCCCCGCGGTTGAGCGTAATAGGTATTGGACTCGCTTACGCTCGCCCCGCTCAAAGCGGTCTTGTTGCCCCGCTTTCACTATAGCCTTTTTGCTGAATTTTCTCCTCATAGACACCGCAGCAATAATTCGCTATACTAGAGGACAAAGTTTTTCCTATGAAATGTGATAGGAAACGGAGTTTTAGAAATGCCAAAAATTGAAGTAAACGAAAAACTGTTTTTTAATCTTCTGGGAACAAAATATGATTATGACACGCTGGAAAAAAAACTGGTCTGCGGTAAGGCTGAATTGGACGAAAAGCCTGACATGTCGCAGCCGGCAGATGAGCGTGTGATTAAGATTGAATTGAACGACACGAACCGTCCAGACTTGTGGTCTACTGGTGGCGTAGCCCGTCAGCTTCGTATGCATAATGGCGGAAAGCACTCTGACTATTCAAAGTTCCTTTCTCGTAAAGGTGACATCAAGGACTGTGGCGAACGTGTTGCCTATGTGGAGCCTGATGTAAAGGAAGTTCGCCCCTACATGGTCAGTTTTGTCATCAGCGGAAAGGCGATTGATGACCCCATGTTAAAGGATATTATTCAGACGCAGGAAAAACTCTGCTGGAACTTTGGCCGCAAGCGCAAGACGATTTCTATGGGTGTGTACCGTGTTGGTGACATCAAGTGGCCGGTGCATTATACGGCAGTCGATCCGGACAAGACATCTTTTGTTCCGCTTGCCTGTACGGAGCCGATGACTTGTCGTCAGATTTTGACCGACCATCCAAAGGGAAAAGATTTTGGCTGGATTCTTGAAGGAGCAAAAAAATTTCCCTTGCTTAAAGACGACAAAGGCGAAGTGATGAGTATGGCGCCGATTATCAACAGTGCTACACTGGGAGCCGTAAAGGTTGGCGACACGGGATTGATGGTTGAATTGACTGGCTCAGAAATGGAAGGTCTGATTCTTTCTGCAAATATTGTTGCCTGTGATTTTGCTGATGCGGGCTACGAGATTCTTCCGGTAAAGGTTGTGCATCCTTATGATACAGGCTTTGGAAAGGAAATTACCGTTCCCTTTTTCTTCCAACAGGACACCAAGGCAAAACTTTCTGCAATCAATAAACTGCTTGGCGAAAAGCTGACCAAGGCACAGGTGCTGGATGCACTTGCACGCATGGACGATACGGTAGCGGCAAAAGACGTAAAGGATGATGTGGAATTTACGATTACACCGCCGCCTTACCGCAACGACTTTTTGCATGAAGTTGATGTGATTGAAGATGTGATGATTGGTCTGGGCTTGGATTACTTTAAGCCCCAGCGACCCAATGACTTTACCGTGGGTAAGCTTTCTGACGTGACAATCTTTAGCCGCAAGGCAAAAGAACTGATGGTAGGTCTTGGCTATCAGGAAATGATTTTTAACTATCTTGGCTCAAAGCGCGACTACATTGACCGTATGAATATTGACGCTAAGAATGTTATTGAAATTGCAAACCCGATGAGCGAAAACTATCAGTATGTTCGTCCGTCAATCATTGCTTCACTGCTTCGTGCAGAAAGCGCAGCGGCAAATGCAATCTTCCCCCATAAGATTTTTGAAATCGGCAAAGTGGCATTCCTGGAGCCGAGCGAGAATACGGGAACAAAAACCATTCAGTCTTTGGGCTTTATGACAGCGGCAAACAATGCAAACTTTAATGACATGGCAAGCGAAGTTTCTTCGCTGCTGTATTTCCTTGACCACAAGTATGAAGTGAAGGAAGTGGAAGACCCGCGCTTTATTCCTGGTCGCCAGGCGGCAATCATGGTGAATGGAAAGCAGGTTGGAATCTTTGGCGAAGTGCATCCGCAGGTTCTGGAGAATTGGCAGATAAGCGTTCCCTGTGTAGCAGGCGAACTGAATCTTGAAGAATTGATGTAAGTGCAGACGATTTGCTAAAACTCGCCCACATCGAGGATTACACAAAAATACTTGATGTTGCTTGCTTGTGTATTTGGCAAAGCGATTTACACTGTAAGGTGAATGCAGGAGAAGGATTCGTAAGCCTGTACCATAAAAAGGACTTGACGATTTCCTAGAGTCTCCCTGTGTTTGTAAAGGCTGCCGGTAAGTTTTATCGACAGCCTATTTTTTTGGAACTGATGTATGCAAAAGCCTGACTATCAAAAACAATTAGACGAAATTCTCAAAAAGATACCGGAAGAAAACAAAACTAACGGTCGTAAGCAAACATTGTTATTACATGCTTGCTGTGCGCCTTGCAGTTCCTATGTGATTGAGTATCTTTCTCAGTACTTTGCAATTACCATTTATTACTACAATCCGAACATTCATCCGCAGGCAGAATACGAACGAAGGTTAGCGGAATTAAAAAAGTTTTTAATGTACTTTCCTTTGGCAATACAGCATGAGGTAAAGTTAATTGTTGCAGAATACAATCCGGAAGACTACTTTGTTGCAACTAACGTTCGTTTGGAAACAGATTTACAGACTGAAGCAGAAAAAGGTGAGCGCTGCCGCCGCTGTTATGAGTTTCGCATGAAGAAAGCCTGGCAGTATGCTTGTCAAAATAACTTTGACTGGTTTACGACAACCTTGAGCATAAGTCCCCATAAGGATGCAGATAAAATCAATACGATTGGAAGACAACTGGAAGCAGATTATATACAAACTAACGATAGTTTCAGACACGTATTTGATGCATCGACAAAATTCTTGCCCAGCAATTTTAAGAAAAAAGGCGGCTATTTACGGAGTACTCAGTTGAGTGCGGAGTACGGTTTGTGGCGGCAAGACTATTGCGGCTGCGTGTTTTCTCAGCGTTCGCGCTAAGGATAGGAGCGGCGCGAAGGTACTGAAGCGTACCGCTAGGTATGGAGCGAAAGCGGAACCGCGGATAGCCTGACCCGCAGGGGAGCGCCCAAATACGGAATATTGATAAAATTCAATTTACCTTTTATACTTTAGGCATGACGGAACTTACAAGTAAACAGAGAAAAGTATTGGAAAAATACGCACAGCCGATGAGTGCATTGGTGCAGATAGGTGGTGCAGGTTTGACAGAATCGCAGGTGGCTCAGATAGACCGTTGTCTGGCAGACCATGAATTGATAAAAGTAAAGTTTAATGAGTTTAAAGAAGACAAAAAAGATTTGACCGCAGAAGTAGTGCAAAAGACAAATGCTACGTTGGTTCGGATTATCGGCAATGTGGCTATTTTGTATCGTCCTGCAGAAAAAGCAGATGAACGGCAATATGAAAAGGCATTGAAAAAAGCATAGGCTTTGTGTGACTTTTTCTTGCCGAAAATATTTTTATACATAGGGAGCGTAAGCAATATGAAAATGCAGAAATTGGTGACATTTGCGGGTGCAGTACTTTGTGCAAGTCTGTGTCTTTCCTGTATGAGTACAGGTGGGTCTGGAAGCAGTACAAAAGTAAAGCGTATTGAAGCAAGCGAAGTGCAAGATTTGAGTGGCTACTGGAATGATAAGGACGTGCAGATTGTGTGCGAAGGCTTGATAAATGAATGTGTGGCTTCTCCGAGAATCAGCCAGTTTAGGGCAAAAAATAATCGCGCTCCGATTGTAAAACTGGGAAAAATTACCAACAATAGCGTAGAAAAAATTGATACTGTAATCGTGGCAAATAAATTTCGCAGTGCAATTATAAATAACGGTGTTATGGAATTTGTAGCCAGTGATGATGAAGTGGCGGCAATCCGTAATGAACGCAATCAGCAGGAAGACTATGCAAATCCAGCGACTGCGGCGGCGCAGGGAAATGAAACAGGTGCTGACTATTTGCTGCAGGGAAGTATACGCACACTGGTGGATGAAATTGAAGGCAAAAAAACGCGTACCTATTACGTGAATGCGGAGCTCCATGACATTGAGACGACAAGGATTTTGTGGTCTTCAGAAAATTCAATCCGCAAATACATTACAACGAAGTAAGGGTACTTTTTATAGCGGAGGCTTTGTATGAAAAGATTTTTGCCTGTATGTTTCACTTGTGTGACGGCGGTTTTTGTGCTTTCTTTTTTTGCATGTGCTACAACAGGAAAAAATGTTTCTGCGTCTGTGGGAGCCTCCGCACCAAAATGGATAGAACTGCCAAGCGCGGTGTATGCCTATTCTGACTACATAGCGCAGGTCGGTACGGCTGTAGATAAAGACAGTGCGGAACTGGCAGCGGTACAGAAAATTGCAGCGCTTTTTGGACAGACAATTGTATCTGGCGGAACGGCTTCTAAACGGATGGAGCAGGCGCAGAAAAACGGCGAAGTGGCTACGGTAACTTCTTCCAGTGATTTGAATCAAAAAATACGTCAGTCGGTTCAGCAGGAAAATCTGATAGGCATAAGGATTGCAGAAACATGGTTTGATACGGCGCATAACACCTGGTATGCACTTGCGGTGCTGAATCGTGAGGAAACGGCTCACATCTATGTGACAATGGTGGACAAAAACAATGCCGCTATAAAAAAATTGTGTGCCACTCTGCGGCCGGCGACAATCTACACCTATGCAAACATTACTTTTGCAAAAGATATTGCGGAACAAAACAAGGGCTATTTGGATAGGCTTTTTGTGATTCAGCCAGAGACGGGGCGGAAGAAGGCCGAGGAAACAAGAACGCCAGAAGAACTGACCTTGCAAGCACACAAACTGGCAACAGAAATACCTGTGTACGTACAGATTGAAAACGACAAGGACAAGCGCATTGCTACAGCCTTTGAAAAAACGCTTTCCGAACTGGGATTTAATTCTACCGTAGCAAAAGATGCACCCTATACGCTGACGGGTTCGCTTTTGCTTACGCATACGGCTCCCGCGGCAAAAGATGTGTTTTATGCGGAATATCTGGTGCAATGCAATGTGCGTGAAGTATCATCAAAGCAGAATGTGTGCACGTGGTCTCTGAGCGGGCGAGACGGTTCAAAGGCTTCTGAAAATGCGGAAAACCGTGCTCTAGCAACGGCTGCCAGAAAAATTGAAGAACAGTTTGCGGCGGCCCTTCAGCAGAGTGTAAAAAATCTCCCGCAGGAATAATAGACTTTTCTTAGTCTGTCCGATATACTTTTATCACCATGACGATTGAACACAAGTCCTATTACTCTGATAAAATCCGTGCTATTGATGCAAAATTTGAAGCCCAGCGCATTGCCTTTTCTCCCTTGACGTTTCAGGCAATACGGGTCTTTATGGAACTTGGGCTGTTACGGAAAATTGACGAAGCGGGTGATGAAGGTATAACAGTTCAGCAACTGGCACAGGATTCTGGTGTTAGCGAATATGGTGTGGGTGTTCTGGCTGAAATGGCTTTGGGCATGGGCGTGATAAAACTGAATGCCGATGCGGTCAAGAAAAATGAAGAAAAATTGGTGCTGGGAAAAATCGGCTGGTTTTTGCTTGAAGATGATTTGACCCGCGTAAACTTTAATTTTAGCAATGATATCTGCTACAAGGGAGCCTTTAATCTGCTGGACTCTATCAAAACGGGAAAGCCAGAAGGCTTGAAAGTGTTTGGAGAGCAGTGGACAACTCTGTACGAGGCTCTTTCTACCTTGCCTGAGCGTGAAAAGAAAAGTTGGTTTGAATTTGACCATTTTTATTCTGATGTGGCTTTTCCTGAAGCCTTGCCAATCGTATATGCAAAAAAGCCTAAGCATCTCTTTGATATTGGTGGTAATACGGCAAAATGGGCGATTGCATCCTGCAAGTATAATCCCGATGTTCGGGTGACGATTATTGATTTGCCGGGACAGACGGCCATAGCCCTTGAAAATGCAAAGAAGGCGGGTTTTGCCGACAGAATTAACGCAGTTTCTGGCAACGTGCTGGACGAAACGACAAAACTGCCAGCGGGTGCAAATGCCGTGTGGATGAGCCAGTTTTTAGACTGCTTTTCTCTGCATCAGATAACCAAGATTCTGAAAAAGATTTATAACAGCGTGGATGCGGAAACGGATGTGTGGATAATGGAGCCTCTGTGGGATATGCAGCCTTTTGAAGGCTCGGCTTATTCTCTCCAGGCAACATCTTTGTATTTTACCTGTATTGCAAACGGAAACAGCAAGATGTATCGTTATGGAGAACTGGTAGAAGCTGTTGAAAAAGCAGGCTTTACTTTGATGACGGCACATCACAAACTGGGTACGAATTTTTACTCCCTCTTGAATTTTAGGAAAAAATAAGTGTTTGAAAAACTGTTCATCACGCAATATGCTTACTATAGGCCTCCAATAGACTCACCAAAAGATGCACCTACATTGGACTATGTTGATTCCTTGTTTAAGCGTCGTCTGAGTCAGCTTTCGCGTATGACAATAGAAGTGGTAAAGCAGGTAAAAGATGTTGCACCAGAAGCAAAGATTGTATTTGCATCACGCAGGGGCGAAATTGGTCGGCAAGTAAAGATAAACCGCGGACTGGTAGATGATTTTGCAATTTTGCCGGCACAGTTTTCTCTTTCTGTATTCAATACGCCGCCAGCAGTGGCAACGATTGCTTTGGGAATAAAAAACGGATATACGGCGGTGTATCCCAGTGAAGGGCGGCTGTATGATGCTTTTGTGACGGCTGCGGCAGCAGTTTTAGCGGGAAAAGAAAAGCAGGTTATTTTTGTGTATGGGGATGAATTAATTCCTGCTGAATATGAATCCATCGAAAGACAAGACGAAAAGAATTTTCTTCCCTTTGCATTTGCCCTGGTTCTTTCTGCTGAAAAGACTGATGGCGCCTTACCTCTCCCAGAGGAAATTGAAAAGATGACAGCAGAAGCATTTTTATCCTATTTGGTGGAAGAGGGTAACAAAGAATGAGCGATAGAGAAGAAGAGATGCAGAAAGAAGATACAAATGATTCTGAAATTACCACAAGTGCAGGACCCATCAATGAGGATTTGGATGCAGTAATTGAACCGAAGTTGTTTGAAAATCCGCCGCCTGTTCGGAACTATCCTGTATATTGGTGGCGAATCATTGCAAAATTCAGTTCATTCGGGCTTTTTGGCTTGGGGTCTGTTTTGATTTCGGTAATCGCTTTTCCCATTATGAAACTGCTTTTTCCCAATCCGAAGCGATTTCGTAAAGCGGGACATCATTTTATTTCCGTGATGTTCAGGTTTTTTGTGGGTTTTATGACGGTTATCGGCTGTTCATATTTGACTACGCCAGATAAAGAAAAATTCCGCTCATTGAAATCCTGTGTAGTGGTGGCAAATCATCCATCAATTTTGGACGTGGTGATGTTAATTTCTCTGATTCCTAATGCGGACTGTATTGTGAACGCATATTTAAGCGAAAAAAATATTTTGCATATTATTGTGCGTCAGTTGTATATTCCTACGTCTTTGAGTCACGAAGAAATTATGGCCAAATGCGCAGAAAGCCTGCATGATGGCAGTTGTATAATCATTTTTCCCGAAGGAACTCGCAGTTTGCCGGGAGGACAGCATCCATATAAAAAGGGTGCCGCCCGTATTGCTTTGAACTCAGACTGTCCGATTGTTCCTGTGTATATGGGCGGAAACGACAAACGTGGACTTCGTAAGCATGATCCTTGGCTAACCTACAATACCAGAAAAATGTATCACTATGCAGCCTATATGAAGGAAGAAATTTCCCCGAAGCCTTATAAGGACTTGCCGGAACCCGCTGCGGCCAAACGAATCACACAAAAAATTCACGAAGTGCTGTGTGATGAAGCCAACATGGAATATATTGAATTGTATAAAAAATAAAAAAGGGTTGACCATTATAGCCAACCCTTTGTGTTAGTCTTTCATTGCTTTGTATTCGTCAAACTTTTGCAGAATTTCGGAATCTACTTTTTTGTCAAGCAAACTGACGATGATTGCCGTCATCATACAGAACATAAAGCCCGGCAAAATTTCGTAAACATCAAAAATACCACCGTGAAGTGAGTGCCACAGGATGACTGTGACTGCGCCTACGAGCAGACCGGCAAAAGCACCGTTACGGGTCGTGCCATTCCAGAAGAGGGCAAGCAGGATAAGAGGTCCGATTGTTGAACCAAAACCTGCCCATGCATAACTGACCAGACTGAAAATTGAACTGCTCTGGTCGAGAGAGATGACAAATGCGATGGCGGCGATAACGAACACCGTAATACGGCTGACGGTAAGCACTTCCTTGTCGCTGGCATTTGGCTTGAACAGGCCTTTGTACAAGTCTTGGCTGAAAGATGAAGAAGCAACCAGCAACTGACTGTCTGCGGTACTCATTGCGGCTGCAAGAATTGCACACAGGAAAACGCCAGCCACAAATGCGGGGAACATCAGTTTGATTGATTCGCTGAAAACAGTCTCTGCAGCGGATGTATTCAAAATCTGAGGCAGATAAACGGTACCCAGAGAACCAACGATAACAGCAACGCCTAGCGCAACGATAACCCAAACGATAGCAATACGGCGAGAAAGTTTGATTTCTCCTGCAGAACGAATGCCCATAAAGCGAACGATAAAGTGTGGCATACCAAAATAGCCCAAGCCCCAGACGACAGCAGAAACAATCGAAACAATGCTGAAATTTTGATTTCGGGTAAAGGCTTCCTGCATTTTTTCGCTGATGCTGTTGAATTCGCCAGACATTGCACGCTGACTGAAAGCATGTACTTTTTCCAGAGCCGCCGCAGGTCCGCCGAGCACAACCAGCATCACAACTCCAGTAATCATCAGTGCGATGAACATGAGAGTACCCTGTACAAAGTCAGTTGAACAAACTGCACGGTATCCACCCATAATGGTGTAAGAAAGGATAACGACAAGGCCGACAACCAAACCTGCATGATAGGGAAGACCAAAGACTGAATTAAGCAGTTTTGCACAGGCAACAAATCCAGATGCTACATAAATCGTAAAGAAAAGCAGGTTAAAGATAACCATAACTGAAGAAATCAAATGCTTTTTGTCATTAAAACGATTGGTCAAAAATTCAGGAATAGTAATGGAATTTCCAAAGGCAACAGTACATTTACGCAAGGGCTTTGCAACAATCAGCCAGCTTAAATATGTACCGACTGCCAGACCCACGGCTGTCCAAAAGGCTTCTTTCATGCCGCCCAAGTAAGCCAGACCAGGCAAACCCATCAAAAGCCAGCCACTCATGTCGGAGGCTTCTGCGCTCAAAGCGGTCATCCAAGGACCAAGCTCTCTGCCGCCCAAAAAGAAGTCACCTGCGCTTGTATTTTTTTTCATGTTACGCAGACCAATGAAGACCATAAAGCCTAGATACAAAGCAAAAGCAATGATAAGGGCTATCGTTGAAGAAGTCATTTTTATTTCTCCTACATTTAAAATATAATCCTATTATTTAGGAATTTTTCAATGCTTTCAAGGGGGGCAATGGTGAGAAAAAAGAATGACGGTAGCGTTAAAATAATTGAGCGACGAGATAATTACTTTCAGCAGTGAAAGGCTGTTTGTCAAATCCACCGTAAAAATGACACTGTGTAAAGCCGGCTTCTTTTGCAAAAGATTCGATATCCTTTGCCGTAAGAGGATAAATGGCAATGTCTTTCATAACAGGCACAACTTTACCAGAACCCGTTTCAAGATTGAGCTGTACGGTCTTTTTGCCATTATCGTCTGTCCAGATTTGGGTGTATAAAGAAGTGCGTATGCTTTTACGGTCTGGAAGATTAGCCATGGGAACGGAAGAAAACTTGTCCATATTGGGCAGGGAGAGAATAAGCTGACCTTTTTCTGCGAGTAATTGCTTACAGTCAAAGAAAATTTTTTTCATTAATGTTTCATCATGGGTGAGCAGAATTCGACCATCAAGAATGGAAATGATATTGTAAAAGCCCTTGCCCAAAAATCTGCCCATTTCCAGAGGAGTCATTTGGAAAAAACGAATGGACATAAGTTGAGTACGCCGCTTGCGGTTTGCTGAGGCAAGCAGTTCTGGAGAGGATTCAAGACCAGTTACATCTATACCTTCCATGGCAAGAGCGTGTTCAAAAGTACCAGTCCCACATTCTATTCGAAGCATTTTTGCAGGTTGTTGATATGAACTAATTGCGGTTGCATAGAACTTTTTTTGCTCTTTTGTAACTGGATATAATTCATCATAGTATTCAACTATGTTCTGATTTATTTCCATATATTTTATTATAAAACCAATTTTATATTTTGCAATGAATTTTTATCGGAAAAACAAGGATATTCTAATAAAGAAGACATTTTATGTTGGAATTCTTGAAAAAGTAGTATAAAATATAAAAACATTCTGTAAGCAATGAGGTACTATGCTTAACATTAATAACAATATGACTGCGGTAAAGAAGGCTGTTCTTGTCCGCATAGCACAACTACAACTAGAAGGAAAACTGGAATCAGAGATTGATACTATTCCCAATGAACTTGTTCCAGATGATGCAATGCCCGTGCGTTATTCTCTTGCGCATGATAAGGATGTAATTAAGGCGCGTGTTTTGGCAGAAATGGGTATTTCTTTGGAAACAGCGGACGTAAAAAAACCGCTTTCCTCTTATGTGCCTGGGGTTATGAGCCGTGAAAAACCAACATGGCCAGTGATGACGATGCTGCCGAATGCATGTCATGGCTGTAAGACGGCCCACTTTTTTCCGACGGATGCATGTCAGGGGTGTGAAGGCCGCCCTTGCGCGGTAAACTGTCCAAAACAGGCGATTGAAATTGTTGACCATCGTGCACACATTGATCAGCGCAAGTGTATTAAGTGCGGTTTGTGTCAGCAGAACTGTCAGTATCATGCGATTGTAAAATTTACTCCGCCCTGCGAGACGGCATGTCCAGTAGGAGCAATTTCAAAAGATGCATATGGCATTGAGCATATAGACTACGAAAAGTGTATTTTCTGTGGCGCATGTACCCGCGAATGTCCTTTTGGTGCCATGCAGCCAAAGAGCCAGCTGACAGATGTTATCCGTCAGATTATGAGCGGAAAAAGAGTGCACGCCATGTATGCTCCGGCAATTGGTGCGCAGTTTAGGGCACAGCCAGGTCAGTTGGAAGGAGCCTTGCTGGCAGCGGGCTTTACCAAGGCATGGGAAGTTGCAATCGGTGCGGATATTACGGCTGATAACGAAGCAAAAGAATTTGAGGAACGCATGGAAAAAGGAGAAAAAATGATGACCACCAGTTGCTGCCCTGCATGGGTACGATTGGCTCAGGTGCATATTCCTGATATTCTACCTGCGGTCAGTTCAACGGGCAGCCCTATGCATTACAATGGTGAACTTTCTAAAAAAGATGACCCTGAGTGCGTGACGGTGTTCATTGGTCCTTGTGTGGCAAAACGTCGCGAAGGTTTTGACGATGAATTTATTGATTATGTTCTGACGGTAGATGAAGTGGATGCACTCTTTACAGCAAAGGGCATAGACATCACCAAGATGGAAGCAAAATCAGGTAAATACTTGCCAACGGTAAGCGGAAGAAATTTTGCAAAAACAGGTGGCGTTGCGGAAAGTGTTCGCCTGCGCTTAAAGGACGATTCTATTCTTAAACCCTATGTGGTGAATGGAATGACTGCGCCGATGGTAAAGCAATTGCAGATGTGGGGCAGAATGGTAGCAGGTGCAATGCCCTTTCCACCGAGTGCACCAAATATGGTAGAAGTAATGTGTTGCGAAGGTGGCTGTATTGCTGGTCCTGGCATTATTACCAATCCAAAGTTGGGCGGCGGTTTGCTGATGAAGTACGCAAATGCTGGTTCTATGCCACCGATTGGAGGAAAGCCAGCAGCATGCGATATGGATGCTGTTATTCAAGGTGAAAAGGCATAAATAAAAAAGGGGCTGTCCAAATTGGACGCCCCCTTTTTTATGATTCATGCATATTTGAACATACAAGGCGGAAGCCGAGCGTACTGCCTTTTGCCTGTTCGGAAGCAGAACCGCGATAGAATACACCGCATTGTGCGGGGTCATCAAGCCAGCAACCGCCACGTTTTACATGAAGATTGCCAGTTTCAGCACCACGGGGATTTTTTTGTGCAGCGGAACGATAGTCCTCAAATAAATCCCAGCACCATTCTTCTACGTTGCCGCTCATATCGTAAATGCCCAAGGCATTGGGTTTTTTCATTCCAACTTCATGGGTTGTGATGTCGCTGTTTTCGCCATACCATGCAACTTCATTGATATCATTGCTACCGGAATAGCGGAAAGGAAGAAGGCGTTCTCCACCCCGGGCAGCATATTCCCATTCTGCTTCTGTTGGAAGCCTATAGCCGTTTGCATTCCAGTCACATGTGAAATTTGACCACGCAAAGTTATCCAGAGTAATTTTATCAAGATCTACAATAGAGCCTGCTTTGTAAGCAGGTTTTTTGCCTTCTTTTAGGCTAAGTGAATTGCAGAAAATAATTGCATCATGCCAAGTAATGCTTTCAACAGGTTTGTTTTCGCCTTTCATCAAAGAAGTTGACCGTCCCATTATTTTTTTGTAGAGCGATTGGGTAACTTGTATGTTTGCCATGTAAAAGTCGTCAAGTACTACCGTATGGGCACCATAAAAGTCGTTTCCCATGGTAAACTCACCGCCTTTAACAAACATCATTTCCATCTCTGGTGAAGTTTTTTTTGTAACTTCGGCAACGGCCTGTGTAATCTGGCAGGGACTCCCACACTTTGGGCAATATTTAAATTCGCCAGAAAATTGAATATTACATTTTGGACATTTTGTGGTAGAAACAAGAAATTTATTGCAGTTAGGGCAGTGGGTATCAGTTGGACCTATTGGACTTCCACAATTCAGACAAACTTTCATATTATATACTATATCATGGAGTAGGACTTATTGACAATAGAATAAAAAGCGATGAAAATACAATATACCCTTTGTGCGAAGAGGATAATAGCATATGACAATCACTGAAGTAGTTAATGATAATCTGTCCAAAACATTAGTTGTTGGAGGCCGATTGGATACAATAACATCACCTTTGCTGGAAAAAAAAATAAAGGAAATTTTGCCTAGTATTTTGGAGTTGGTTCTGGATTTGTCTGGAGTAGAATATCTTTCGTCAGCAGGATTGCGAGTTATTTTGGCAACACAAAAAATGTCTGTAAAAGGCAAGCGATTCTTAATCAAGCGGCCAAGCAATTTCTGTATGCAGGTTTTTGATTCAACAGGAATGACTAAGTTACTGTCTATTGTACGATAAATCAGCCAATTTTTTTTGTAAGCGTCAGAGTATTTTTTCCATCTACATGGGCATAGGTAACGTTGTCCATGTATTTTTTTGTCAGATAGATACCCCAACCGCCAATACCACGGTCTTCTAGACTTGCCGTTGGATCTGGGTCTGGACGGGCGAGCGGATTAAAAGGTATGCCACTATCCTTAAAAATGATGGTGAGAAGCGCATGATTGTCTTCTTTTTTTTCTACCGTACAGAAGATTTCTACATCTCCAGTGTTGGGTGCATAGGCATAATGGGCAATATTTACAAAAATTTCTTCAACGGCCAAATCAAGCTGAAAATCAAATGAAGGTGGATAATCAAAACCTTCCAACTGTGAATGAATGAATTGATTTATCATATCAAGATTTGTGTCGATTGCCTGTATTGCAAGTTCTGCCATAATTATGCTCCATTATTTATAGATAAAATCTAACATCGTAATATCATCAAATTGGTCGGCATTACCTATAAATGTATTAATATCTGCTCTAATTGATTTTACAGTGTCTTTTGCATTCAGTGCAAGTGTTTTTTTCACACTTTTTAATAAACGTTCTTCTGCAAACAGTTCATTTTCAGTATTTGTGGCTTCTGTAACGCCATCAGTGTAAATCAATAAACGGTCACCATGTTTAAGCGTAATAGTGTGTTCATCATAGACGGTATCCTCCATGGCACCAAGCATAAGATTAGGTTCTGTTTCCAGATATTTAAATGTGCCCTCTGTGTAGATTATTGCATGAGGATGGGCAGAATTGACAAAAGTGAGTTCTCCCGTGCTGAGGGTAAGGATTCCAAGCCAGCAGGTGACAAACATAGAGGATGTATTGTTTTCGCACAACTGATTGTTTGTTGTTTGCAAGATTTCTGCTGGTGAAAGTTGCTGAATGCCATGGGAGGTGAGCAGGGTTTTTGTAATGACCATGAACAATGCTGCGGGAACGCCTTTGCCAGAAACATCGCCTACAGAAAGTAAAAGATGATTGTCATCAATCATAAAATAGTCATACAAGTCGCCACCAACTTCTTTTGCCGGTTCCATGCTTGCAAAAAGGTCAAAGTCAGTTCGGTCAGGAAAAGCGGGATATTCGGTTGGAAGCATATCTGCCTGAATTTCGGTGGCAACATTGAGTTCTGTACTGATACGTTCGTTTTCTGCCGTCATGGTAGTGATTTTGCTGATATATTGGCTCATGTCTTCGCTCATTTTTTCGATTGATTGAGCCAAAATGCCAAATTCATCTTTGTTGCGGACTTTTTTGAGTGTGCCAGAAAGAGTTCCTCCATGGTCGGCAAAGTGTGATGTTTCAAAAGTGATAAAATTCAGGGGGCGGAGAATCTTAAAGATAATCATAAAAATGTAAACCACAACAATAATGAGTGTGATTACAATGGATGCAATAATCGTGGAACGCAAATATCGGTGACGCAGGAAGATTGGTTCATTCATGGGTTTTTTGACGAAGAGCGCGGCGACAACTTCATCTTTGGAGTTTTTGATGGGGATGCCACTCAGCACATAGCCACCCATGATTTCGTCTTCAATGTATTCCGAATGATTTATGCCTAATCCGATAATGAGCATCAGTTTGTCGTGAATAGATTGGTTTCCGTTGAGTTCTATTGTTTCGGTAGACCCCAGTGGATGAGGACTTGAAACCATGTTGATTGTTTCGTTTACGGTGTCAAAAATGTAGGTGTAGGCTTTGTATTCTTCAGATTCTGGAATGATGACGGAAATAGAGGCAAGATAACCGACATCTGTAAGATAGCGGAGTTTTTCGTTGGTGGCTTTCCATTCCTCATCTGCTTGGCGGGTCTGTAAGTATTCAGGAAGCCTGTCTGCGTTGATGTATGAAAGGGCAGCATAGGCAAACTGATTTGAAAACTTAGTATATTCTGTGTCAGAAAGATTTTTAAATTCCGTATAGCCGATGTAGCCGATTGCACAGGCAACGAGCGCACAAAAGAGAACAACATATGCGGGCATACGAAAGGTAATGCTACGGAAAAAATTGAGTTTTTTCATGCAGACAGTATACAATGAAGACAGGGAAAATAAAACCCCCGCAAGGAGAGCGGGGGTAGGAAGAATCAATTGTCTACAGCAGTGATGACAAGGCTGTATATTCGTACGGGATTACCGGTATTTATTCCACCATGGGCTGCATTTGGCGCCATTATTTGGTAGGTTCCTCTTTCTGGAAGCTGATACAATACTGAGCAAGCACCGCTCATACTAATGACGGTTTTATCCTCCGACAGTTCATAGTTTCTGTTTGCGATGAGGGAGGTCAATTTTTCACCAGCGGAGTTCAACACTATCATATCGCTTGTGTTTGTAGAGCCGTTAGTTCCTGCCGCTAAAAGCAGATAGCATGGTTTTGTTACCGTGATGACAAGGGCACTGCTTTCCCGTTTGCTTATGTCTAATCCGTATACACTATTGCCGTTATTGCGCCAGATTGCAGAACCTACAGACGAGTCAATTTGCTTGATAACAGCAACTCCATCAGCAACAAGTTCATAATTGTCTGCAACGGCGGTTTTGTCTTGATATTCATCAGCATTCGGATCAAGGCTGTATGTATTGAATGAATAGAAATAAGAATTTTCGTCATGTACCAATACAGGGCATACTGCTGTTTTTCCTGTATCTGCGGTTGCCGTGATATATGCAAGTCCGGGGGCGAGGCCTGTAACGCTTACCGAATTAGTTCCGTCATAAGAAGATGATGAAAGCGCAACAATAGAGTCATCATTTGATGTGAGAGTGGCGGAAGGTAGCGTTCCATCAGCATTTTGTATACGCAGTTCGTGATTTTGGCCAACTTCAATGCAAAGGTAATCCTTTATCAGCAATTCTGGAACATACGGTGCAAATAATTCTGGTACATCTTTTTCTGCGGAATAGCATTGGTAGGGTGTGGAAGAATCAGATGTATTTCCGCTTCCTGTAATGGTTGCGGCAGAGCCGCCGAGATACACATCTTGGGGGCAATTTGTTGTGTTGTTGCTGAAGATACACTTGGTAAGTGTTACGCTGTCACCACCGCCAATGTCGATTGCACCGCCGTGGGTAGCAACGTTATCTTTGAATAAGCATGACGTAATGGTTACTTTGCCATTGCCAAACAAAGCCAGAGCACCGCCGCCGATGTCACCTGTTGTAGCGTTTTCCGTAAAAGAACAGTCGGTGAATGTCGCCTGTGCGTCAGACTTTCCGTTGTTCCAGTAAATCATGCCAAAGCGTCGGTTTTCATAACTTTCTCCGTTATATTGCGTAATTGTGCCAGCACCTTTAACAAAGCCTACATTTGTAGCCGTAATATTTGCCTCTACAATAAGACCGTATTTGCCCTGTCCGTTAATGCCGATTTTTGACAGTTCAAGGTCTTTGGTGATTATGACGTTGCCAGTAAGAGTGACAGTATGCGTAGAAGATGTTTGGGCTTCACTTACTGCGGCAAGGAAGTCGCTTTCTGTCATGGCATTGATTGTTGTGGATGACGGTGTGCTACTGCTTTCTGAACTAGAAGAAGATTCATTGATAGAATTAAAATTGCCATGGATGGCCATACCATACAGCCTAAAGCCTTTTTCGGCATCAGCAGGGGTGAGCAGACGATAGTAGCTTGCCTTGGGTAAATCATAACGGACAACGGGGAGAGAGCCTTGATCTGATTTTTGAATGGTCATAATGCCTGTATCTGAAACAGTTATACTGCTTGTCCTTCCAGCCTCATATGAAGTCGGCCTTATGATATTTCCATCGTTATCAATTAGCATAATGGAGCTTTCATCGTCTGAGCCACAACTGGAGACCGTGGCAAACAAAGTGGCATTGCCCGATGTGGAAAATCCCATCCAACTTTTGCCCTGCTTGTTGACAACAAGAGCATAAACACCTTTGCCTTCCATGAAACGCCAGTACGGCTTTGAACCATTTCCTGAATACATAACTTCAAAGCAATCCGCAAAAGCATAGTATTCAATATTCGAGTGGTCTTCAAAATTAAGCCCTAAGTCGCTGATGGTAAAGGAGCGGGATGGTAGAGAAACTGAACTACCTTCTTCATCAGCAGTGGTGGGAATGCAATACCAGTAGCAAGTGGAATTTGCCAAAATTTGTGCGGCCAGTTCATCAGGAGGAACGGTTGTTCCGCCAGTTTTGTTTTCTGCATTTTTCTTGCCCTCTTCTGAGTCGTCAGTTACTTTGAACCAGCCACCCTTGTTTTTTATGTTCAGTGTAGAAAGTGACGTACAGCCGTTAAAGGCTTTTTTGCCGATGAAAGCTACTCCTTCACCGATTGTTACGGACGAGAGGGAGGTACAGCCTTCAAATGCGCTCAGGCGGATTTCTGTTACGCTGTCTGGAATGTTGATGCTTGTGAGATTGGGCATTTCCTTGAAGGCTGAAAAACCAATGTAGGTGACGGAATCGGGAATGGTAACAGAGCGTAAATTTTCTGCGCCCCAGAATGTTGAGTTTCCAATTTCACTACATTCTGACGGAATGGTAAAGGATGAGTCTGTGCGACCCATGGGATAGACGGCAAGGCGAAGGGTTTCTGTCTTGCTTTTTATTTGGTAGAGAATGCCTTCTTTGGAAACAAACTTGGTGCTGTCTGAAGAAACAGTGATGCTGGTGAGCGATGTGCAGCAGGCAAAAGCCGTATTGCCAACTAATTCGATGCTTGCGGGGAGGACAATGGAAGAAAGTGTTTTTGTATTGTAAAAACATGGGCCGGTGTGTTTTCCCTCGCTGTCGATGGACTCCAGTTTAGTCAGTCCGGTGGTGCCTGACAAATCAAGTTCAATTTTTGCATTTTGAACTGACTGCATGGCATCGCGGATTTGGTCAAAGGCTTCGGCAAGGTCGTCTTCGTCCTTAGGGAATGCGCCTGTTACGGTAAAAGAGACATAGACGATTTCCGTGTCATTTGAAGCGTAGTCGTTTCGCACGGTTTTGATTTTTTCTGCAAGTTCTTCTAGCGTGACGGGGACTTTTGTTTCGTTCCAATGCATAGTGAGGTTGACGGTAGATGTTTTTCCTAGTTCTACAATTGTACTGGCACTTTCGCTGTATGAGATGATTTTTTCGTTTACATCAAGGGCATCCATGTGAATTGTGTAGGTGCCTGGCTCAATGTTATCAATAGTGACTGTCTGTCCGGGGTTCCCACGATACGTTTTGGTGACGGGCTCTTGAGATTCTTCGCTGATGTTTTCTTCCTGAGATTCAGCAACAGTCGCTTGTTTTTCTTGCTGCAAAAAGATGTTGTAGTGGTTGATGTCAAATTGTGATGTGGCGGCACGGGCTGTGTTTGCGGGCAGAGTGATTACAATACTGGTCTTTTCGCTTTCTGTGAGGTTGGAACAGCCAATGAGCAAGGCACAAAAAAGGAAAGGCAATGTAAAGATACGATAAAATTTCTTCATACTCATTCTCCAAAAAATGATGAAAATACTGACACATTCATTGTAAAGCAGGTTTTGACAGAAAAAAAGTGTTCTGAGGGGGAATTTATTGAATTTTTTGAAATTTTTGGGGTTTTAAGGGCTTAAAGAAAAACAGACTCTATACGAACATCTTTAAGGTCTTTTTCCTTTCCTTAAAAATTTTTCACTGTTTCGTATAAAATTTGCATGAATTAGGCAAAATGTAACTTTTTTTCTTGACAAAAAAACACCCCCCCCCATAATTATTTGTCCTTCTTGAAGGACAAATAATTATGGGGGGGGGTTCTTATGAAAAGACTCTGCTTATTGACAACGAGCATTCTGCTGGCACTTTCTCTGCTTGCAACAGGTTGTTCTAATGACGACGGTGACACTCCACCAGTCATCACGCCTACAAGCACATCCGGGGCAGTACAGTCTGCAACAACCAATGACAGCGGTCAGAAAACCGCATCGCTTTCTACTTCTGGTGGCACCTATGCATTTACGGAAACATCCGCACAAAGCGCATCCCTTGTTCGTGCCACTGATACAGCAACGGTAGACGAGACCAAAAGCGGCACATGGACATTTACGGAAAAAGACAAGACAAGCGCGAAATATTCCGGCACCTACAAGGGAGATATTTCCCAGCTCGCTAAGGCAGAAGTAAAACTTTCCCTGACAGTCACACAGACCGCAAACAGCGAGGGCCAACTGGTGAATGCGGAAAGCGTTTCTTTTGACCTTACCGCCACTACCAGCGAATTTACGGCAACCATTCCAGAAGTGAAGGAAGCCTCAGAGGCAAAGACTGAGGATAAAACTGACGAAACAACGGAAGACCCTGTTACACCGACCCCTGCGGAGGAAACGCCCACAGATGACCCCACACCGACAGACAATCCTGCAGAAGAACCTGCAACAGAGCCGACAACTGACCCAGAGACAGAACAAACCGCAAATTTTGACGCAAGCAATGCCTCTTCCTACGAACTTGGAACAATCGTCAAGTACACGGATGACGATACGGAAAATGAATACGAAGTGATTAAAAATACATTCTTTACGGAAGAAAGCACATCAAGAGCCGCAAGGGCCTCTGTCAAAGAAGAATGGGAAACTACAGACCGCTACCAGAACGATGAAGTGATGTTTGCAAAGGTTGAACAGTTCACCCAGTTCAGAGAGTATCTTGTCCTCTACCTGCTTACTACATACAGCGTAAATGATAAGAATGATAGCGGTAAACTGGAAGATACCTATATTTTCCTAGACAAAGACGGAAAGAAAATTCTTCAATGGAAATGGCAATGGAATTCTAATTACGTTATCAGTAAGGCAAAACTTGAAGAACTGCGAGCTAGCAACTCTGGAAAAACTGATGCGGAAATAAAACTTGAAATATGGAATAACCTTAGTGTCAGTGATCTCCGCCTGAAAGATCCAGAGAGGCTTATACTGAGAGACTATCCTGCCGACGGCAATAAAACATTCTATTATGACTGTGCATATAACCGCTACGGTGACCTGAAAGCAGGTGAAGGAAGCGAATCAATTGATTACAACGATGATTCACTAATTGACAAAATTTACAGGAATTATTATACCCAGCTGCCTAATGGTAAAGCCTCAAGCTATTATGATACATTCGATAAGCCAAACAAGGCAACGGAAGGATTGGGATATGACATTAAGTGTGATAGCGGAGGTTTCTTTCAAATGGCTCATAAGTTAAAGGACAACGGATCACACAAGGCCTGGCAATTTGAAGCACGTGGCGACGGCGCGTTCTATGGACGAAATGCACAGTCCGTAGGTGACTATGTACTTTCAATCGAAAGCCTAGGTGCAAATAATCCTAAAGTTTCTGTGAATAAACCATCAAAAGGTACCTTTAATAACGAAACAGGTTTAATTCCCTCGGATGAATCTGTAAAAATTACCGTACCCGGTGGCTTTCATTTCCATCTATCATGGCTCGGAAGCGAAGATGACGAAGAATCAGGTGAAGAGTCATCATCAACAAATTCTTCTTCAAATAGCAGCCAGTCTTCTTCTGGGGATGATAACAATGCAGGAGACTCGTCTAATACATCTGCATCAAATGACAGTTCATCGGAGGACGGATACGTTGAACAGGGTACAAAAGAAATCCACGTGCCAAAATACATAACGGTAAAACTCTCTAGTGTTTTGGACACCAACAATGATAACAAACACTATGAAGGTGAACTTGAACCTTATGCCCAAATAAACTTCATAAATCCTGTTTATGATGAAGAAACAAATGATATCATATGGACAACGCCTGATATAGAGTCAGTTATCAGCACTTGGCTTCCTGCTTACAAGAACTTCCGTATCAATGGCACAAACTAATCCCCGTCTGTAAGCCCCTAACCCGCCCTTGTGAAATGTATTTCGCTTGTGGCGGGTTTTAGTTGTCCACGATTCAAGCAATTTTCTAGGTCAAATGTCGAGTTTCATGTTTTTAGCTTAAACAAGGTCACTCTGAACGCTGAAAGCGTGAAGAATCTATCTTGCATACCCTAAAATGGCGGGATGCTTCGGAACTGCATTCCTCAGCATGACTTTTTTGTCAAAACTTGAAATTGAACCTTCTAGTCCGTTTCTATAATTATTTATCCTTCGCGCTAAGTACAATTTTTCTTTTTTGTCTGTCTGTTTATAGCAAAAATCTCAATTCTGTTGTAAAATTCACAAAAATGAGGAGGATTTTTCCATGATGTTTAGAAAGACCTTTTTTGCCCTGCTTTCAGCAAGCCTATTGCTTTGGGGCATCAGCTGCAGCAATGATGACAACGGCTCGCCAGCTCCCGACGGAAGCCAAATCGAAACCGATGCATCTGGTAACACCACGCTGAGAATTCAGGAAGAGGGGGAGGGATTTGTCAGCTCAACCTTTACGAAATCCACTGAATTTCTTGGCTTTACAGGAAGCGGCTATTATGATGGCGGAACAAGCGAAAAAGGAAGCATAGTTTATACCGTTTCTGCAACAGAAGCCATAACTGATGCAAAAATTGCGATTCACTATTTGTGTACGGAAGTCTCTCGTGTTCGTGCGGCCATTGTTTCTGTAAACGGAAAGGTTATCAACGCTGACCGTCCTCTTGCGATGACGACAGATGTAAAAGTAAAGAAAGACAACTGTAGCTCGGCGAACTGGAAAGACACTGTCTATCTTGAAGATATTTCGCTGAAAGCCGGTTCAAACTCCATTATCCTTACAGGCGCGCCAGACGGAAAGTATACGGCAGCAGGCGGGGCTAGCATAACAATTAATTCTAAAAAAAATGATACTGATGCTGGAAATTACTGTTACCTTAACTACGTTGACTATCTCATCGTAAAAGGAAAGGGAATAAATTATGGAACAGATACAACAAAATATGTAAGTCTTTCTTATGCTTCAGAAAACACAACAGCAGGTTCGGTCACAAGTTCTGTGGAAGGCTCAACTGTAGCCGAAAATTCAGAAGTCACTCTCACGGCAACTCCAAATGCTGGCTGGAAATTCGAGTGCTGGTCTGACGGCTCAACAGAAAATCCTCACACGATTACCGTTTCATCAGCGACATACATTTTCGCCCACTTCATTCCAGAAAACTACACCGCCCCAAGCGGATTGGTGGGATACGCAAGCGTTACGACTGACGCAGGCGACGGATACACAATCACAGGCGGCGCGGGAGCAAGCGCGGCTAACACGGTAGCTATCGCAAGTTATGCAGAATTGGTTGACAAAAAAGACCTTCTCTCATCTGACGAGCCAAAAATCATCACAATCAGCGGAACAATCTCGACAAAAGACAATGCAAACCCGCTTTTGAGCGAAAAATACACAATCGGCTCAAATTCAACAATTTACGGCGACACATCAAGTCAAGGACGATTGCAGAACATCGAATTCGTCGTTGAGGGAGAAAATGTAATTATTCGCAACATGATTTTTGGCGAAGTCATCAGTTGGGACGGAGCTGTAATCGACGGAAAAACAGTAAAAAGTGGAGCAGATGATGCACTTTCTTTGAACAGTGCAACACACGTTTGGGTAGACCACTGCGAATTCCAGTCTCATCTTGAGCCCCAGGATTTGGATGAAAAAGCCATTTCTTCCGGTCATGCATATTATGCAAAAGATGATGTTGATGAATGGAAAAAAGATTTCTACGATGGTCTTTTGGACATCAAAAATGGCTCAACATGGATTACCATTTCCAACTGCTACTTCCATGACCACTACAAAGCTTGTCTCTGTGCATCTGGTGATGATGGTCCTGACAAGAATATTACAACAGGTGCAACTGATGAAGATATGAGGATCACCTTCTATCACAATTACTGGGAGAACATAAATGCCCGTATGCCGCTCTTCCGCTATGGAACCGGTCACATCTATGACTGCTATTTTGATGCCGGCACACAAAGCGGTTCTGCAAGCTGCATCAATGTTCGTGCGGGAAGCAAACTTTATATTGAAGGAAACAATTTCGCTAACTTCTCAAAAACAACGGGAGATTCAGTGTCGAAAGGTTCTTACATTATCGGCTTCTTCTTTGCCGATACAAGCAAGGCTTACGGTAATGTTTCTGGTTCATGGGTGGCAAAAAACAACAGCACTGAAAATGGCAGTGAGGGGTCTGTTTCTGCGCCAAAGTATACCTACACAGCACCGACAAGCTATCCTACATCAGCACCAACTGATGTTGGTGTCGGAAAACTTACCGCAAGCGATTTGAACAACTAATGCGTCAAATCTGCACCAAGTGCCTGCGGCCGATACAAAACTGTTTCTGTAAATACCTCACCCCCTTTGACTGCGGGGTGAAGTTTGTCTTTCTTATGCATCCAAAAGAGGCTAAGAGACAGCGTACAGGAACAGGGCGTATCGCACACGCAGGCCTTATTGATTCAGAAATAATTGTAGGAATTGATTTTACACAGAATGAAAGACTGTGCGCCCTGCTTTCTGATAAACAGTACTTTCCCATGCTCCTCTACCCCGGTGAGGACGCGTGGACGGCAAAAAAGGAAGGCTTTGCAGAAACAGTAGCTGGAAAAAAACTGCTTGTCATCGTCATTGATTCTACCTGGTTCTGTTCCAAAAAAATGATTCAGTACAGTACAAATGTGACGGCACTTCCAAAACTGTCATTCAGCGGGGAATACCGTTCCATTTTTACGTTTAAGCGGGAGCCAAAGCCAGAATACATTTCTACGATAGAAAGTTGCTACTACCTCATAAAGGAATTGCAGACCGCAGATATTGTGCATAATCGCTGTGACCCGGAATGTCTGATGACGGCTTTTAAAGAGATGATAAAATTCCAGCTGCAAAAAGAAAATGACCGCATTGCAGGCCTCTTACCCAACACACATTTTCACGACTACAAATATACGCGCAAAAAAGAAGTGCCTGTATTTTAGCCCTTGCGTGCTTGTTTTTCGCTGATAAAAAGACCGACAATCGTTTTTTCTCTTGTTGCATAGCGAATCATCTGCTTTTTTCTGCCTGTGCGGAAATTTCATCTATCTTGTCTTCAAACTGCTCAATGTTTTCGCATTTAAGTTCACGGGCCCTGAAAAGTGCTTCATCGCTTTTTTCTCTGTCTCCAGACATTGCGTATGCGACTGCAAGGTTAGCCTGAATTACCGCGATATTGGGTTCCAGTTCCCCAGCCTTTTCCAAAAGCGGTAATGCCTCTTTTGCATTTTCCTGACCAAGATAGAGTGCACCCAAACTGGCATAGGCTTCGCCTTTTTTTTCGTCCATGGAAATGGCATTCCGATAGGCTTGGGCAGATTCCTCGTCATCTTTTATCAGGTGATACAGCATGCCCAGCGTTACATAGCCCCGGTAGTCTGCGTGCAGTTCCAGCGATTTTTTTTGCGATTCTATTGCCTTTTCATACTCGCCTTGATTTGCGTACACATTGGCAATAAAAGTATATAAGATTTCGTCTGAATAGTTTGTGTCTTCATCCAGAGCCTGTGTAAAGAATTGCAGGGCAGTTTCATACTGACCGGAACCATAAGCCTGCATCGCCTGCCGCACCGTATTGTCTCCGGCTTTTGCGCAGGATGTTGCAGCCAAGACCACATACAAGATTGCCGCAAAAAGAAAAAAACGTTTCATACTCTATAATTGCATTTTTCCGTAAAATCTGCTAGCCTTTTCCTACAATAGGCTAGGCCTGCGACCGTACATGCGCAATCATTTTTTCGATTTGCGTTACGGCGTTGATGTATTGCAGTTCAGTCCGTGTATTTTTGGTCGGATACACGCGGAAAATCTCATCCGCAAAGGCCTGACCGATAAAATCAACATCCTTAAAATCAAAAACCGCACAAGTAAATTTTTCCAACCGATTTAAAAGCCGCCTTGCCTGTGAACGAGAAGTAAGTGCCATACCTTCCTGCGCCATAAATCGCATTTGTATGACGGTCTTAAATTGCGGCTCGTCAACATCCGCCCCTGCATATTCTGCAAAGATTTTCTGGGCAGTTTTTTTTGTATCAAAATGAACGACAAATACAACCCTTGTGCCTCTAGCATTATCATCAGGAATAAACTCAGGCGGAATTTCTTCCTGGGGCGAATAAGACAATCCATCTGAAAAAACATAAAACTCATCACATAATTTTGACGAAAAGAAAATTCCTTCGCCCGAATGATTTTGCGGAGATGACGTAAATTTTCCTTTGGAAAGCTCAATAATCGCCTGTCTTTCGCTTGCAAGGTGCAATTCATTTTTTATCTTGGCAAAAATTCCCACACCGTCATCATCAATCACAATGCAAATTTTTGTGAGCGTCTTTTCAATCTTTATGGTAAAGGATTCTGCCTCGGAATGTTCCAGTACATTGTTGCACAATTCAAGAAAACTGTAATCCAAAATCTGGGCAACTTCATGCGGCTGCTCTCCCACAAAAGAAACAATTGCCTGCCATACCGCTTCTTCATTTTGTGTTTCCCTCCGTAAAAACGAAAATATTTTTCCCTCAACAGGCAGCGAATAGAAAGGAAAACGCCCTACACTTGTACGCAAGAGCCGTCCGTCTTTGATAAGTCCGTCAATATACTTTATGACCGTGTTTTTTGAAAGCGAAAGATTTTTCATGCAGTACTGCACCAAGTCATTCGGGTGTGCATCCGCATTGATGAGAATTCTATTTTTGTACGCATCTGTCATTTGCTTGGTGTAGCGCATACAAAGAGTTTAATGTACCAAATAAGCAAAGTCAATGTACCAAATAAAAATTTCAATGTACCAGATAAAATCTCTGCCACCATGCCCGCCTTTTCAGCCACAATTTTTTTATTTTTCTCCCCCTGCGACCATTGACGATTGTGGTTTTGTGATTTATCATTAAAAAGATAGAGTACCGCCTTGCATCTTGTTTGGCGGGAATGACAGTTTTTTGGAGGAACTAGAATGGCAGAATTCAAAATGAAGGATTTTGACCTTACTGGAAAAGTTGCTTGGGTAACAGGCGCTTCTTATGGTATCGGATTTGCTATTGCTAAGGCTTTTGCTGCAGCGGGTGCAAAGATTGTTTTTAATGACCGCGGACAGGAACAGCTTGAAAACGGTTACAAAAACTACAAGGAAGCCGGCATTGAGGCTCACGGCTATGTTTGTGACGTTACAGACGAAGCCGCTGTTCAGGAAACCGTAAAGAAGATTGAAAAAGACGTTGGCGTGGTAGACATCCTCGTAAACAACGCAGGTATCATCAAGCGCATTCCTATGCTGGAAATGAAAGCAGAAGAATTCCGCCAGGTTATCGACGTTGACCTGAACGCTCCGTTCATCGTGTCTAAGGCAGTTCTGCCGGGCATGATTAAGAAAGGCCACGGAAAAATCATCAACATCTGTTCTATGATGTCTGAACTGGGACGCGAAACTGTTTCTGCTTATGCAGCGGCAAAGGGCGGTCTCAAAATGCTCACACGCAACATCTGTTCTGAGTACGGCGGACAGAACATCCAGTGTAACGGTATTGGACCGGGATACATCGCTACTCCCCAGACAGCACCGCTCCGCGAAAAGCAGGCTGACGGCTCACGCCACCCCTTCGACCAGTTCATCTGCGCAAAAACTCCGGCTGGACGTTGGCTTGACCCAGAGGAACTGGCAGGACCGGCAGTGTTCTTGGCTTCAGATGCATCTAACGCAGTAAACGGACACATCCTCTACGTTGACGGCGGTATCCTCGCTTACATCGGAAAACAGCCGAGCTAATTGGGCGTTACCGCCTGCTTTTGCAGGCGGTCGGGCTTTGCGCACTTCGCCGTCTGCCGTGGCTCATCCCTGCGGGACTGCTTGCGCAGGTGCTCCAATCCCTAACGCTTTCTATCATCCACTTAGCCTTCGCTAAGTGGATTTTTTTATGTCTCTTCCAAAAAGGCTTCCACGGTGTCTACCAGTTCGTTAAGGTTGGTGCGAAAGCGTGTCATCAGTTGCTTGGTACGGCGACTATCATAATTGACGGCTTGATTTTGCGGCAAAAGCAGTTCGTATGGCTCTACGTCAAGCGCATTGGCAAGGGAAAGCAAGGTGTCAAAAGAACCCCATTTATCACATGTTTCCAATGTACTCAAGTACTTTTCAGCAAGTCCGATTTTTTCTGCCAGTTGCGATTGCGTTAGTTTATGTTGTTCACGCAGACGTTTTATATTCTTTCCGTAAATTTCTTTAAGATTCTGTTCAGTCATATAAAAACGATAATTTACTATACTCTGTTATAAAACTTTTGCAAAAGCATATAATCCTATCTAGAAATTAACTATTCTATTTTTAAACTTGATTTATTACTATTTTACCCCTACAATAATATTACTAATTCTATCTATAAGATAGAATATTTCAAATTCGAGGAGATGTATATGAAAAACTTTGTACGCCTTTTTGCGTTTCTTGCGGTAATAATATTCACATTTGCCGCTTGTTCTAATGATGATGGTAATGACGAGGGAGAAAGATTACCAAATACGTATACCGTAGTATTTAACCCGAACGGTGGGTTAATCGGAACTTCTTCACAAGATGTAGCCGCAGGAGAAATTTCACTCACACCGGCAGCCACACTCGAATTGACACGTGAAGGCTACAAATTTTTAGGTTGGGCAATCACACAAAATGCGACTACCGCAGACTATCTTGATGGTGGAAAATTGTATGTTACAAAAACAATTACATTGTATGCGGTATGGGAGGAACTTTCTCCAAACGAGGTTCTTGTCATTTTTAACACCACTGGTGGAAACGCCGTTGCCCAAAAAGCTGTACAAAAAGGCGGAAGGGTAAGCAAGCCAACTGACCCGACAAGAGAAGGGTTCACCTTTGCAGGCTGGTATAGCAATGCAGCCTTAACCACAGCGTTTGACTTTACCACTACAATTACAACGAATATAACACTGTATGCAAAATGGACTTCTACGTCATCTGAACCAGAGGAAATCAAATACTATGTCTACTTTGATGTAACAAACCTTGCCACCAAACCATCTGGTGTAGCAAAAAAACCAGGTGAGCAGTTTACACAAGCCGACTTGCCTACACTTTCTGACGTAAAAGATGGCTACACTTTTGCAGGCTGGTATCTTGATTCCGCACATACCACTCCGTTTGCAGAATTTACCGTAACCCAAGACAATGTACGACTGTATGCAAAATTTACCGATGCCAGTGGAAATGCTGTAGTAACCTATACCATTTCCTATGTGAACGACTGCCCCGATGCAGACAATTCACCTACAACTACAACAGGATATGTGACGAGTGCAAATGACAGAACGGGTATAGGTACAACCAGGGGAAGAGACGGCTACCTCTTTGGCGGCTGGTTCTATGATGCTACATACACAAACCACGTTATGCGTGGAGACCCAATCACTAAAGATACCACATTCTACGCAAAATGGGTTGCGGTAAGCAGTCTTAGCATTAGTTCATCGGCAACATTTGGTGGTCTTACGTATGCTGATGTCTCTTCTGCTGACTGGTATACTCGAAGTGCAAATAAAGATGCAAGCTCAGGTGAATACACATACACAAAAGAAACAGCCTTCACCGCAGATAGGACAAAGTTTTATCTAAGAAATGGCGTACAAACTATTAGTGGTGCCGTAATTTGGGCAGAAACAATGAGTTATAGCATAACTCCCCAAGTTGAAAATGAGGCAATTGACGAAAAAGGACTTTACCTTACAAATGGCGATGTCTTTCCCGCTGAAGAATCGCTACAAACTTCAGACTTGCACCAATATCTTATGCTTAAAATGCCAAGCGCAGGAACAATTAAGGCGATTGTATATAACGGCACAAGTTCAAGTATTACAACAGCCACCAATGCCATTGTTATTTTGTTAGACAAAGACGGCACCATTCTTGCAAAAAAAACGCTCGATAACCGAGGAAGCGTTCCTAGAACTGCCCACGAACTTACAGGCACCATAAAAGAACCGGGTGATGTATACCTTGCATTTTTTCGCAACGGCGACACAACTGGCGGAGTGTATGTGCAGAGCATTTCGTTTGAAGAAGCCGTTTATAATGTTTATTTTGATACAGCGTCTCTTGCTACCAAACCGTCTGGCATAGCAAAAAAATATGGCGAACAATTTACACAAGACGACTTGCCCACGATTTCTGGTGTAAAAGATGGCTACACATTTGCGGGTTGGTATTTTGACAGCAACTATACTCGACCGTTCTCTGCGTTTACCGTTACCGAAGACAATGTGCGACTGTACGCAAAATTCACCGATGCAAGCGGTAAAGATGTAACAACCTATACCATTACCTACGAAAATGAATGGAACGACGGGGACGCGACACCTTCTACTACAACGGGTTACGTTACAACTGTTAATTATAGAACAGGTAAAGGTACAACGAGGGGAAGAGACGGTTATCTTTTTGACGGTTGGTTTTACGACGCTGCGCGTACCAATCCCGTTATGCGTGGCGACCCAATCACTAAAGATACCACATTTTACGCAAAATGGGTTGCAACAAGCACTCTTAGCCTTAGTTCAGCGGCAACTTTTGGCGGACTTACGTATGCTGAGGTATCTTCTGCGGACTGGTATACACGGAGTGCATCAAAAAACGAAGTCTCTGGCGAATATACATACACTAAGGCAAGTTCTTTTGGCGAAAATACAACCTACTATCTTAGAAGCGGCGCACAAGTTATTAACGGTACAGTATTTTGGACAGAGATGACATCGTATGATGAAAAAGCAAAAGTCTCGTCTGGGGCAATAGACTCCAAAGGAATTTCTTTTACCAATAGTGGTACATTCCCTACAGAAAACCCCGTACAAATTTCAAGTTTGCAACAATACCTCATATTCAAGGCAACGGGTGCAGGAACGGTTACGGCAACGGTGTACAACAGTACAAGTTCCAGTTGCACAACCACCAACGCCGTTGCCGCCTTGTTAGATAAAGACGGAAATATACTCACAAGGCAAAACATTGACAACAGATCGACCTCAAATGGCGGCATAGGAACGACATCATACACGCTTACAGGTACGGTAAAAGAAGCAGGCAATGTATATCTTGTATTCTTCCGCAACGGAGATGCGAATGGCGGACTGTATGTGCAAAGTGTTAGCATGTTTGTACAACCAGACCTAGATTCAGTAGATGCTGGCACATCTCAAAATTTTGCCAATTGTACATACGATGACTTGCAACCGGCAAAATACTATACAAGAACTGCGGAGAAAAATTCGGAAACTGGCGACTACGATTATACTCAAATTTACGATTTTACCAATACATCAAGTAACTATGTTGAATATTATATGGACAAAGGTATTCAGAAAATCGGAGATGCGGTTTATTGGCAGACAGGAAGAAGCCTAAGTGTTATGCGTGTTGCGAAAAACTCATCAGTAACAGACAGCCGGGGGCTTCGTCTTATTGGTTATAGTAAGGCAAAAAACATTTCTATTACAGACAAAACAGTTTCCGATATTACGGCGTTTGGTGCTTTTGTGATGATTACTGCTACTACACCGGGAATGGTTGTGGCACATGTGTATAACGGAACATCAGACAAAATCACAGGCACTGCAAATACGCTTGCCGCTTTGGTAGACTCCGCAGGAAACATAATTGACTCAAAAGTTGTTGATGACAGCGATGGTGCAAAGAGCACACAATACACGCTTTCTGGCGATATAAAAATCGCTGGCAATGTGTATCTTGTGTTTACCAGAAATGGTGACGAAGGTGGCGGCTTATGGGTACAAGATATTGGCATATATACGGACAGCCTTGTTTCATATAGAAGCGATTGGAATAGCGTTGCCTCACGAACGGCAAAAGATGGTCTTATCACTGCGGACATCGATGTTACTGGCGATGGCATAACCCGTGGCAGGGAAGGTTATTTCTTTGGCGGCTGGTTCTACGACAAGGATTATACATCTCCCGTGCTTCGCGGGCAGCGTATTGTTAACAATACCACATTCTACGCAAAGTGGATTCCCGTGGATGAGATTAAGTCACAGTCTACCAGTGCAAAATTTTGGGATGGATACAAATGGCCGTCCGATTGGTACAAAAAGACCTTTGATGACGCTGGCAATGAGATATACTCAAAAATATCTTCATTTTCTTCATTCGAGCCATATTATATGGGTGCTGGAGCACGGGATATCGAAGGGGCGATAGTATACGCAGAAACATCAGCAGAACATGTTTCACAAATAATTGGAGACACTCACGGCGGATATTCGGGTATTTTGCTTAACCAGAATAACAACATACTGGTGAAAGATACCGAGAAAGTCGATTTGTCAAAAGTAAGCGGATTTATCGCCGTTACCACTTCGAGTGCAGGAAGTGTCTATGTTTCGTTCTATAATATTCCGTCAAGCAAATGTACTACAAACAATGCCGTTATCGCTCTAGTTGACAAAAACGGAAAAATTCTTGATAAGCAAATTGTTGATAACCGTGCGTCTGATAATGCAGATTATACATATTGTTACCCAGACCATACATGGTGCACCGGTTTTCATAAAACGGGTTTTTCATACAGTACAAACCCGCAATATAAAACTCTTTCAGGATATGTGTCAGAGGTAGGCAACGTGTATGTCGTATTTGACCGCAACGGAGACGAAGACGGCATGGTTCGTGTAGAAGAAATTTCCTTTACCGAAGAATCGTCACCAGAATTTAATACAGAATTCAACGGAATAAAAGCAGGTTCGTCACAGGCATTTGTTGGACTCTCATATACTGATGTGTCATCAGCACATTGGATGATGCGAAGCACAAATGGAGGTACTGTGACATGGGATAATGTAAATTCGTTTGAGCCTTCCATGACTTATTACATCAGCAACAGCGATGAAATTTACAACATCGGTGGTGCTACTTTCTGGCATGAAAAGGGATTGACAATACCTGACGCAAGTGTGACTACTACAGAAAATAGTATAACCTCAGAGGATGGATTTCAAATGCAGGGTACTTCAGCAGATTACACATTTGGAAGCACGATTGGCAATCTTAGAAACTTCAGACAGTTCCTAATGATTACTGCTTCCAGCGAACAAAAGGTAATTGTTACGATAACATATCTCGCTTCATCAACAACAGACAAGGAGTCATATCCTGTTGCCGCATTGATAGATTCTACCGGAAAAGTGCTGACCTCTATGGTTTTCTATGAAACAACTAAAACAAAACTGGCGGCTATGCCAACAGCAACTGGCAATGTATATCTTGTCTTTGCGAATAATCAAGACGGTGGCACATTGTGTGTAAAAAGATTTGAGGCTTACTAACTCTTTCCGCACTTAACGCGGAAAGAACAAGCGCAAGGGTATGGAGCGGTGGCGAAGCCAGTGCCACAGGCACCGCACGTAAGCAAGCCGCGTAACACCCGACCCCGTATACGCGGGGATGCGCCCAAATCCACTCCAAAACGGGGTGGATTTTTTTCTCCGCTTACTTCCACAACTGTTCAAAAAAGTATTTCCATGGCAGGATTTCGATGCCATCGAATAGGCGCGGATGTTCTTCCTGGCAGACAACGATGTACCGCTGAAAAATGCCTTCTTCGCGCAAGGCTCGTAAGCCTTTTAAGTGTTTTTCTGTTATGTTCATGGTGGACTTTACTTCGATGGCGAGTTCTTCGTCCACGCAAAAGTCAACTTCCATGTTTGAGGTGGAGCGCCAGTAGGTCAATTTGCTGTGCGGTCGGGTATAGTCAATCCATGTTTTGAGTTCCATGCACACCAGTTGCTCAAAATATTCACCATATTCTGCCGTACCTTCATGGGGAGCGGGAATGTTGCGCAAGGAGCGGGCAATGGCAATGTCAAAGAAATAGAATTTTGCGGTGGCAATAGCCTTGCGTTTTGTTGTCTTAGTGAACGGAGCCACCTGATAGCCCAACAGCGTGTCTTCCAGCACTTGATACCACTGGCGCACGGTCTGCACGGGTAATTGACTGTCGTTTGCAATGTTCGTGTAGTTGAGTATCTGCGCATTTGTCTGCGCCGCCGTATTCAAAAAGCGGGCAAATGCGGGTATATTCCGGGATGCCCCCTCTGCCGCAATTTCTTCGGTAAGATACGTGTCGATATATGCCGCTACATCTTCGTCAAGGTTATCAGACAGAAACAGTGAAGGTAAAAGTCCATGCTCAAAGATGAAGGGCAGGTTATACTTTTCGTCCATACCGATTTCCGCAAAATTGAATGGATGGAATTTTCGCTGTGTTGCCCTGCCGCCAAGCAAGTTCACGTCTGTGTCTTTTAATTTTCGCGCACTAGAGCCTGTCATCAAAAAACGGATATTTCTATCCTCAATCAAAAAATGAATTTCGTCCAAAAGCTCAGGACACTTTTGAATTTCATCAATGACGATAATGCAGTCGTGCAAATTGCGCATTTCCACTTCCTGGCGCAAAAACCCGGGGTCAGCAAGAACTTTTATGCGCAAGCGTCCGTCCAGAAGCGTCCAGTAAAGCGAGACTTGCTCAGCAATCTGGTTTTTTATAAACGAGGATTTTCCTGTCTGCCGAGGTCCAAAGAGAAACATCGACTTTTTAGAAAGCACGGTAAGTACATCCAAATTTCGTTGAATATGCTGCATATTTACACCTCTGTAGTTAAATATGATGATAAACCACTTTTGTAACATAAGAATATCATAATATTTCACTTTTAACAAGTTTATTTTGACGACTCAACGTTCAATTGGTATGGATTTAATGCCTTTTGCTCTGACCGACTTCTGTCATTACACGACTTCTGTCATGCCCTTGACAAAATGAAAATTCATAGTATCATTGAAGTAATGCGTCTGTCGTATGACAGAAAAATGAAATAGCAGATACACAATTGTGTATAAGGAGTTTATAGCATGAAAAAGATTTTTAGCGTTATGGCCATCGCTTTGCTGGCAACAGGCTTGTTTGCAAAAACATGGACAAACAATGTTGGCGTTGGATTCACAGTACCAATTTCAACTATTGGAATAGATAAGAGTGGCGCAGATGATATTTTCCAGGTGGGATATGGCGTTAAAGGCTTTTACTTGGGCTATCATCAGAATGGCTTTACGGTAAGGGCTGCTGAATCTCTTGGTCTCGCTACGTCAAAAGATATTAAACTTCAGGATAGAGATACCAATCTTGGTTTTTTCAGCAATCTTGACCTTGGCGCAGGTTACTCATTTATCAGAGATGATAAAATGACGCTTTCTCTGCTGGGTATGATTGGCTTGGATATTGGAGCCTATAGTACTTCAAGAAGCAGCACTTATGGTAACAAGAGCGCAGACCTTACAGCAACATTGGGATATGCTATGTTCAGCGTAGGTGCTGATGCATACTTTGCATTTAAATTCAAGCCCAGTTTTGGTCTGTATGCAGACGTTGCATGTCGTTATCTAGTTGCTGGTGGCTCTTTCGGTGAAACAGAATACGAATACAAAAACGGTAGTAAAACAGAGACAGTTAAATTTGACACTACTGACGGTGATTTGCGTGGCAAGTTCCGCATTCAGCCGTCAATTGGTGTTGTTTGGTCTTTTTAAGGGCTGACAAACAATATGCAAGAGGCTGTCCATGGGGGCAGCCTTTTTTTTCAGTGTGCACAAAAGTGGAAGTGGAGCAGGAAGAATATGAAAACGCACGGCAGAAACTCGCAGCCACAAAGGCATTCTGACAATGAAGCCGTTTTGCTGATTTTTCCTTGACTTTATCATGCAAGATAAGATTAGATAATAAATATATCTTTTAGAAGTGATAGAACAATGCAAAACACTTTTAACACATCTGTGCACCCAAGAGATGAATATGGAAGATTCGCCGAGAAGGGTGTGATGGAGCTCTCCGCCAAAGAGCGAAAGAAACTGTTAGATTATCTCGAAAATGAAGAGTATGAAAATTATAACGGGTTTCATGTTGCCAAAGGTAAAACCAAAGCCGTATTACATGGAGATTGTAAATCCGAAGTTAAAGCCTGTGAAATACTTACAAAACAAGGTTTTGATGTCTATTTGCTTGATGAAAACTATGTAAAACGGAGTAAGGCTGATACTTTTTTTAGAAAGGATGGAAAAAGAGATTTTCTTGAATTAAAAGATACTGACGATAAAATAACGACACAATATAACCGTTCTGTTGAGCAAGCTCCAAACTGTTTTATAACGGTTTCTGGATATTATTCAAAAGTTCAAGCACGAAATCTAAAAGCGGCGATAAGCAAGAATGAAAATGCAAGAGAAGTATATTTATACATAGAAAAAAAAGATAAATTTTTGAAAATAAAATAAGCCGGGAACTTTTAATCTCCACCGAAGCACACAGCCACGGCATACCCGAAACACGAATGTTCCATGGGAGCGACCCGACCTAACCATTATTATACTTTGTATAATAAACTTGTCAAGCAAATAATTTGGGATACGCAGGGCAAACGCATTATAATCCATTCACAAGTAAGACAAAAAGGGCACAGGTAAAAGA
>ERZ842401.573-NODE-573-length-53368-cov-8.294318_pt1 | contig 53368 bp, 44 predicted proteins | sample MGYA00521270_ERZ842401 | MGnify/ENA primary metagenome ERZ842401 (study PRJEB31892, sample SAMEA3878208) | bioreactor metagenome | biome: Moose rumen | place: Sweden | collected 2011-10 | study: EMG produced TPA metagenomics assembly of the PRJEB12797 data set... | reverse complement strand
GAGGGCGCGGTCAACGCGATTGTCGGCATCAAGATTAAGGGCGGCGACATTATCACGGCGACAATTTCTCTGGCGTCGGTGCGCAATCTCGGCTTGGAGGTCGGCAAGGAGGCTTACGCGGTCATCAAAGCTACGTCGGTCATGGTCGGCATCGATGAGTAAAACTTTCTGTTGCTAGCCGAAGGAATTACAATGAGACTCAGCGCAAGGAATCAGCTTAAGGGCGAAGTCGTTTCGATTGAAGAGGGCGCGGTCAACGCGATTGTCGGCATCAAGATTAAGGGCGGCGACATTATCACGGCGACAATTTCTCTGGCGTCGGTGCGCAATCTCGGCTTGGAGGTCGGCAAGGAGGCTTACGCGGTCATCAAAGCTACGTCGGTCATGGTCGGCATCGATGAGTAAAACTTTTTCCGAGATAGTTTAGTCCGCCGAGGTGCGGACGATTTTTTTTGCGCACAACCTGTGTATTCTGCTATAATGATAAAAAAATTTACGGGAGGAGCTTGACGGTTGGAGTTCCTGAAAAGATTTTTCGACGGCATACAGCGCGACCTGCGGTTGTTCGTGTTCGTGCTGATACTGCTTGAAATTTATCGCGGGCTGTTCATATTTTTTATGTCGAATTACATGAGTCCGGAGTCGGGCGGGGCGGCGATAGCGACGGCAATGTTCGCGGGTTTGCGGCTGAGCTTGAAGACGGCGGGCGCGGTGACGTTGCTGTCGTTCGTGTTCGTGTCAATCGGCGGCGTAAGCTCGCGTTGGCGGCTGCTAATCGGGATAGTGGCGTCGCTGATTTTCTCTTTGCTGTTCATGTTGCGGTTCCCGTATTACAAAGCGTTTCAATCGACGTTCGGGCTGGAAATCGTTCAAGGCTTCAACGACGACATCGGGGCGATAATCGTCACGGCGTTTCAAGAGTACGGGATAATATGGCGGCTGTTCGTCGCGCTGATTTTGACGTTGCTCTGTATCGCGGCGTTCAGTCGGCTGTTGCTGATAAGGACAATCCCGTTGCCCAAACTCGAAGGCACGATGAAATTCGCGGGCTTCTGTGCGGGCTTGACGGTCGGGATATTTTTATTCGGGCTGTTCGTGCGTTTCGGCGGAAGTTTCACTTACGGCGGCGGAATAAATTGGGAGAATGCGGGCATTACGAACGACGTATTTTTGAACGAGTGCATTCTTGACGACGGGCAAGCTTTGTATCGGGCGCGGTCTATGGCGTTGCGCATGGAGGCGGGCGAAATTTCGGGCGTCGACCCCGATAAGATTTTGGAGTCCGCGCAGATTATCGCCGTCAACAAGGAGCTGGACGAGCGCAACCTCGCGCCGTATCTGGAGCGCAAGGCGGCGGGCGAACGCATTCCCAAGCCGAAGCACATTTTTATAATTTTGGGCGAAACGTTCATGCAATGGCCAATGCTCGGCAAATATGATGAGCTTATGGTTGCCGAGGGTATCAAGTCGCTGATTGCGGAGGATAATTGTTATTACAGCCGCAACTTCATGCCGAACGGCGATTTTACGTCGACGGCGGTAACGGGGGTTTTGACGGGCTTGCCCGACGTGAACATTCGCTTGAACTATCAGGCGCGGACTTACGACAAGCTTTATATCACGTCGATGGCTCCGGTTTTCCGCGAGTTGGGCTACACGGTCGATTTTTGGTACGGCGGTATGCCGAGCTGGGATTCGATAGCGAAAATGGCGAAGGCGCAGGGCTTTGACAATTTCTACGGCTATCCCGACTTCAACGCGCCCAAGCAGACGACCTGGGGCACCAAGGACGAAAATTTATTCAACGCGTTGTTGGAGCACCTCGCCGAGGAGCCGCCGACGATTCACTTGATTTTAACGACGACCAATCACCCGCCGTATAATTTGGATTTGGCGGCGGAGGGCTACGACGTTAAAGCGGTCACCGAGGCTTTAAGGAAGTTCGATAACGTCGACGACGTGAATCAGTTGGCGATTGAGTTGGGTCACTACTGGTATATGGACGAGGTTATCACTAACTTTGTCCGCGAGACGAGCGCGAAGTATCCCGAAAGCCTGTTCGTGATTACGGGCGACCACGCGATACGTTGCGACCCTTCCACGCACCCGACCATTTTTGAACATCAAAGCGTGCCTTTCGTGCTGTACGGCGCGGGCATAACAAAAGACCTCCTCCCGCCCGACGCGGTTGGAGATCACATTTCGATTGTACCGACGCTGATTGAGCTGATTGCGCCGAAGGACTTTGCGTACTACACGGTTGCGCCGAGCTTGTTCGACAGCGACGGCGTCGGCTTCAACAATACGGCATTTGTCACGTCCAAGGTTGCGGGGCAGATTGACACGGAGGTTATCGAGCTGTTGCCGCACGTCCCGTCCAACGAACTTAACGACGTAAACCTTGCCGAGGAGCGTGCTCACGCCGAGGAAATTATCGGTGCCATGCGGACGGTAGCGCATTGGATTATCACGAAGGGCTTATTCTTCGGCGGCTGACATTTCAACGGCTTTGTATCGATAAAAAATCCCGCCAAATCGACGGGATTAAAAATTTGGCAGATTAGTAAACTTCAGCGACTCGTTATGTGTTGGATTTCAATTGATTAAGGACGATCAAAATCGGAGAACTCATCCGACCTAAGCTCGGGTGGTATCTTGATGCGATAATGTTCATCTGGAGCGGTGATATGGCTTGGATCATTGCCAGATTGCGACGCTGAGCTTTTAAACAGACGATTCATGATTTCGCCAACAGCCCGGCGTGTTGCCGTTTTGCCGATGGTTGCGACGATTTCTTCGGCAAATTCGCTGTTCATAAAACTTCTCCTTTCGTGTCGAGAATTTATTTGCAGGTTTCGTTGTTCAAGGGAATCGCCTCCTTTCGCGTGCGAGGATATATCTCCACGCCGCCGATTTTGTCGAACTAAGAGATTTTGAGGCATTTTACCCCGAAAAAGGAGGTCTGCTATGGCTGAAGAAAATATATTCGTCCGTCAAATGATTTTGTTTCACCAAAAGAGTTTGCTGATGCAACGGTTGTTCTGCTGTGTAATTTGTTCGCCGAGCCCAAATAAAGCGCAGAGGAAAAACTTTTTTATCAATGTCTTTGCAAAAACGCACTCGAAAATTTTATTAGTGGCGAAATTTTTACGGAAGGCGCAATAAAAATCATTCTGCCAAAGGGGACGCCTGCTAATCGGAAGTCGTTTTATTTAATTGCGACGGCTTATCTGTTGCACTGCTTTTTAATCGTAAGCTTGAACGCGGCACTCCCGAACAATACAACATGGAGGATTTTGATAAATTTTTGTATTATTCATTGTGCTACTTTGCTTCGTTAAATTACCCAAATTGGAAGCAAAGAGACTGCGAGTTTTTTAACGAAAACAATTTCCTTGAAAAGCTCCAAAAGCTGACGTTTCGTTTTATTTCGCCAATAGGCATTCAATATATTTGGCGCGGCTCGAAATATTCTTCCTAAGATGAAACTTGTCATGTGATTGATATGTTTGTCGACAGAGATTCCTCTTACAACTCCTATGACAAATACATTGAGTTTCTGCTGACCAAAAAGCGGAATACGATTGCCGACTTTAAAAACCTGCGTGACTTTTGGGAGGCAGTCGTTAAGCTCGGACGTTCCAACGATCCTCACAAAATGGAAGAGGCTCGTATTGCCGATGTAAATTTAATGCTCTTGTGGTGCTTATCTGCAGATAAAAGGATAAGCCGGAAGAAATAGACTATTTAAGATTCAGGCTTACAAAATCAAGCAGTCGGCTCACAAAGGCGCGAAGTAAAATAACAAGCTTGGAAGACATTCCGCGACGCATGCTGTTGGACGCAAATATCGATTCGATGAAGGAAGAAATTAAGCCGATAATAGAATTGAGCGACGAAGAGGTAACCGAACCGGAGGCTATATTTGAAATCGGTCAAGAAGACCGCGAAAAGAAATTGAGAAATTTGGGATATTACGAAGCAGAAGACGATACTCACGCGATACTTCTTTAAATATCTGCAAGCCTGCGGGCTTATTTTTATTTTAACGGCGTTGAAAGCTTTGCAACGTTGTGCTAATATTCCTAAATGCAACAACAATCACGCTTAAGGAGGCACAGAAAACTTTTCGCAACAGCTAAAATTTACAGGAGGCATAAAGTATGAGCAATGACAAAAATGCGTCCGCCGAGTTGGATTTGCAAGCACTTATCCGCCGCGCAGAGGCGCAAGAAACTTTCCCCGAAGTCCCGCTGGACGAATTCACCCCGCCCACCTATGACCAGTGGAAGGAAGCTTGTATCGCCCTTTTAAAAGGTGCGCCGTTTGAAAAGAAACTCTTCACCAAAACTTACGAGGGCATCACGTTCAGTCCGATGTACTTTCACGCGGACACGGAACCGATTCAGCCCGCGAAGTCCTATCCGGGCATGGGCGACTATCTGCGCGGCGTGACGGCTAACGGCTACGTCAATGCGCCGTGGCTTATCGCGCAGGCGTGCGACGAGACCGACCCCGCCGATAACAACGAACTGCTGAATCACGAAATCGCCAAAGGCTCCACCGTTTACAATGTCAAAGTGGACTGCGCTACCAAAAAGGCTAAGGACGCCCGTCAGTGCGAACATATCGGCAAGGGCGGCGTCAGCCTTACCACCCTCGGCGACGTGGAGACTTTGCTTAAGGGCTTGAAGCTCAACGATTATCCGCTGTACGTCTACGCGGGCGAAAGTGCTTTGCCGCTCCTCGCGCTTATCGTGGCGGCTGCCGGCAAAAATCTGCGCGGAGTCGTCGGAGCGAATCCGATTGGCGAATACGCAGCTAACGGTTGGCTCGGTCAAGACCTCGATAAGCTGTTCGACGAGGCGGCGACCGTCGCCAAGTGGGCTGTCAAGAACGCTCCCGAACTCAAAACCGTTTTCGTTCAAAGCGACGTGTTCAGCAACGGCGGCGCGAATGACGTTCAGGAAGTTGCCTACACAATAGCGGCGGGCGTGGCTTACTTGCGCGAACTTTTGAAACGCGGCTTGACTGTCGACGAGGCGGCAAGTCAAATTATGTTCGGCTTCTCAATGGGCGCGAATTTCTTCATGCAGATTGCCAAGCTCCGCGCAGTCCGTCCGATTTGGGCGCAGATTGTTAAAGCGTTCGGCGGCAATGCTGAATCGCAGAAGATTCACATTCACGGACGCCCCGCCAAATTCTTCGCGACCGTTTATGACCCGTATGTCAACATGCTCCGCGAGACGACCCAACTGTTCAGCGGCGTGGTCGGCGGCGTCGACAGCTTCGAGAATTCAACCTTCGACGAGCCCGTCCGTAAAGGCGACGAATTCAGCCGTCGTATCGCCCGCAACATGCAGATTATCTTGCAAGAGGAATTCGGCTTGCTCCAACCGATTGACCCTGCCGGCGGCAGTTGGGCTGTCGAGACTTTGACGAAGCAGATTAAGGAAAAAATTTGGGCGGAGTTCCAAACCGTCGAGGGCAAAGGCGGTATCGTCGCCGCGCTCAAGGAAGGCTATCCGCAAGAGCAAATCGCAACCGTTTTGGCGGCACGTCTCAAGGCGGCGGAAACTCGCAAAGACCGTATCGTCGGCAACAACATGTACGCCAACATGACAGAGGAGCACATTGACGCCCGCGCCGAAAGTCAAGCCGATAACATGAAGGCTCGCAAGGCGGCGATTGAGGCTTACCTGGCGAACGTCGACGCAAAGGCGGCTATCGCCAACGTCAAGGCGGACGACTTCGACAGCGCGATTGCGGCGGCTAAAGCGGGCGCGACAATCGCCGAGCTTCGTCAAGCTTTGGGTACTGCCGAGGTTGCCGAGATTAAAAATATCGAGGCTCATCGTTGGAGCGAACGCTTTGAGGCTCTGCGCGAAGTCACCGAAAAATTCAAGGCTTCGACGGGCGATAACGTTAAAATCTTCCTCGCCAACATGGGACCGATACCTCAACACAAAGCCCGCGCAGATTTCGTGACGGGCTTCCTGCAAGTCGGCGCGTTCGACGTTCTGGGAAACAACGGCTTTGCGACTGTCGACGAGGCGGCGGAGGCGGCTAAGGCTTCGGGCGCGGATGCGGTTGTCATTTGCTCCACCGACCCGACTTATCCCGAAATTATCCCCGCGCTTGCTCCCAAACTCCATGAGGCTTTGCCCAACGCCACCGTCTTTTTGGCGGGCGCGGCTCCTGCCGACTTGAAAGAAACCTACGACGCGGCGGGTATCGACGAATACATTCACGTCAAGGCGAATTGCTATAAGATTCTCCAGGCACTTCAGCAGAAAAAGGGGATGAACTAATTGGCTGGCTACAACAATCCGGACTTCACGCAAATGGGTCTTAGCGACGCCCCGACTTCTGACGCGGCGGAGTGGAAGGCTAAATTTGAGGCGGCGGCAAAGGCTGATTACGACAAGCTGATTTATAAAACTATGGAGCATGTGCCCGTTAAGCCGCTGTATACGCATGACGAATACGCGCACATGAATCATCTCGACTTTGTAAGCGGGATACCGCCGTTCCTGCGCGGACCGTATGCTACAATGTACGTCTTCCGCCCGTGGACTGTCCGTCAATACGCGGGCTTCTCGACGGCTGAAGAATCCAACGCTTTTTATCGCCGCAACCTCGCCGCAGGTCAAAAGGGTTTGTCTATCGCGTTCGACCTGCCGACACATCGCGGCTACGACGCCGATAATCCTCGTGTGTTTGGCGACGTGGGCAAGGCGGGCGTCAGCGTCTGCTCCATGCTCGACATGAATATTTTATTCAGCGGCATTCCCCTCGACCAAATGTCCGTGTCGATGACCATGAACGGAGCAGTCCTCCCGATTCTGGCGTTCTTTATCCAGAGCGGCATTGAGCAGGGCGTCGACAAGTCTATCCTCAACGGCACGATTCAAAACGACATCCTCAAGGAGTTCATGGTTCGCAACACCTACATTTACCCGCCCGATATGTCAATGCGAATCATCGGCGATATTTTCGAGTACACGACCAAATACATGCCCAAGTTCAATTCGATTTCAATCAGCGGCTACCACATGCAAGAGGCGGGCGCACCTGCCGATATTGAGCTGGGCTACACGCTGGCGGACGGGCTCGAATACATTCGCACGGGCATTAACGCCGGCTTGAAGGTTGACGCCTTCGCCAAACGCTTGAGCTTCTTCTGGGCTATCGGCAAGAATTACTTCATGGAAGTCGCGAAGATGAGGGCGGCTCGTGTCCTCTGGGCTAAGATAGTTAAGCAAATGGGCGGCACCGACGCTAAGTCTATGGCGTTGCGTACGCATTGCCAAACGTCGGGCTGGTCGCTCACGGCTCAAGACCCGTTCAACAATATTTCCCGCACGGTTATGGAGGCAATGGGCGCGGCTCTCGGTCATACGCAATCGCTCCATACAAACGCACTCGACGAGGCTATCGCTTTGCCGACCGACTTCAGCGCACGTATCGCCCGCAACACTCAGCTTTACATTCAGGACGAGACCTCCGTTTGCAAGATTATTGACCCGTGGGGCGGCTCCTACTACGTCGAGGCTCTCACGAACGAAATTATCCGCCGCGCCTGGGCGCATATCCAAGAGATTGAACAGCTCGGCGGCATGGCTAAGGCTATCGCGACGGGCTTGCCGAAAATGCGTATCGAGGAGGCGGCGGCTCGTCGTCAGGCGCGTATCGACTCCAACAACGAGACGATTGTCGGCTTGAATAAGTTCCGCCTCGATAAGGAAGACCCGCTCGAAATTCTTGCCGTCGACAACACCGCCGTCCGCAATGCGCAGGTCGAACGCCTCAACAAGCTCCGCGCCGAACGTAACGAGGACGACGTCCGCGCCGCGCTTGAGGCTATCACTAAGGCGGCTGAGTCTCGCGATAACGGCAACTTGCTTGAGTGCGCGGTTGAGGCGGCTCGTGTACGTTGCTCGCTCGGCGAAATTTCTGATGCCGTCGAAAAAGTTTCGGGGCGTTATCAGGCGACGATTCACACGATTAGCGGCGTTTACTCCAGCGAATTCGGCACGCAGACCGAGCTTGACAAAGTCCGCGCCCGCGCAGATGAATTTGAAAATCTTACGGGGCGTCGTCCAAGAATTTTCGTCGCGAAGATTGGGCAAGACGGTCACGACAGAGGCGCGAAGGTTATCGCCTCCAGTTTCGCCGATATGGGTTGGGACGTTGATGTCGGTCCGCTCTTCCAAACTCCGCAAGAAGCCGCGCAGGACGCCGTTGACAACGACGTTCATATTGTCGGGTTCAGCTCGTTGGCGGCGGGGCATAATACCCTGTTGCCCGAACTCGTCGACGAACTCAAGAAGCTTGGGCGCGAGGACATTCTGGTTGCTATCGGCGGCGTTATCCCCGTTCAAGACTACGACCACCTCTACAAGAGCGGAGCCGTTGCAATTTTCGCGCCGGGCACCAACATCCCCGAAGCCGCGATGAAGTTGCTTAACATTCTCGTCGACCGCGCCAAGGAAGAGGAAGACGCGGGTTAATACCGTTTCCGATATAAAATCAGCCGTCGGGGCGAAATGCCTTGACGGTTTTTTTATGCTATAATCGACGCGGAAACTTTTTTGGAGGTTATTGTTAATGGCGAATTCATATTTCCCGATGTTGCCGCCCGTCAACGAGGACGTGTCGAAAATCCTCAAAGACCAGGCGGGCATATGGAAAGAGACGGATATAAATTTCTTACGGGGGCTGGCGAACAGCCTGGACTGCGGCGAATCAATCAAGGATATGGGGTCGGTGGACTCGATACCCGACATGTGGGCGCGCCCGTTGCTGTTCAAAATGGCGTTGTTCGATTTGGAGCCGACAAAGCAATTCGTGACGGGCTTGCACGAAAAAGTTCGCGGAGAATGGCGGGCGATATTGGCAATGCTCGCGCTCAAGGAGATAAAGCGGCTCGACCTCCGCGCCGAACAAGTCAACCTGCTCGAAGATAATTCAGACCTCGCGCAGATTTTAAAGTCGCTCGCGCCGCGTGAATCGCTTAACGGCAACCGCGCCGCCTGGCTCACCGACGTTTACATAATTTATTTTAACGGCAAGCCGCTCGCGCTGACCTCGCCGACGACGCTTGTAACCTGCGCGGCTGACTACGAACGCGTCTTTGCGGGCAAGCTGTTCGCACCGTGGAGCGTCAATCGGCAAACGCTCACCGACCCGATAAAATTCTTATCCGCCGCCGAACTCGCCGCACTAAAGATTTGGCTGTCGAATCTCTACGGCAAAATCCAACGCCTAGATAAAATCGGCAGCAAGGCTAAGGAAATTTCCAACGCGCTTTTGAAATGCCTCGCCGACTTTGAGCACGATGTCGTTTCCGCGCAGGTTGCCGAGGGCACGTTTGAGTTTGTCCCGTCGAATTTGAATTTGCACGTGGGAATTGCCCGCCTCCTTGACGAGACGATTAAGGGCAGAGAGCCGCGCTTTGAAGACTCCGCCGTCCGCCTGCTTACCGATAAGAAAAATCTCCTGTTGGTGTCGCCCGACTTCGTGAGGGATTTCGCACGCTTCGAGGGCGTCGACGCGGCGCGGCTGGTCGTTTGGCAAGGTATCAGCGCGAACGAGATAACCGACGCCAAACTTTCCGACCGTAAAAAAATCGGAGCAATCAACCTCAACGGCGCACAGTGGCGTAAGCCCGAAGAATTCTTCCATGAACGGATGGCGGTCGTCGAGCCGGCTGACGCCTTCCCGAATTCGCCGAGGCTCCAAGGCGCGGAGTCGCTGTCCGAAAAGGATTTGACGCCTATCCTGCCGATTAAGCGCGAGCTGTTGGAGCTGTTCACGCCCGACGAAATTTCTGCGCGGCTGTCAATCGGCGACGACGCGGAGAATTTTTATTTGCATTTCGACTTCCCGTTGAGCGGCGCAGACGGCACCGGCAAGGATTATCGTTGGACGCGGGCTTATCCCAAGCGCGAGCTGATTTACATTGACCGCGAGGCTCCCGTCGTCGAGCTGTATCCCGACTTCCGCCGCGCAGGTTGGACGGATTATTTCCTTTACTACGAAAATTATCAATCCGACGCCGACGCGCCCGCCAAAGATATTTACTTCGTCGCGCCCTACGGACAGGCGGGGAATTTTTCGGCGAATCGCTTCACCGCCAAGCTTGACGCCTTCCCCGAAATTTTAATCGTCACGTACAATCCGCCGCCGCACGCCGGCAAGGCTCCTTACGAGGTCGGCGTTATCCTCCTAAACAAGCCGCCCCTTATCGAGCGCAATGCGGATTTGCATTGGAAAATCGGCGTGGACTTCGGCACCAGTTCGACGATGGTTTTCTACTCCGAAAACGACAACACGCCGCGTCCGCTGAATTTCAAGCCGCATTTGTACAAAGTCACGGAGAGCGGCGGCGCGCGCGCTCAAACGTACCGCCACTTTATCCCGTCGCAAATCCCTGCGCGGGCGGACGGCTCGTTTTTGAGTATCTTCCACATGCTGACGGCGGGCGATTTAAAATCGATTCGACCGTTGCGGGACGGGCACGTATTTTTATTAAGCTCGGAAAACACGCGGGTGTTTGAGCAATTCGCGGCGCACATCGACGCCAACTTGAAATGGCAGGACGACGACCGTCAACGGCGCAAGACGGCGGCATACATCGGGCAAATCTGCTTGCAGGCGGCGGTTGAGGCGGCGGGCGCAAACGACGTTCAATGGAATTTCTCCTACCCCACGGCGTTTTCACAAGCGCAAAAAGTTTCGTTCCAAGAGATTTGCCGCGAGGCTGTCGGCGGTGACGCCAATTTTTACACGGAGAGCAAGGCTGCGGCTTATCACTTCAACAAGCTCAACGGCGCGGCGGGCAATTTCGCGCAGGGCGCGGTTTGCGTCGACATAGGCGCGGGCACCACCGACATCAGCGTTATCAGCGGCGAGCCGCCCCGTATCGTCTACCACACGTCGATTCGCTACGCGGCGCGGCAAATGTTTAAGCCCGTTTATGACAATTATGAGCTGTTCGCGGGCGAGAAGCTTTCCGGCAAGCTTAGCGACGAGGCGCAACGTCAAGCCGTTATCGACGCCGATTTGCGCGAGCACAGCGAAAATTATTTGGCGGATTTGAAGTTCAAGACGGGGCGGGAGCCGATTCGCAATGTGTTGCAGGCGGCGCAATTCGCTACGGCTGGGCTGTTCCACTACCTCGGCGAGCTGATTAAAGTTTTGCACGACTACGGGCATTATCGCGAGGAGAAAATTCCTCATGTGTTCGTGGGCGGCAACGGGGCGCGGATTTTCCGTTGGCTGACGGGCGGAGCCGACCTTGACGGCAACATTTATCTGGACGTGTTGGATAAAGTTTTCACGGCGGCGAGCGGGCTTGCGGGCTATAAAAAGTTCAATCTGCATTTGAGTCCGCAACCCAAGATTGAAGTCGCGGCGGGCATGATTGTCGAGCGTCCTGCAAACGACGAGGAATTTTTTGACGAGGAGCGCATCAATCGCGAGATGTTCGGCGAGGCGGACGATTTGATTTATTCGGCGGTATTGGCGGGCGCGGACTTCACGCAGGGCGGCGAGGCTCAAGCGGCGGGGGCGTTCCTCAGTGCGCACGACATTTCCGAGGGCGTGACCGTTGCGACGCTTAGCGAGTTCAAAACTTTTGCAGAGCGGTTCAACAAGGCGTCGAAACTTTGGGCGGAGGGCGTCGACTTCGACGAGGAGGAGCTTATCCGCGCCGCGAATAATTTTTACATGGACAAGCGCGGGCGCGACGTTAAAACGTTGTCGGTCGAGCCGGTCTTTATCGCCGAGCTGAAATTGTATTTAGGGACGAGGGACAAGGAACCGGGGACTGGTAGCGGGAAGTTTAAATCGGAAAAAATTTTGACTCACGATACTGATTCAATCGGCGCGGCGTTCGTGACCGATTTTAATGCGTTGTCGAAGTTGAGCGGGTTCAGCGGTCGGCAAGCGCGGGAAAGATTTTTACGTCGCCACAAGGTGCGAGCTTTTACTTGCGCCAACGTCGAGGAGCGTATGAATCGCCCGAAACTTGCGCCTAAATTCGTCGAGGCGTCGAGCGTGGCGGGCGGCGATTTTTGGGCTTGCGCGGTTGCGGGCAATACCTTCGCGGTCGTGCCCAACCTCAAGACTTACACGGAAAATCATCATGCGGAGCGGGCGTTCGGGCTGGTCTTTGAATCGAATTTCGACGGCGGGAGGTATTCGCGGCTTCGCGTGGAGCGGGCGGCTGTCTTCGAGCTTAGCGGCGACAAGTGGCGGCTCAAGCAGACGGGCAAGCTGGTTTTGAGCAGATAGGAGGGCGATTGGCATGTTGATTATCGACAGCCCGCTGAGCGGCACGTTGATTGACTTGGCGGCGGTCGAATCGTCAACGACCGGGACATGGAAAACGGAACCCGCCGCAAAATAATTTTGACGACAAAAAAAACCTCTCCGATTCGGGAGAGGATTTTTTTGCTTACGGATTATCACAGTGATAGATTTTTCCAACGGGCGAAGCGCAGTTCGTGGAGGGCAATGGGCGTGGATACGAGGCTGTTTGTGCCGTAAAGTTCGGTGTACTTTTCGCGGCAATGCAGGACACGTTTAACGTAGTCGCGAGTTTCGGCGTAGGGAATTTTATCGGGGTCGGCGAAGGTTTCGCTCCAATTATTTTGCTCCATCCATGCGCGAACGTTGCCGCGCCCCGCGTTATATGCCGCCAATGCCAAAACGTCGTTGCCTTTGAACTCCTCCAACAACTCGGCAAGATACCACGTGCCGTAGCGGATATTCGTTTCGGGTTCGCGCAGATTCTCTAAGTCGCGGGCAAGCTCGTCGGGTTCTTCGCCCAGCCGGTGCGCTATCCACGTCGCCGTTTCGGGCATGATTTGCATTAAGCCCACCGCGCCGCTTTGAGAGTGCGCCGTCTCTTGGAAGTTGCTTTCGACCTTCATGACTGCCACCGCCAAAAATTTATCGACCTGCCAACGCACCGCGTAATTTTCGACCGTCGTGCGGTAGGGGAACGGATACAGGAATTTTTTCTGAATCGCCGGCATACTTATCAGCAAATACATAGCCGATAACGCCGCGCAGATTATTAAAATTTTTTTCAAGTTAAATTCACCTCCGCGCAGATTCAGTGTGAATTTTAAATGATTGATTCGCCGCTGTCAAATTCCCCGTCGCAGCGAAAAAATTTTTTTGGGGTCTAATCATGCGCAAATGAATTTTATGGTATAATGCAACGTCGAAAGGGGGCGGCGCATTGCTGACGAAATTCCTGGAGGCGGTCGGCGGCTGGGTATTGCGGCGTTGCGAGGAGCTGGGCACGATAGCCTTGCTCTACGCCGACACAATGCGGCAAGCCACGCGCAAGCCGCGAATAGGGCACATCTTGGCGCAAATGTCGCATTTGGGCGTTGATTCGCTGACAATCGTCTCGTTGACGCTGTTGTTTACGGGCGTGGTTTTTACGTTGCAGACGGCGCACGAGTTTATAAGATTCGGCGCACAATCGACGGTCGGCGGGATAATCGCAATCGCTATCGGCAGAGAACTCGGACCGGTCTTGGTCGGCGTAGTCTGCGCGGGTCGCGTCGGCGCGGCTATCACGGCGGAAATCAGTACAATGAAGGTCACCGAGCAAATTGACGCTCTCCGAGTTATGGCGGTCAGCCCCGTCAATTATCTTATCGTCCCGCGCATGATAGCTTGCATGATAGCCGTCCCGCTCCTTACGGTTTTCGGCGACATTATCGGCGTATTGGGCGGCTGGGTCGTCGCCACGCAATATTCAGGCATCAGCTCCTACCTGTTCATCAATTCGATTAAAATGTTCGCCACGATTCACGACCTTACGGGCGGCATGATTAAGGCGATTTTCTTCGGCAACGTGATTGCGGTGCTCGGTTGCTACTACGGTTTGAACTGTCCCAACGGCGCGGAGGGCGTCGGCATTGCCACGACCAGAACCGTCGTCACCTCGATTATCGTTATTTTTATTTTGAACGCTCTGCTGACGTTCATCATTTACAGGTAAGTTATGATTAGGATTGTCAATGTCACAAAAATTTTCGGCAAGAAGGTCGCGCTTAAAAATATCAACCTTGAGATAGCTGACGGCGAGACGCTTGCGATAATCGGCGGGTCGGGCAGCGGCAAATCGACGCTCCTGCGCCTTATGATTGGTTTGATTCAACCGACGAGCGGCGAAATTTGGATTGGCAACGGCGAAGAACGAGGACTGCGAGGGCAATGATTAGGATTGTCAATGTCACAAAAATTTTCGGCAAAAAGGTCGCGCTTAAAAATATCAACCTTGAGATAGCCGACGGCGAAACGCTTGCGATAATCGGCGGGTCGGGCAGCGGCAAGTCGACGCTCCTGCGCCTCATGATTGGTTTGATTCAACCGACGAGCGGCGAAATTTGGATTGGTAACGACGAAATTTCCCGCCTCGGCGAAAAGGATATGATGCGCGTCCGCCTGCGTATGGGTATGGTCTTCCAATACTCCGCGCTGTTCGATTCAATGACCGTCGGCGACAATGTTGCCTTCGGATTGGTTGAGCATACCGATTACAGCCGCGATAAAATTCAATCAATCGTCCGCGAAAAACTTAAGCAAGTCGGCTTGGAAGGCGTGGAAAATCGTATGCCAAACGAACTTTCGGGCGGCATGAAGAAACGCGTTTCCTTGGCGCGAGCCATTGCCTTTGAGCCGGAAATTATTTTCTACGACGAGCCGAGCAGCGGTCTGGATCCGATTATGACGAACAAAATTGACGAGCTGATTATCGAGACGCAACGCGCCCTAAACGTCACGAGCATAGTTGTAACGCACGACATGGTTAGCGCGTGCCGAATAGCTGACAGGATAGCGATGATTTACGACGGCGAGCTGATTGCGGTCGACACGCCCGAAAATTTCAAGCGGATTCAAGACGAGCGCGTTAAGGCGTTTTTCCGTATCATAGATTAGGGCGGTGAGCTTGTGAAAAATATCGTTGACGCTATTGTTACGCTGATTGTAAGGAACGAGTTCAACTTGACGGCGGCGCGAGGCAGTCATAATCGTGCTAACAGTCAAGGAGACGCGCTTGAAGATTACGTCAAAAATCTCTTCGCCGATACGTTTGACCTTTCCGAAACCGAATGTCTGAACAAATGGAGCGAAACTTTTTCGTGGTTGGGTAACAGTTCAAACCCGCCCGACCTTATGCTCAAGGGCGGCGATGCCGTCGAAGTCAAGAAAATCGAATCGCCTGACGCCGCTATAGCTTTGAACAGCAGTCCGCCGAAGCATACGCTCAAAAATTCAAGCCCGCTTATCTCAAGAGCTTGTCGCGAGGCTGAAGATTGGGCGGAAAAAGAAATTATCTATACTGTCGGCGTCGTCAACGGCAACAGCTTGAAACATCTTTGCATGGTTTACGGGCGCGACTATTGTGCCTCCGAAGAATGCTACAGCCGAATTCGCCAAAAGATAAAGGATGGCGTCGAGACTATTCCGTTCGTTAATTTCGCACCGACTCGTGAACTCGGTAGAGTGAATTGCGTTGACCCGCTGGGGATAACTTACCTGCGAATTCGCGGCATGTGGCATATAGAAAACCCTTGGCGCGTTTTTGGTTATGCCTACCAACGAAACCTGAAAGCCGATTTCAATTTCATGTGCGTTATCGATTCGGGAATGTGGACAACGTTGGAAAATCGCGAGGAATTGATTAAGCTTCAAAAAGATTATCCGACGTTGCAAATCATCGATACGCAGATAAAAAGTCCCGATAATCCTTGTAAGTTGCGTAATGCCAAGCTCATTCGGTACGAGGTTTGGAGGTGAGGCTTTGAAGCTGATTAGTTTATTCAGCGGTTGCGGCGGTCTTGATTCGGGCTTTGAACGTGCGGGCTTCGATATTCCTGTTGCAAATGAATTCGATTCTTCGATTTGGCAAACATTCCGATTGAACCATCCGAAGTCGGAGCTTTTAACTCAAGACGTGCGAACGTTGTCCGTTGATATTTTCCCCGATGACGTTGACGGGATAATCGGAGGACCGCCCTGCCAATCTTGGTCGGAGGCGGGAGCTCAACGGGGCATTCAAGATTCACGCGGAAAGCTTTTCTTCGACTACATCAGGATTTTGCAAGCCAAACAGCCGAAATTTTTTCTGGCGGAAAATGTCAGCGGTATGCTTTCGGAGCGTCATTCGGAAGCCGTCGAATTTATAGCCAAGCAATTCAAACGTTGCGGCTACGACTTGACGATAACCCTCGTCAATGCCAAAGATTACGGCGTGGCTCAAGAGCGCAAGCGGGTTTTCTATATCGGCTTTCGACAAGACCTGGGCATAAGGTTCAAATTTCCGCACGGCTCAACGGAGGCGGATTCAAAGAAATTGACGCTGCGCGATGTCATTTGGGATTTGCAATTTTCCGCCGTGCCGGCTACTTGCGGCAATGTTCACAACGAACGCTCTGAAAACAGCAACGAATTTTTTACGGGAAATTTCTCAACGATTTTCATGAGCCGCAACCGCGTGAAGTCTTGGGACGAGCAGGCGTTTACCGTGCAGGCGTCGGGTCGTCATTGCCAACTGCACCCGCAAGCTCCAAAAATGGTTTTCGTCAGCCAAAATGACCGCCGCTTTGTGAAGGGCAAGGAACATTTGTATCGACGCATGACGGTCAGAGAAATTGCGCGTGTTCAAGGTTTCCATGACGATTTCAAGTTTGTTTACTCCAAGATTGATGACGCGTACAAGATGATTGGCAACGCCGTGCCCGTGACGCTCGCGCAAGAGATCGCTGTTGCCATCAGAAACCGGTTGACATAAAAATTTTTTGAAGGCGAAGTGATTTTATGATTATGGTGCCGGCTGTCTTGGTAATGGCAGGATTCGTTATATTGGCGATTTCGTTTTTCGCGGCTAAGGAAGCAAATAAGCGCGAAAAGGGTAACGCCGCGTTGTTTATCAAGTCGGGCATAGGCTGTGCCGTCTTTACGTCGACGGTCGCGGCGATAATCCTGTTCGCAATGCCGCAATATTACGTTTGGCAACAGAACAAGGCGGGCGAGGCTGAACTTGCACGAGCGGAGCAAAATCGCCAAATCGCTATACAGGAGGCTAAAGCCAAGGAAGAGTCGGCTAAATCGCTTGCCAATGCAGAGGTCATTCGCGCCGAGGGCGTCGCCAAAGCAAATAAAATCATCGGCGACAGCTTGCAGAATAACGAGGCTTACATTCATTATCTTTGGATAGAGGCTTTGCGCGAGTCGAGCAACGAAGTGATTTACATTCCGACCGAAGCGGGCATTCCGATAACCGAATCGGCGCGGTTTAAAAGGCAACCCTAAGGAGGCGATGTGATGTCAGTTGAGGCAAAGGTCGGCGCGTTCACGGTCGGCGGGCTTATGCTCTTGGGCGGCGCAACGGCGGGACTCGGCAATTTTAATTTCGGGTCGAACGACGATTTGATTTTATACGCGGGCTTTAAGCAGGTGGTGGGGCTTATGCCGCAATCGGACGTTCGGCTAAGCGGCGTGCTGGTTGGCAAGGTTACCAAAATCGCTAACGAGGGCACGGGCGTAACCGTCACAATGAACGTTGACCCCGAAGTCAAAATTCCCAAGCAATCCAAAGTTTCCATAGCGTCGAGCGGCGTCATGGGCGAGAAATTTATAAACTTCCAGCCCAAGGTCGACGACGGCGAATATCTTCAAAACGGCGAATATCTCTACGGCGCGGACGAGGCGGGTATGGATCAGATGTTCGACGGCTTAACCAAGGTAATGGTTGAAGTCGAGGAGCTGATTAAGGACGTGCACGCCATTATCGGCGACGATACCTTTCAAAAGTCGGTCGTCGAAATGAGCAAGAACATGGAGGAAGCCTCCTCGAACGTGAACGCTTTGACTGCCTCGCTTGCGAAAACCGCCAACGATAACGAGGCGACTTTCAACGATATGATTAGCCAAATGAACGGGATATTGCAGGGCATGAACGGGACAGTGGCGAACGTCGAGCACATGACGGCTAACCTTGACAAGTTCGCGGGCGACCCCAAGACCGTCGAAGACTTGAAGTCAACGCTCGACAGCATTGCAAAGACTACCAAGAGCGTCGAGAGCATGGCGGAAAATATGAATAAGTTCGCGGGCGACCCGCAAGTTGCCGAGGATTTGAAGGCGACCGTCAGCAATGCCCGCAGCATAAGCGAACGCGCCGATAAAATGTTGGGCAAGGTGCAGGGCGCGGCGGATAAGGTTTCAAAGATTGACGTAACGCCTTCGGTTGATATACTATACAGCGGCAAAGCGAGCGATTGGAACGCGAATTTTAACCTCAACGTGACGAGCGACGATAAAACGTTGGTGCTGGGCGCGGAGGATATTGGCGACAATACGCGGCTCAATCTGCAGGGCGGCAAGCGATTCAATGACTTTGGAGCGCGAGCCGGGATAATCGCGGGCAAGCCGGGTATCGGGCTGGACGCCTACGCCGGCAGTAAGTGGAAGTTTTCCGCCGAGGCTTACGACTTAAACGACGGCAAAGTTCGTCTCAAGTCACAATACAAGGTTGCCGATTCGACGTACATTCTCGGCGAATGGCACGCCCTAAACAAGCGCGACGACCGCGCAGTTTATTTCGGGCTTAAGCAGGAGTTCTAGCCTTTCTTCCCGTCGCGCAAGAAAGATTTATAAGAATCTCTTTGTCTGTGTTCTACTTTCTTTTGACGACCAAAAGTCACGCAACAAGACGCGGGAGGGCGTTATCCATGACGCCCTCTAAATTCGCAGGTTTCGCCGTTTGGGAGGATTGCTTATGAGAAAATTCGTCACAATGCTCTTTGCAACGATAATTCTGTTGGCGGGTTGCTCAAACGTTCAGCCCGTGCAAGTCACGACGCAAACAATCCAACCTGCCGGCGGAACACTAATCGTAACGCACGCGGGCACCCTCACGCTCAGCGACGAAACAGAAATTTTCGCGCCGGTATCGGGCAACGTCATGGAAAGATTCGCCGCAGAAGGCTCCGACGTGACGGCAGGGCAACCAATCTTGAAAATCAGCGAACTCGGTCCGCATTCAGACCTCCTGCAACTAAAAACCGAACTCGCCAAGGCTAAAACCGATTTGGCTAAGGCACTCGCCGCAAACGACGAATCAGCCGCAGAATTGAAACTCGCGGCGGAAGACTTGCAAGCGCAAGTTCAGGCTTTGGAGGAGGCAACCGCCGTCGGCATAATCTACGCGCCAAAGTCGGGACGGCTCGGCTCGGTCGACGCGCCGCTCGGTATGCAGGTTACGGCGAACGAAACACTAATCGCCACCGTCGGCAACTCAAATCCCGTGGCTGTGCGCTTTGAAGTCTCGGCGGAAGAGGCGCGGCTCATAGCGACGGCTCAAGGTTTAAACGTCACGCTCAAGTTCGACGACGGCACGCCTTACCCCATCGGCGGCGAAATTTATATCCTTGACGGCTCGACTGCCGAAGCGACCTTCGATAACTACGACGGGCTTTTGCTACCCGGCATGAGCGTAACGATTGAGCTGGACGGCTTGAACGTCAGCAACGCCTTGCTTGTCCCCGCAAATGCTGTTCAAAATCGCGACGCAGACAATTTCGTTTACGTCGCTGAAAATAATAAAGCCGCCGTCAAAAACATTACGCTCGGCGACAAAGTGGGAACTTTTTATATCGTCAAAGACGGCTTGAAGGCGGGCGATTCGGTTATCGTCGAGGGCGTGACCAATCTGCGCGAAGGCACGCCGATTAAAAATTAGGAATTAGGAATTAGGGATTAGGAATGAGGAGTGGTTGAAATGAGAATTTTTAACCGTATCAAAAAGAAAATTCGCAGGAGGTTGGCGGCGGCATTTGTCGCGGGCTTAATGGCTTTCTCAGGCGGCTTCGGCACGGTTTCAGCCTCCGAGGTCATCAACGTTACGCTTGACGAGACAATCCAACGCGCCTTCGAGAATAACCGCACCATTAAAGAATCCGTCGCCGAACGCGAACAAGCCTTTTGGAGCTTGAGCGAGGCGCGTCGCCAAAGCAATCCGCAAATCACCTGGGACTTGAGCGGGCAAAAATTCGGCGGCGATTATTATCGCAATTACAGCTATCATCGTTCCTTTACCAACAGCGCGGGCGTCAGTGTGCCGATTTATCAAGGCGGGCGTCTCAAAGAGGGGCGCAAATATGCACGCTACGGCTTGACCACGGCGGATTTGTCCCTTGAAAATACAATGCAGACCATTCGCCTGCAGTCGACGATTTATTATTTTGACGTCCTGCAATATCGCAACTTAATCGAGGTTTACGAGGAGGAGGTCGTGACGTTGCAGGAGCATTTGCGCAACGTCAATGCTCAATTCCGCGTCGGCACGGTCGCCAAGGTTGACGTGTTGGAGTCGCAGGTCGAGCTTGCCAATGCCATGCAAAACCTCGTTAATATACAAAATCAATATGACGTGGCTGTCGCCGAGCTGAATAATTATATCGGCTTGCCCGCCGACACCATTATCCGCCCGCAAGACACGCTCAGCTACAGACCTTACAACTTGAACTTGGGCGATTGCACTGCCTATGCGCTGGAAAACCGCGCAGATGCCGCTATGGCTGATTACGCCGTCAAGCAGGCAGAATCCTCGATTCGTTCGGCTAAGGCGGGCTGGCGTCCTTCCGTCAACGGCTCCGTTTCCAAGGGCTTTACCAACGAAAATCTTTTCAGCGGCAAACTTACCGACCAATGGACGGTCGGCGTCAGCGCGTCGTGGAACCTTTTCGACGGCGGCATTACGCGGGCGCAAGTCAATCAGGCGGAGGCGGCTTTGAATCGTGCGCAAGAGATTGCCGCTCAGACTCGCGAACAAATTCAGCTTGAAGTCCAATCGGCTTTCCTCCAGCTCCACGCCGCCGAAAAGAATATCGCCACTACTCAAGCGTCGGTCGTGCTCGGCGAGGAAAACTACAAAATCGCGCAGGTCAGATACGCGGCGGGCGTCGGCACCAACTTGGACGTTATGGACGCGTCGCGCAAACTCACCGAGGCGCGTTCCAACTACTTCACCGCGCTTTACAACTACAACACTGCCCGTGCGTCGCTCGAAAGGTATATGGGCGTGCCGGTTGAGATTGACGTTGTGCGCTACGTGGCGTCGGAAGAGGAAGGCAAGACTGCCGCCGAGTCGCGTGAAGATGCCGCTTTGAACGCGGACGCCGCCGAAGTCCCGGAAACCGATGAGGTCGCGCCGGTCGTGCTGATTGACTTTGAAAACTCGAACGTATTGCCCTCCGAAACCGTCGAACGCGAAATGACTCGCGACACCGCCTTTAAATGAAGTTAGGAATTAGGAAGTAGGAATTAGGAATTGGAAAAATATTCCCCATTCCTCCCTCCACATTCCAAATCGTTAAAAGGGGGTTGCTCGCCGTGATTGCACTTTTGAAAATTATCGTCAGCGCGTTGATGATTGTTGCGCTCGGCGGCGGGCTTTACGTGAATTCGCAACGCACGGCGATTATCGAAAAAGTTTTGGCGACGGCGGAGGAGACTGCCTCCAAAACTTTGGGCGTGCCCGTCAAAATCGGCGACTTCGATTTGAGCAACATTGACCTCTTTAAGCTCGACCAAACCAGCGACGTTACGATTCATGACGTGGCGATTTTCGATAAGCACAACGCCCTTATTGCGCGTGTCGACGAGGCTAAGGTTGACTTCAAAGCCCTGGCTCTGCGCGACGACCCCGTTGCCGCCCTCGACGCGATTAAGCTGAGCGGTGTCACCGTCAACTTAAAAAAGCGCGACGATAATTCTTGGAACGTCAACGACATCAAGCTTGAGAGCGAAGGCGAATCCACCTTCGACGCCCAAATTTTCCTCGAACGCGGCACGCTCAATGCCGAATTCGACGGGAAGAAAATTTTGCTTGAGGAAATTGTCGGCGCGGCTGATTGCTCGGATATGAACGCCGTCGCCGTCAAGCTCGACACCAAGACCCTCGGCGCACAAGTCAAGGCGTCGGGCACTTTGGGCAAGGCTCAACAAATCGTCAACGCCGAAGTCGACGAAATTTTTTTTGGCAAAATTCTGCCCTACCTGCCCGCCGATACCCTCCCCGAAGGCGTTCAAATCCTCGGCGGCAAGGCGGAGCACTTTACCTTGAACGTCCTGCGCCGCGATAACACTTTAAGTTACCTCGGCTCCGCGCAGATTAAAAACGCCGCCGTTAAGGTCGAAGACACCGACGTTGCCAATATCAACGGCAATGTTGCCTTCAACGAGCGCGAAGTTATTCTGAACGCCACCGCAACCGCCAACGGTCAGCAAGCCTCGGCGGGCGGCACAATTCGCCTCGACACCGACGAAACTTTTTTCGACATTCACGCCGAATCAGACAGCTTCGCGCCCTCCGCCATTATCAGCGACATCGGCATTGACGGCGCGGCTTCCGTTCAAGCGCACCTGGTCGGCACCGCAAAAAATCCCGTCGTCGACGCCGATATTTATTCCCCGCGCCTCGGCTACGAAAATCTTTACGCCGATAACGTCTCGACCAAACTTCACTACGTCGGCGATATGCTTTACCTTAACGACCTCAGCGCGGATATTTGCGGCGGCAACGTCGCGGGCACCGTTGAGGTTAAAACGTCCGACCGCTCTTATAATGCCAACGTCAAAGCCACAGCCCTCGACGCCGCCACGATTTGCAAGCTCGTTAATACCGAACTCAACCTCGACGGGAAAATTTCCGCCGACCTCGGCATTAACGGCGGCAACGCTCCCATGAAGATTTACGGCTCCGCGCAGGCGACCGCCCTCGAATTCGACGGCTTGCGGCTCAATGAAGCGAACGCTTCTTTTTATTTTACCGACGCCGATTTGACGCTCGACTACCTCAGCGCGAAAATCCCCGACGGCGGCACGCTCGGTTTGGAGGGCACCGTCAAGGGTAGCGGGCGTTTGGATTTAAATTTCTACGGAGCACACGTCGACCTGTCGCTTGCCAAACGTTTCAACGACCTGCTTGATATGAGCGGGCTTGCCGACTTCAAAGGCACCGTTCACGGCAACTCGGACAATCCCGACGTGACGCTCCTGCTTTCCGCCGTCAGCCTCGCCGACCAAAAGGGCACGCTCTTTAAGCAACCCTACGATTCGATTAAGCTAACGGCGTCGGGCAGTCTCAACGAAATTCACATCGACGATTTTACTCTGGAAAAGGACGGCGCGTTGAAGTGGAAGGTCATCGAGGGTTTAGTCGGCTTGACGGGGGATAAGCTGATTGACCTCCAACTTGACACAACCGACGTCCGCGCAGAGGATATTGCCGCGCTCGTCGCGCCCGACCAGGAAATTACCGGCAACGTCTCAAACACCGTCAAGATAACCGGCACCCTCGATAACCCGCAAGTCACCGGCAATATCAAGTTCAAGCGCGGCTCCTATCGCGGCGTGTTGCTAAGCGGCATGACCGGCGAATATTCCCTCGACGGCGATACCGTTCACCTCCGCGATTTTGAAATTACCTCGCCAATGGTTGACATGATTCTTAACGGCACTATCGACAAGACCACGCAGGTTATGGACTTCAAGGTCGAGGGCAAGGATATTCGTTTGGAACGCTTTCAAGCCAAGCTCCCCGAAAATTATACCGCCGCAGGGCACACGACTTTTACGGGAATTATAAAGGGGACGCCCGCCGCGCCGATTTTCGACGGCTCTTTGACGGCGGACGAAATTTATCTTAACGGCGTCGCGCTCACAGATATTTACGGGCATTTTTCCTACGAAAACGCCACCGCCTACTTGAAGGATTTCCACTTCATGAACGGCAACGGACACTCTCAAGCGCAACTCACGTTCAAAACCGACACCGAGGCTTTGAACGGCTCGTTGGACTTGACCGACGCCAATATCGCGAACTTATTCACCATTTTTAACGTAAACAACAATCTCCTCGACGGCACGCTCAACAGCAAAATCATTGTCAACGGCACGCTCTCCAAACCTCGCGGCTCCTTGACGGGCGAAATTTCTCAAGGCACCTTCGCGGGCTACGACATTCACGGCATCGCGGTCGACGTAAGCTTGATTGACAACGTGCTCACCGTTACGCAACTGGAAGGCAAGCAGGGCGATAAGGGTACGCTCAATCTGCGCGGGACGGCAAATCTCGGCGGCAAGCTGGATTTGACTTTGGTCACCAAGGAGATTGAATTGGGCATGCTCGGCGCGGCGACGGGTCTTGATTTGGATATGACGGGCGTGTCGAACATCGTTGCCAAACTTTCGGGCACCGTCGATAATCCGTTCGGCGAAATGCTTTGGACGGCGACGGGCACCATCAAAGGCGCGACGTTCGATTTGTTACACGGGCACTTTTTGCTTAAGGACGGTCGTGTCAACGTGGAGGAGCTTACGGTTCAGCGCGAACTCGCGGGCAAAACCTACGGCGCGAACATGAAAGGCTTCGTTCCGTTCAGAGCGTTGACCGCCCGCTCCAAAGACAATCTGCCCGATAACGAACAGCTGAACTTGACGGTTTCTCTCGACGGCGCAGACTTGAGCCTGTTGCCCGTCCTTAGCGATAAGTTTATATCCTTCGGCGTCGGCGCATTGGAAGGCTCGGTTAAAATCACGGGCACGGCGGCGCATCCGCAATTCAACGGGCAAATCGCGCTCAATGACGGCTCAATCAAGGTCAAGGGCATGAAGAGCCTCATCGAGCACATAAATATTTCCATGCTCCTCAAGGGCGAACGCTTTGACATTGAAAATTTTTCGGGGAATATCGGCGGCGGCACCTTCGCCACGACGGGCGGCTTTAACTTCGCGGGCTTTGAGTTCAAGGATTATAATTTCGACTTCGCGGCGAACGACCTCGACATTGACAGCGATTATTACAAGGGGCTGTTCAATGCCAATTTTAATTTCAGCGAGGGGCAAATCTTTCGCAGGACGTTGCCGAAGTTTTCGGGGCAGATTAACCTCGACAGGTGTCGCATAAGTATGCCTGCCATTCCCACCTCCGACGACCCGTTGCCAAGTCTGATTCTTGACGTGTCGCTTAACCTCGGCGAAAAAGTTCACTTCTACAGCAACAATCTTTACGATATGTATTTCGCGGGCAATGCGCACTTCGCGGGCACCACCGACCACCCCAAAACTTCCGGCTCAATCTACGTTAAGCGCGGCGGTACCTTGACTTATGTTGAATCTGTGTTTAATATTCGCGAGGGCGAGGCGCATTTCAATCAGATTGGCAGCTTCTTCCCGACGGTTCACTTCTTCGCCGAAACCAAAATCGACAGGACGAAAGTTTTCCTGAGCGTCAACGGCACGATTGATAAGATGGACTTCAAGCTGACGTCCAGCCCCGACATGAGCGAGGCGGAAATTATTCGCTTGCTGACCTTGCGCGAATCGTATTCGGAGGGCGGCGACATTTCCACGGCTGACGCTTTGGCGATTGGCTTGCGTATGACGGTGCTGTCCGATATTGAGGAAGCCTTGAAACGCACGCTGGGCATTGACCGCTTGACCGTCTCCAGAGGCTCCGGCTCCATGCTTGAGCGTCACACGCCCGGCGAACAAAATGCCGGCGACCGCGACAGGGATTATAACGTCAAAATCGGCAAGTACGTCAACGATAAGCTTATGCTCCGCTATACCCGCGGCTTCGGCAGTCACCACGTCAATCGCTACGGCGTCCAATACGACTTCAATGACAATTTCGGCTTGACGCTGGAGCGCGAGGGCAAGGACTACATCATAAGCTTTGAGGCGCGATATAAATTTTAGGAACGCATTCTAACTCCAAGGAGGTTTAACTTTTGAAAGCCAAAAAACTTTCGCGAAGAAAACGAGCATTGCTGGCGGCGACTATGACCTTGCCATTGCTCTTTTGCTTCGCAAGCGGCGAGGCGGCTCCCATAGTCAATGAGCCTTTCCAAGAATCCGCCGATACTCCCGAAGTCGAAACTGAGGCTCCCGCGCAGGTCGAAACGCCCGCCAAGGTTGAAGACGTAGCCGAAATTCCCACGAAACTTGACGACGAGACACCCGCGCAGGTTGACATGCCCGCTAAGGTTGAAGACAAAGCCGCGACTCCTGCCGACACCGAGCCTAAGACCGCCGCAGAGGAGGCTAAGCCCGATACGCCCGCTCCGACGCCCGAACCGTATCGTTCGCAAGTCGACACGCAGATTTTGGAGTACTATAAGCAATTCGAGGGCAAAACCATCGTCGACATCGTGTTTGAGGGCGCGAGCAATTACACGTTGCCAACCGTCAAGGCGGCTGTGCTTGAACACGTAGGTGACACCTTCAGCGGCGCGGCGGCTCTGCGCGACCGTAACGCCCTTATCAACACCGGCTATTTCTACGAGGCTTATCAGACCTTCGAGACAATCCCCGAAGGCATCGTTATGACCTTCCACGTCTTGGAAAATCCCGTGCTCAAGGATATTATTTTCACGGGCAATACCCTTTACGATAAGGACGAGCTGGAGCAATTCATGAAGGTGCGGCGCGGCGAAGTCCTCAACAGCAACACCCTGCACGATAACATTGCCGCCATTCAGGAGGATTATCACGACGAGGGCTTTATCCTCATGAAGATAACCGACATAAATATCGACAAGGAAGGCGTCCTCACCCTCAAGATTAACGAGGGCATTCTGGAAGGCTACGCCGTCAAGGGCAACAAGAAGACCAAGGACAAAGTTATCCTCCGCGAAATGCGCCAAGAGGTCGGCACGCCCTTTAATGCCAAGCTTGCGCGGCGCAGTATGCAACGCGTCTACAACCTCGGCTTTTTCGAGGACGTTAATATAAAAATGAATCCCGGCGTCGAACCGAACGCGATTATCATGGAGATTAACGTCAAGGAGAAACGCACCGGCACCTTCGGCATAGGCGCGGGCTATTCCTCCGCCGACGGTATTATCGGCATGGTCAGCGTCAGCGATACAAATTTCCACGGCACGGGCGATTCGATTTCTATCATGTACGAAAAGAGCGGCGACGAAACCGACGCCCACGGCTACGTTTTTTCCTATAAGCACCCGTGGCTTGACCACCGCGAAACCGCCGTCCGCTTCCAGCTGTACAATCGCACCTACGCCTATAACGACTACGATACTCGCGGACACTTCAAGGAAGAGTATATGCGCAAGTATTCGGGCGGCGAATTCACTTTCAGCCGACCCGTCAGCGAATATTCCACGAACTTTATCACCTTCCGCCACCGCAAGGATAAATACGTCCGCCACGTCTCCAGCGGCAATGCCGGCGACCGCTCCACTTGGGATTATCGCTCCTGGCGCAAGAAAAATTTCGGCACGACGCGCAGTATCATCTTGGAACACGTCACCGATACCCGCGATAATATCTACGACCCGACGACCGGCAACAAGGTTAATCTGTCGCTCGAATTCGGCGGGATTTTGGGCGGCGACTTCGATTATCAAAAGGCGGCTATCGAACATCAGCACTACATAAAGGCGGGCGATCATTCGCAAGTTTGGGCGTTGCGCGGCATGTACGGCTACGGGCACGGCGACATGACCGAATTTAACCAATTCCGTTTGGGCGGGCAAGGCTCTCTGCGCGGCTATCGCGACGACCAATTTCGCGGCGACCGCATGATCCTCGGCACCTTGGAATATCGTTTCCCGCTCGCAAAGAAAGTTCAAGGCGCACTCTTCACCGATTGGGGCGGCGTCTGGGATACGGGCTTAAGTCCCAAAAACATCAAAGGCTCCGTCGGCTTGGGGCTTGCGCTGAATACGCCCATGGGGCCTTTCCGCTTGGACTACGGGCGCGGCTCGCAAGGCGGCAGATTCCATTTCAGCATAGGCACTTCATTTTAAACTTAAAACCGTCGTCCGAAGGGGCGGCGGTTTTTTATTGCGTTTGTGGAAGGCAGACAAGCCTCAATCCATTGCCTTAACTTTGCTCTCGATAAAGGCTATCTCCTCCTCCGTCAAGTGATACTTCCTATAAAGTTGCGCGTCCACGTTCCCGCTCCAGTTGATGTCGCTCGTCGCGGGGTTGAAGTCTTGCATTGGAACCATTGCCCACTTTTCGGGCGTAGCGTCCTGTGTGACCTTCAGAATGCCCAGCATAGCCCTGCAAAACTTGCTCTTGATGTATGCTACGCAAGCCAGGGCTTCCGCCCGTGTATCGAACGCTCCGACGCTGATAAAGGTCTCCGTACTGCCGACAAGCGGCGAGCCGACAAGCGGCGAGCCGACAAGCGGCGTAGGTATCACTTCACCCAATGCACCTGTGCCGTTAGCTTTTGGGACTAAAACCGTAAACTTTTCGAGCGGCGCGGGGTGCGTCACCCAGTCACTGCGGAACCATTTGCAAAGCCTGTAGCCGTTTACAAACCCGTAAACTTGAATGTAATCGTGCCCGTCGTCAGGCTTGGCGTCAAAGAATAACCGGCTGAATCGTTTCATGAGTACCGTTGAAAAATCGTTGGCGTGTCCTTTGGAAATGGCGGCTACGGCGTCGGGATTGTCTTTGTGAAATTTCTTCGTGAGCCGATAAGCCGTTTGCGAGTAAATAATTTCGTTGAGCGGCTTGAAGTCGGGGTTATCGAGGACGGCTTTTTGATGAATGCTGATGAGTTCGTCGAAGGGAATAAACAGCCCGATAGGCTCGAAAGTTTGCGTGGCGTCGAATTCGGTAATGACAACGCCGCCCTTGATGTCGGAGGTCGGGAAAACATCTTGGCTCTTGATGAAGTATTCGACAACGCGAACGTGTTCATTGGCAAGAAATTTTTCAATGAAGTCGCCGGACTTAGCCCCCGCATTAAAAAGACACCGCGCAGGGTGAATCAAGCTGGCGTGACGGGTGAGGCGTTCGTTGTACGCGGCATCAAGGAACAGATTGTAAACAGGCGTGGCGAAATTGCTTGTACCTGTGCCCTCCGATTGATAGGGTGGGTTACCGACAACGCCGTCGAAGAAAGACATTTTACCAACTCCTTTGCTCCAAAAGTCTTTATCGGTAATGCGGTCGATGAATAGCGTTGGGATATTCTTCAGCGTGGGGATAAGGTCTGCAAAAAATTTGGCGTTGACGGAACCTGCGCGGTAGCCTAAGAGCGTGCGTTTGGTTATCGTGACAGCCATAGGGGTCTTGCATATGACAAAGACATTTTCGGCGACGGTCATATCCCAAAGGCGGCGCAGATTGTCGAGGTTGGCTTTAGCTTCGTCGACATTGCCGAGGCGGGCGCGATAAATCCGATAGGCGACGCTTAGCGGATAAAGCCCCGTCTTGGAATTGATGTCGAGGATTTTCTTATCGGGCTTGAACAACGCGGGGCTTAGTGCGTCCAGATGAATTTCGACGACGCGCCACGGCGTGAGGACGGTTTCCTTATCGGGGTTCTTGAAGGTGGCGAACAGTTCAGCGATTTTCTTGACGCGTTCGGCGGGCTTGAGGTCGTCGGCGGCTTTGGCGAGCTTGCGGACTTCGTTGCCCGTGCCGATAAAAATTTCGGGGTCGTAGTATTCGATAAAGCCGTTGAAAATTTCCTTGGTGACGCCCTTAGGCATGAACTCTTCCCAGCTGGCGTCGTCGACGAGTTCTGTAAAGCGGTCAATGGTGATGTCCTCGTCGAGGGGAACGTCCGCGCCGTAGATGAGCAGAGGCATACGGATTGAGACGCCGCGCAGGATACTGATTGCTTTACGGCGTTGTTCAAGTTTTTTTGCGTGTTCCTTTTGTTCTTCGGAGCGCGGGCTTTTGCCGCCGCCCTCTGTCGAGCCCGTCAAGCCTTGGTCGTTGATTGTGATGTCCTTGACTTTGGTTTTGGACGCGCCAACGATTTTCTTAAGAGCCTTGAACTTGTCGAGGTCGAGGTCGCTGAGATTGAGGAGCCTATCGTTGTAGAGGTTTGAATCGTCGAAGCCGTTGCGGACGATGCGGTCGGCTTGAGCGCGTTTGATACGTTGGAGAAGTTTATTGGCGTCGAGCTGTTTCATACGCGAGCCTTCGACGGCGATAACGGGGCAAAACTTGAGCATATCGCCGAGGCGTTGGCGGTCGGTATCGTCGGCTTTACCTGCGCGGGCAGAGACCTTGACGGATTCGGCAATCATCTTGAGTGTACGGTCGGGCGCGAAGTCGAACACGTAGCAATTACGTTTGGAGACGCCGCCGACGTTGCAAGGGCTTTGGACGCGGAAAATCGTTTGAAGGTAGCTCATAGCGGAGGTAGAGTAGCCGCCCGCCAGATAGAAGACCGCCGACCATTCGGGGACAGTGACGCCTGCGGTAAACCGTCCGCAGGAAAGCGTAATCGTGTAGTCGTTTTCGCGTATGGCGTCGTGCACGATTTTAATATCCTCGACCTTCTTGCCGTCGCCGTCGCCCGCCGCGTTGACGACCTCTAAATTGCAAAAGACTTGGTGATTCTTGAGTAGCGCACTTAAAGCCTTAGCCGCCGCAACGCCCGGGATAATCCAAAGCGTGTGACGGAACATGTCGCAGAATTCGGGGCGGGAATAGGGATAATCACTGGCGTCTGGTTTGACGAGCAAGTTGAGGAAACTTTGAACGTCGTCCTCATGAACAAAGCGTTCGCCGTCGACGCGGAAGAACTCTTTAAAGCTGAAGACAATATCATCGTCGGCAGAGTCCTCTTTGCCCGCGAAAGACTTGCCGAGCAATTCGCCGAGGTTGTAGGTATAGATATTCATGCGGGGCAGTTCGTCGTAGGGATTGGAGTCGCCGAAATGCGTTGCGTCCCAATCGGCTTTGGCGCGTTGTTCCATGACGTAATCCCAAGTGTAGACGTTATCGGGGTCGTAGTTGTCGATGATGTTAAACGGCGTGCCGCTTAGTGCAAGGAGCTTAGTTTTCTTCTTGACGAGGGTTTTAATCACGGCGTCGCCGAGCGTGGTGGTCGTGCCTTCGTGCGCTTCGTCGACGATAACGCAATCCCACGGCGTGTCGAAGATGTCAACGTTCTTTTTGAGGCGGCTTTTATCGTTGACGGTTTGAGAGCCGCGCAGGTCTTGAATCGACGCGAAGCAGACGAAATTTTTATCGGCAGTGGCAAGCGTCTCCCTGTTGAAATATTTATAATCGGTGCTGGCGAAAATTTTATTGAAGTCGTCATACCAGCCGCTTTTGACGGCGGGCGGTGGGTAGCGATTATGGTTTTGGCGAAATTCATTCGGCGAACGACTTCGAGGGCGCAGAGGGTCTTGCCGAAGCGCATTTTGGCATTCCAGAGGAAGGACTTGCCGCCGCGTTTGAAGTGCTTGACGGCTTTATCGATAGCGGCTGTTTGTTCGGGTCGGAAAATAATTTCGTCGCGGTCGGCTGAGGCTTTGACGGACTTTTTACGGTGCTTAACTGCGCGGATAGCGTCAATGGCGGTGTTGAGGTCGACTTTAAACCATTCGCGCCCCGTCGAGCCCGCAAGCTTGGCGCGATACTTTTTCAGCAAATGGTGGACGTGGTAATCGCGGAAAGCGCGTCCGTCGTCCCGCACGGCAAGTTCGACGTGCAACAGCTCATAGGGGATACCCGCCTCGTTGGTGTATTGCTTAATGCGTTCGTTGGCGGCTTGGCGCAAGTTGTATTCGGTCGGCGCGGCGTTTTTAATCGTGGTGTCGCCGACTTTGAGCAACCCTTTATGCACGGTCGGTATCGCGAAAATGTAAATCAATTTGCGTTGTGAAACTTCATAGCTCATCGTCGCGCCTCCCTCACGAGTTCAACGAATTCAAACGGCTTGCCCGTTGCCCAGTTCATGATTCGACAGTTCATGCCGCCGAATAGGTTTGCGTTATCGTGGAAAGGCGGCGAGCAGGTTAAGCCGTCCATTTGCCACAGGTTCCACGAAATAATTTCGGCGATGTCCGTCCAAAAATTTTCGGGCGGCTTATCAGACCTGTGAGGGAACTTCGCGGCGAAATATTCAACAACGGTCTCAAAGACGTTGCGGCGGGCGAGGTAAAGATTATCGCCCTGGAATTCGTAGCCGTAGACGCTCTTGACGGCGCGGAGGGCGTAATCAATCCAATCGCCTACGATTTTAGTTTCCGTGCCGACGACGCGCAGTTTCCTGTCGAGCAAGCCGACGCGTTTATCGAGGGGAATAGGTTCGCCCGTGACGGCGTTGTAGCGGCTGACAAGGTAGGGAGCTTCGCCGCACGTCACCTCCAAAAATTTCGCGTCGACGTAATCCGCCCACGAACGCCTTGGGTTATCGAACAGGTCGTTTTGGATTCTGCAGACTTCGGGCGGCGTGAAAATTTCTGCGCGGTCGCGGGTGCGTTGTTTCTGATGAGCGCGAACTTTTTGCCAGCGCGGTTTAATCAGTTCAATCTGCGCGGGTTGAATTTCCCGCTTGGCGTCGGAGCCGTTCGCCCAAATGATATTTCGCCCCGTCGTATGGTCGAGCAATAAAATTTCGGTAATCATTTTCGATACGGTTTAACCTTCCAATAATCAATGAAGTCTTCGGCGATTATCCACGCAGAATTTTTCAGCCGTGAAATTTTCTCTGCGTCCTTGAACAGAAGCCACAGCCGCGCCTCGACGTGATAAGCGCACGCTTTGAACTTATAGCGGGCAAAAATTTTTTTCATGGCGGCGTTCGTCCAAAAGGTGGCGTGCACGGGCTGGAGGTAAAACCAATTCGGGTCGCGAGGAACTTCTTCACAAACCAGCGTGTGAATCGCGGCAATGCCGTCGTCTTTTAGGAGCGCGAAAATTTTTTCCACGTCGCCCGCGCCCAGCAAATGTTCAAAGACCGAACACGTTATCACGAAACCGAACGACGCCGGCTCAAGCTCCGTCAAATAGCCGGCGTTCGGACGCGCCATGTACTCATCGTATTTGAGGAGCCACGGCTTGCACATGTCGGCTAATTTGCCGTCGCCCGCCCCGTAGTCGACAGCCCGCGCAGATTCAGCTATGACGCCCAAAAGTATCAGCTCGTTCAAAACGGCGGCTTGAGCCTTAAGACGCGGCAACCAATTCGGGTCAACGGCAAGCGCGTCGGTATTCTGATAGGCGGCGTGGCATTCGCGATTGAGAGCCGCCCATTGCTCGTGCGGCATATCGTACAGCGTCTTGGCAATGACCAACCCGCAATCCTCGCAACGAACGTATTCGCACGCGTCAAGGTGTTCAAGCCCGAACGACTTTTCCATAAACGGGCGCATCGTTCCATTACAAACAAAACAATTCATAGCTGCCTCCCAAAACTTTTGAGTATCGCGCAAATTTTCCGAACGTCATCTTCGGTCAAGCCGCCGTACATTGGCAAGCTCAAGACCTGTTGCCCCACGGCGTTGGCGACGGGCAGATTGGCGGGATTGGACGAACTCAGCTGGCGATAACACGTGAATTCACTGCACAGCGGATGAAAATATTTTCGCGCATAAACGTTGTAATGCCTAAGCTCCTCGTAGACGTAATCCCGCGAACGCCCAAACTCCGCCTCGTCGACGCGAATCACGTAGTATTGATAATTCAGCTTCACGTCCTCCGCGCAGGTAGACATAAGCTTAAGCCCCGCCACGTCGCCAAGCTCCTCGTTATAAATCGCGTGCAACCGAATTCGCTTTTGACGTTCCGATTCGACATAGCCCAACATAATCCGCCCGATAGCCGCGCTGATCTCGTTGAGCTTGCCGTTTATGCCGGGCATGACGACTTCCTCCTCATTTTTGATACCGAAATTTTTAAGGAGGTCAATGCGTTGCTTGAGGTGAGCGTTATTGTGAACCAACGCGCCGCCCTCGACGGTGTGATAAAGCTTGGTGGCGTGAAAGCTGAACATGGAAATATCGCCGAAGGTGCCGATACCTAGCCCGCCGATTTCCACGCCGAACGCATGAGCCGCGTCATAAACCACGCGCAAGCCGTAGCGGTCGGCAACCTCCTGAATCGTCGCAACGTCGCAGGGCGTCCCGAACACGTGCACGGCAAGGATAGCGGTCGTGTGCGGCGTTATCATCGATTCAATCTGCGCGGCGTCAATGTTCATGGTCTCGGCGTCAATGTCGCAGAAAATCGGCGTGATGTTATTCCAACTCAAAACGTGGGGCGTGGCGGCGAACGTGAAAGGCGTCGTGATGACCTCGCCGCTCAGCCGCAAGCTTTGACACGCCACCATTAGGGCTATCGTCCCGTTGTTGAACAGCGACAGATACGGCACCTTTAAAAATTCGGTCAGCTCGCGCTCCAGCATGGAATGTTGCGGTCCGTTATTGGTCAGCCACTGCGCCTCCCAGATGTCACGCAATTTCTCCGTGACCTCCTCAATCGTCGGGAAGACGGGGCGCGTCACGTAAATTCTTTGCTTAAACGGTTCAATCAAGATAAAAACCTCCTTAGGGATTAGGGACGAATTTTAGAGCCGCCAAGGATGGCGGCTCGCCGCGACTTGAAACCCGGAAGGTTTCATAGCGGCACGGGCAGCTTCGAGTAATTGTGGACGTCCGAACATCAAACGGTATCCGCCCTTTTCTTTGCTTACTTTCTTTTGGGCGGACAAAAGAAAGTAAGTTAAACAATAAAAGCATTCTTTGAAACCTTTCTTGCGCGAGGGAAGAAAGGCTAATCAACCCATCTGGGCTTGGTGGAGCTTGGCATAGACGCCGTTGCGTTTCATAAGCTCATCATGCGAACCCGCCTCGACTATGCGCCCCTTTTCAATGACGATAATCGCGTCGCAATCGCGGACGGTCGACAAACGGTGCGCTATCATAAGCATGGTGCGCCCGCGTGAAATCGGCTCAATGTTGCTCATGATGACATTTTCCGATTCGTAGTCAAGCGCGGAGGTCGCCTCGTCGAATATCAAAATGCGCGGATTGGACAGCAAGGCTCTGGCTATCGCGATACGTTGACGCTGACCGCCGCTCAATAAACTGCCGCGCTCGCCGACAAACGTCTCGTAGCCGTGCGGGAATTGACTTACAAAATCGTCCGCGCCCGCCAACTTCGCCGCGTTCACTACGTCCTCGTGCGTCGCGTTCGGACACGCTATCCTGATATTTTCCTCGACCGTGCCGCTGAACAACTTGCTGTCCTGCAACACAACGCCGATTTGTCGACGCAACCACGCTGGCTCAACCTGCGCAATGTCAACGCCGTCAATCAATATCCTGCCGTTGTCGGGGAGGTACAATCGCTGAATAAGTTTCGTCAACGTCGACTTGCCCGAACCCGAACGCCCGACTATCCCGACCTTCATGCCCGCCGGTATGCGAATGTTTATGTTGTCCAAGACCTTGCCGCCCTCGACCGAATAGCTGAATGCCAACTTCTCAAGCGCAATGTCTCCGCGCAGGCTCGGCAAAGTCGTCCTCGAAGGATTGAACGCCGGCTCCGTGTCCTCGTCCATGATGTCCGCCAGACGCTCCATTGATACGCGCACCTGTTGGAAGCTTTGCCACTGGTTGATGAGCCGCATTATCGGCGCGATTAACTGCCCCGCGATCATTTGGAACGCTATCAGCTCGCCGACGCTTATCTCGCCCTCCATGACGTAATACGCGCCTATCCACAGGATTACCAAGTTAAACATGCTGAACAGGAACGACGCGATTGAATTCGCCACGTTCGCCAAGTTCACGACCGCCAGCGACGCATTGACCAAACGCGCCAACATCTCCTCGTAGCGGCGTATGAAATTGTTTTCCACGCTAGACGATTTGACCGTGTGAATGCCCGTTATCGCCTCAATCAGGAAGGAGCGATTTTCACTGCCGATTAAAAACTTGTCGTTAATCATGCGCTTGAATATCGGCGCGACGACCAAGTTCAGAATCACGAACAGCGGAATCATTACCAGGACGATTAAGCTCAGTATCCTGCTGTAAAGGAACATGACGCCAAAGTAAATCAACGCAAAAACTATATCGAGGATAATCGTGAGGCTGTTGCCCGTCATGAAGGAGCGCAACGTTTGCAGCTCGCCCAGACGCGAAACCACGTCACCGACCTGCCACTTTTGGAAGTAGCTGACCGGCAACGCCGTGATATTTTTGAACAGACGCGAACTCAAAGCCACGTCCATTTTGGTTGCAATATTCGTGAACAGGTAGGCGCGCAGGCTCATTATCCAGTTCTGGAAGACTGTACAAATCATCATGCCCAAAACCAGGATGTCGAGTGCCTCCGCCGCCCTGTGCACCAAAACTTTGTCGATGATGTTTTGCGTGAAGATTGGCGACGCCAACCCCAACACTTGCAGGAACAGCGACATAAACAAGACGCTCCGCAAATGCGGCATGTACTTTGACACGACGGGGATAAACCACTTGAAGCCGAATTTCTGTTTTTTACGGTCAAGTTCGTAGCGGCGCGTGAACAAAATCGCCTCGCCCGTCCAGTCCAACAGCAACTTGTAACGATCAACTTGCACGGGTTGCTGGCTGAAGGCGGGATCCATGACGTAGATATTGCCCTCGCGAATCGTCGTAATGACAACGCTCCGCCCCGACTTCAACTTAATCAACACGGGATAGACGAGCTTTTCCAAATCCGCCTCACCCAAGCCCGTGTATTCGCGAGCCTTAAGCTTCAAATCGCGGGCGGCTCTGACCAAAGTTGTATAATCGACGCTGCCCTCGTGAAGGACATAGGCGCGTTCGAGCTGACGATATTCGGCGGGAATATTGTAATATTTCGCAATGGCGATAAGGCAGGCAATGCCGGTATCGATGCCGTTGACTATGCCGCCCTCCTCCACGTTGTAGGCTTTAACGTCGAGCGCGCCGGGCTTATGTTTGGGCGCGGGCACTTTCTTGGGATTGATTTTGCCGAGAGCTTGCCCGCCCGATTTTTGCGGAACGTTACCTTGCGAAGGCACCAAACTTTTATCGTCGGGATTACGTTTATTTAAATCAGCCATTGAATCACCGCTCCCTCAAGGCTTCGGACGTGTAGCGGCGGAACGGGTCGAGGAAAAAGTCAATAATACGCTTTTCCTTAATCTTAATCTCCGCGCTGACGTTCATGCCGACTTCGAGTTTCGCCGGCTGCCCGTAGACGTTAATATCATTGCTGGTCGGGTCGAGCAAAAGCTTGAACTTCATATGCTTAATTTGGTCGGTGGGGTCATTGACGGCGTCCGCGCTGATTTCTTGAACTTCCGCCTTGTACATGCCGAACTTTTGAAAGTTGTAAGTCTCAACCTTAACCTCCGCCTCTTGCCCGACTTTGATAAAGCCGATGTCCTTGTTGTCCGCGTAGACTTCAAACTCAAGCTTAACGTCTTCGGGGACGATTTGCATAAGCGGCTGGGCGTCGGTGACTATGCCGCCCAACGTGTGAATGTTCAAGTTGTAAACGCGACCGGAAATGGGCGCGTAAATCGTAGCCATGCGCGAATCCTCGTCCGCCTTTTTAATCGATTCGGTGACGGTGTAGTATTCCTTTTTGGCTTCGACGAGCGCGGTCATGATGTCCTTGTGATAAGCCGCGTCGACGTTGGCGAGGTTTTGCTGAGCCTCGGCTATCTCTGCGCGGATACTGTTGATTGAGTCAAGTTCCGACTGCGCGTTTTTGGCGTACTCAATGGTTTCGCGCTGTTGCTCCAAAAGTTGGAATTGGGAAATGGCGTTCTGTTCGCTGAGGGCTTCCAGACGCGCCTCCTTTTCCTGCGCTATCGCCAAAACTTCCGCGTACTTTTCGTAAGACGCCTGAGTAGCTTGCAACTTTGCAATGCGCTGTTCGATAACGTCCTGCCGACTTTGGCGTTGCGTGCGATAATCCGACGTGCGGCTTTGGTAAAGAGCCATTTCCGCCGCCAAATCGTGTGCGTCAAGGTCGGGGTCTTCTTCGGGCGTGAACGGTTGCTGAGTAAGCTCCGCCGTCAAACGCTGAATATCCAACTTGTAATAGGCGGCACGCTTGCGCAAGCTGTCATAGTCCGCCGAGGTCGTCGTCGGGTCGAGCACTACAAGCACGTCGCCCTCTTCTACCAGTTGCCCTTCCTCGACGTTTATCTCCTTGACGATGCCCTTGTTTTTAACTTGCACCGTTTTGATTTGCCCCGAAGGGATAACTTTGCCCGCCGCAACCGCTACCTCGTTGATGTGTCCGAGGAACGACCAGACCAACGCCACTACAATCAAAAATAAGATTGACCACATGACGAGGCGTCCCGTCGGCGAGGGCGGCGTTTCCGTCACTTCGAGTATCGCCGGCAAGAATTCCGTTTCTTTTTCGCGCTCCTCGCCGTGAATCAGCCACTTCCAAAATTTGCCCATAGTTTCAACCTCTGCTTTCCTGTTGGTCGTAGAGATAACGATAAAGCCCGCCGAGCGCAAGTAATTGGTCGTGCGTGCCGCTCTCGACGATTTGCCCCTTTTCAATGACGATAATCTTGTCGCAATGACGCACCGCGCTGAGCCTGTGCGCGATAATCAACATTGTCCTGTTGGCTCCGATAGCGTTCATGTTGTTTAGGATAATGCGTTCGGATTCGTAGTCGAGGGCGGAAGTTGCTTCGTCGAAGATCAGAATCGGCGGATTGGCAAGCAAAGCCCTGGCAATAGCCACGCGCTGACGTTGCCCGCCGCTCAAGCTGTCGCCGCGTTCGCCGACCTTGGTGTCGTAGCCTTCCTTAAGCTCCAAAATGAATTCGTGAGCACCCGCAAGCCGCGCCGCACGGATAATTTCGTCCATGGTGGCGGTGGGGCGGCTGACGGCAATGTTGTCTCGCACGCTGGAGTTGAACAGATAATTTTCCTGCATGACGACGCCGATTTGTCCGCGCAACCAAGACAGATTCGCCTCGCGGGTATTGACGCCGCCGATAACGATACTGCCGGCTTCGGGTATGTAAAGGTTCTGGACAAGGTTGGTCAACGTGGACTTGCCGGAGCCCGAACGCCCGACGATACCGATTTTCTGACCGGGCAGGACGCTCAAGTTGATATTCTGCAGGACGAGCGGCAAGTCTACGCGGTAGCGGAAGGACACGTCGGAAATTTCGATACCGCCGTCGATACGCGGTGCGCCGCGCTTTCCCATTTCCTGAACGACGGGTTCGATCGGCGTGTTGAGGATGTCGCCTATACGTTCGAGCGCGAGCCCGACCATTTGCACTTGCGGCCACATCGTTAAAAGTTTCGTCATGGGACCGAGAGCTTGGCGGGAAATCATTTGGAAGGCGATAAGTTGACCGAGCGTAAATTCGCCGTTCATGACCATGTGACCGCCGTACCACAGGATAGCCATAGTTATACCCGCCTGCACAAGAGAACTGAAGCCGTTGACGAACAGTTGGAATTTGGAATACTCAAAGGACATGCGGACGTAACGCGCCAAAAGATTTTCCCATTTGTTGACGAATTGCGGTTCGACCGCCAAAGCCTTGACGGTTTCGATATTCGTAATGGACTCAATCATAAAGGCGTTGTTGGCGGCATTTGCACCCCACATCGCCGAGATTTTGCGCTTGATAATCGGAATTGCCCAGATGTTTTGCACCATGTAGAGCGGAATGGTTATCAGCGCGATTAGCGTAAGCGGCACCGAGTACCAGAACATAAACGCGACAAACACGACGGAAAAGAATACGTCGAGCGTCGTCATTAAGCCGGTACCGGTGAGGAATTCGCGGATACTGCCGAGTGCTCCGACGCGCAACATTGTATCGCCGACGCGCCGGCTTTCGTAGTAGGGTAGCGGCAATGCTATCAGATGTCGGAAAAGCCGCGTACCCAAAATGGCATCGAGCTTGTTGGTCGTGTGGTTCAGGACGTAAGTTTTCAGCGCGGTCAAGAGCGACTGCATAAAGAAGAACGCGACCATGCTGCACCCGATAACCGTCAGCGTGGACATGCCGTTGTTGCCGATAACTTTGTCGATGATAACCTGCGTGATAAGCGGGAAGCCGATACCCATGAATTGCAGGAACAGCGACGCCAACAACATTTCGCCGAGCGGTCTCTTGTAGTGCTTGATGACGCGCAGGAACCAAACCAGATTGTAGCGTTTCTTGAAATAATCCCAGCTGAACGCCGCCGAGAATACGAGCAATTCGTTTGTCCAGCCCGCGAGGAATTCTTTAATAGGGATAGCCTTGGGCTTGTTTTCGCGGGGGTCTATCGCCAAGACGACTTCATCGTTGGCACTGCCCAGCGCGATATACGCTCCGTCCCGCATGTGCGCTATTGCCGGAAATTCTATTTCGCGCAATTCGTCGACGGTCGGGCTTGCCAATGTACTGCGGATGTTGTACTTTCGCGCCAGCTTTTGCAGTTTCTTCCAATCGAGATCATTATCTGTTTCGGGGTTTTTGTCGTAGATTGCTTGTAATTCTTTAACGCCGAAGTGTTGAAGAACTTTTATCAGCGAAACTATTCCCGTTCGATTCGGGGGCGGCGCGGATTTATTTTCGGGCATATTGCATACCGGTCTCCTTCCCTTTTGTCAATCGTCGCTTATTATCGATTAAGATTGTTAAGCATTGATTAGAAAAAAATCTTCATGTCACGAAAAAACCGCCGTCAATCCGCAAGGAAGCCGGCGGCCTTTTCTATTTGTCTAAGGATTAACGAAACTTCCGCTTGCGAGCCGCCTCCGATTTTTTCTTGCGGCGCACGCTGGGCTTTTCGTAATGTTCGCGCTTGCGAACTTCGGCGAGCGTTCCTGCTTTTTGACAGGTGCGCTTAAAGCGGCGGAGAGCACTGTCTATGGATTCGTTTTTCCCAACTTTGACTTCATTGGCCATTCAATTTCCCTCCCTCCGCTTGTTGCTCGAAGATTTAACTGCCCGCGTATTGTAACATGCAACTTTTTAATCGTCAACGGGTTTTTAGGGACTGGGGATTAGGGATTAGGGAGTAGGAGTTATTCCTAATTGCTTTTTCTCAGCCGTCGAACTCCAACAAGCCGTATGCACCCGCCGTCCGCTTGTAAACCACGCAAATCTCCTCCGTCTGCGCGTCGCGGAAAACGAAGAACGTATGATTGAGCAAGTTCATCTGCATGATTGCCTCTTGCACGTCCATGGGTTTGACCACAAAGCGTTTCGTCTTGACTATCGGATACTCCGCCTCGTCCTCGCGCTCCACTTGTACTTTGGACTCGGCAAACGCCTCAGACCTCATGCCGCCGTTGCGGAAACGACGCTCCAGTTTCGTCTTTTGCTTATGGATTTGACGCTCCAATTTCTCTACGACCAAGTCTATCGACGTGTACATGTCGACGTTCGACTCCTGCCCGCGCAGGATTAAGCCGCCGCGCACCTCCGCCGTAACCTCGACGATTTGCCTGTCCTTTTCCACCGAAAGCAATACGGAGATCTCGTCCATGTTGTCGAAGTACTTCGTTATCTTGCCGACGCGCTTCTCGACGTACTCGCGCAAAGGCGGCGTTATCTCGATGTTCTTGCCCCTGATGTTGAATGTTGCCATGTCTCAACAACTCCTTCCGCTGTTGCCGAATGTGTTTGCCTGTACATTCGGCGCGGTGCCGCTAATTCCTTTAAGCGCAAAATTTTTCTTGACAGGATATAACTTCAAAGCGGTATAATGTATGCAATTCAGTTTGGGAGGGAAAATTTATGGCGACTACTCCGAAGAAAATTTGGCAGGACAGCTATCAACTCTACATTGACGGGCAATGGCGCGACGCCGAAGGCTCCAAGACTTTCGACGTGTATAATCCCGCCAACGGCGACTTTCTGGCTAAGTGCGCCGCCGCAAGCAAGCAGGACGTTGACGACGCAGTTAAGGCGGCGTGGAAGGCTTTCCCCGCGTGGAAAAAGACTTCGCCCGCCGAGCGTGCCGCTGTCTTGCTCAAAATCGCCGACATCATCGACGCCAATCGCGAGCACCTTGCCATGATTGAGACGCTTGACAACGGCAAGCCCATTCGCGAGACCATAAATATCGATGTGCCCATGAGCTCCGACCATTTCCGCTACTTCGCGGGCGTGATTCGCGCCGAGGAAGGCTCCGCCACCGTGCTTGACGAAAACACCTTGAGCCTTATCCTCAACGAGCCTATCGGCGTCGTCGGGCAAATCGTTCCGTGGAATTTCCCATTCCTTATGGGCGCGTGGAAATTGGCTCCGGCGTTGGCGGCGGGCGACTGCATTATCTTCAAGCCCTCAAGCACCACCTCGCTCAGCATTCTCGAATTCGTCAAGCTGATTGAAAATGAATTGCCGGCGGGCGTCCTCAACATCATAACGGGCAGCGGCGGCAAGAGCGGGCAGTTTATCCTTGACCACCCCGACATCAGCAAGTTGGCGTTCACCGGCTCCACCGAGGTCGGCTACTCCGTGGCGGACGCGGCGGCTAAGAAGCTTATCCCCGCGACGTTGGAGTTGGGCGGCAAGTCTGCCAATATTTACTTTGACGATTGCAACTTCGACAAGGCGATTGACGGCGCGTGTCTCGGTATTCTGTTCAATCAAGGGCAAGTCTGTTGCGCGGGGTCGCGTATCTTCGTGCAGGAGAAAATTTATGACAAATTCCTCGCCGCGCTGAAGGCTAAGTTTGAAAGCGTGAAAGTCGGCTTGCCGTGGGAGCCTGATACGCAAATGGGCAGTCAGATTGACAATCGCCAGCTCGAAAAAATTCTGAACTACGTGGAGATTGGCAAGGCGGAGGGCGCACAGGTTATCACGGGCGGCAAACGCGCTGCGGTCGTTGGCGGCGAAAAAGGCGCGTTCATGGAGCCGACGTTGCTCGCCGACGTTGATAATAAAATGCGCGTGGCTTGCGAAGAGATTTTCGGACCCGTTGCGGTCGTGATTAAGTTCAGCACGGAGGACGAGGTTATCGCTATGGCGAACGACAGCGAATACGGCTTGGGCGGAGCTGTCTGGTCAAAAGACATCAATCGGGCGTTCAGAGTTGCCCGCGCCATTGAGACGGGAAGAATGTGGGTAAACTGTTATAACGACTTAAGAGCGGGCGCACCGTTCGGCGGCTACAAGAAATCGGGTATCGGGCGCGAAACGCACAAGCTCATCATGAACGCCTACACTCAAAAGAAAAATATCTACATAAGCCTTAGCGAGGCTCCCAGCGGTCTCTATTGAAACCAACTTTATAATCAAAAAGAAATCGCCTTTCGCTTAATTTCGGAGGGCGATTTTTGTTTGTACTTTGTTGACGGAAAAGCCCTCCGTGTGCTAAGATTTACTCGTTACAGAAAATCCAAGCGCAACGCAGAGCTTTTCCTATTGCGAATTGTAGCACGCTCTTGCCGCGCTGTCAACGAAAGGCGGAGTGTCTATGAAAGAACAAATCACGATTTACAAGCTTACTAACAAGCTCAACGGCTTGAGTTACGTCGGAGCAACCAAAAATTTTAAACGTCGTATGGGGGAACATCATTGGAACTATGGGGACAAACGTAAAATCTGCACCCTCGTCGACAAAGCTATTCGCCAGTATGGCTGGGAAAATTTCACGGCTGAAGTTATCGAAGTGTGCGACGCCGAAATTGCTCCAGAGCGCGAAATGTATTGGATTGCCGTGCTCAAAACCAAAGCTCCAAACGGTTACAATCTCACCGACGGCGGCGAAGGGACTAAAGGTCATGTTCAACCACCGAAGCATAGACTCAACAAAGCGATATCACTGCGAAAGAAATCTGTTTTCCCCGTATTACAGGCGGAACTCGATAAGCAACTGATAACTCGGACTGATTTGGCGCAAAGGCTCAGCTATAATTTCAAGGGTGTATCGGCTTGGTTCAACGGTAAGCGTGAAATTAGTTTATCGATGGCACTTAAGATTAAAGAAGTGCTCGGCGTCGACATGCCGCTGGAAGAACTTTTCGCCAAGTCGCCCGACGGTCTCCACTAATTCCTATTCCCTATTCCCTTTTTCGTGCTATAATCTGCGCGGTGATTAAGATGAAAGACGAAAATTATTACTCTACGCAACGGGAGCTGTTGCGCGAGACGTTCACGGAGATTGGACGCAAGGCGGAGCTTATCTTGACGGTGGGGCAGCTGCTTATGGAGAACGGCGCGGATACAAGTCAAATCGTGCGCGATATGACGAGGGTCGCGGCGTACATGGGCATCCCCGCCGATAAATTTCACCTGCACATCATGTATACGACGCTCATGCTAAATATCAGCGACGAACATCATTCGCACACCTCCTTTCGCAAATGCCCGAAGCACGCCGTCAACATGAAGATTATCTCCGCCGTGAGCCGCTTGACGTGGCGGGCACTGCGCGACCATTACACGCTTGACGAATTCAAAGGCGAACTTGACGCCGTAGCCAAACGCCCGCGCTATCCCGGTTGGATGACGGTATTGGCGGCGGGCACGGGTTGCGGCTCGTTCGGTATCTTGCTCGGTTGCGACTTCAACGCGGCGATTTATACGGCTGTTGCGGCGATTATCGCCAAGCTCGTCCAAATGCAATGCGTCGAACGCTTCGGGATAAATCACTACGTCGCCTTGACGTTCACGGCATTCACCGCAACGATCATTGGTTACTTTGCGCACCTGTTGCCGACAGCCACGCCCTGGCAACCGCTCATTGCCGCCGCTATCTTCCTCGTGCCCGGCGTCCCGATGATTAACGCGGTCAGCGACATGCTCAACACCTATCTGGTCAGTGCCTCGGCGCGGATAATGCACACGCTGGTAATGGTCGGCGCGATAACCTTCGGGATTGTCTTCGCTATCGGCATGGCGGATTTCGATTCGTTCACGAGCCTCGCCACGCGTCCCGAAAGTAATTTCCTGATTTTTGCAATGGCGGCGGCTCTGGGCGCGGCAAGTTTCGCGGTATTTTTCAATCTGCCCAAGCGTCTGCTTATCGCGGCGGCTGTCGGCGGAGCGATTTGCGTCTGCACGAGGAATTTCCTAATCTTCGAGCTGGGCTTTGGCGCACCCGTCGGGACGTTGGCGGGCGCGGCTTTGGTCGGTATTATCGCTATGGAGGCGGTTCATTGGCTGCATACGCCGTCGCTGGTTTTAATCGTGCCGGCGGTTATCCCGCTCGTGCCGGGCGTCTTGATTTATCGGTTCCTGTTCGCGGTGATAAACATTCGCCGAATCACGGTTGATGAATTGCTGATGGCGGTTCAATCGGGCGTCGACGCGCTGCTGATAATTTTGGCAATCACTATCGGCGCGGCGTTGCCGAGCATTTTTGCAAGCCGCTCACTTGCCAGGCTCAGCAAGGAAAAGCAGGATAAGTTGCTCAATGAAATTTACGAGGAGTGATTATCATGACGAGGAAGGAATACAATCCGTGCGGCGACCTCACGGGCAAGGAGCGTGCGCTCTGTGACGAGGCGGCGTCCAATTATTTTAACCTGCCTTTTGCCGAGGTTATGCGTGCCGTCTCCGTTAAAGCTGTTGCCGACCTTGAACACGAACAGCATTTCCGCAACGTCGACGCGCTTAAGCATTGGGCGGACTACAACCTCAGCGACGACGAGCGGCGGGCGGCTTTGAACTTCGACACCTTCACGCCGTTGCAGGCGGGCTTGGCTAAATATTTGGTGCACGTCCTCTACGAAAATCGCTACAATATCCATTACAACGCGCTTGCCGATTATTGCGCCGCGCTCGACGCCAAAGCCTTCCGCGCAGATTTATCCGCCGACGACTTGGAACGCAAGATAAATTCCTTGGCGCAGACGGCAAATCACTCCACAAACGTCAACACGCTGATTGAACAGCTCTGGCAATTTTTATCGGCGTAGGGCTTGCAATTTGAAAATCAATCGGCTATAATCGCTAACGTTTTACGGGTTGTGGCTCAGTTTGGTAGAGCACCGTGTTCGGGACGCGGGGGTCGCAGGTTCAAATCCTGTCAACCCGACCATACAGAAACCAACAGGCGGCTCCTCGATTCGGGGAGTCGTCTTTGCGTTACGGAGGTGCATCATGAAAAAATTTCTGGTAATAATAGTTTGGCTAATCTGCGCGGGTTACGCCGTGGGTGATTACTTTGTCGACTTCGCCTTGAAACGCGGCGAGGACTTATCGCCGCCCAAAGCTTGCGCCAACATAGCCGACCCCAACTTGAAGGCTCCGCCCGCTCCAAACTTTCCGAGCGAGGATTGGACGCTTAAGAGCTTCGACGGCTTGACACTCCGAGCCAAAAGATTCACGCCCGCCGAGCCGTCAAATCGTTGGGCGATTCTGATTCACGGCTACGGGCGCGACGGTACCTTTGCTTACGACTACGCCGAGGAATATCTCAAGCGCGGTTGGAACGTCCTTATCCCCGACTTGCGGGCGGCGGGTCTGAGCCAAGGGCAATTCATAACCATGGGCGCGTTGGAAAGCCGCGACATTGCGCTTTGGACGACCGAACTTCCCGACTCCGCGCAGATTGTCCTCCACGGCGTCTCAATGGGTGCCGCTACCGCCTTGATGACTGCCGCGCTTGAGCCGAAAAATCTTATCGCCGTCGTCGAGGATTGCGGCTACACCTCGGCTTATGAAATGTTCACCGCGCAACTCGGAGAAATTTTCGGCTTGCCCGAATATCCGATAATGCCGTGCGCCGATTTGGTTTGCAAGTTCAATACGGGCGTGAGGATTTCGGACGCCGCGCCGCTTGCGGTCGTCGACAAGATTAAAGTGCCGGTGCTGTTCATTCACGGCGACGCGGATAAGCTGGTGCCCTTCGACATGATGACGCGCCTTTACGATACCTGCGCGGCTCCCAAGGATAAATTCGTTGTGGCGGGTGCGGGTCACGCCGATTCCAAACGTACAAATCCCGCCGCCTACTTTGATAAAGTCTTCTCCTTCCTTGACGCCGAGAGGAGTTGACAAATCTTGAGCAAGCTTTCCGCCGAAGATCGAGCGCAACTGCTTAACAATGTTGCCAAGACTACAAGGCTGCTTAAACGAGGCGCGAGCATTCCCGCCTACAGGATGCGTGCCCGCGCCTTGAGTACTTTGGGGCGTCATAAGGAAGCCCTTGCCGACTTCACGAAAATCATCGAGCTTGCGCCGAGTGCCGACGCTTATAAAGACCGCGCCGACCTTTACGCCGCCCTAAAGCGCGACAGGCAAGCCGCAGCCGACTACACGCGGGCGATTGAACTTAAGCCGGACGTTTATTGGTACAACGTGCGCGGCAATTTTTATCTGGAGCGCGGACGCTATGCCAAGGCTCTTGCCGATTACGTCAAGGCGGTTGAAATTTCTCCGAGCCATATCATTGCCCGTTGCCCGAAAAGTTTCGAGGCGACTTTGGACGAACATCGCTTGCGAGGCTACACGCGGGAAATTGAGCGCGAGCCGTCGGCGTGGAATTTTGAGCAACGCGGCAATTTTTATTTGGAACGCGGGCAATATGTCAAAGCTCTTGCCGACTTTCAGCGGAGCGTCGAGTTGGATCCGAATTATAATTTTGACGAGTTGCCCGAAGACTTAGAGGAGCCTGTAAATGCTCACCGCATAATCGGCTACACAAAGCGCATTGAGGACGCTCAGCCCGATGTGAATTACAGGAGGCGCGGCAACGTTTACTTTGCAATGGGGAATTATGCGCAGGCGATTGCCGATTACTCCGTGATGATTGACAGGTACCCTTACGATTACGAGAGCTTGGAAAAACGCGCCAAGACTTATTTGAAGCTGAAACGTTACGACGCGGCGATTCGCGACTTCAAGCGTTTGATTGAGCGTTCCGGCGACACGGATTGCTACTTCGATTTGGGCGGTGCTTATTTGGAGACGCAACGCTATAAGGAGGCGGCGCAATGCTTCGGCGAGGTGATTAAACGTGAGCCGCAGTTTGCCACGGCTTATTATAATCGCGGGTCGGCTTATTTTTATTCGGGACAGTATGCGGCGGCGCGAGCCGACTTCGACGAATACCTCCGCTTGGAACCCGACGACTGCGACGGTTACGATATGCGCGGGAAATGTTATCGGGCTTTGGGCGACGCCTCGCGGGCGCAAACCGACTTTGCTCGGAGCGGTATCAGCGGGCGCAGATTATTTTAGGCGCGGGAATTTTGGTTGCCATTTTGATAGTACGCCGAGGCGCGCGACGGTTACGAAATGCGCGGGAAATGTTATCGGGCTTTGGGCGACACCTCGCGGGCGCAAACCGACTTTGCACGGAGCGGTATCAGCGGGCGCAGATTATTTTAGGCGCGGGAATTTTGGTTGCCGTTCTGCTTGTAAACGGGTGCGATTTATGTTTTAATAAACAAAAAAATTTCGGAGGGGTGAATGCCTATGAATCTGAAGGAAGCGTTCCAGGCGCAAAATACTCTCGAAAAGCTCTTCGACTTCGTGAGCGGCTATCTGGGCGACGAGGGCAAGCTAATCAGCGTCACGGAGAAACATTTGCGCTCCAAAGCCGCCGAAGGTCAACAGGACGAGAAAATCAACATCGTCGTCGAAAATAAGTTCCCGCCCGATAAGGTTATCGATTTCCTCATGCTCCTGCTTGACGAACGCGAAAAACTTGCGCAGGCTATTCACGCGGCGAAAAGCTCCATGACGTTCGATTTGGACAGCGCGGTCGACGTGAACAAGAAACGCCACCTCGTCGCCGCTACCTTGCGCGAACTGCGTCAATTCAAAAGCTCAAGCCTCCTGGAAAAGAACGCGGGGCTGGGCTACGTCTTCAACAAGGACGGCAACCAAACCACCTACAAATACGACATCGAACGCGTCAAGACGATTGACTTCGACCGCAACCGTGTCCGCACGCTCCTTGCCGCCTTGCAAGCCGAAGCCGATAAAGTTTCCAACGCCATTGACGCCGCGCTTATCTCAACGACCGTCGATTACGAACTGCCTTTCGACGCGCACGCCGGCAATTTGGAAATTCTGGAGGATTACGTTGCCGACAGCGACGAATAAATTTTTTGGCAAGGTCTCGGCGGAGGGTGAAATATTTTGGCAAAGTCGGTTCAGGTGCAGATGAACTGAGAGGCTGCACAAACCAATCGCTTTTACGTAACGAAACTGTACGTAATGAAAGCAACTTATGACGAGACTGAAGACGCTCGCCGCGTGTTCGGTCTGTAAGCCGCCGCTCCGCAAGACGCGGGTTCGTCAATCGAAACGTCTTCAGCAACGCAAATGCGCTCCGCCGTCAACCACCAACACGCCTCCACAGTCGCTTATGACTGATTCGTTGAGTCGCCTTCGGGCGGCAAATAGACTGCGCCGAAACGTTTTGCCTTCCGCCGAGACCTTGAAAATTTTGGGAACCGGGAACTTAAAGCTTCCGGTTCCTTATGTATAAGGAGATGATTTAATGGACGCCCTGATTCTGTCGCGATTGCAATTCGCGATAACGACCTTGTATCATTTTTTATTCGTGCCCGTGACGCTGGGGCTGTCAATCTTCGTGGCGTTGCTTGAGACGTGGTACATCTTCAGCGGCAGTTACGAGGAGCGCGTAAGGCTCAAAAAGCTGGTAAAATTTTTCGGAACGATTTTCCTGATAAACTTCGCAATGGGCGTGGTGACGGGTATCGTCCAGGAATTCCATTTCGGTATGAACTGGTCGGAATATGCGCGATTCATGGGCGACATCTTCGGCGCACCGCTGGCTCTGGAGGCTCTGAGCGCATTCTTTATCGAGTCGACGTTTATCGGGCTTTGGATATTCGGTTGGGATAAGCTCAACGAAAAGCTCCATTGCCTGTGCATATGGCTCGTGGCGTTCGGCAGTAATTTATCGGCGTTTTGGATTCTGGTCGCCAATTCCTTTATGCAACACCCCGTCGGCTACGCCATTGAGGACGGTCGCGCCGTCATGACGGATTTTGTCGAGCTTGTCACCAATCCCTACGTCGTGGGCGAATATTCTCATGCGCTGTTCGCGGGCATAACCACGGGCGGCTTTCTGGTTATCGTCGTGAGCGCGTGGAAGATTGCCTCCGACGAGGCGTCGCGGGACATGTTCATTAAGACGATTCGCCGCGCAGTTTTGTACACGTTGGTCGGAGTGCTCGGCGTCATGGGGTCGGGTCACATGCACGCGCAGTATCTTGCCGAGGCTAACCCGATGAAGTTGGCTTCGTTCGAGGCTCTGTGGGAGACGGAAAATCCCGCGCCGTTCGCGGTTATCGCCGACATAAACCAGGAGGCGCGGCGCAACGACTCCGAAATTCTTATCCCCGGCATGTTCAGCTTTATGGTTCACAATTCGTTTAACGGCGAAGTCAAAGGCATTAACGACTTGCAACGCGAGGCGGTCGAAAAATACGGCAGCGGCTACTATATCCCCAACGACGTGCGCGGCATGTTTTGGAGCTTCAGGGCTATGGTCGGCAGCGGCGGCGCGTTGTTGCTGATTGTCCTCGTGACGGGCGGCTTTGTCTTTTTCTGCCGCAATAAGATTCGCGATCATCTCTGTTGCTTAAAGTTTATGCCGTTGCTGTTGCCGTTGCCGTTTATCGCGAATTCGGCGGGCTGGTACATAGCGGAGGCGGGTCGGCAACCGTGGATAGTTGTCGGCTTGCAGAAGACGGCATTGGCGGTCAGCCCGAACTTATCGGCGGGCGAGGTCTGGATAACTTTAATCGGCTTCACGGCAATTTACCTGTTCTTGGCGGTGTGGGCAGTCTTCGCGGCGGTCATGTTCATAAGGAGGACGAGAATCACAGCGGAGGAGTGATTATCATGACGGAGGACGAAAAACGGATTAACAACGTCGAGGCTCGCGTCAGCAGTCTTGAAGCGACATTCAAGTCCTTTATGCAAGAAATGCGCGACCGCGACAATCAACGGGCGCAGGATATTCGCGAAATTCGTCAAGACATGAAGGACATGCAAAAAGAATTCTACGCCAAAATGGACAGAATGGACTCGAAGATTGACAATATCGGCAACCACGTCCGCAATTTGTTCGTCGCAACAATTATCGGCGTCGCAACCATCGCGATAACTGTCGTTTACTCAATCTTGACGCATTGAAGGGGTGAGGATTGTGGATTTAAATATCGTCTGGTTTATCTTGATAACGGTGCTGTTCACGGGATTTTTTATCCTGGAGGGCTTCGATTACGGCGTGGGCATGATGATGCTTTGTCGCCCGAAGAATGAACGCTCGCAATTCGTTCGCGCTATCGGACCGGTTTGGGACGGCAATGAAGTTTGGATGATAACGGCGGGCGGCGCAACGTTCGCGGCATTCCCGCACGTCTACGCGACGATGTTCAGCACATTTTACTTGGCGTTGTTCCTGATGTTGCTCGCGCTGATAATGCGGGGCGTGGCATTTGAACTGCGCGGCAAGCTCAAATACGCCGACTGGATAAATTTCTGGGACTTCGGGATTATGTTCGGGAGCTTCGTGCCGGCTTTGCTGTGGGGCGTGGCAGTCGTCAATCTCCTGCGCGGCTTGCCGATAAATTATCAAATGCACTTCACGGGGCATTTCTTCGACCTGCTCAATCCGTGCGCGTTACTGGGCGGCGTGTTCTTTGTATTGCTGTTCGCGTTCCACGGAGCGAATTTCCTGCTGATAAAAATCGCCGACGAGGGCTTGTTGGAAGATTTGCGGCGAAAAAGTTTGCGGCTCGGAATTGCGGCTTTGATAGCTTACGTGCTGTTTGCTTGCATAGCGGCGGTTGAGACGGACATTTTGGCAAAGCTGAGCACGGTGATATTCTTGGGGCTGTCGATAGGCGCGTTGATAGCGGGTTGCGCGGGCGCGTATGCCGGCAACGGTTGCAAGGCGTTTTTGTCGTCGACGCTGGGTATCGCCTTCCTGACGGTCGGATTCTTCAATGCGCTGTTCCCGCGCCTCATGGTGTCGAGCCTGTCGCCTGAGTGGAGCCTCAACATTTACAACGCCGCCTCGACGCCGCACACCCTCGGACTCATGACGATTGCGGCGGCTGTCTTCGTGCCGATTGTCCTTTGCTATCAGGCGTGGACGTATAAAGTCTTCAAGGAGCGCGTGACGCCCGCCGACGTGCAAGGGCATTGAGCTACGTCAATTTTATTGGTTGACAGAAAAATTTTGGGCGTCTATAATTAGCTAGCTTTTGCACGAAGAGTTAAACATTGGAGGTATTATGACATGGCAGTTGGTAAGGTAAAGTGGTTTAGCGCGGAAAAGGGTTACGGATTCATTGCTCGCGAAGAGGGCGACGATGTGTTCGTGCACTTCTCGGCCATTCAAAGTGACGGCTACAAAACCCTCGACGAGGGACAGGAAGTTTCCTTCGACATCATTGAGGGCGAACGCGGTCCGCAGGCGGCCAACGTGAAGAAACTTTAAGCGTACACCGCAAAATCTTACATGAAATGCCCTGTTTCCGAAGAGCGTTTGTCGGAGGCAGGGCATTTTGCTTGCGCAATTGGGAATGAGGAATTCAAAATGAAATTCGCTTCGTGGAACGTCAACGGCTTACGCGCCCGATTGAAAAAAGACTTTATGCCCGCCTTCAAAACGCTCGACGCCGACGTTTTTGCCGTGCAGGAAATTAAAATGCAACAGGGTGAGGCTCATATCGAACTCGACGGCTATCGGCAATTCTGGAATTACGGCGAACGTAAGGGCTACAGCGGCACGGCGATATTTTCACGTGTCGAAGCTCAAGCCGTCACGTATGGTATCGGCGTTGACGAATTCGACCGCGAGGGGCGCGTCATTACCCTTGACCTCGGCGATACTTTTTTCGTCAATGTCTACGTTCCAAATTCACATAACCTTGAATGGCTCGACCGTCGTTTAAATTGGGAGGACGCCTTCCGCAACTATCTGCGCGGACTCGACGCCGTTAAGCCCGTCGTCGTCTGCGGCGATTTCAACGTTGCTCATCAACCCATAGATTTAAAAAATCCCGCGTCGAATCATCACAGCGCGGGCTTCAGCGACGAGGAGCGCGGCAAGTTCACGGAGCTTTTGGACGCCGGCTTCGTCGACATCTTCCGCAAGCTCAATCCCGATTTGGCGGGTGCCTACACCTGGTGGAGCTACCTGCGTAAAGCTCGCCTCACCAATGCCGGCTGGCGTATCGACTACTTCCTCATCTCCGAACGCTTGATTGATAACGTCGACGCCGCGCAGATTAAATCCGACATCCTCGGCAGCGACCATTGCCCCGTTACTTTGACGCTGAAATAAAATGAGCCGCCCGTAAGCAACTCGCCAAGTCAATCGCTTGTCAACATAGCCAATTCCTCCGCCGTCACCGTCGTTGAGGATATTTTTTTTGCCTGCTCCTCTTTGTATAAATCTACGAACGCCACGGGGTCTTGATAACGTCGACGCCGCGCATATTAAATCCGACATCCTCGGTAGCGACCATTGCCCCGTTACCTTGACGCTGAAATAAAAGGAGCCGCCCGAAGGCAGCTCGCCAAGTCAATCGCTCGTCAACATAGCCAATTCCTCCGCCGTCACCGTCGTTGAGGATATTTTTTTTGCCT
>ERZ842401.572-NODE-572-length-53617-cov-14.283895_pt1 | contig 53617 bp, 36 predicted proteins | sample MGYA00521270_ERZ842401 | MGnify/ENA primary metagenome ERZ842401 (study PRJEB31892, sample SAMEA3878208) | bioreactor metagenome | biome: Moose rumen | place: Sweden | collected 2011-10 | study: EMG produced TPA metagenomics assembly of the PRJEB12797 data set... | reverse complement strand
TTTATAGGCTTTCTTTCCGCCGCGCATCCATTCTTCGCGTTTGGTTACTTGCGGTGTAATAAGACGGAAAGGCACCGCTATGTCATGGTTCGGGCGCGAGACGGACAAAGGAGCATAGTTGCGTAAAACGGCATAGTGTTTCTGCATCGTCCGAAGCGCCTGCGTTTCTGTCACGCCGGAGGATTCCAACTGATTTATAATACGCAGGATGCCGTCCGCCGCCTCTGCGTAATGTCCCTGTTTCCCAATGAGTTGCAAGCGCAAGAGCGCAAAATTGAGGGCGGTCTGTGTGCCTAATTCCGACTGATGTTCGGAGAGCAGTTTGGTCAAAGCAGCCACAGCCTCCTCCGTGCGGTTTGTGCGTGCAGCCAGCATCGCCTCGGCTATCAGGCGCAGGTAATCCGCCTGCATGGAATCGCGGTACAGCGGCAGGTTTTCCGCCAGCGCAAACCACTCCTCGTTGTTCACCAACGAAGCGATATGTGCGTCCGCCCCCTGCGCGTGTAACACACTCGTCATAAGGCTTATAAGAATCAGTAAGACTGCTTTTTTCATAGTGATTTTCCGTTACTCTACATATGTCACATAGATGCCGCTGACGAGATCGCTGAATTCCAACAGATTGACTATTTCCATTTATTCTCTACTTTTATCCGTTCATTTAATGTCTGCTGACGAATTGCTTTGCAAGGGTGTGGCGGTTAAGCCCTGCGGAGCGAAGTGGAAAGAACTACTACTTTAATGGTAAATTCTCATTGTAGAATGTTGCCAAATAATCAAAGGGTATATAGTTGCCCTCGCCGCCGTCGTAGAGGTCGCAGTGAGTTGCGTTAGGAACAAGATAGAGGGTCTTGTTGCCTCGGGTGATGATGAACGGCTCGACAAGCGGTGTATTGAGCGGTTGGAGATTTGCGTCCTGACCCGGGAAATCGACTTTCGCTTCGGTCATGTTCTCATAGGCGGTGATACCAAAATAGCGGCTATGCGCTTTCTCGCCATGCAGAATCAGCACAGCATTGTCAATCTCGTTGGTGTATTTAAGAAAACCGGCATTGAGCCATGAGAGGCAACCTGTTTTGTTCCATCCCTCGTTGGAGTTGAGCGAACGAGCGTGGTAGCCGCGCGGCATCTTGTAATACGCGTGATATTGCTGTACGAACCACGGCATGCCGGCCGGGTCTTCCACTACGCCACCTGCGCGTTCGTACGAACCGTTCTTGCAGTCGATGAGACGTTGTGCCGCCAGGGCTTGGCGCATCGCGTTACGTGCTTCCTTAGAGTTTCCCATATCGCCGTAGCCGTTCTGATTGATGCGTGACATGTCGTATATCGTTGATGCCACGGTTGCCTTGATACGCGGATCAAGAGCCGCTGCATTGAGGGCTATTCCACCCCACCCGCAGACGCCGAGAATGCCGATACGCTCTGCGTCCACATCATCGCGCAAAGACAGATAATCAACCGCTGCCGAGAAATCCTCAGTATTGATGTCAGGCGAAGCGACATAACGCGGTTCACCTGAACTCTCTCCTGTATAAGAAGGGTCGAAAGCGATGGTGAGGAAACCATGTTCCGCCAATGTCTGTGCATAGAGGCCGGAAGATTGCTCTTTGACCGCCCCGAACGGACCGGACACGGCTATCGCGGGCAACTTGCCTTCTGCGCCTACGGGTTTGTAGAGGTCGGCTACAAGCGTGATACCGAAACGATTCTTGAACGTCACTTTCTCGTGATTTACATTCTCGGATTGCGGGAATACTTTGTCCCATTCTTGTGTCAGTTGCATACTATTGTCATTTGTTTTTGTGCACGCAGCAAGCATTGTTGCCGCCAGTGCAAGAGTGAATAGTTTTTTCATTATTGTTAATTTATTTTTATTCCTTGTACATTGTACTTCGTCCCTTGATATATCAAATAGAGTTGTCCGTCACAGAGAATCTTTACTCTCTCCCTTGCGGAGATGGCAGGTGACAGGTCTGTTTTAGTTTTTTTCTCAAACCGCACGGAAACATTGCTTGCACCCAGTGCCTCTGCCAAGCCGGATGGGTCATTTACCGCTCCGATGCGCGTGTAGGAATATGAACTGCTGAAGGTCTCATAGAAAAGCACTACGCAATTATTACGGTACAGCAACAAATCGCCGCATTGGATAGTGCCCGGCTTATAACTGTCGGTCGGCAACGAGGAGTCGAGATAGTAGTATTTCTCATTGCCGTTCAGTTCGTTCATGGACAGGTCCAGCGGTAGAAGTTGTGCGAAAGCCTCTCCTGTCGGGGTGTCCGCCAGTGTTGCTGCAAATATGTGTTCACCCACTATGATATGGATGGAAGTCTGTGACATAAGTGTCATTGTGCTCAGCGTTAAAAAGAATAGTAAAATCCGTCTCATACTGATAATGGTGTATTTTTGAATTTCGCTGTAAAGATACTGCTTTTTTGAGATATATGCAAATAGCAAGGTTAAGCGGTGCGAGGGTGTGCACATTCGCATTCTCGTCTTTCTTTTTCAAATCACGCCTCAAATGAGGGGAAAGTCAGTTGTGGAAAAATTGCCAAATTTTTTTAGTGATTTTTTTGCAGGCAGAGAGTGAAAATGGTCGTTTTTATGCCTATAACATTCATAAAATAAGACTATTATACCACAAAGTATGCACGATGTCCGCACGCTGTCCGCACGATAGGTGCTGTGAGGGTGCACTTTTTCGGAAAAAAACGGACTGAGTTTAGAGTGGAAAAATTGCCAAATTTTTTACTTCCGCCAACGGGTAATAAGTTAATATCATCCCATCACCACATCCAGCACCATCATGAGGGCAAAGCCGATAGCAAAGCCTATGGTTGACAGATTGGAGTGAGTGCCAGCCGAGGCTTCGGGTATGAGTTCTTCCACCACTACATACATCATTGCCCCCGCAGCAAAGGCAAGCAGATAAGGCAATACAGGCATCATCCACGAGGCGAGCAAGAGTATGAGCAGGGCTCCTATGGGTTCCACTACCCCACTGAGACTTCCTATCAGAAACGATTTCATACGGGTATTCCCTTCCGCGCGCATGGGCATAGAGATGATGACTCCTTCGGGAATATTTTGTATGGCAATACCAATGGAGACAGCCAATGCCGAAGCCACGGACATACCCGACAAGCCATTCTCTGCTCCGGCAAAGACGACCCCCACCGCCATCCCTTCGGGCAAGTTGTGAATGGTAACGGCAAGAGTGAGCATCGCTGTACGGGAGATTTTTGCTTTGAGTCCTTCCGGCTGACGTGAGCCGATATGCAAGTGAGGGGTGAGACTGTCAATGAGCAACAAGAAACAGATACCTAACAAGAATCCGACTGCAGCGGGTATAACCGCCCAGATACTCTGCTCTGCACCCTTGTAGGTTGCCATCTCAATTGATGGAATGAGCAGCGACCATACGGAAGCCGCCACCATCACTCCGGAAGCAAATCCGAGCAACGCTTTCTGCAGACGCTCCGGCATATCACGGCGCATGAAAAACACGAACGATGCCCCGAGCATCGTGCCCATAAGCGGAATGAGCAGCCCAATAAGAAGATTTGTCATTATATGTGATATTTCTGATTATGCAAATACAATTTGCGAAACATTCCGTATTTATCTTGCCACATAAGTCAGCTCGCAAAAACTCAACATCATTTTCAGTTTCACAGACGTCCGACGGATTCGTCAAATGCCCGCGCCATCGATGAAACCGTATTCTGCAAGCGGTTTGCTTTGCGTGATACGCGAATGAGCGGGCACGTCTTGCGTCAGCCAGATATTACCGCCGATGACGCTGTCATGACCTATCGTGATACGGCCTAAGATGGAGGCATTGCTATAGATGGTGACATTATCTTCGATGATAGGATGACGAGGCAAATCGAGTGGATGTCCTTCGGCATCATATTGGAAGTTTTTAGCCCCCAATGTCACGCCTTGATAGAGCATGACATGATTACCGATGATAGTGGTTTCACCAATAACGATACCTGTGCCATGGTCGATAGCAAAGTATTCGCCTATTTGCGCAGCGGGGTGAATATCGATGCCAGTGCGGGAGTGAGCGTATTCGCTGATGATACGAGGAATGATTGGGACTTCCATTTGATACAGGGCATGTGCTATCCGGTGGTGAAACATGACTCGGATGGCGGGATATGAGAACACCACTTCACCGAAGTTGTTGACAGCGGGATCTCGGAGAGCCACAGCCTCGACATCGGTAAGCAAGAGTCGTTTTATCTCGGGCAGTTGTTGCAAGAAAGTCTCTGTCTTTTCTTCGGCAATAGCCTGCATATTGCTCTCATCTTCTTCACAACAGAACACATATCCGCGAGCTATTTGCTTTTTCAGTAGGGTTTTGACACGGTCAAGATCAATACCCATTTGGTAGAGACGCATGGTTTCCGATAGGGTTTGCCGGTCGAAAAATCCCGGGAAGAGAATACGTTGCAGCAGTTGCATCATCTCTTTTATCTCTGTCAGTGAGGGCAATGGCGAGTTGGTTCGCAGTCCCATACGTTGCTCGTCTGAAGATATTTCAGAGAGTTGATATGCAAGTTTTGTTACAGGATTGGTCATGGTAGGAGAGTAATAATAGTAGTTTGACAGTTGTTTGAATTAGCATACGGTAGGTTTTTCGATAAACGAGCGCGCAAGCAAAAGCGCGCCCATTTATCGATGTTTGATAGCAATTCAAGAGTTTAGTTAAACACTCCTGTGGAGAGGTATCTTTCGCCGGTGTCAGGCAGCAGAGCCACGATGGTTTTGCCCTTATTTTCTTCTTTTTTTGCCAATTCGTAGGCAGCATGGAAGGCAGCACCAGAGGAGATGCCCACAAGCAGCCCTTGTGTTTGCGCCAACAGGCGCATACCTGCAATAGCCTCTTCATCTTTGACAGGGAAGATGTCATCCACCACTGCGGCATCATAGGTTTGAGGCACAAAACCTGCTCCGATGCCTTGAATCTTGTGTTTGCCAGCAATGCCTGTAGATAATACAGCGGATGATGCCGGCTCAACAGCGACTACCTTAACCTTGGCATTATGTTGTTTGAGTGCTTTGCCCGCGCCACTAACAGTTCCACCTGTTCCCACGCCAGCCACAAAGATATCCACCTTTCCATGGGTGTCTTGCCATATCTCCTCGCCCGTGGTTTTGAAATGAATAAGCGGATTGGCAGGATTGACAAATTGTCCCAAGATAACAGCGCCGGGAGTGGTATCGCGCAATTCCTCCGCCTTGCGGATAGCGCCCTTCATACCTTCAGCGCCGGGCGTGAGAACGAGCTGAGCGCCGTAGGCTGTAAGCAGATTGCGACGTTCAACAGACATGGTATCCGGCATAGTGAGAATCACTTTGTAGCCTTTGGCAGTGCCTACCCAAGCAAGCCCGACCCCGGTGTTGCCTGAGGTGGGTTCGATGATGGTGGCACCTTGTTTGAGAATACCTTTCTCCTCGGCATCCGCTATCATTGCCAAAGCAATACGGTCTTTCACACTCCCGCCAGGATTGAAATATTCGAGTTTTAAGACAAGGTCGGCTTGCAAGCCTTCCAAATTAGCGATACGCAGCAGCGGGGTTTTACCCACAAGTTCTGTCAGATGATTGTAGATCATAATTGTAAAATATTAAAGAGTTTATATTATGCCACCTATATTGCTTTGATTATACCAATTGTTCATTATAAAAAACTGCCAATCAAAGCAATGATTGGCAGCGTTAGTTATCTCATGAGACGTTGAGCAAAACAAGACGACCAATCATTCTTGATTGGTGCGACAACAGATATTTGCAAAAACGTTATACATTCTTTCTCAGTTTGCGCTGCAAAGATAAAGCAAGTTTTATTAACCTGCAAGAAAAAAATCTCATTCTGTTACTTTTCTGTATTTGCCTTCGATAATCAGCATACCGGGTAGGATTTCGCCGCCTGCAGTTTTTTTGAAGGTAGTAGCGTGTAATTCAGAGCCTTCCGAGCGCTCTGTGACGGCATTATAGCGGTTGTCCCAAATTTTTCCTTTTTGCGGCTGAATGGAGGCGACATACTTATATTTAGTTCGATTCGTTTCAGGGTCAACAATGCGTTGCACCACTTGGAAACGCGATTTCTCAGAGATACCCTCTTTCATGCCAATCTTGGCGGTATAGCCGGAGATGCGGCCTTTACTATCGGTGACAATTTCATATACAGGCGTCTTCACTTTAAAGTCTTCGTATGCGAGCCCCAGAGCGGCTATATTTTTATCCACCGAGCGAGTGCAGACCATCTTGATAAGTTCAGGGCGCTCGTATTTTCCTTTTATCACACTCTTGCTATCGTATTCATACTCGTGAGCCACATACTTGAGCCGGAAGGTGTTTTCATCCATTAAGAAAGCGAGAATCTTCTCGGGATTAGGGGTGGCAGTGTAGTAGTTATTATAGAAGATGGCGGCAATAGAGTCATTCCACTGCAGTTGATACAAATAGGAATGTGTTTTCACCTGAAAGCCGGTGAAGGAGTCGGCTATCTCGCCGGAGGCTTGAGCAATCTGAGTACCGGTTTTGTCACCTGTCAAGGCATCCACGATACCTCCCAACACATTCAACACAGCCTTTGCCACAGCGGCTTTTTCTTCGGCAGTGACATAAGTGATGTCGGAGATAAGCATAAAGGTATTGCCTATCAATTCTTCTCCTGCATCGCTCAGAGCTGCCACTCCGCGAGTGGTCTGCATGGCGAGATTGACATCGAGATCAGAAGCGTTGTATTGACCTCGTTGCTGAATGCGGTCAACAGAAAAACGGGCTGTGTTGATATCGAAGTCATCGGGGTCGATATCCAAGCCAAACCACTTCGCCACCATCAGTTTCGCTACTTCTTGGTCGTTGAGAATCTTCTCCAGCGCAGCAGCGTTTTTTTTCACATCGGCAGCGTTGAGTACTTTGCCGTATTCGGCTTTTATCAGGCCATGCGAAGTGCGGCGGACATTGGGAATACTGTCATTGTCGATAACAGAAAATCCCACATTGTGGTCGTCATACTTGTCAGGGAAAGGCTTCGCCATGAAGGCTTCGTATATCTCAATGCCGAACTCGTCTTCAGAGTGATAAATCATCATCTCCGCCAATGAGTTACGCTTGTATTCGCGCAACTCACCTGTTGACTGAGCCCCAAGAAAGGACACAGTCAACAAGGCAAATAGAGTAAGTATTGGTTTGCGCATCTCTTAATAAATAATAGAGAATTTATCAACGGATGAAACCGATGTTGGTGGTAGTAGGTTGCTGACCTTCGCCGTAAGCCACACCTACATCGCGCCAAGAGCGGATACGCTCACGCTCCAGGTCAACACCATCTTGATATTGCTTCATTACGAAATGCCAATCATCCAGCACCTTACCTTTTATTTCTTGATAGAGTGCTTCTGCATCAGCATAGCATTTGGCTTCAGGATAAATGAGAGCCAGATATTGCCCAGCTTCCTCGGCTGCCGCTGAGTTTTGACCGCTTGCCCATGCCATCTTGGCTTGCGCGAGATTGACGTCACAGAGATAGTCAACATACTGCTGATAGATTTCATTACCGGCAGCAATGGCGTCTGCATAGCGGTCGCATTCCGACGGGATAGACTGCATGAGGAAGAGTGCTTCTTCGTAGTTATGTTGTTTGGCAAGCGAGCGAGCCTTAAGTATCATCTTGTCCGCCTGCTCATTGTAGAATTTTATGATTTTCACTTTACCTTCTTGAACGAAATCGGTCAGCGCCTTCGAGTTAAGATTGATTTTCTTGATGGCATCCATATAACTCTTGGCATCGGTCTGCCCTACTCCCTTGGCGGAGATAGAGGTAGTAGCGAAGATGATTTGGTTGTAATAGTCAGCAATATAGAAAGTGAAATCCATGGTCTCTGCTATCTGCATGGGAGGACCGGGAAGCACATCTTTGGTCAAGGGAGTGGCTCGAGCGGTGATAAAGAACTGGCCCAGATAATCCATTGAGGCGATACCGTTCTTAGTCAGAAGGGCATTCAGTTTGTTCTCCACCTGCAGTTTGGCGGTAGCGGGGAAGGGTTCTACCATATCTTCCACCACCACTTTGAGAGCGATGTTGTGGCCATCAGCCGAATTTTGAGCAAAGGTAATGACAGAGGTAAGCAAAGCCATTACAAATATTGACAGTTTTTTCATAATCGCAATAATTTAGAAATTAGTCGAAAGGAATCAGGAATTAACATTATGTCATTTCTCACCTAAGACAAGGATGGTCTTGCCCAAGCCGCGATTCATCACTTTGACGGGAATGTTATAGGGCTCTTTGCGTAGGAGTTTGCTCAGTTGTCGCGCCCAAGCTTCAGTATCAATAGCCACGCCTTTGGCATTGTAGAGCGGAATTCTCACTTGCTCGTAGGCGGCATAGTATTCAGAAGAGCCTAATTTGGAGAAGCGACCCTCTACGGTGTTTTCTGCCAACCAAGCGTCAATAATTTCTACCAACTCATCGCCATCGTATTCACTCTCGAGGTCGATGCCTGCTTCGTTGTCTTGGAAGACGCGGATTTCGAGAGCCACCTCACGGCCGTTGGCAAAGAGGTCATCGAAATGAGCTTGCAGACGGTTGTTGAAATTATCGATATGAGCCACCACAGCCTCTTCCAGCAACACGGCTATGTCGGCAGAGAAAGAGGGTTGGGAAGCGCCATTGGCGCCGCCGATGCTCTTGCCGGTGTAAGCATCTTTGCCTTCCATAATGAAGGTAAGAGTGCGTTTGGGGCCTTGCTCGCGGATATCCCAGCTCAGGTCGATGATGATATCGGCCTTGGCAGTACGAAGCAGGCGGTCAACAGGTGTTTCTGCCATTTCATTGCCGTTTTTGCTGGAAACAAGATTCTGCTCGGCATTCTGCTGGCGAATGATTTTGATTTGCGCTTCAAGGTCTTTCAGGGGGAAGCCGCGCTCTGCCATCAAGTCATTGATTTTGGCGATGGCGAGTTTGAGATCCATATCGTTTTGCAGAGCCTGCTCATAATCGGGAATTGTTTGTTTTGACCCTTGGTTATCTATGATTTGCACGTATCCGTTTTGGTTACACCAGATATCGGATGGCACTACCATGATGGTAGGTTTCTTGGCTTGTGAGAAAGCCATTGTGGCTGACATCAAAGCCACCATCAAAAAAGCATACTTTTTCATAGCAGTAATCATTTTATGATATTATCATCTATTAGTTTTTGCTTGAGTTGACTTCGGAAGACGCATACTGTGACTTGTGCTACGGTTTGCGCATCGGTTTTTGAGTAATTGGTGGAGAGCACACGTTTCTCTTTGAGTGAGCAGTAGTTCTCGAACTCGCCTTTGTCGGCAAAGAAGGCATTGAAATAGTCTTCATATTTCTGTTTGGCGTTGAGTTCCATGAGTAGCGGTCGAAGCACGCCGGAGGTGGAAGCCATGGTACCTGTCTCCACCTGTATCTCATTGAAAACTACGTCGTACACAGCTTGTTTGCGAGCCTGTACATAGGCATCGGCAGCGTTACGGGCGCGCCCCCATGCCCGGATGGTGTAAGATCCGTCGAGCTCGGTTCCAATCACTTTGCTCTTGTAGTCGTAATAGGCTTGCGACTTACGTGAGCCGCAACCTGCTGTCAGCAGCAGCATCGCTACTAACACAATATTCATTATTTTTTTCATACTAATCAGAAATTAGAAATTAGAAATCAGGAATTAGGAATCTCTTAGAAACCCGAGCCGAGACCTTTGATAACGCCGGCGGCTTCGAGGGCTTTGCGGAGTTCGTCTTTCTTAACGCTTACCACTACGCCTACTTTATACTCTTTGCCTACCTTCACGATGTCCTGTGTAGTGTCGGTGAGCGATACATATTTGTAATACTCGCCTTTGTCGGAGAAGAAGGTTTTGAAGTATTCTTCATATTCCATTTCCACGCCTGCATTCTTAGCGAGAGGACGCTGAGGCACGCAGCCGTTTTCTCCGGTATAGCCTTTGAAGATAACGCCGTGAACAGCATTTTTCTTGCATTGCTCGGCAGCCACAGCGGCTTTCTTGGAGTAGGTCCAGACCTTAATCAGATAAGTGCCTTGTACACCATTGCCTGCGCACTCAATTTCATAGCGAAAACGCTCCGTGTCTTTGTCGGCTTTTTTCTTGGCACCTGCAAACATAGGCATGCACAGCAAAAGCGACAACGAGAATAATAATAATTTTTTCATACAGATATGATTTAATGAGTTAATATTTCTTCACGGCGACAAAGATACATATAATATGCCAAACTGCAAAACAATTTAGGGCAAACTCATCAAAAAAAATATCACTTGCGGTGCAAAAAAAGTACATTTAATATTTCATATATTTCCATCAAAAATATTAGATGGATTTACCCGTTAGCGGAATTAATACAGCCAGGACATGATTTTTTCCAACAGGTTTATTTTCAGGATTCTTACCCTGCTGACGGAACTTGGTATTCATTTGTCATGCGACGAGAGGGGGAAAATATCAGTTGTGGAAAAATTGCCATTTTTTTGCATATATGCGAATATTCGGCCATTTTTTGTTCAATACTTTGCGGCTGCAGAGTTACAGTAAGGGAATGACAAGTGCAAATAGAGGTGTCATTTTTCAGAAAAGCTGCGCGCGTTGTCAATTTGTTGTTATGACATCCGCAGAAAATATCGTTTATCTATCGTGTATCTATCGTATATCTATCGTATATCTATCGTATATCTATCGTGTTTATGGGCTGCAAGTCGGCTACAAAAGTGTTGCTTTTCGCGAGGGTGTGATGTTTGAAGGAGGTTGGAAAGGAGATTGTTGGAGACAGAAAGGGTTTTATTCGACAGACGGGGCCGACGGCATCCCTTAAATCCCGCCAATGAGTAGAATTCTGAAGCATTTGTCTTGAAAACAAATTTTGCCGAATAAAAACTTTTGTGTATCTTTGTAGCCGCTATAGTATGGCAAGATGAATACTTCTGCCCTACTTTGCCGAACCGACAAAACTCCACATAATTATGGATAATTATATAGTTTCCGCCCGGAAGTATCGCCCTACCACCTTCGAGAGCGTTGTGGGGCAGCAAAACATCACGCAGACGCTTCGCAACGCGATCCGAAGCAACCACTTGGCACAAGCCTATTTGTTCTGCGGCCCCAGAGGCGTAGGCAAAACCACCTGCGCGCGTATTTTTGCGAAAACGATCAACTGTCTGAATCCCACTGAGGAACATGATGCCTGCAACGAATGTGAGAGTTGTGTGGCTTTCAACGAGCAACGGAGTTTCAATATCCACGAACTCGATGCCGCTTCCAACAACTCCGTACAAGACATTAGAGACTTGATTGACCAAGTGAGGATACCGCCGCAGATAGGGCGTTATTCGGTCTATATCATCGATGAGGTGCACATGCTCTCAAAAGACGCATTCAACGCACTTCTCAAGACACTTGAAGAGCCGCCTTCGTATGCCGTCTTCATCCTCGCCACCACCGAGAAACATAAGGTGATTCCCACCATTCTCTCGCGTTGTCAGGTGTTTGATTTCTCACGTATCACTGTGGCTGACACTATCCGGCATCTGCAATATGTAGCAAAACAGGAAGGCATCACCGCCACCGAAGAAGCACTGAATGTGGTGGCACAGAAAGCCGACGGAGGAATGCGTGACGCACTCTCTATCTTCGACCAACTCGTCAGCTTCTGCGGAAACAATATCACCTATGAGCAGGCTATTGAAGTGCTGAATGTATTGGACACCGAATACTATTTCCGCCTGGTGGATTGCGCGTTGCAGGGCGATGTCAGTCAGGCGCTGCTGCTCTTCAACAATGTGCTCAACAAAGGGTTTGATGCGCTGAATTTCGTGGTCGGATTAGGCAGTCATTTGCGCGATGTCTTGGTTTCGAAAGATGCCGTCACCGTCAAATTGCTGGAGACCTCCGAGAATATCAAAAAGCACTATGCCGAGCAAGCCTCGCGGTGCGCGGCTCCGTTCCTCTTCAGTGCGCTGCAAATCGTTAATGACTGCGAATTGCGCTATCGGGAGGCAAAGAACAAACGACTCACGGTGGAGATTATGCTTATACGTCTCTGCCAACTCACCACACCACAACCCACCGCTCAGCAAGCCGCCACACCTAACCTGAAACCTCAAGCCGCTCCGGCACGGACAACTCCAACAACATCGGCTGCTCCGACAACACCGAGCGCTCCAACCACTCAGACACGTCCGACTGCTCCGACTGTTCCCAATATCCCGACTCCGCAGAGAAGTCAAGCGCCTCAAGGTTCCCGACCTGCCTCGGTCAGCATACACACCGGCATGAAAAGTCAGACCGCTCAGACGAGTCAGACAACTCAAACGGTTCCGACAACTCAGAATACCCCACTCCGCGACAACCCTTTCTCGCGTGAGGCGTTCGACGAAGCGTGGCTCACCCTTCCACGAATCATCTCCGACGACCGCCTCAAAGCCACACTCATGAATGCACAAGCAAGGGTGGAAAACAACAACATACTCCTCACTCTCAGCAACTCGCTGCAAGAGCAGGAAGTAATGCGCGTAAAGAAACAAATACTCAGTGAGATGGCCGACAAACTGCAGAATGACCATCTAACACTCCAAACGCAAGTGGTGGAAAGAAAACAGACCGAGGGCTTTACTTCGCAAGAGAAATACAAATTCCTCATAAAGAAAAACAATGCCCTTGAAGAACTCGCCCAAGAAATGAAACTGCAACTGGAATAAGATATGCTTACCGATTTCCTGCCGACAACAAAGAAAGAAGTAGAACTCCGCGGATGGGACTGCCTTGATATCATTCTCTTCTCCGGGGATGCCTATGTGGACCATCCCTCCTTCGGGGCTGCCGTCATCGGTAGGACACTGGAGGCGGCAGGATACAAAGTGGCTATCGTTCCACAACCGGACTGGAGAGGAGACCACCGCGACTTCCTCAAACTCGGCAAACCCAAACTCTTCTTCGCCATCTCTGCAGGAAGTATGGATTCGATGGTCAACCACTACACCGCCAACCGGCGACTTCGTAGTGATGACGCCTATACACCCGACGGCAGACCCGGAGCCAGACCCGACCGGTGCACCATCGTCTATTCACGCATTCTCAAACAACACTTCCCCGACACGCCCATCGTCATCGGTGGCATAGAAGCCTCCATGCGCCGACTCACACACTACGACTATTGGGACGACCGACTCATGCCATCCATCTTGGTGGACAGCCAAGCCGACCTCCTCGTATATGGAATGGGAGAGAAACCCATGACCGCCATCGCCCAATGGTATCAACAACAGCAAAAAACACCGCAACATATCCCACAAACGGCTTTTATCGCTGACGCAAACGATATCAACACAAACACCGAGCCCACGCTCCTGCTGCATTCCCATGAGGAGTGCATACAAAGCAAACGATGCCAGGCAGAAAACTTCCGGCACATAGAAGAACAAGCCAATACCCTGCATCCTAAACGACTCCTGCAACCCCTCTCACCCGGCTCAGAAAAAACTACAAAAACGGTCGTCGTCAATCCTCCCTACCCTCCCATGACTACCGAGGAACTCGACGCATCCTTCGACCTCCCCTATCAAAGACTGCCACACCCCAAATACAAAGGAAAAAACATACCCGCCTATGACATGATTCGCTTCTCCGTATGCCTCCACAGAGGATGCTTCGGAGGATGCGCCTTCTGTACTATATCCGCTCACCAAGGCAGACATGTCGTCTCACGAAGCAAAGAAAATATACTTCGCGAAATAGAAAAAATAGCACAACTACCCGATTTCAAAGGATACATCTCCGACCTCGGAGGACCATCTGCCAATATGTATCGAATCGAAGGAAAAGACAAAAACATTTGCGACAAATGCAAACGACCCACCTGCCTGCAACCAACCGTTTGCAAAAATCTCAACAGAGATTTTGGTCCGATTCTTGACATCTACAGAACCGTCGACCAACTCCCATACATCAAAAAAGCATTCGTGGGCAGTGGCATACGGTTTGACCTCCTCAACGACGAATATGCACGAGAACTCATCCTCAAACATGTAAGCGGCAGACTTAAAGTGGCACCCGAGCATACCGAAGAACATGTCCTCCAACTCATGAGAAAACCGCCTTTCGAAAACTTCAAAAGATTTGCAGAGTTCTTCGAAAAAACCAACAGAGAAGCACATCTCAAACAACAACTCATCCCCTATTTCATCTCCTCACACCCGGGATGCACCGAAGCCGATATGGCGGAGTTGGCGGTCAAAACAAAACAAATGAACTTCCACTTGGAACAAGTGCAGGACTTCACACCCACACCCATGACTCTCGCCACCGAAATGTACTACACAGGGCTCAATCCTTACACTATGCAGCCCGTTTTCACGGCAAGAAAAAAAGAACAAAAACTGGCACAACGGCAATACTTCTTCTGGTATAAACGAGAAAACAAAAACAGTATCATACAATCGCTCCGAAGAATCAACCGCACCGACCTCATTAATAAACTACTCAACTGACACTATCATCAAACACCATCAAACACATCGACTATGGTAACAAAAAAATATCACATCAATCCTGACACACTCGCCATGGAGCGAGTCGAACACGGCTTCGGCTATTGGATACGACGAGGAGGACTCTCCGTGCTCGTAGGAATCATCTTCGGCATACTCTTCTTCTTCCTCTTCTTCTCTTTCTTCCCTTCACCCAGAGAAAAACAGGTCGTCAAAGAACGAGATGCACTCAAATCACAATACAAAGTCCTCGCCAAGCAAGTGGACCAGATGCAACTCGTCATGACCGACCTACAACAACGAGACGACAACCTCTACCGAACTCTCTTCCAGGCGGAACCCATACCCATGTCTGTCAGACTCGGAGCCATAAGACAAGTCAATTATTACGACTCCATCGCCGAAATGTCCAATTTCCAACTCGCGGCAGAACTCACTCGAAAAACAGATGCGCTCGAGAAAGAAATCTACGTACAGGCAAAATCCTATGAGGAGATAATCGCACTCGCCAAAGAACAGGAAGTCAAAATGGAAAACCTGCCCGCCATACAACCCGTCCTCAACAAAGACCTCACTCGAGTCGCCTCGGGATACGGATGGAGAGTTGACCCCGTCTATCACACACCGCGTTTCCATGCAGGTATGGACTTCACTGCACCCACCGGTACCGACGTCTATGTCACCGGCAATGGCACCGTCGAGTTTGTCGGATGGAAACAAGGATATGGCAACTCCGTCATCGTCAACCACGGATACAACTACACCACGCTCTATGCACACCTCTCCCGACAACTCGTTTATGTGGGGCAAAAAGTGCATCGAGGAGACATTATTGCTCTGGTAGGTAATACTGGCAAAAGTACCGGACCGCACTTGCACTACGAGGTAAGATACAAAAACGAACCCCTCGACCCGCGTAACTTCTATTTCCAAGACCTCAACCCCGAAGAATACGACAAAATGGTGCAGATGTCTAACAACTTCGGACAGATGCTCGACTAACAGGGATTGTTGTTGATAGGAGTGTCGTCTGAACAAGAAATAGTCAATTTTGCAACAAAAGTTTGCAAAATAACAGTTGCAGTATCAGAAAAAAAGTTATATCTTTGCGGCGTAATTGAAAAACACAAGAAATTATAAACAAAAAAAACGTTGACGGAATCCAAGTAAAAATTTGGCATTTTTTCCACTCGGAACTAAATCTTGTTTTTTCGAAAAAAGTGCACCCTTTTAGCGGACATGTAGCGGACATACAGCGGACATCGTGCATACTTTGAGGTATAACAATCTTATTATATGTACATTACAGGCATAAAAAAGGTCATTTTCACTCTCTTCCTGCAAAAAAATCACCAAAAAAAATTTGGCAATTTTTCCACAACCGCTAATCCCCCCATTGTTCTCTCATGATAGATGATTACCATCATGCATTCAGTCAATAGGGAAAACATAGAAAATTATAAACCAAAAATTAACATACAATGAAAAGATTTATTACTATGTGTATGTCGCTTCTTATGATAGCGGCAACAACGATTGCTCAACCTAAGGCGGTAGAGCAGAAGCCCGTCAAAAAAGGGCAAACCGAACCTGTATTTTGCATTCGTAAATCAGTGCAAGCAGAACCCATCGGGTACTACTATCTCGTCCTTTCCGATTCTCCTAATGATGGTTGGGACGGCAGCGGCAAAATGCAACTCACCGATGGAGATTACATAGAAGAGTTTTCTCTATCTCGCGGAGAATCACCTAAACTCGTTAGGGTGCCTTACTATGGCAACACCATTACTTACACTTGGATACAAGGCTCATACACATCTGAAGTGGGTATTCAGATTATGGCATCGAATGGCACAAACCTGTTTTCGAGACCATTTTATAGCACTGACTTGTCAGGCGGAGACGTATTATACACCTCCACTGAAAGCCCGATAATTACAAGTAGCAACCCGCAAAGCGCTCAAGACCTCCAGGCGACAATAAACACAAATGCCGAAGTAGTGCTCTCTTGGACTGCCGCAAGCGGGATTGACTCTTACTATTTGTATGTATTGGACAAAGACGGGAATAATATAGACAAACAATCTATCGACCAATCTGCCACTTCTTCCACCGCTTCAATCAACAAGAACGGAGATTATGAATTCTGCCTCGCCGGTATCAATTCCGGCACATATTGTGGGCTTGCTATCTTGAACAAGACAATTAACTTGCCGATGATTGAATCAGCCAACATATCAGTCCTTCTGCCCTCTGATGGCAACTTCGATGCTTCCAACGGACTTTGGTTGCAATGGTATGTCACCGGAGAAGAAACAGCAATAAAAACCGTAGCCATGACCAAAAGCGGAAACCGCTACAACGCCACCATCGCTCCGGATGCAGTATCTTATGGCTTCTTTGTTACTAACACCGCCGACCCATACAATGCTACATGTAGATCATACAGCATAGATAACCTTAGAGTCGCTACATATTGCTGCGAATTGGCATATAAAGAGGAGTACGATTATTATTATACTATTGTACCTAACGACTGCGCTCTTACCGACCACGACTTCCGGCCATACGACATGAAAACTGAAGTCGATAAAGCAACGGTAACTTTTAGTTTTAAGGTACATTCCGTAATAACCGATGCCCGAGTTAACTACATCGACGAATATGGCAATAATCAGTATTTGGGTAATGCTGAATATAATACTGAAAAAGAAAGATGGGTATATAAACATACTTTCTATCAACAAGCCCAAGACATTACCTACCCGGCTTGGTTTGTGGAAGTGTATAACGGAACATCATTCACAAACTACGGCATTTTTGCCGGTGAGTTTACTATTCCGCAAGGCGACTACATCCCCTTTATCACCGTAAAAGACGAAGAAAATGACAAATACACCATATCGTGGTCAACCAAACTGACTCCCGACCACTATGTGATTGCTTTGTACAACTACACTAACGCCGAATATGTAGTAAATGAGGCTTCCGTAACCGAAAACAAATACGAGATCACCTTGGCTGCCGATTGCGAGTACGGCATCTTGGTCAACTGCTACGATGAAAGCAACGATTATCTCAACGGCAATCAAATCTATTTCAGTACCGAGAAAACAGTAGCAACACCCATCACCCTCCACTTCAAACTGCCACGAAGCAGCAGCTTCCGTAGCAACGCTGGATATGCACTGAAATGGCAATACGAAGGATTTGAGCCTACAATCACTCCACTCGTCAAAGAAAACGAGACTTGGTACAAAACTGACATCACCATCACAAAAAGCGTAGGCCAGGTAAGCATGCAGATCTTGAACGGCAGCACCGAGGAAACTGCTACTATGCAGACTAAATCTGCCACCCCCTTCGACAGATTCTACAAAATAGACAATAACGACTACTATTATTCCTTAAATACTATTGATCCCACCCTCTACCCCTTTGATTATGAGCCTTACAACTTGCAGGCTATAAGCGGTCAAGGCGAGGTTACCTTCAGATGGGAGACTGACAACGAGCCGCAATATATGTATCTAAGTTATCGACAGAAAGGAACATCAGGATGGCAGGATAACTATATCGAAAGTTATAGAACATTCTATCAAATCACATTAGGCAACGACAAAACTACCACCTACGAATGGTTACTGACAACTTATAATTTAGGCTATTACGATCAGGTTAATGGAGAGGACTTTGTCGTACAACCATCCAAATTCATACCCACTAACTTGAAGGCAACAGCGAATGATGATGGCACCTACAACATCTCCTGGGACGCTCCCGATGCAGAGGATGTGAACTTTAATATTGAGATATATTATTCAAATGGAGACTTTTTCGATTCTTATTGGGTATCAAACGGAACCCGTTCAATTACCACAAGTGCTTTCTACGCTACCGGCACATTCACCTACTCTGTAGTAGCCTATAAAAACGGCAAAAACTGCGGAGCAGCGAGCGACACATTCACCGTCAATGCTAAGGAAGCGCGTGATATAACCATACGACTGCTCATGCACCCGGACAACAATATTAATGTGAGCAGCGGCGTGTATATTGGTATCTACAACGTTAACACAAACAGTTATACCTCACAGGCACTCACAGCGGATGAAAAACCCTATTGGTATAGTTGCACCATCAATAATGTAACGGCTCCTGCCTTAAGAATTCAACTTCCCAATAATTATACCCTGACTCTGACAGAGAGTTCCTGCATTGAAGTAGGCTATATCTACTACGGGAAAGTCAATTGTGAAGCAGTGGCTCACGACTATCGCCCCATTAACCTTACAGCCACAGCCGGCGAAGGACGAGTCGATTTCAGTTGGAGTGCAAAAGATAAAAGCAATAATTATCAATTGCAATACACTACTGATGATTGGTTCACATCGTCCGCAATATACAATATAACCGAACAACAATACTGTTTCCCTGTCTCTGACGCTAATGATGGCAAGACTCTGAAATGGAAAGTGAGATCAACCGGTTATAGCTCACCTCGCCAACAAACAGTCTATACAACAGCAGAAGACGCAGTTATTCTGAAGAAAGGCACCACCTCCGTCAGCAATCTGGCTGTAACATCCGAAGACAACAAAACGTTCAACTTCACTTGGGACACTAACAATGCTTCCGCTCACTATCTCGTAAGAATAGCATTCAAATACGGTGACGTATGCAAAGAAACTGTTGTCACCACCAATGCCTTCACTTACACCGCTGTTCGTAGTGAATACTACGAATGGTATGTTACACCGCTTACCACTGACGACAAAGTGACGGGCGAAATGGTGGAGGGACCCGACTTCGCAGCCAAAGGCATTACCTCTCCTACCGTAACCAACCTCGTGGGCTCCGTCAACGGCATGACCATCAATTTCACATGGCAAACCAATGCCGATGCTGTTGTCGCATACCTTGGCAATGTGGAAGGGAATAATTATGAAATGCTACTTGATTCAGAGCCTCTAACCGGCAACTCCTTCCAATATACCGTTGCCAAAGAAGGATTGTATTTAATGCAACTTCTTCCGGCAGTGGAATATGCAAGCGGGAAATACACTGGGCTCCAACCTGAAGGACCGGATGACTACGCTATAACTTGCGTAACAGTCTTCTCGGGTAAGACTTATCATCTCAGTCTTTCCACTACCGAAGGCGGCTGGCTTGAGCCTGATTTTTCAGGAGACTATGCCGAGAACTTCACTCTTGAAATATATGCATCGTCACTGGAAGGCTATCGGTTTGAACGTTGGTCCGACGGCGTAACCACGCCGGACCGTACCATCACAATGACAAGCGACATCACACTGAAAGCCTTCTTCTCGAAAATGGCACAGTACAACCTCCATGTTGCTGCTACCGAAGGAGGTTCCGTCAACGAAGAGAAGGAAATAAACAAAATAGTTTATGAAGATTCATACATTTCTCTCCAAGCAACAGCAGAGACGGGATATGGGTTCCTGAAATGGTCGGACGGGGATACCGACAGTTACCGCTACTTCTCAGGCTTTAACTCAGATATTGATCTCACCGCTCAGTTTGGTAAACTCTACACTGTTAGCATCGCAGCAGAAGCCAATGGTAATGTCAACAACACTGTGAATGGCACCTACGTAGCCGGCTCCACACTCGTAATAACGGCTACTCCTGATGACGGCTATCGTTTCTCACAATGGTCCGACGGCGACAAGAATGCCAGCCGACAAATCACTGTCAATGACAATATCACGCTCACTGCTTCATTCGAATCGGCAGGTAGTACACCACAACATTTGCTCTATGTGCAAGCAATCGGCAACGGTAATGTCAATGGCGAAACCAATATCTACCGGTACTACTATGAAGGCGACCAACTGCAACTCGTGGCTATACCCAACGATGAAAACTACTACGTATTCAACCAATGGTCGGACGGCGTAACCGATGCCATACGTAACATCACAATAGGTGAGGAGGACATACAACTCACGGCTATCTTCAGCACACGCACCTACACACTCACACTCACCGCAGGGAATGGTGGCAAAGTAAATAGCGAAATCAATGGCAAATATAGAAAGAACGACTACGCCTATCTTGTGGCAACACCCGACAATGGTTATCGTTTCTTACAGTGGTCCGATGGCAACACTATGGCAGAACGCACTATTAGATTCACCAACAAAGACATCACCCTGAATGCTGTCTTCGTAAAGAATGCCACTGAATATACCCTTACCGTCAAGATCAACAACAATGCCGCCGGTACTGTTTCAGTTAGCCAAAATAGTGGCAGTCTGATTGAATATAACGCTCCTATCGACATTGAAGAAGGCACTCAGGTTCGTCTTGTTGCCACTGCCAATCAAGGCTACCGCTTTATTCGCTGGGATGATGGCACTACCGATGCAGATCGTACCTTCACCATGAACAGCAACAAGAATATCACCGCCATCTTCGAGTCGGCATTAGGCATCGACAACATGTCGGGGAACAATATCACCGTCAGCGTCAGCGACCAAACCATACGTTACACCATTGAAAACGGAACCGCCTCTGAAGTATTCCTGTTTGATGTCACAGGTAGCCTTGTCAGCAAACAACACAATACTAACAGCGGAGAGTTCGCGGCTCCCGTAAAAGGTATCTACATCCTACGCGCTGACGACAACTACCGCAAAGTGATTGTCAAATAAAATAACAAAACTCACAGCCTGAACTTATATAAGCTGAATAAACTTCATTGCAGAGCCATAGCACATACTATGGCTCTGCTTTTCTTATCATTATATTACCCGCTGCCGGAATTATGACACACATAGTTTTCCCCTCATACCTTGTCTAATTACTACCCATAGCACGTTGACGAAAATAATAGAACCAAACAGAAACCCAACAAGAACCAAACAAAAAGTAAACAAAAACCAAACAAGAAACATACAAGAAACATACAAGAAACATACAAGAAACATACAAGAAACATACAAGAAACAAACAAATTATTAAAACCTGTTGGCTCTTAACCTACTCATTTCCTGTACACATAGTGCAGACAACAAAAGGACAAACTTAGGTTATTCTTAGGTGATTCTTAGGTGATTCATAGGTTATTCTTAGGTTATTCAGTGCACATCATAGCCATATCATACCGGTAAAAACAGAAATTCATAAACCAATATCCGCAGAGTAATGCAGGCATTATCTCTGTCAACGGGTCATTTTATTGCAATTTTCTCCTGAAATTTTACATTTTGTCACTAAAAACAAAAAAAATAACATTTTGTTTGGCAAATTCAAAAAATTGATATAATTTTGCAACCCGTTGCATGAAAATTATGCAACAGATGCTAATCGCATCGTAAACAAGTCTAACTAAAAGTAAAAGGTATGAAGAGATTGTTACTTCTCTTGTCTGCAGGGCTGTTGCTCTGTGGACAGGTTTGGGCACAGGCTCAAACCATCACGGGTACTGTCCTCAATGCTGCCGACAACGAGCCTGTCATTGGCGCCTCTGTGCAAGTGGATGGTACAACCAAAGGTACAATTACCGACTTCGACGGCAAATTCTCATTAGAGGTAGAGCCCGGAGCTATGCTTACCGTCTCATTTATCGGCATGCAAAGTCAGCAGGTTGCCGCAAAAAATGGCATCACCGTCAGCCTCACCGAAGACTCCAAAGAACTCGATGAGGTCATGGTCGTCGCTTTCGGTACTACAACCAAAAAGTCGTTCACAGGTTCTGCATCAGTCGTCAAAGCAGATGACATCACCAAACGACAAACAAGCAACGTAACCGATGCCTTGGCTGGACAAATAGCCGGCGTGCAAGGACTGAGCACATCAGGACAACCCGGAACGGCATCCAACATCCGTATCCGTGGTATCGGATCTATGGCTTCCAGTAATGCTCCACTCTATGTTATCGACGGAGTGCCCGCTAACGAAGATGCCATCACCACCCTCTCCAACAACGACATCGAGTCCGTAACCGTATTGAAAGATGCAGCTTCAAACGCACTCTACGGAGCAAGAGGTGCCAACGGCGTCATTCTTATCACCACTAAACGTGGCTCTACTCGTGATGCACAAATCAAAATCGACACCAAGTGGGGCGTCAACCAAAGAGGAATACCCACCTACAGCGTTATGCGAGATGCCGGAATGTATTACGAGACTTTCTACCGGGCACTCTACAACCAATATGGCAGTCACGATGCCGCCAACACCTATCTCTTAGACGCCAAAAACGGTGGCTTGGGATATCAGGTCTACACCATTCCTGACGGAGAACGACTCGTCGGCACTAACTTCAAACTCAATCCCAATGCCAAAGCAGGATATGTCAATAAATACGGATATACCCTCCTCGCTGACAATTGGTACGACGAATTGTTCAAATCCAATAACTTCCGACAGGAATACAACATCAGCGTCAGCGGCTCCACCGACAAAATCACCTACTACGCTTCCGGTAGTTATCTCGACGATAGTGGTATCATCGAAAACTCCGGATTCAAACGCGCTACAGGTCGTGTCAATGTCGATTATCAAGCAAAGAAATGGTTGAAAATCGGAACAAACATGAGTTACAGCCACGCTGATATGCAATACCCTGGAGAAGATGAATACGGCAGCTATTCAAGCGCTAACATATTCTATGTCAGCAACAATATGTCACCTGTCTATCCCTTGTATATCCGCGATGCTAAAGGAAATATCATGACCGACAGCAACGGCTACACTATGTATGATTACGGTGACGCCACCGTCAACAAAGAAACACGCTCTTTCATGAATCAGAGCAACCCCGCCAGCGCCATCGCTCTGGATAAGTCGAAATACAAAAAAGACATCTTCGCCGGCAAGTGGTTTATAGAAATCGAACCTATTAAAGGATTAAAAGCCTCTGCAAACTTAGGTCTGCACTACGGTGGAGTGCGATATCAAATGACCGCTAACCCCTTCTACGGACAATTTGCATCGTCAGGAGGTTATGCTTACGTCAGCACCTCACGAGACTTGGCAATCGACCAACAGTATCTCCTCAGCTTTGCACGCAAGTTCGGAGACCACAATGTGGATGCATTGGTAGGTTATGAGAATTACCGCCATCTGATGTCATCACAATCGGGTACAAAACAAAAACTGTTCAACCCCGATATCGCCGAAATCAGCAACGCCATCCTCTCACCCGATGCTTCTTCATCCACCGACTCTTACTTCACACAAGGTATCCTTGTGCAAGCCAAATACGACTATGCAAGCCGATATTTCGTAAGTGCAAGTTATCGTCGTGACGGCTCTTCACGATTCGCAAAAGGACACCAATGGGGTAACTTCTGGTCCGTCGGAGCTGCTTGGGATATCAACTCCGAACCCTTCATGGAAAGTATCGAACAAATCGACCTCCTCAAACTCAAAGTCAGCTACGGATCGCAAGGTAACGATGCCTTGCTCGACCAAAACGGATATGCCAACTATCACGTCTGGGCTGACCAATACACCATCAGCGAGAACAACGGCGAGTTTGCCACCACCATGACTTACAAAGGTAATGAGGACCTCACATGGGAGACTTCCTATAACTTCAATGCAGGTATCGACTTCGCCTTCTTCAACGAGCGATTCAGTGGTACTATCGAAGGGTGGCGCCGTCGTACAAAAGACATGCTCTACTATCGCCCTGTCGCATCCTCACTCGGTTACGCCTACCTGCCTGTCAATATCGGATCAGTCAGCAATGCCGGCTTGGATGTGGAACTTAACGGAGATGTCATACGCACCAAAAACGTAACATGGAGCCTCTTTGCTAACCTCTCTTACTTCAAAAACAAAATCCTGCAACTCTCTCCCGAGTTGGAAGGACAATGGGTAGAAGGTACTTATATATATAAGGAAGGCAGTTCAATGTATAACCGATACCTCAAAGCCTATGCAGGTGTAAATAAAGCGAACGGTAACTCGCTTTGGTATATGGATGAAGTCGATGATGAAGGCAACCCCACCGGCAAACGCGTCACCACAGAAAACTACAGCGAAGCAAGCAACTATGAAACCGGCGACGTACTGCCTAAAGTTTACGGAGGTTTCGGCACTACACTCGAAGCTTATGGTGTTGACCTCAGCGTTGCCTTCAACTGGCAAGCAGGAGGTAAAATCTACGACTCCGGCTACGCCCTGCTCATGCATGGCGGAGAGTCAACAGGACAAAACTGGCATACAGACATCCTCAATGCTTGGACTCCCGAGAATACCGACACCGACATACCTCGCCTGAATGCAGCCGACCGATATGTCAATGGCACTTCCGACCGATTCCTTATCAGCAGCAACTATCTGAGTCTGCAAAACATCACCCTCGGCTATACACTGCCTAAAGAACTTACCAAACGCGCGCACATCGAAAAAATTCGCGTGTACGCAGTGGCAGACAATATCGCTCTGTGGTCTGCACGCAAAGGTCTTGACCCGCGTCAAGGATTTGGAACGTCCAACTCCACTTATTACTCACCTATGCGTACTATCTCCGGCGGTCTGAATATCACATTCTAAATATGAAAGGGTACAATTATGAAATCAATTAGTAAATACATATCAATTGCCGTCTTGGCATTGTCCTTCACCGCTTGTGAAGACTATATGAATGCAGAGCCTGAAGGAGGAACTAAAACTTCCGATCAGAAAGCTGATGCTGCTGCACAAAACCCCTCCGCTGCCGCAGCAGATGTCTCAGCCATCTATGCTCAGTTCATCCAACTATATGCAGGTCTGGGCGACTTAGGATACGAGCGTCACAACGACTTCGGATATGCTGCCATCTGTATGTTTATGGAAGAACAAGGACAAGACCTCGTCAGCCCTAACATCGGCTACAACTGGTTCAACTTCTCCGATTGGTCATCCATACGCGACAACTCCCTCACCACCACCTATGGCCTCGTAAGCCATCTCGTATGGAATGAGTACTACAAGATTATACATGCATGCAACGTAGTTATCGAAGGCGTTGACCGCGAAAATCCGGGGTCACAACGACATGCCCTCTCACAGGCTTTGGCAGTACGAGCCTTCTGCTATCTGCAACTGGCGCAAATCTATCAGTTCACCTATAGCGACAACACAAAAACAAAACCTTGTGTCCCTATCGTGAAAGAGAACATGACTGCTGAACAAACAGAAGCCAATCCACGCGCTACTGTTGAAGAAGTATTCACCCTTATCATGAATGATCTCAACTATGCTTGCGACAGCCTCGAAGGCTTTGCACGTGCCGACAAAGGTTATGTTGACCAAGCCGTGGCGTTGGGTCTGCGCGCTCGAGCCAACCTCGTGATGAAAAACTGGGCTGCAGCAGCAGAAGATGCCGACGCTGCCCTGTCACTCTCAGGCGCGATGCCTCTGAGCATCGACGAAGCCAATGTCCCGGGCTTTGCATCTGCATCTGCAAACAATGTATTGTGGGCTAACATCATTGTAGAAACCAACGACATCGTTCAAACCGGCATCATCAATTGGCCATCACACCTGAGCACTTACTACACCGATGGCTACACCGGTGTCGGTGCCACCCGACAAATTGCAACGGCTCTCTATGACGAGATTTCATCGTCTGACGTCCGCAAAGGATGGTGGCTCAGCGAAAAACTGCAATCACCTCTCCTCGATGCTGCCGGATATAGCGCTTACAAAGAAGATTTGCAAGACCCGGAAAACGAAAACTACTTCGTCACACTCAAGTTTGGTACAGGCGATGGAACTATCACAGGTCTGGGAGCAGCCGCTGCCGACTGGATTCTGATGCGTGCAGAAGAACTTATTCTCATCAAAGCCGAAGGTCTGGCTAAGTCAGGAGGCGATGGAGCAGGAGTGCTTACCGCTTTCGTGCAAGGCTATCGAGACCCACAATACTCTGTATCACAACATGGCTTGAGTCTTGAAGATGAAATCTGGTGGCAACGCCGCGTAGAACTCTGGGGAGAAGGGTTTGCTTTCAACGATATCATGCGACTGGAGAAACCCATCATTCGCACCAACTCCGAAAACTGGCCTGCTGCTTGGGCTGACCAAGACGTAGAAGCACGTAACGGCGTTCTGCTATGGCGTATCCCGCAAGGAGAAATTGAAGCCAATAAAGGCATCAGCGAGTCTGACAACAACCCCTTCGTGGCATACTGATAATTCCTTTTTTCTCATTTATAAATTGGAAGATTATGAAAACAATCAATAAATATTTACTTTTGCTCGCCGCAGCAGTTTTCAGTTTTACTGCTTGCGAAAACGAAATAGAGCGCGAGCCTTCTCCTACCGTCAGCGCTAATGTGGCGGCATTCGAGAAAAGCGGTATCGAGGTAGATATCAATCCCATGAAGTCTGCTTTAGAATACAAAGTAGGATTGGTACGCAGCAGTAGCGATGCCGAACTCGTAGTTAAAATAGAAGTGGTAGAAGGCAACGAAGATATTATCGAAGTTCCTGCTAATGCCACCTTCGCAAAAGGTGAAACCGGTGCTGAGTTACTTCTCACCTTCCCCAATGCGCAATTGGACTCCACCTATAATGTGGTGCTGAAAATCAGCAACGATTTCCAATCACCTTACTTGGATGGAGCCTCCACACTTGACTTCACCGTCAATATCGCAACTTGGGAAAATGCCGACACTCAAGCCATTCTCCAAGATGGTCTGATAAATATATTCTTCCCTACCGGCACTCCGATGTGGTATGTAGATTATGCTGTCAAACTCAATTCAGATGGTTCTACCGACTATCGGTTCTATAACCCCTACAATGGTATGCCTTCAGGCGATGCCGACCAATTTGGTATCTTTGACGGCTATCCATATAACGAGTGCAGCGAAGAGAGTTGCGACTTCGATGCCGAAAACGACTACCACATGCAAGTGCATGTCACTGCTGATGGTAAAGCCACACTGGGGCTTTTCCAATTAGGTATGGATTGGGGCTATGGCATGATCTCATCGGTATCTGCCGAAGGCGAAACAGGCACTTATGATGCCACCGCCAATATGATTACCTTCCCTGCCGGAACAGTGCTCACTTCGCTTGCAGACTATGCAGGAGGCAACTTCTATGACGGCGAAGAAGACTTCATCATCTATCTCGATGCCACCGGATATCAAAACGATCACATCTCCATCGAAGATTTCAACGCGGAAGATATCGAGTGGGAAGAGCAAGAAACAGAAGTCAACATCTTTGAAAGTACTATCTTCAACTTTACCAACGAGGAGCAGAAACTCTACAAAGCTGTCAACCCGTTGGAGGATAACCCCAAGAGCCCGTATATCAACCTCTATTGCCTCAAAAATGCCTATGCAGACGGCGGCAACCTTGCCTTCTATTGGGATGGAGGGGATGGAACTATTGAAATCCCGGTTCCACAGAACACCAAACTGTCCTTTATGCATCAAGACCTCTACATAGTTGATGCCAGAGGTACTGTAGAAACCAACGATGTGAAGGGCACTGCTGTCACTGTCTTCAATTTCGACATCGTGGTAGCCTCTAAGAATGGCAATAGCGTAGGTGAATTCATTGAGACCTACTCTTATAGCGAAGAGCCTATCGTTTTTGAGAAGTCTGACTTCATCGGCAATTTCACAATGGCAGGTTCCGACCAATTTGGAGAAGGCGACTTCACCTTTGACGTGGAATTCAAAGAAGAAGGCGATGATATCATCTTGCTGGGTGTAAACTATTGTGATACTATTTGGACGGAATTCGATGAAGAAACCGGCGTTTTGACTATCTATCCGCAAGAATTGCCGGGCACATTCACCTATGAAGGTGAAGACTTCGACTTGGAATTAGTTACCACCACTCCTGACGGTGATGTGAGCGATGAACTGCCCATGCTCTTCGCCTTCAAACTGAATGGCACTATTCAAATGCTCAACACCTCTGAAACAGACGGCTATCTCGTAAATGCCATTGATTTGGGCTATCTGGATGGGTACTACGGACTCTCCTTCACTCCTGCTACTGCCAGTCCTGCTCCTCGCCGCATGCCGGCAAGCAAGATTCACAGTTCAATTAGTGGAGGACACAAAGCCCTCAGTGAGCCTTCGGTTGACCACCTCTCCTTCCATGGCAAGTATCGCCCGAAACTGAAAGTGAAATAATCCCACTCTCTTTTAAGAGATGAAAAAGAAGAAGGATGCCGCTGAGCATCCTTCTTCTATTGTTTGACGGAGGTATCCGACCTCTTCATTCTTCATTAGCCCATAGGGCGTTCATTCTCCATTCTTCATTCTTCACTACCTATATTTTCTCTTGAATCAGATAGTTGTTTCTCTCTTGAGAGTTTCTCACTATCAACTCTCCCAAGAAACCGGTCAGGAAAAGCATAGAACCTAAAACCATAGCCAAAATGGAGAGATGGAAATAAGGATTGTCAGCCACCAGCATCTGCGGGATATGCTGATGAAGAGCATACAATTTCATGGCTCCCACCACAATAATAGCAATAAAACCGAGGAAAAACACAAGACTACCTATTAACCCGAAGAAATGCATGGGTTGTTTCCCGAACTTGGTAAGGAACCACAGCGTCATGAGGTCAAGATACCCATTGACAAACCGATTCATTCCGAATTTGCTGACCCCATGCTCACGCTTGCGATGTTGCACCACCTTCTCTCCTATACGTGTAAAACCTGCCGTCTTCGCCAGATAGGGGATATAACGATGCATCTCGCCAAACACCTCAATGTTCTTTACCACATCACGGCGATAAGCCTTGAGTCCGCAGTTCATGTCATGCAGTTTCAGTCCTGTCACGCGGCGGGCTGTGGCGTTAAAGAGTTTGGATGGCAGATTCTTCGTCAACTTATTGTCGAAGCGTTTCTTCTTCCAGCCGGACACAAGGTCGTATTTCTCTTCGGTTATCATACGATAGAGTTCCGGTATCTCATCGGGAGAGTCTTGCAGGTCAGCATCCATAGTGACGACTACCTCACCCTCCGCTGCGCGAAAACCACAGTAGAGAGCAGCCGATTTGCCATAGTTATGCCTAAAACTGATACCTCTCACATTAGAATCCGACTGCTTCAGAGAAGTTATCACCTGCCATGAGTCATCAGTTGAGCCGTCATCCACAAAGATAATCTCATAGGAGAAACCTTGTCCGGTCATCACCCGCACTATCCATTCATGCAACTCACGTAACGACTCTGCCTCATTCAAGAGGGGTACTATTATTGATATCTGCTTCATCTTGTTCAACTATGTCTGTTTGTTCTATCTCTTTACGCTTTAAGAAAGGAGCATAAATTAAGCCTAATATAGCACCCAAGAACATATCCGCCATGATATTTTGGAAGGTGTAATAAATGGGAGTAAGGAGTTGCTCAATCAAATTAATAGAGTCCTGCGGTATCTCTATTTTGGCTTGCTCCAATATGATCATAGACTGCGAAAGAATATTGGCAAGATATTCGGGGTTAATCCACTGAAGATATACAAACTTCACGATACCTCCTATCAGCGAAGCAAAGAAAAACAGCATAAAGATATATGTCCAAGCCCGCCCGAAAGTGATGACACCACCACATTCTTGGTCACGATAGTTCTTGGCAAACCGCCAAGCGAGAACAAGTATAAGAATTTCTATCAGATAGGTAAGCACATTCAACCATACTATCCCGCTGACAGACAAGAGAAAGTTAACAGCAAAACATGCACCTATGAGTAATCCCCAACGCATGGCATGGTTCATAGGATTGGGACGAGATGATATTTCTTCCATAATAATAATTGTTATTTATTGTGATTGTTATATTCTACAAATTAACACTGAGTAAGTTATACTTGTTCGGCAACTTTTACCTTTATGGAGTTCTCAATGATGCCGTCGGCATTAGCAGCAAAGGAGACGATAAAGGTTTGCTCTATAGTGAGTACCAACACCGTCATCTCTGCCTCCATCTGATAGGAGCCGTCGGCATTTTTACCTTTGAACTCTAAGGTAATATCATCCACTTGAGCCGCGGGAGCGTTTTGCAGTCCCATAGCAGCATATTGCTCTGAGAGGTCAAACTGAACGGCAGGAGTGAGATGTATGTCAAGCAGGCCTTCTGTGGGGTACAGGTCTCCAACGGCAATAAGCATAGGTTTATTCTCACTGATAGTTACATCAAAACTCGGAATAGAGTCGGACTTGCTTTCACCTTTCATCCAGCCGGTAATACTGTAGCGGTGTGTTTGGGGGTCGAGGTTGAGTGAGCCGTCAGCCTCAAGGCCTGCCACCATTTCTCTGTGTGTTTGTTCTGAATAGACGAATTGTGCGTCTGTACCTAACTCACCCTCAGTGACACTGACCTCATAAAGCAGGTTGCCGGCATCGTTTTTACCCATGTTCTCCACTCTTTGCGTTCCGCTGATAACATTGCCATAGACGAAGAATTTATCGAAGTTAGGAGTAATTATACTACCTTCGTCTTCAAACCTGCCGGTTGCAACTATCGTCATCACACCTGTATGCTCGAGTCCGTCAGTCCCGATGACCGCGTTCTCGCCATAGTTGACGGTGAGCGTAACAGGCCAAGTGCCGTCCTTCGGCGTCCAATCAACTTGCGGATAGAGGGGCTCGTCGACGACAAGAGCTGGCATTGCTTTCTTTTGCGAAGCAGTACGGAGCATGGCGGAAGATACTTCCGTGAATGTACCTGTAAAGGCAACGGGAGCTAACAACATCTTTGATGCATTTTCTTCTTGAGACTGATTGTCTTCAGAAGGTTGTTGAGGCTGTTCTTGGTTGCTACCATCGTTGTTGTCAGGTTCTTCCACTTCATTGTTTTTGCAAGAAGCAAACATTACTATAGATGCCATCATGGCATACAAAAAAGTCTTTTTCATTATTTTTATAATCTTATATTTTCAATTCCCATATTACTCATTCGCACCGCAAAGATACTACTTTTAACAGAAATAACAAAATATTACTTTGCAGCAGAAGATAGGGTTAGAATTAGACATACTTAGTCCGTATCTACATTAGGTATTGTGTTTGCACCACCGGTCTCATTACCCCGCTTTGTGGGCAGAGTAGTGCATAAAATCCGCTTCCTCACTATAAATTTTTCAATATAAAGTTGCATAACCTTGTTACCTGTTGGCGGAATTAAAATATCCCATGGCAGAATTAACAGTAAAAATTTGGCAATTTTTCCACTCAACACTCACTCCTGTTTTTCCGAAAAAATGCATCATTTTAGCGGACATGTAGCGGACATGTAGCGGACATGTAGCGGACATCGTGCATACTTTGTGGTATAATATCTTTATTATGTGAATGTTATAGGCGTAAAAATAGCCATTTTTACTCTCTTCCTGCAAAAAAATCACCAAAAAAATTTGGCAATTTTTCCCCAACTGATATTTTCCTCACAGCCGTCTCAAAAATAATTGCGTATCATGCATTCCGCCAATAAGGAAAGGGTACTAAGAGGCAGGAAAGTTTAATTTTATATTATTTTTTGCAGATAAAGATTTGCAGATTAAGATTTTTTTTGTAATTTTGCAGCCGCTTTTGAGAAAATGACTTATTGGGGACTGAAAAAGTAGTAAGCAGTATGTCAACAAACAAGGAATATCAAATCAGCCTGACAGCCTTGTCTGAAGGGGAGCATGATTATCATTTCCACATGGATAATGCTTTCTTCCAGGAACTTGAGCAAGATGAAATACAAGGTGGTGACGTTGATGCCTTGGTGCATATAACGGCTCGAGGAGTGAGTTTTGTGCTGCAGATTGACATCAAGGGGAAGGTAATCATTACGTGCGACCGTTGTTTGGACCCCATGGAGCAAGAAGTGGATTCAACCGACAAGTTGCTCGTTAAGTTAGGTATCAGCAACAGCGAAGACGAAGTAATATACGTATCGCCGGACGAAGGTATTTTGGACCTGAGTTGGTTATTATATGAACAGACAGAATTGAGTTTGCCGATAGTGCATCGTCACCAAGAGGGCATGTGTAATCCTCAGATGGAGGAACTTCTCCGTTCACACCTCTGCACTGAAGCTAATCAAAACGAAGATAATTAACAATAACAATTAACAAATAATTTACAATCATTATGGCACATCCTAAACGAAGACAATCGCATACCAGAACTGCGAAACGTCGTACGCATGACGTGGCTAAGGTACCCACACTGGCTATCTGCCCTAACTGCGGTGCTACCTATCTTTACCACACTGTATGCCCTTCTTGCGGCTACTATCGTGGTAAACTCGCCATCGAAAAGTTAGCAGAGGCATAATTGCTAACATAGTGGCAAACACACAATGCGGCTCCGGCAGGATTTATCTGTCTCGGAGCTTGCATTGTCAATAGAGATTTATACAAATACGGGGATTCCAAAAGCAATTCCCCACATAATTTTAAGGTACAAAAATGGAAAGAAGTAACAGGTGGAACGACTCTTCGAGACGAAGGGAGGCCACACCTCAAGGAGAGTGGAAACGCTCTTCTGAGCAAGAAGGGAGAACAGGCGATGCGCATCGCCGACCCCGGTTTAGTCAGTATCGCGAACAACAACCTGGAGAAGGCGGATACCATCGATACCAAAACGATGCCGTCTATTCTGCACAACCCGCTGAAGAACGCAGACAAAGAACGCGTTTCAATCGCAATGCCGGAACACAACGCCCGCAATACGACAACGAATTCCGACGCGAAGGAGGGTATCGGCGCGAAGAAAACACTACACTACAAGAAAGGAACGGCAACTTCCGCCCACGCCGACAATTCAATCAAAACAACTACTCACAACGCAAACAACAGCAATATCGCCCGCGTTTCGAAGACCCGGAAAAAGAAATCCGTCTGAACAAGTTCCTTGCGAATGCAGGCATCTGCTCACGTCGTGAAGCAGACGACTTCATACAGGCAGGTGTCGTAACCGTCAATGGCGAAGTGGTGAGCGAATTGGGAGCAAAAGTGAAACCTACCGACAAAGTAATGTTCCACGACCAACCTGTTCGCCGCGAACGCAAAGTGTATATCCTTCTCAATAAACCTAAAAACTGCGTCACCACTACAGACGACCCGGAGGAGCGTATGACGGTGATTGACATCGTTAAAAACGCTTGTTCGGAACGCATTTATCCTGTAGGAAGACTTGACCGCAACACCACCGGCGTACTGCTGCTGACAAATGACGGCGACCTCGCTGCCAAACTCACACATCCGAAATTCGGAAAGAAAAAAATATATGCCGCCACACTGGACCGCGACCTTACAGATGAGGACTTCAACACCATCATGCAAGGTATTGAACTTGACGGTGACACCATCATTCCCGATGCCTTGGAGTTCACGAAAGACGACCGCCGCCATCTCGGACTTGAGATCCACTCCGGTCAGAATCGCGTAGTGCGCCGTATCTTCGAGAAAGTGGGCTACAAGGTGATGCAACTGGACCGCGTCTCGTTTGCCGGACTCACAAAGAAAAACGTGCAACGCGGCAAATATCGCTTCCTCACTCCTAAAGAAGTGAGCATGCTGCAGATGGGAGCATTTGAATAATTGTCAATTTCCATATCCACCTCTTATATAACCTTTCTGACACAAATGAAAAAGTGCTTATCAGCCATAATATTACTGACCACTATTCAACTTTCGGCAGCAGATTTCACATCGGTGAATGTAGAAAACTTCATTCGCGAGACATGGAACCCTTCAACCGTCATTGTGGATGTCAGAACAGAATCAGAATACACCGAAGGACACTTGGCGGGAGCGCTACTCATTGACTTCAAACAGACCGACTTCATGCAGCAAGTCTCCGACAGACTGCCGAAAAATAAGCGTCTGGCAGTGTATTGCAGAAGCGGCAAACGCAGCAAACAAGCCGCACTGCAATTAGCTGAAGCAGGCTATGTGGTAACCGAATTAGACGGAGGCATTCTCGCATGGCAAGAGGCAAAGAAGAAAGTGGTGAAAGGCTCTAAGGCAGAACTTGAGCGATATGAGGAGCATCTTTTTCAAGTAAACAAGCAGTTTGCGGTGAAGTACCGCGACGTGCAAGTGGGCGAAGAAGAGCCAACTCAACTCATTATTTATCTTCACTCAAGCAGTGCCTGCGGCATTGACAACGAGTTACCTGTCAGACAACCGACATTCAAGCAGTTAATGCGATACGCTGAAGAGGCTAATCTTTCTGCACGAATATTGGTTCCGCAGTGTCGCGTGGACCGCCGTTGGAATGAATATCGACCCATGCAGGGTTGCATGATGTCAGAGGCGTTGTTTGCTCTTATTAAAGACTATCAAAAACAGTATGGCCTGCAAGAAGTGTATATCTTGGGGGCTTCTTTTGGCGGAGCAGGCGTATGGAGAATGCTCTCCGACTATCCTAAGATGTTCACTGCCGCCATGTTGGCAGCGGCTTATCCGCTAAAGAACATTAAAACCAAACAGGTTGCCAAGACCCCCTTGTGTGTGGTGTTAGGCGAGAACGACAACCGCTCAGGGGTAGAAAAAGTAGAACCAACAGTTAAAGAGGTGGAGGCACAAAAAGGCAGTAATGTCCGCTACATAGTGATAGACGGTGCTGACCACTACCAGGCTTGCAATGAAGCATTTACAAAAGAAAACTTGGACTGGGTCTTTCAACAAACAGCCCCACACAAATAAATAGCAATATGACATTAGAACAGATTCTCACTACACAGGTTAAGACTGCGGTACACAACCTGTATTCAATAGATGCCGACGACAAGCAAGTACAATTGCAGAAAACACGTCAGGGCTTCGAAGGCAACCTCACTTTGGTTGTTTTTCCCTTTGTAAAAGCTGCGCGAAAAGCACCTCAACAGGTAGCCGAAGAAATAGGCAACGAACTCTTGAAAAACGAACATAATGTTGTTGAACGCTTCAACGTAGTCCAAGGCTTCCTCAATTTGGTAATTGCTGACAACTATTGGCTGCAGTGTTTGCAAGAGATAGAGAACGCTGCCGATTTCGGCAAGTGGAACCGCAGCATACAGGATGAGGCTACCGGTCAAGACAAACAACCGCTGATGATGGTGGAGTACTCCTCCCCCAACACCAACAAACCTCTGCATTTAGGGCATGTACGTAACAACCTGCTTGGTTACTCTATTGCTAAAATACAAGAAGCCAACGGCTGGAAAGTGATTAAAACCAACATCGTGAACGATAGAGGTATTCACATCTGCAAGTCGATGCTCGCATGGCAACTTTTCGGCAATGGAGAGACACCGCAGTCAAGCGGCAAAAAAGGCGACCATCTGATAGGCGACTATTATGTCCGCTTCGATATAGAGTATAAAAAGCAGATTTCCGCATTGATGGCTCAAGGCATGGACGAAGAAACCGCCAAGAAAGAGGCTCCGCTCATTAAAGAAGCACAAGCCATGCTCCTCAAATGGGAGCAAGGCGACAAAGAAGTACGTGCCTTGTGGGAGAAGATGAACAGCTGGGTATATGCCGGATTTGATGAGACCTATCGACAAATGGGCGTCAGCTTCGATAAGATTTACTACGAGTCCAACACTTATCTTGAAGGAAAAAAAGAGGTGGAACGAGGCCTACAAGAAGGCAAGTTCTATCGGAGAGCCGACAACTCCGTTTGGGCAGACCTCACACAAGACGGATTGGATGAGAAACTGCTGCTCCGTCAGGATGGCACGTCTGTCTATATGACACAAGATATCGGAACTGCCAAACTCCGCTTTGAAGACTACCCTATCGACAAGATGGTGTACGTGGTGGGAAATGAGCAAGAATATCATTTCAAGGTGCTCAGTATCTTACTTGACCGCCTTGGTTTCCGTTTCGGAAAAGACTTGGTGCATTTCTCATACGGCATGGTGGAGTTGCCAAACGGCAAAATGAAGTCACGTGAAGGAACTGTGGTAGATGCCGACGACTTGATGTCCGCCATGATTCAAGAAGCACGCGAAGTAAGCAAAGACAAAGTAAACAGGCTGACCGACATCACAGAGCAAGAAGCACAAGAGATAGCTCGCAAAGTAGGATTGGGGGCATTGAAATACTTCATTCTGAAAGTTGACCCGCGCAAAAATATGCTTTTCAACCCCGAAGAGTCCATCGACTTCAACGGCAACACGGGTCCTTTCATCCAGTACACCTATGCACGTATCCGCTCTGTGCTTCGCAAAGCTGAGGAAACAGACTTCAACATTGCCAATCGCACCTCTCCCGATCTCTCCGAAAAAGAGGTGGCACTGATTCAACGCATGGCTGAATACCCGCAGGTGGTCAAACAAGCCGGAGATGAATTCTCCCCAGCCTTGATTGCAAACTATGCATACGCTCTCGCATGTGAGTTCAATTCCTTCTACCATGACTATAGCATTCTGGGCGAAGAGAACACACAAACAAAGGCTATCCGGCTATTACTCTCAAAAAATGTGGCTAAAACAATTGCCTCTGCCATGAGCCTGCTGGGCATCGAAATGCCGGAAAGAATGTAATAAAAAACGATAAGACAAAACTCGTTGGCGGAAGGAAAGCAAAAAATGTTCAATTTTTCCTCACAAAACTCACTCCGATTTTTCAAAAAAAGTGCCCCTTTTTAGCGGACATGTAGCGGACATGTAGCGGACATCGTGCATACTTTGTGGCATAACATTCTTATTATATGCAGGTTATGAGCATAAAAATGGTTATTTTCACTCTCTGCCTACAAAAGATTCTATCGAAAAATGTTCAATTTTTCCTCAACTGAGAATCCACTCACTCTTGTCTCATGACCGAAGAATACAATACCACGTGTTCCTTCAACAAGGTAAAGTGCTAAAAATAAACCGATTGGCAGAATCAAACATACACGGGTTTAATTCCGCCAACGGGTAAGACAAAACAAAAGAGGTAGGCTATAATGGCTTACCTCTTTACTGTTTCTCAGGCATCTACGCCGTAAAGGAAATCATACAGTTCATCTCGGGTGGTATCATCTTTCGGAATAACCAGAATGGTGTCATCACCTGCGATAGTGCCTAAGATATAACCCTTACCGCGGTCATCAATATCGTATGCAACGGCATTGGCAAAACCGGGAGTGGTTTTTACCACGGCAAATTGACCACTGAAATCTATGCTGAGTATGGCCCTCTTCACCAAATCCGACTCCAATCCCAACACCTTCTTTTCCAGCACGGGATTCGACGGAATAACATATTTTGTAGAGCCATCGGGCAAAATTTTCTTTTCTGCACGCAAATCCCGCAAATCCCGGCTTAATGTGGCTTGCGTAATTTCTATTCCTTGACGGGAAAGAGAACGAATCAACTGATCTTGGTTTTCAATCACTTGTGCCTGAAGGATGGCAGCAATGGTGCGCATCCGCTTCATACGAGTATTCATAAGCTAAGAATTAGAGATTAAATATATCAAAATGACAACCTTTTCATGTTTTCGGCGACAAAATTACATATTCTTATTAAATTTCGCAACATTTTTCTTAAAAAAATCACGTTTCCGATCTCCTGTACCTTACTGTAAAATTTACTTTCATAGCAATATCATCTCAAAATTGTATATTTGCAGAAAAAAATGTAACTTTGCAGTCCAATAATTGAAACAAATATTGCACAAAAGCAACATGCAAAAAGAAATTGCCATATTAGGCAGTACAGGGAGCATCGGAGTGCAGACCTTGGATGTGGTACGTTCACATCCCGACCGTTTTCGCGTATATGCCCTCAGTGCTCATCGCAACATAGAGAGATTGGCACAGCAAGCCCGGGAATTCCGGCCGGAAGTAGTCTGCATCGCCGACGAAAGCAAATATGACTGCCTGAAGGAAGCATTGCAAGATTTGCCCATAAAAGTATGGGCGGGAGAGGAAGCCATAGCTCAGATGACAACCATGCCCTCCATCGACATGGTGGTTGCTGCCATGGTGGGCTATGCAGGGCTCAAACCTACCATCGAGGCCATTAAAGCAGGCAAAACCATTGCACTTGCCAACAAAGAGACACTCGTCGTAGCAGGGGAACTGATTACCTCACTCTCTCTGCAGCATCATGCTCCCATTCTGCCTGTAGATTCGGAGCATTCCGCCATATTCCAAAGTCTTGTCGGTGAGCAAAACAATGAAGTGGAGAAAATTCTTCTTACCTGTTCAGGTGGTCCCTTCCGCACATGGCAGAAAGACAAAATCGCCGCTGCCAAAGCCGCTGACGCACTTAAACACCCCAATTGGGATATGGGAGCAAAAATCACCATTGACTCCGCCACCATGATGAACAAAGGCTTTGAAGTAATAGAAGCAAAATGGCTTTTCGGCATCGGAATCGACCGCATACAGGTATTGGTTCATCCGCAGAGCATCATCCACTCTGCCGTGCAATATGCAGACGGAAGTGTGAAAGCACAACTGGGGATGCCAGATATGCGTTTACCCATACAATATGCCATGTCCTATCCTGAACGACTTCAAAGCCGCTTCCCGCGAATTGACTTCTTCTCGCTTACTGAAGGACTCACCTTTGAAGAACCTGACACAGAGCGTTTCCCAAATCTCAAATTGGCATACGAGGCTACACGGAAAGGCGGTAACATGCCCTGCATTCTCAATGCAGCCAACGAAGTGGCTGTCAAAGCCTATCTGCAAGACCAAATCACTTTCTATGACATGACTCGTCTTATTGAATATGCTATGACGGAGATGAGCTTCATCGAAAAACCAACCTACGAGGATTACGTTACCACAGATCGGGAGACACGGCAATTAACCACACTGAAATTGAAACAAACAATAGTTTAACAGTTCAACAATTCATCAATTCATCAATTCATCAATAATAATGAGCACATTTTGGATTCGTGCGCTTCAACTCATGTTGGCGCTGTCATTTTTAGTAGTTATTCACGAATTGGGACATTTCACTTTTGCTCGCATCTTCAAAGTACGCGTGGAAAAATTCTATATGTTCTTCAACCCTTGGTTCTCACTCTTTAGAATGAAAAAACTGGGGGGTAAGTGGCGTTTCAAATTTTTCTCTGCCAATGTGCAAAGTAATATGGTAGAGTGTCTTGACGAAAACGGAGAACCTGTTCTTAACAAAAAAGGAAAACCCGTATTCCGACTCATGACCGAAGAAGAAATCGCCGCCCTGCCGGAAGACGACTGGCGGCGAGAGCCGGACAATACAGAATGGGGAATCGGGTGGCTGCCTTTCGGAGGCTATTGCGCCATTGCAGGCATGGTGGACGAGACCACCGGAGCCGATGGACTCCCTTCCGAACCACAACCTTGGGAATACCGCAGCAAAAGTACTTGGCAACGGCTTCCTATCATCATCGGAGGCGTACTTGTTAACTTCATTGCCGCTCTCTGCATATATAGTGCCATACTCTTCACATGGGGACAAGAATATCTCCCCGTTGAAAATGCCGTCTATGGAATGCAATACGCCGATGTGATGGTGCAAAACGGATTTGAACAAGGAGATAAAATCTTGTTCATTGACGACAAAAAACCCGATACTCAAAAAGACATCGTAGAATGGCTCGTGGTGGATGGTGCTCAAAACGTTACCCTGCTTCGAGGCAACGACACTGTCACATTAGCCATACCTGAAGATTTCGGCAAACAAGTGTTAGCTTCAGGAACAAAAGGATTGACCGACTTCCGCTTCCCCTTTGTGGTAAGCGACATTATTGCCGATGGTCCTGCTGCACACGCCCTTATCACAGCAGGCGACAGCATTGTCAGCATTAACGATGTGCCGACGCCTGCCTTCCAAGATGTCAAAACTGAACTCGCCAAACATGCTTGTGACAGCATCTCACTTGGCTTCTTCCGCAATGGAGAACTACAGCAAGCACGCTTGTACTTGGGAACCGATGCTACCATCGGAGCCTACGTTACCCCACCCTCCCAATTTATCGCATCCCGAAAAATAGAATACGGCTTCTGGGAATCTATTCCCGCCGGTATTAAATTCGGATGGGAAGTGCTCGTCAGTTACGTCAAACAATTCAAACTTGTCTTCACCAAAGAAGGAGCACAGTCGTTGGGTGGATTTGGCGCAATCGGAAGTTTGTTCCCGCCTGTTTGGGATTGGCAGAGTTGGTGGATGATGACAGCCTTCCTTAGTATCATACTTGCTTTCATGAATATCATCCCTATTCCGGGTTTGGACGGCGGTCACGTTTTCTTCCTGCTATGGGAAATGATAACACGCAAAAAGCCCAGCGACCGTTTCCTTGAAATAGCCAATAATATAGGATTTTGGTTTTTGATGCTACTGTTGCTCTATGCCAACTTCAATGATATTTTTAAAGCCTTCTTCTGATATGACTGATTTTTTTGTACATGAGTCATCCTATGTTGACGCAGGATGCCAAATCGGTAACGGTACCAAAATTTGGCATTTCTGCCATATCATGCAGGGGTGTATTATCGGCGAAAACTGCAATATTGGTCAGAATGTGGTTATCTCGCCTGACGTTGTGCTTGGCAACAATGTAAAAATACAAAACAACGTGAGTGTCTATACCGGTGTCAGATGCGAAGACGATGTTTTTTTAGGTCCGAGTATGGTGTTCACTAACGTCATCAACCCGCGCAGTGCCGTCAGTCGGAAAAACGAGTATCGCACCACAATCATCAAAAAAGGCGCATCAGTAGGAGCCAATGCCACCATCGTCTGCGGACATACCTTAGGCGAATACTGCCTCATCGGCGCAGGCTCGGTGGTAACAAAAGATGTGCCCGCTTATGCCTTGATGGTGGGCAATCCCGCTCGACGAATCGGTTGGGTGAGTAAGCATGGCGAGCGTCTATCGTTTGACGAAAACGGCATCGCTGTTTGTCCTGCCACACAAGAGAAATATAGACTCAAAGATGGGGTTGTTTGCTTTGCCGGGTAACAAGAGGAAGGATTTAAAACATTGCTTTTCAAAAGAAGAACAAATATTATTCTCCTTTTATTTATTTTCTTTCCGTCAGCGTATGCGCAACGACACACGTTGAACGGATATGTGTCAGACCGCAATTCCGGAGAACGGCTCATCGGCGCTACCATAGTGGATAGCATCTCCGGCTATGGAACCGTCACCAACAATAGTGGTTTTTACACACTCACACTTACTAACACAACTGCATGCCTCCACGTGAGCTATGTAGGCTATACCAACGAACGGATTAGTATACCCGACTTGAACATTGACACACTTATCAACATCCGGTTGAAAGAACAAAACGAATTGCAGGAAGTGACAGTAGTTGGGAGACAAAGCATTAGCGGACCGCATTCTGTACAGATGTCCACCATTGAGATACCTGTGCAACAAATCAAAGGCATACCGGCATTGATGGGCGAGGTGGACGTTATGAAAGCCATACAACTGCTTCCCGGTGTGCAAAGCGGTTCAGAGGGGTCAGGGGGCATGTATGTCAGAGGAGGAGGTCCCGATGAAAATCTCATTCTCTTAGATGGTGTTCCTCTCTACAACGTAAGCCACATGATGGGGTTCTTTTCCGTTTTCAACGCCGATGCCGTGAAAAACGTGACACTCTACAAAGGCGATTTCCCCGCGCATTTCGGTTCACGCTTGTCAGGCATCGTGGACGTCAGACAAAATGATGGCAATATGCAACGTGTTCACGGCAGTGTCTCTGTAGGAACAGTGGCAGCCAAATTGAGTATAGAAGGTCCCATCCTTTGGAGCAAGAAGCAAGTGCAACAACATAAAGACGGTACCCTTGAGCAAAACGTCACCACCTTCAACATATCTGCCCGCCGAACCTATTTTGACCTTTTCACTACACCCATCATGCGTATTCTTACCCGTAAAGAAATGGACGATGGCAGCGCAGGAGCCGGATATTATTTCTACGATGTAAATGCCAAAATCACACATCGTTTTTCTGACAATGACAAATTGTCCGGTTCGTTTTATACAGGTGATGACGTTGTGTATGCCACCATCTATCAGAAAGAAACCACCGACTTTCCTATACAAATGAATATGAGATGGAACTGGGGAAATATTTTAGGGTCATTAGAATGGGAACACCGATTTAATGCGCGAATCTTCAGCACTACACGTCTCTCCTACACACGATATAGATACGACCTCAAACAGGGACTTGATATGGAGAACAAAGAAGCCGATTACAGCGTGCAAGAAAGTCTCAACTATCATTCGCGCATCGGTGACCTCACCTTCCAAACTAATTTTGACTACAACCCATCACCCAAACACAACCTGCGCTGGGGAGCCGAATATATATGGCATCAGTTCCGACCTGAAGTAGGTGCCTTTCAATTTGAAAACAGCGCATGGACAGACTTCCGGCTCGACACTACCCTTACCGATGGCATCCTGCAGGCACATGAAGCCGCTATATACGTAGAAGAAAACTATACACCTGTGCAATGGTTCAAACTTAACGTCGGCGTTAGAGGAAGCCTATATTCTATAGACGGCATAACCTACCCCTCAGCAGAGCCCCGTATCAGTCTCAGAGCCATGCTTTATAAAGACTTAGCCTTCAAAGCAAGCTATGCCTATATGTCACAATATGTCCACCTGCTCAGCAGCTCGAATGTCTCCCTGCCTACCGACCTTTGGGTACCTGTAACAAAAAACCTGCCACCTATGCGAAGCATGCAAGTGGCAGCAGGACTGAGCTACAACCTTTTAGAACAGGTGGAACTTTCTGTGGAAGGATATTACAAAAAAATGCTCAACTTGCTCGAATATAAAGATGGAGCTACTTTCATGGGAAGTAGTGAGGGGTGGCAAGAAAAAGTATGCGTAGGCGACGGCTGGAGCTACGGAGTTGAATTTCTCGCTCAACGGAAGATAGGAAAACTCACGGGATGGGTAGGATACACCTGGAGTCGTTCGATGCGACAGTTCAACAAACCCGGGCAAGAAATCAATTTCGGCAAACCCTTTCATGCGAAATACGACCGCGAACACGACCTGAGTCTCACACTTATGTATCAAATCACGCCGAGAATCGATATCTCAGGTACTTTCATTTATGGGACAGGCACGCGAGCCACACTCGGAACACAAATTTACTATGACCCCATCCAAGACAAATATGTCACTCATATTGAAGAACGCAACAACTATAAAATGCCCGACTATCATCGGCTTGATATTGGAGCCAACTTCCATTTTCCTCATCGCAAATGGAAAGATGCTGAACACCTGCTGTCCGTCAGCATCTACAACGTCTATAACAACATGAACCCTTTCCTGCTCTACCCCGATGGCAACCGAATGGTAAAAATCACGCTTTTCCCCATTCTCCCCTCCATCAGCTACAGTTTTAAGTTCTGAGTAATTGAAGATATGAATAACAGATTCATGAAAAATACTATAATATATTCACTATGTCTGCTTTGTTTGCTCACAGCCTGTGAGACATACGTTGACTACAAAGGAGAGATTACTGAGCCGCTATTGGTGGTCTTTGCACAAGCTGCGGCAGACGACACTCTGACCTGCTCTGTTGCTCAAAGCCGATTCTTTTTAGACCAACCTGATACTGCCCTACACGGAACAGACCTGCTTCTCAAAGATGCTGTTGTCAGTTGGCAAATCAACGATGGACCTGTATGCAGACATTCCGATACCACAATCATTCCACATGCAGGGGACAAAATCATGCTTCGAGTTGAACACTCCGCCTATCCGACCGCACAAGCCACACAAAACGTACCCTATCCCGTCAATTTCGGTATCAGTCGGCTTGAATTTAACGCAAACACCATCACGTTCAATATTACTCTTGACAATTACCCCGGTGAAAAATCCGATGTATTTGCCCTTGAAGTATATGCCGATGTATATGATGAAGAAAATGACTCTTCATTTACTTCGGGTCCCCTTTATCTTGAAAGCAACGACACCCTCTTTGACTCACTCAATGCCAAAGAGAAAGGGCTCATAGGCGTCATTGCCGGTTTTAGAGAAACACTATATGTCGCTGCAGGAGAAGTGCCGGGACAGGCCTCTTTAACCGTCTATAAAAACCACAAAGAAGATTCCATTGCCGCCCTACATGTCTATGCGCATAGTATCACACAAGACTACTATCGCTATGCGCTCACTACAAAAGAAAGCGGAGGTTTTTCCGGCAACATCATTGGCTTTGGTATAGAAGAGAAAGTACAGATCTATTCCAATCTGACAAACGCAATAGGAATCTTTGCAGCCGTCAATACCAACATGCAAACCATCAATAATCAATAATGGCGCCTCCCTGCGCCATCAGAATATTTCAACTCAATAGTTAAACATTCAAAAACAAGACAAATATGATTCAACGAATTCAAACTCTCTACCTCACACTGGTAGTCATTCTCGGAACGTTGCTTTGCTTCTTCCCCGCTGTCAATTTTTATTCTCCTGAAGGTGCCGAACAATTCCGCCAGTTCACCACTACCTTCGCTCATATCGTGGATGTCACCAATCCTGAATCACCCCTCAATGTGATGAACATCGTCTCACTCAGCATTCTTTCCGTGACAATACCTGTAATAGCCCTTGTCACAATATTTCTCTATAAGAAACGCATACTACAAGCGCGCATCAACATCATAACCGTTGTGTTGTGTGCAGGATGGTATGCGGTACTTGCCGTTTATGTGTGGTTTGCTAAAGAGAACTTGCAAGTGGAATGGTATCTCACTCCTTGGGCGGCGATACCTCTTGTGAATCTCATCCTCACCCTGATGGCAACACGGGCTATTCTCAAAGACGAGGCTCTTGTACGGGCAGCCGACCGACTGAGATAGACGCTATTTCATGTGACTATTTTTCTGCCTTATCGTACTATCTCCAGATAAACAGGAAGATGGTCAGAATAACCGTTGCGATACTCATAACCATAGAAGCAACGGTAAGGTTGCATACCGCCATACTTGTCGTCAACACACTGCAACCATTCTGCGGCGTAGATATGCGCTACTGATTTATCAACCAACGCATCTGACACATAGAACTGGTCCAAGCAACTCCATTCGCCTTGCCATTTATGGGTTCCTTCGTTTCGTTCCTCAAAAGGAAGCATCAGGTTATGCATCCCTCGCAAGGCATCGACAGGTCGCATATTCATATCGCCCATGATAATAATCTGTGCCTCCATATTCAACGACAACAAACTATCCACTTTCTGCTGCAATACCCCCAAAGCTATAGCCCGTTTATGCGCCGTCTTTTGTGTGCCTCCTAATTGTGAAGGCAAATGACATAGCATTACATGCAGAGTATCTCTTTTGTTGAATATCCCTTTTGCATACACTATCTCGCGGGTAGGACGTTCATCCTCGGGCAACGGCACACTGAAAAAATCCGAACTGAGCAACTGAAATTTCTTGGGCTGATATAACAAAGCACAATCAATGCCTCTTTGATCAGGACTCTCTCTGTGAACATAGCGATATCCTTGTTTTCGAAGAGGTCCATTCTCCACCAAGTCTTTCAAACAACGTTCGTTTTCCACCTCACACAAACCCACAATAGCAGGAATCTGCCATTCGCCAATACTGACAATCACCCTACTCAGATTGTTGATTTTATTTATGTAACGTGATAATGTCCAATGATATTTGCCGTCAGGCAGAAAATCTTGGTCATATTTGAGAGAGTCATGTTCAGTATCGAACAAGTTCTCCACATTATAGGACACAATGCGTAATTGAGCCGGCGACAAGAAGGATGTCAGCAACAATGATAAACAGAACAACAAACGTTTCATGATAGAAGTGAATTGACAAGCATGCCACAGGCTGCAAGAATATCTTCACCCCGCGAGCGGCGAATAGTGGTGGTGATGCCGGCACTGTTCAAGTAGTCACATAACCACTGCATCTGCGTTGCATCTGTAGGCGGACATAGCGGATTAGACCCTGCAGGAGAGGCATGAAAACGGATGAGATTAACACGACAATTGAGTCCTCTCAACAAACTGCGTAGTTGAGCACCATGGCGAGGTGTCTCGTTTTTACCCCCAAAGCATATATATTCAAAAGATATACGTCGTTGGTGCGACCAATCATATTGTCTTATCAACCTGAGGACTTCTTCAATGCCGTAACGTTGTTCTATCGGCATGAGTTCGGCTCTTTCTTCAGGGAAGGGGTTGTGCAAACTGATGGCTACGTGGCATTCCGACTCATCAAGCAGGCGTTTGAGTCCGGGCAAGAAGCCAACGGAGGAGACCGTAATGCGATGTGGACTCCAACCACAACCCCACGAAGCAGTGAGTACTTCAACAGAACGAAGCACTGCATCGATATTGTCACAAGGTTCCCCTTCTCCCATATAAACTATATTGGTAAGCGAAAGCGAGTCAGGTATAGAAAATACTTGATTTAAGATGTCGGCAGCGCTGAGATGTCCGTGAAAGCCCAAGGTACCGGTCATACAGAATTTGCAACCCATTTTGCAACCTGCCTGGGTAGAAACACAGAGGGTGGCTCTGTCAGCATCGGGGATATATACCGATTCTATGAATTCTTTCTTGACTGCCGAATTCTGATTACAAATTTCAGCAGTGAAGAGATACTTCTTTGTTCCATCTTGAGATAGAGCTTCAGCGGCAGGCATAGTACGTCCGATAACGTAGTTTTGCCTTAAGGTCTCACGCCCCTTTAACGAGATATTGGTCATCTCATCAAAAGAGACCACGCGCTTTTGATAGAGCCACTCTGCTATTTGTTTGCCTGCAAAACGAGGTAGCCCCGCTTGCAGGGCTACTTCTTGAAGTTCTGATAATGTTTTGCCTAATAATGCGTCCACTATCAATGGTGTTGTTGGGGAATGGTGATTTACCAGGCGAAGAGCGGGTAGCGCACCATTTCACGGTTTACTTCTTCACGCACCTTCTTAATAACAGCTTCGTCTTCGGGTGCATGAAGCACTTCATCTATGAGTTCTACTATCCACGGCATACGTTCTTCTTTCAGTCCCCGCGTAGTGATTGCCGGCGTACCAAAGCGGAGACCGGATGTTTGAAAAGCAGAACGGGAATCGAAGGGCACCATATTTTTGTTGGTGGTAATGTCGGCAGCAACCAGGGCACGTTCTGCCACTTTGCCTGTCAATTCCGGGAATTTGGTACGCAAATCTACCAACATACAATGGTTATCAGTACCGCCGGAGATAATTTTATAGCCTTTATGCACAAATGCCTCAGCCATAACTTTGGCGTTCAGTTGCACTTGTTGCTGGTATTGCTTGAACTGAGGCGTTAGTGCTTCTCCAAAAGCCACTGCTTTAGCGGCAATGACATGCTCCAGAGGTCCGCCTTGCGTTCCGGGAAAAACAGCGGAATCAAGGAGAGCAGACATCATTTTTATTTCACCTTTAGGCGTTGTTTTCCCCCAAGGATTAGGAAAGTCTTCCCCCATGAGAATAACCCCTCCTCGCGGTCCACGCAAGGTTTTGTGGGTAGTGGAAGTTACAATATGTGCATATCGAACAGGGTTTTTGAGCAAGCCAGCAGCAATCAGTCCTGCAGGATGTGCCATATCCACCATAAAGATAGCGCCTATCTCGTCTGCCACACGGCGTATGCGCTCGTAGTCCCACTCACGAGAGTAAGCAGAAGCACCTGCAATAATGAGACGTGGGCGCTCACGGCGTGCTATTTGTTCAAGCTGTTCATAGTCCACGCGCCCATCTTCTTCCTTCACATTATATTCCAGGGCGTGGAACATAATACCCGAAAAGTTGACCGGCGAACCATGTGAGAGGTGTCCGCCATGACTGAGGTTGAGCCCGAGAAATTTGTCACCAGCATTAAGGCATGCCATAAAGACCGCCATATTCGCTTGTGCCCCACTGTGGGGTTGCACATTGGCATAGCAGGCACCATAGAGTTTTTTGAGACGGTCTTGAGCTAAACGTTCACTCTCGTCCACCACCTCACAACCTCCGTAGTAGCGTTTACCGGGATATCCTTCGGCATATTTATTAGTAAGAACAGAGCCCATGGCTTCGAGCACTTGGTCGGATACATAGTTCTCGGAGGCGATGAGTTCGATGCCGCGTGTCTGTCGTTCGCGCTCGCGGCGAATAATGTCAAAAAGTTCTGTGTCGCGTTGCATATATAGATTTACTTGTTGGCGGAATTAATTTAATGTCTGCATTACTCTATGGATGTAGATTGGAATTCTGTTTTTTTATACACATGCAATTGTTATGATGTCCGCTGAATAACCTAAGAATAACCTAAGAATCACCTAAGAATAACCTAAGAATAACCTAAGAATAACCTAAGTTTGTCCTCTTGTTGTCCGCGTTATGTGTATAGGAAATGAGTAGGTTAAGCACTGAAAAGTTTTATTAATTTATATACAATTGGAATTACATCGTGGCCATTTATTCTACAATAATTTTCTCTAACTGGTGTTTACCATCAGGCAAGTTGAAGTGTAGCAAGTAGGCACCTTGAATGGCAGGGATATCCACACTATGTTCTTGGTTGGCATCAACAACTCCCATATTTAGCAATGCGCCTTGTGCGTTATACAGCTGATAGTTGACATTTTCTTCAGAAAGAATTGTGACGCGTTTGGCAACCTGCTTAGGCAGATAGGTCGGCTGAACCAATACGGGATGATTATTATCCGGATCGTCTTGATATGGAACAACCACGATGGGACAGGTGCAGACGGAGTAGTCCTCTCCCGAACGCGTGAGTGCCGCATAGATACGGTCGCCGGCATGCATATACTGCGGTATGTAGATATAGGATTTATTTTCATAAGCAAGCGGCTGGTCATCAAGATACCACTCGAAGTCAGAGAAGTAGTAGCCACCGTTGTAGTACTCGTTAAGTACTGCCACCACATCATGCCAGTTTTGTTCTATTACCCACGAGGGGTATTTAACAAGGAGTGAGAGGTCGTATATGATAGTGCCGGCACCACCGCAGAGTTCATTGTCAATCTTGAGTTGAGCGGTATAGTAGTCGGGACGAACATAATGCCCCTCCGTCTTCTTTGGAATCGGCACATTGATTACATCCTCAAAGGGAACCTCCATGATGTTTTCGAATCCTTGTGCACGGGCATTATTGTCGAAGATAAGCGTATAAGCATTCGGTTTCGTACCTGAGTAGATAGGAATAAGTTGTATCACACTGTCATCGGCACAAATTTCTGCTATATCCACTTTCGATACGGTAGTGGGTTGATAGAAATCAACATAGAGCATTGTGATTTCGCACTGGGTAATATCCGGTCGGTTGATGGTGTCGCGATATACACCTGATTGAGTAAGGCGTCTTCCGTTGAAATCGTAGGTTTCACCTACACATAAGTTGGCATGGATGGTATCACGCTTGGTAGGATTGACGATGAGATGTAAAGAGTAGATAGAGTCACAACCGCAAGTGGATTTAAGCGCATGCTCGTAATCGCCGGTTCTGTTGAGCCATTGCCCGTTGAACCAATAGGATTCTATATCACATTGTGCTACTGATTTGGGGAAGCTATAGGTTGGGTTGACTGTCAGATGCAGGCAATAGACAGAGTCGCAACCTGACTGAATGGTTGTGAGGGAGTCGTAATAGATACCGGTTTCGTTCAGCCAATGTCCACGCCAAGCCGAATAGGAATTATCACAGATAGTGGCTTCTTGATAGTCGTAATAGTCAGAGTTGACAATAAGGTTGAGACAATAAATTACGCTATCACAGCCGCTATATGTCATACGCAGGGTGTCGTAATAGAATCCCGGGCGGCTAATTTCTTGGTTTCGCCACTTGATGGTCTCCCCACGACAGATATTGGCTTGTTGTTCTACACGGACAACAGGATACTTGGTAATGGTAATATTAAGGATAGAGTCACAGTTGCAACCGTTCTTAGTGCGAGCCGTGTCTTGATAGTAGCCTCCTTCAGTATAGATATGTCCATTATAGGTGAAGTAGTCATGCTCACAAAGGATGATAGAAGTATCACTGCTATAGACGGGATTATGAGTAAGAACAAGCACATAGGTGGAATCGCAATTGTAGCGAGAGCGGTCTTCGTGCACATAAGTGCCCTCATCTCGATAAATCACGCCATGGAAATTATATTCATCACCTTTGCAGATAGCCTTATATAAAGTATCACGCATAGGTCGGTGAATGGTTACATGCCATGTAGTGGTGCTGTCACAGCCGAATCGAGTTTGAGCCACTTCCGAGTAGGTGCCGGATTGCGTTATCTGCTCACCATTTATCTCATAGTAATCGCCCTCACAGATATGCTTCTCATAGTAAGCATTCTGTTTTGCAATGACGGTAAGATGGAGGGTTACAATAGAATCGCAGCCATTGAGTGTTCTGCCTTCGTAGGTATAGATTCCGCTTGTAGAATAGCTCATACCGCCAAACAATATAGATTGCCCTTCGCAGATAGTGTCATACACCACATCCTTATAAGTAGGATTGACTGTCAGGTGGAGATGCACAACGGAATCACACATGGTGAGTACGGATGTGAGTGTGGTGTCATAATCACCGGGTTTATTCAGCGCATGGCCGTTGAAGTCGTACCACTCATTGTCGCAAATAGTGCCATATTCTTCCTTCTCATATCGTGTTTTAACACGGAGCGAAAGGTGATAATAGATAGAGTCGCAGAGGCCATCAGCTGTGGAAATGGTATCTTCGTATTCACCACCGGCAGTATAAGTGTGGCCACGCCACAGATAAGAGTCACCCGGACAGATATAATCTGTTTTGAGTTCAGTACGCGTAGGTCGGATATGTATGGTCACGCGGAAAGTACTATCGCAATTGCAACAGGTGGTAGGAATGGTATCAAGGTGAACACCGGGAGTGGTAATAGGTGTACCATTGAAGTCATAGTAGTCGCCAGCGCAGATATAAACAACCGTATCATGCGAATAGACAGGATTCTCTGTTAAGTGGAGCGAATAGATAGAGTCATAGTGCCATGTATCGGTAAGGTAACGATCTTGGTAGTCTGAAGGCGTGTAATAGGTATTGCCTCTCCATGTGTATGACTTACCCCGACAGATGCTTGCCGTGTCGCGGAAATGGTAGGTCGGGTGGACATAAAGTTTGAGACGGTTGACAGAGTCACAATGCGTGATAGAGGTATATAGGCTATCGTCATAAGTATCTGTCAGACTGAGCACACGCGTTGTGCCATCATGACGAATCCAGGTGTAGGTTTCCTGATCACTGATGTGGACAGGATATTCGTATATCTTAGGTTCATAGACTACAAGCGTCAGATTGACAATACTATCAGTTCCATAAGAAGATACAAATTTCGTGGTATAGAGTCCAGGTTCTTCCAGTTCTCTTCCATTGAACAGATAGCGGTCACCACGACATATCCAAGCGGTGGTGTCAATAATATAAACAGGAAGCACCGTTAAGCGCAGTTCTACGATAGAGTCGCATCCGCTTCCGATAGCAGGCAAGGTGTCGAAGTAGGTATCTTCTATGTTGAGCAGTTTCCCTGCGAAAGAGTAATAGGTGGTGCTCCAGATGGTTATCGGCAGAACGGTATAGGCGGGCATTTGGGTAGTGACGACCAACTCATAGACGGAGTCGCACTGATTACCGGAGAGGGTTGAGGTAAGCGAATCGTGGTAGGTGCCGGCACCCGTGATGGTTTGTCCATGCCACTGCATTGTGCTGTCTTTACACAATATGGCACGTTCTTGATTGAAGAGCGGGTGATACTCGTTGACGTGTATTACATAGACACTATCGCAATCGCAACCTACCGTGCGCAGCGTATCTCTATTTGTGCCGCCCTTTGTATATACACGGCTATTGAAAGTTACTGCACCACCGGTACAAAGCGTGAAGGTGGTATCCTTCACATAAGTAGGATTGACTGTAAGCATTACACTCACTATCGAATCGCAACCATTGGAAGCCGTAAGCGTAGTGTCATAGGGACCGGGGTGGTTAATCTGTCTGCCGCAGAAGTCGTACCACTGATTGTCACATATAACTGCAGGAGGAAGAGTGGTGTATTTCTTCTGTTTGACTGTCAATGACAACTTGTAGTAGATAGAGTCACAGAGGTTATCCAAAGTACGGACGGTATCGACATACTCGTTGCCTATTGTATAAGTCTTGCCGCGCCACGAATAGGTCTCACCTTCGCAGATGGCAGCCACGGTAGGAATCGTCTTTGTCGGGCGAACCACTAATTTCACACGGAAGGTGCTATCACAACTATTGACAGTTTGGATGGTATCATAATGGTAGCCCGGTGTTGAGATGGGGTCTCCATTGAAGTTGTAGTAGTCGCCGGCACAGATATAGACGGTGGTATCGTGACTATATACAGGATTAACAGTCAGATTCAGGTGATAGATGGAATCCACTCCCCACACCTCTGTCTTAATGGAATCATAGTAATCATTTGCCGTATAATAGGGATTGCCTCGCCAGTAGTATGGTGTGCCTTGACAAGTGGTACCGTCTTCGCTAAAGAGATAGGTCCGATGAACAGTGAGTACCAAACGGTTGATACTATCACAGCCCGTAACCACTGATTGGATGGTATCATCGTAGGTACCTGACAGATTTAACACTTCGGTTGTGCCATCATCTTTGGTCCATGTGTAGGTTTCTTTGTCGCTGATATGAACAGGAGTGGTTTTAATACGGGGTTCATATACTACCAACTGAAGGTTAATGACACTATCCGTTCCTTGAGTTGAGATGAGTGTCTTGGTATAGTGTCCGCCTTCGTCCAATTCCTGACCATTGAAATCGTAGGTATTACCCCGACAAATATAGACAATGGTGTCCACATTATACACCGGCTTGACAGTCAGTCGGAGTTCAACGATAGAGTCACAAGTATTGTTGACAGCAGGTATCGTATCAAAGTAGATTCCAGTGGAATCGAGCAATTGTCCACCGAATGAATAGGAAGTGTTACCGAGGATCGTAACAGGTAGAATTTGATAAGAAGGATTTTGTAGGGTAACGACCAACTCATAGACGGAGTCGCACTGATTACCGGAGAGAGTTGAGGTAAGCGAATCGAGGTAGGTGCCGGCACCCGTGATGGTTTGTCCATGCCACTGCATTGTGCTGTCTTT
>ERZ842401.571-NODE-571-length-53721-cov-6.254314_pt1 | contig 53721 bp, 35 predicted proteins | sample MGYA00521270_ERZ842401 | MGnify/ENA primary metagenome ERZ842401 (study PRJEB31892, sample SAMEA3878208) | bioreactor metagenome | biome: Moose rumen | place: Sweden | collected 2011-10 | study: EMG produced TPA metagenomics assembly of the PRJEB12797 data set... | reverse complement strand
ATTTTTCAATAATTAAATAAATAAAAATATAATATGAAAATAAAATTCAAGATAAATAACTCGAATAAACATTTTTAACATCATTTTTATATTTATCCTCAATTTTATCGGAATCCATAATTTTTTTCACAATTTTTTTTAACATATTTATACATTTATCATCATTCGCCTTCAAAACATCTTTACTAACATTTATTAAACTCATCGCCGGAATATTCGAACATTCCTTCTTACTTAAATCTAATTCAAGATCAATTCTAGTTAAAATACCAAAAGCTCTTTCATTATCATTTAATCTAGAAGAAGCAGAAACTTTACGACCATAATGAAAATAACAATATTTACGAATATATCTATAAGAAGAAGCAGCAACTCCTAATGCAAATATAAATATAGTATCTTCTTCCCATATAACATTACTTGATAACCTTTCATCTCCTATTAATTTAACAGCTTCTTTAAATACAGATGTTCTAATTAATTTACCCCAGATATTTATATCATTCGCTCTTGGATTGGCATTTGTTCCTCTTGCATAACAACTTAATTCGGGTTGAAATATTGTTAAATTATGTGCTTTAAAATTAAGCATATGTTCGTCTATTTTATGTCTATCATAATAATCATGTGCTTCAAATATTCTATATGATATTATATCAAAATTACCATCTTCTGCTGCTATATATAAAGAATAAAAAACATCTGAATCACAAAAATTATCATCAGCATCCATTGTTACTATATATTCACCTCTGGCTTTCATTACTCCGTAACTTCGTGTATATAATGTTCCCATCTTTTTTTCGTTATTATACACATCTATCCTAGGGTCTTCTTTTTGTAATTTATTTATTATATTTACAGTTTCTATGTCTGAACAATCATTTACTATTATTATTTCAATATCTGTCATATTTTGATTTTGAATTGAGCGTAAAGATGTTAATAAATATTCACCACAATTATAACAAGGTATTACCGCACTTATTATTGGATTTTCTACTCTTTCAAATTTTATTTTATTTATAAATATTCCTTCTACACAATTTTTAACAAATGGTAAAGCACTATTTAATGCTCCTTCTCTTTCTAATATTATTAATGAAGATAATTTCGGAAGTACTTTTTTTGCATGGTCAATTTTATTATTTACTCGAAATATAGTTTTTCTTTTAAATAAAAATTTTATGATAAGAAATATAATTAGTATAATAAATAAAGACAATAAAATAATAAAGAAATATCGACTCATTTTTTGGATGGGATTTTTCCTTTTTATTTTTTTATTGTCTAAAATTTTATGTTTATTTGAATAAAATAATTCGTTTTCTTCTTTTAGATAAGAATTACTTTTCTTTAGTATTTTTATTTTTCTTAACCATGTTAGCCAATTCCCATCGCACTGGTAATTTGGTCTTGCATGACAAATGTACCCATAACCGCCCAGGCAATAACGCCTGAAACCAACAGCAAAGCCACCATGTTCAAAATTCCGGCTTTTTGCTCAATGGTATAAGCGGAGTTGTCCAACCATTCATTAGCCAGCTTGTCCAAAGCCTCTTCAAAGTTATCCATTTCTGAATAAATCTTAAGGTCGCCGATAATTTCCGGATCAGGAAACTCCAGTCCGGTCTTTGCTAAAGCTTGTCCCAAGTTATCACCGTTGTTGATGAACACTAAGGTTTTATCAATTCTTTCTTTCAAATATCGGGTAGAGTCACGGCGCAAAGCACGCAGAGCATTGGCCACCGGCGTACCGCCTTTGATCAATGCGGACATTGCCAACAGCCACGTAATGCCTACAAATACCTTATACAAAGACCATGGCGGGAGTTTGTCAAATATAGCCCTGATACTTCCGGTCCAAACCCCGATTGTAGCATAAATAATTATACCTGATACCGGCACAATCGAAAAAGCAATTGGCCAATAAACTCTGATCCAGTCTGACAAATCAGCCAAGTTTTTAGCAATACCTGTCCACTGCACATTTGGCGCAGCCTCAATCATCGGCGGCACCATATAGGCACCGATACCATAAATAATAAGGGTTACCATCATTAACAAAAACGCCGGATAACTGATTGCACCGATAATCGGTCTGATCATCTTTGTTGTACCTTCCGTAACCTTAATCAGGTTCAGCAACGCACTTTCCAAGTCAGAAACGTCGCCCACTGACAACATCAGTCTTTCACGGTCGGGAGCCCATCCGCGCAACGCTTCCGAAAACGGTTGACCGTTTTGCAGGGCGTTTGCCCAGCTGGCAATTGCAATCGCCATCGGTTCGCTTGGGTTTTTGCCGTCATTGGTAACAGTTGCATGCAACATATCCAAAGCATTCATCAATGAAAATCGGTTTGACATCAAAGATGCAATTTTGCGGTACATTTTTAAGCGCGTTTCACCCGACATATTACAAATCATTTTGGCATAATAAACCTCAATCGTGTTCAGCTTGCGCATAGCTTTGGCTAAATTGGAGTTTATTTGTCTGTTTTCATTTGCCATAAAACTTCTCCATCACTAATATACCGGACGTTGGTCTAACAAACCGCACCAACGTTCAACTTCGTCCAAGTCAATCAAACCTTTTAACATTCTTTCCAATGCCGCATCTTTTAACGGACGACCATTTAAATCACTGGTCCAATAGTCAATTGCTTTACGGGTTTCGCCGGCAATCATCAGTTCCAAAAACGTAGCATCAGGCAAAATCATCTCTTGCACGCCCAAACGTCCTTTAATACCACGACCGCCGCAGAATTTACAGCCCGGACCTTTCAAATAAGTGTTTTCAATACCAAAATCACCCAATGCGGTTCTCAGCCGTTGTACTGCCGGATTATCAAGATGTTCTCTTGCCGGCATACGGCAATAAGGACAAAGTTTACGGAACAAACGTTGCGAAACCAAACCTTTTAACAACTCCGGATCACCTAACATATATGACTGCACACCCATATCACGCAAACGGGTAACAATCGCCGGAGCCGAGTTGGCGTGCAAAGTTGTCCATACCAAGTGCCCTGACAAAGCCCCCTTAAACACCAGGTTCGCGGCGGACAGCGAACGAGTTTCACCAACCATCAAAACGTCAGGGTCGGAACGCAGTGCCGCATTCAGCGCCAAGCCGAATTGCTCGGCTTTTTCTTCTTCAGTATTAGCGTTCGTAACCGGCATTTGTCTTGCCCCCGGGATCGGGTATTCCGGCGGGTCTTCCACCGTCAGCAGGTTAACCTCGTTATTTTTTTCCTTAATCAGCTTAATCATGTTGCGTTGCAACAATGTAGATTTGCCCGAACCGGTAGGTCCTGCCACAACATTCAGTCCGACCGGTGCTGAACGTAACCGGAAGAACAAATCTTGTTCATAATCACCGCATCCCAGAGCTGACAAGTCATCACTGCCGTCCGGGTTATCATCTGCGTACAAAATACGCATAACCAAATATTGTGAACCGAACGCAATCGGATTAAATTGCAAACGAATAGCCAACACGTTGTGTGGCAACATCAATTTACCTTTTGAACCGCGCAACGGAGTAGAGCCCAATTTTTGTGCTCCTTGGAACTCGTTTTGAGCATAGTTTGAATCCGAAATATCAGCAGAAGCAAAAGCCGCACGCACAAATAAATCGCCCCATTCTTTGCTGTACTCCATCTCCTTCACCATAATACCGTTGGTGCGGAAAATAACTTCCGAATAGTTGTCAGAAACTACAACGTGCACATCCGACACTTTCATTGATGAAGCACGCTTAACAATATTCACAAAGTCTTGTTGCATTTGCAGGCGTTCCAAGTCAACATCATCGCCCGAAATCGTCTTGTTGCGCTCTGCCATTGCATAAATGGTATTAAGCTCGTTTTGTGAAATATATTGTGGGGCTTGCATAACCAGCCCTTTTTTGGCGGCAATTGTCTGGAAGTTGAGCACTGGACCGTCAAACATATGCTCTTTTGACACCAAAAACTGTCCGTCTGAAAATAATGCCAGACGACGTCTTGTTTCATCATTGATGTTTAATGTTGTCCCGTCAGGAAGTTTTGCTCCGGGAAGAGTGCAAAGATAATTGCCGTTGGCAAACAGTCCTTCAATAAATGCTTTGGCATCAAAAGGCTTAGCAGGAGCGGCCTTTTCGGTCGCTCCTCCCTCTTGGGATTCTTCTTTTTTTTCTTCTTCTTCCGCCATCTTCTTTCAACGGTTATTTAACAATCATTCCCTTACCGAGGCTTGGAATGCCTTTGGTAACATTAAATCTGCGACGCGCAGCCGGAACACCTGGAGCACTGCCGTCTCCGCCATCACTAGCTGAAGAAGACGAGTGAGTAGGTTCTTTAATGTTTACAGCCGGTTTTGTAGGTTCACGATCCAAAATACCGCCGGCAGCAAAGTAAAGATAATCTTTGTCATTCTCTCTTACTGCACTGAGGAAAGTTTTGGTAATTTCATCAACAGTATAACCGTTACGCAAGGTTGTGCCGACCTTAACCATGAATACATCGCCATCTTCATTAATCAATCTTGCGGCCAAGTCATCACCCGAACCGAGAATTTCCATAATAGCATATTCTCTGCTCAGTTTGACTTTTTCCGGAGCAACAGCCTCTGATGTTCCGTCAGCAAACGGATTCTTCTTGGCTTTTCCGGCTATAGCGGCTTGTCTTGCTTTTTCCATTTCTGCTTCTAATCTTGTTTTCAAGATAGAAATCTGGTTTTCAAGGTTGGCCACTTTCTTATCATGGTTAACTTTTGCAACTTCGGCCTTGCCACGAACGTCCTCGGCCTTTTGAGCTACAATGTTGAATTTCTCTTTATAATCTTTCAGCATTTCTTTAATTTGCTCATCGCGCTTAGCAATTTCGGCATAAATTTCGGCATTCTTCTTAATCCACTTTTGGGTTGAAGCCAACATGGTTGCCTTATAGGCTTTAACAATTTTCTCCTGACGCAGTTTTTCAAGAGCCATTTCAACCTCTTTTAACTTGCGTTGTTCTTCCACCATCAGGCGCTCTTGTTCATTTTCCCACTCAATACGTTTACGTTCTTCTTCGGCTTTGCGAGCCTCTTCTTCCTGTTGGGCTTTTAAGCGTTGAGCTTTTACAGCAGCTATTTCGTTGGCTATTTTTTCCTTTTTCAATTCCAAATTCAGCAAGGTTGTCTGTTTTTCCAAATCAGACATTCTCATAAACAGCTCATTATTGATATTGTCTGACAAAACCATGGCAATACCGGGATCGGGCTGTGGAACTGCATTTTGAGCCTGAGGCTGTCCCAAAGGAGAACCTTGTCCGCTCTGTGCCGGTGAAACCGTACGCGGTGTAGCATCAATTTGCATATCAATATCGTCGCCATCGTCATCAAAGCTCATTGAAACTTGGTTTGCGCCACGGTTATCAATATCCATCGGAATGACATCTGACGGAGTACTGGTGGTTGCGGGGTTCTTTTCCGGAGCTGTCGGCGAAATCAGACCATTGTTCGGCAACGAAACATCTACATTCAACGAAACATCGTCGCTACTTGATGACAAATCGACCTTTGCCCCGTTATCATCATCTGAAAACAATGAAACGGTTCCTTGCGCATTAGCCAAATCAGCCAGCAAACCTGCCGCAGCCAAAACAGCCAAACCACATAATGTATTTCTAAAACTATAACGCATAGATAGCTCCTTCATAACTCCAAACACCATTTGCAGGGTTATATTGTATTGTATTCATCTCAAGTCCTGAAAATTTAGTTAACAAATTGCTCCAAATTCTCGGATTATAATTTGACATGAACTTAAATTTTACAGAAAAATAAACATTCTGTTGCGGTGAAGTGTATGTATAATCAGACAATTCAACCGTTTGTCCGATAGACTGGAAAAAGTTATTCAAAACATTTTTCAAATCGACCATATTTTTAGTTGGCTCAGAATTTTCGGTCGCAATCTCTCCCATCGCAATTGCGGCCATAGCTGTATTTCCGTCCGGCGCAATCGACCGTCCCGAAAGGTTTACACCGGATTCGGTCAAGGCCTTATCAATGGTTGAAATACGTCCAAATTCCCTGTTCCACGACGTACTTGTGCTGCTCAAAGAACAATTTATCATGCCAATATTCCACCCCGGAGGCATAATTTTGACCAGACTCAAAGCATTCGCATAGCAACGTTGCATATAGACATCCTGTTGCGGCAAATTCTCCCATGGTTTAGGCTCTGGCGGAACTTCAGGCTGAGCAACTACTTTAGGCTGTATCGGAACCACAACTGGCTTCGGCGGGGCGGAGAACAACATCATAAACAACTTATATACCAAATACAAAACCACAAAAGCGACTACTGCAGCCACAATATAAAAAGTCTTGCCTTTAGTATCAATTTTTTGCAGCCTTACTCTGCTGCCTCGTTGCATTATATCCGGAAGCGTTGGATATAATGTATCTTCAATCCCCCACTCCGGCGGAGCAATTTTCAGGCGCCAATCCGGCACCATTAACATGCTCATAAACTGCTTTTTGGCATCTTCTTCATTTTTATACAGCATATCGCCGTTTGCCAAAATAACATCATCACGAACGCAGATATACCACCATCCGTTATCAACCTTAAATACGGCCACAAAAGACGGCTGATCAGCCAAAGCGGTTGCTACTGTAGGAGCTGCAACGAACTCGCCCTGTTTATACCCGTCGGCAGATACACAAATACCAAACTGCGGAGTTTTACCTTTTTTGACACAATACAGGTCAGCACCTTCCAACACACCCTGCGAAGATTCTATAACTTCAGGTTGAGGATTGTCCTGGTTTTGTAATGATTGCCAAAACAAGCTGGTGGCATACTCCACACCGTCAACAACGATACTGGAGCCCCATGTTCTGTTGTCATTAACCTCGCTTATGTCTGCATTATCTGCCACTATGGTTTTCCTTATGGTTATTCATGAACTCTTGTTTCAGGATTAAGCGGTGATTCCAGAACTACTGGTGTCAAAATAATCACTAAAACGCTTCTTGATTTTGATGCGATTGCCGCACCGCCGAGCAAAGAATTCTCTGCGGAACCAGTTCCGATCTTTTCTGCGGTGTTTTCAACTCTCTCGTACCCGGTCAGGACCAAAGATTCGCCGGATTTAAGAGCAACTTCTTGTGAAAAACCGCGAGATTCGATAATCGGGTTTTGAATGTATTCGCCGCCTTCTTCTGACAAGTCCACTTTTTGCAACTCAAGCAAATCAGACAATGTCAGGTTAAACATAAGCATCATACGACCGTGTTCCAAAATTCTCGGCAATACACTCATCGTAAAACCTGTTTCTATTTCTTCCGTTTCCGTAGAAATATCATAGTTATCCCCATCGCCGCCGCTGTTTGTCTTAGTGATTTCAGAAATATAATTTTGTTTCTTAACCACTTGGATTGGTGCCGGTTTGTTGTTCATCGTCGTAACGGTACCGCTGGTTACAATATTTGCGGTGGTCTTCTTTGACAAAGCCTGAATGCTGGCATTTATATCCCAATTGCCCGGCATAATTTGCATAGTTAGGTTCTTTGCAACATCATCGCTTATGCCGTTATTCGGACTAAGTATTTGTAATCCCCTTATATCGCCATGGTCCGGTTTAAATGCGGCACTGAAATCAAGACCGAATGTATCTGAGTCGCCGACATTTACCTGCAATACCTTTACGCTGATGGCAACTTGTCTCGACAAACGGATATTTTGCTCGTTGACATATTTTGATACTTTTTTGATGTCTGTCGGTGTAGCTGTCAAAGAAATTGTCCCGTTTGTTTGGTCTACAGACATCTTAGCATCATCGCTAATCATCGACCGAATAGTGTTTTCAATATTAGTCCACATTTGCAATTGAGCTGATGATGACAATGTCAAAGCAGAAGAACCGCCACCACCTGAATCGGTAGATGAACCTCCGATATTGTTGGACAAACTCTGTGTCGTCGGCAGACTGTAAATAACGAAAGTCTTACTTATAAATTTATAGAAATGTATTTCATTCTTATCATATTTCCACCATAAACCGAAACGAGCGGCAACTTCATCAAGCAACCCGCTCAACGGACCGCGGTATGAAACCAACATCTTTCCCGGAGCTGCCCAATGTGCATTAATTTTATCCGGCGTTGGTTCATTGCTCTCGGCATCTCTTTTTACTTCATCTTCCAAATTTGATGCATATCTGACTCTGATGGAAGTAATTTTTGTAATCATATCACCGATTTCATAAAGCGTAATCGGACGATTACTGATTAATGTAATACCTTCTTTTGTTTCCAAATAACTAGGAACCGGCGAACCTTCGTACTCAATCTCGCTCTTGTCGCCGAGCCAAATTTCGTCTTTTACATGCACGACATCATTAGAAACCATTTCAGTAGGAACTTTTGCGCGTTCTTTTAACTCGGTAGTAGCTTCAACTTCTCTCTCCAAAGTTGCATCCAAATCCGTAGATATCGTGCACGCCCCAATCAAGGCGACCACGCCGCAGCCTAAACTATATTTTACCCATTTATTCAAAAGCATTTTCATCCTCCATAGTCTCAACTACCAAGACGCGGTTTCCTTTATAGAAAGTAGCGATCGGTGCCGGGCGCGCTCTTGCAAAAGCTCTGATTAATGCAGAGCTAACATCTGCAAAACGTCCGCGGAACATTGCACCGGCGGTTAATGTGTAATTACGATTAGTGTTCCATACCAATCTCCAACCGGAACGCTCGCTCCAGTCAGTCAAAATTGCTTTCAGACTTTTTCCTTCTTCAGCCAACCAATCCTGAACTGGATCATCGGCCGCATACTCGCCGCCTTCAGTACCGTCATCATAAGTTTCCATAATATCGCCTGAATTTGCGGCAACGGCATTTTCATAATCAACAACTTCGCCTTCTAGCATGGGAGGAATTGTGGCTGACATATTACTGCCGGCACCACCGTCAACAACCACATAATCACGAGGAGTACGCTCGCCGAATTCTCTGTAGTCGGCTGCAACTTTGGTGTAATTAACAAACTCATCCTCGGCGGCACATTTTGCGTTGTATTCACCGGGATATTGTGCTGCAGGGCAGGTTTGTCTGCTCTCAACAGCCGGTTGCTGTCCGTGAAGTGCGGCATATTCTTCTTGTCCGTGGCGTCTGTCAAAACTTGCACAGCCCGACACCATTAGAACCCCCAAGAAACTTGCTGATAAAAGAATTTTATAGCTCATTTTTCCATGCTTTCCAAGTTGTTTTTAATCATAATTTTATACCATCATACAATCTGAAAAAAAATAATCAAGCTCGCTCAAAATGTTATCACCATGTCTGATAATTTGTTTTTTGTTGCGGACTATTTTTTATCATCTTGCTCCTTTCATCGTCGCCAATACGTAATGTCCTTATGATAAAGGAATTAGGTTCGCGCGACGTAAATACCGTATTGATCTTGCTTGCGTCTATGCCGTTACCGTCAAGTACCGTATGCAAAAGATCAAGCCGTCTTTGTTGTAACGCATAAGAACTGTTCTTATCAATCCTGATTTCCAAAATTATATTCGGATCTTCAGCTGCTTTGTTGGCAAATGCCTGCACCCATCGCAACGTTTGTCCGGAAATTTCAGCTCGTCCCGGTTGGAAAGAAAGTCTCATTTCTGCCGGTAAAATTTTTGTTCCGCTGCTCCCGCTTTTCAGGTTTCCGATTAACTTCTTTCGTGATTTTTTCTTTTTAGTTTGTGATGTTTCTTCGTCATCAACTTCGTCTCCACCATCATCGTCGTTGTTACCGCTGAATAACGAAGTTAAGCTTTCAAAAAATCCCTTTTTCTTTCCTGAGCCTGATATTTCTTCTTCGGTCTCTTCGTCTTCGGCATCACTTTTATAACCGACACGTTCCACCGGAGTTTTTTTAGGCGAAACCAGTTGCGGCGTGAGGTTTTCATCATTCAAAATATCTTCGGGAATTGGTATGAGAATGTTCTTCACCATTTTTTCCGCAGTTTGAATTTCTTTGCCTTCTTCTTCCATTTTTGAGGGAGTAAGCAAATTCTTGACCTCGTTTTCTTTTCCTAAATCGGAATAATCTTCCGCAGCTTTGTTGTTTTTGGCAAAAGCAGTCGATTTTGCCACTATCCACGGATTATCTTCCGTTTCGCTCATTTCTTGCCATTCGCGCTGCTTGGGCTCTTCAATTTCGTCATTTACCTCGATTGACATGGTATCAACAGAAATTTGGCGGTTTGCCGCAGCAATCTGTGTTTCCGGTGCCTTATCAACCACCTCGACCTTATTATGACTTATACCTGAACTGCTGTTTTCAAGCGGAATAATATCAGTGTCCCTGTCATCGGTCGCATCAATGGTTTTTGTTGCTTTGACAACCTCAGTCGCATCAGCAATTTTAATAACCTTCTTCTCTTTCGGCGCTGATGTTGCCTTTGGTTTTATGTCTGAGACCGGAGGAATGTGCGATTTGCTGGCAATTTTTTGTACTTCCGCATCTTCTGCGCCACCATTGTATATCGGAGTGTTATCAGACGATGCGGTCATGTGCTCAATGGGAATGTCGGCAACATCTTCTACCGATGCAATTTGGATGGGATATAAAACATCGGAGGTGAGTTCGGCGATTTCTTTATCACTCAAGCCTTCTTCCTCATTTTTGGGAGCAAGCGTTGACAGACGGGTTATGGTAACACGCTCGGTCTTCAAAGGCTGAGCGGCAAAATCATTTTTTTGAAAGAACAAAGCAATGTTTTTTTGCGGAATTTCAACTTTATTTTGCGGCACCGGAACAACAGACGAAAACACCTCATTTGCAACCCAAATTGCAAACGAAGAGAGCGTAAAACTTATACAAAATCCCTTAAATGTTTTCTTCATTGTTAACCCATCCGAAAACTAAAGTAAAATAAAGCATGACTCTTGGCAAGGTCTTATTTTGGGCTGTTAATAAAATCGATTTATTGCTTTTTAATTACTTTAAAAACCTGCAAAAAATGCCCAAATTTGGATTGTTGTTACTATGAATTTTTTGTTACAGACTGAAAAAACAACGTTGAATCAATGTGCTAATTGCTGTTTTGAGGGTGCCGATAATACTGGAATTTTGTGCAAAAATTTAGTATTCTGAAAGTGTATAAGAAGCACTTTAAATTAATTTAAGGAGAAAAACTATGCGATTTATTAGTAAAAATATGTGGGCATTGGTTGCCTTTGCTTTGGTAGCCTTTATCGCCATGACCGGCGATGCTTGCGCTCAAGGTATTGCTGGTGGCGGTGGTTCAGTAATGAGTATTGCCTCAAGCAAGTTAACAAACGTCTTCACTCATGTCAGAACCATTGTGTTCATTCTGGGTGGTTTTGGCTTGGTCGGTGTTGCTTTTGCTGCAATCTTCGGTAAAGTAAACTGGAAATGGTTTGCCGGTTTGGCCGTTGGTTTGGCTGTGCTCGCTGCAGCAAATGCTGTTGTAAAATACACAGCAGGTGAAAACATGGGTGGATCCTTAGGTGGATCAGTTAGTGATACAATTTATAGTACTGGTCAATAATAATTACACCCGTAACAAAAAAGGAGGGGAGGTCTTCTCCCCTCCCGACCTACAAAATGGAGAGTAATATGTTGTACATAAAATTAAAGAAAACTATTTTTACAACGCTGATTGTGTTTGCAATCTCTTCAATTTTATTTGCAACAGACTCATTTGCGGCCGGATTGTTCTCTGACTTAATATCAAAAGGCTCTGAGATATTCAAGGGAATGCGGGACATTATTTTTGCGGTTTCCGGCTTTGGTATTATTGCAATAGCCGTGGGTGGAATTTTTGGTAATTTCAACTGGAAATGGCTTGGCGCGATTATTATTGGTTTAATGGTTATTGCGCTAACGTCGGGCATTATACAATATATGGTCGGAGAGAGTGTGCTTAATATTACTGACACATTAAAATAGGGGGTGGCTATGAAGATACTTTGCAAACATAATAAAAACATCCTTTTTATAGCAATGCTTTCTGTACTTTTCTGTGTTGCCTTTGTCACAGATGCATCGGCTGCCAATATTTTTGAAACGGTTAAAGAGAAGGTCTATAACACACTGCATGATTTACGTGCAATCATATACATAATAGGTGGTTTTGGACTTGTCTGTTTTACTTTTGCTGCAATATTCGGGCGTATCAGTTTTAAACACTTGGCAACCATTAGCTTCAGTTTGTTCTTAGTGGCAGCCATGGGCTTGTTTATCAGCTATTTTACCGAGGATGGGACGGCGGCATCCAAACTCGAGTACAGGGATAATACTTCTGCAAACAATAACAGTACTCCTAATGACAGTCCGGATGGCGGAAAATGCAATAGCGGGGAATGTCCTCAATCACAGAATCCGGACTCAGGAAAAACCCCTGGTACCTAAATTCATTATGCAACCAACAAAAATATGCCGCATTGAGCGGCATATTTTTTGTGATGATATTACTTGTTTTTTTGTTGCAAAGCCTAAACTTTTTGAATAGAATCATGCATTATATCATGATGGAGATTTTATGAGAGAGCCGATATTAAAAGCAGTTGCCAATCCTCCGAAAATTTTGTGGGGGCCGTATCTTCCGGTGTTGCTTAACCTCGGACTGCAATTTCCGATGATGTTTGCCGGTCTTGGACTATTTGAGGTTAATCCGCTTATTTTTGTGGCAACAATCGGACTTGCCCATGCTGGGATTGTCATGTGGGGAGCTAAGGAACCGCATATTTCCAACATGATACAGGCTTTCGGAACAACATTCCGCACAACCAACAATTTGTATAAAGAAAAGGGGAACAAGTTTGCACCCTGATTTTGATTTTTTCAGCGTCTTTGTGCAGGGTTTAAGCAACAAAGAGGTGTTTGTAACAATATTAGGCTTTATTTCAGCAGCGGCATTTGCCGGTTTGTGGATTACCAAAATCGGAAGATCGCTTTTACCTCAACCGAATGAATCTCGGGTTTCTGACTTTTTACCTTTCAATAAATTGATGTCTGACGGAATGACTATCCGCTGCTACAACGGTTCGTTCTGTCGTGTTTTCCAGGTTGAAGGGCTTGATTTGGCTTTTGCAACTGAAGAAAAAATAATTTCGATGGCTGAAGCACGCAAGTCGTGGATTGACAGCATGTCTGATTTGCAGGTTACTGCCCGAGTGGTTACATTGCGTGAACGTATTCCCGCCGATGTTATCGAAAACACCTTTGACAACAAAATTCTTGAGCAGGTGGCATATACATGGCAGTCAACCTTAAACCGAGTTTATACTAACTCACACTATATAATAGTGTCTGTTCCTGATCGTCCCGATGCTCTCAAAGATTTGAACTATGCTTCTCAATCACTGTTGGCAACACTTAGCGAATATGGTGTTCGTGCCATGTTTGAGAGTGAAGACAGTTCGGCTTTGGATAGCCCGTTTTATGTGTTCAGTCGTATATGCAGTCCCATATCCAAGCCCGAACCGAAAGTCGGTACGGCAGAGGGTGCTCAACTTAATGAATTGCTTACATCAGATCACATTCATTTTACCGGTGAAAACGGGCTGATTCGGTTTTTCTCCGGCGACAAGGAAAAATTAGCCATTACCATGGGCATTCGTTCATCAAGTGATTATATGGACGAATCAATGATAGTATCCTTGTTGGCAATTGATTGCGAGCTGACACTTTTGCATAACATAAAACCGATTTATCGTCCCGCTGCCAGAGGTTTGCTGATTCAACAGCGCAATATGGCTCGTATGACCAGTTTTTCCCAAGATGTGGTTGACCAATATGGCTATGCCATGAGTGCGATTGAGGATAGTGATGCCAATTATCAGGCATTGACACAATATGCAATGGCCATTGTTTTGCGTGGCGATAGCAAAGAAGAAATAGACTTTGCGGAAAGTGAAGTTCAAAGAATTTGCCGTTTGTTCGGTGTTACCCCGGTTCGTGAAGGCTGGGTTGCTCAGGCCACATTCTTTAATCAATTTCCTACTTATGAGATTTATCCGCGGGCATATTTATACTTATCTCGTGTTGTAACTGCGGCCATTTCGTTTGACAAGCCTGCCGAAGGCTTTAGCAAGAGCGACTGGGGTCCGGGCGCGATTACAACATTCCGTACCACTACCGGTTCCGGCTACCGTTTTCAATTTCACGTTTCCTCGGAAGAAGCCGCGGTTGCCCACTGTTGTATTATCGGACCGACCGGTCAAGGTAAAACAACTTTGCTTACTTTCTTGGCCGGACAAGCCATGCGACACAAAGACCTTAAAGTGTTCTTCTTTGACCGCCACTTGGGTGCGGAAATTTTTACTCGCGCCGTCGGTGGTGCTTACATTGGTTTTGATGGCGATGAAAAAAATGTGTCGCTCAACCCGTTTGATGCTTCTCCGACCCCGAATAACCGTGCGTTTTTACGCCGTTGGATGAAATCGATCACCATGGTTGATGATGCGCTTTCCGAAAGGGAAATTGCTCGCGCCGTAACCACAGCTTTTGACTATCTCCGTCCGGAAGAACGTGTTATGAGCAATTTGTACAAGAGCTGTTTTTCTCCGACCGGAAATATGCGTCGCGAACTTTACCGTTGGGTAAACCCGGATCAGTATGGCAAAATTTTTAATGCCACTAACGATAGCCTTGATTTGCACAGCAAACGCTTCATGGCTTTTGACTTTACGCATATTTTTGAAGATGAAACCCTGGCACCGGCGGTTATTAGCTATATTATGCACCGTATCCAGTCCGAAACCGGTGAGACCGGCGTTCCCTCATTGATTATGATCGATGAGACTGCGCCTATGTTAAAGCACCCGATGTTCCGCGACTACTTTATTATAGGTCTGCAAGAAGGACGTAAAAAACGCCAAGCTTACCTTTGCGCATTCCAACAACCTAACATCATTGACTCTTTAGGTGTTGGCGAGGTTATTCGCGGTCAATGCCAAACCGTAATCTTTTTCCGTAACCCGCAAGCTCGCCCCGAAGACTATGAAAACTGGAATTTAAATCAGCGGGAAATAGACTTTGTTTTCGGTAAATCCTATCGTGAATTTCCATATGCTATTTTACTTTCTCGCCCGGCCACCGGTGAGTCGGTAATTTTGGATGTAAACTTAAGCGGATTAGGCCCATACCTCAAGCTTTACAACTCAAGCCGCAAAAATGTTTTGCTGGTTGAAGACCTCATAAGGCAGTATGGTGAAGAAAACTTTGTTACAAAATATTTAAATTTAGCCTGATTATATCAAAATAAGTTTATAAATAGTATTTTTTGTGCTATCATATACTATGAGGGAGAATCTCATAAGGGAGGATGGTATGAAAAATATTAAGTTTATTACTATGGTTTCAGCATGTGCGGCGATTCTTATGACATCATCACCGGCAAAAGCATTAATCACTATGGACCCCGGTAACATAGCCGGTACAATAGGTATTGTTATTAACGGTGCGACCGGTGTTATGCAGAGTGTTGAAATTATAACCAACGGCAGCTTATTAAACTCAGTTATCGGTGATGCCGCAGGTACATTAAGAAAATTTGTCGATACATTCGGTGCAAACGTCCAAAAAGCTTTACAGATGGCTCAGGAAGCGCAAGCCCGCATTCAAGAAGGTCAAGCTCAATATAACAAATATAAGAGTGAAATTGAAGCTCGTAAGGCCAGATATCAAGCCCTTCTGGATCAGCTGAATATCAAAAAAGAAAACTATAATGATAATGCCGAAGAAGAAGACGGCGGATACACGGAAGACTATGACGCAAAGAGTGATGCTGATTATGATGCTGATACAACATCTACCATTGAAGCATCTAAAGGCTTATCCGATTCTGATAATCTCCCGAGCACCGTTGATGCCGGTCCTTCATCAAGCGACAATCTTCCCGGCAAATTAGATGCCGGACCATCATCAAGTGATAATCTTCCTGGCAAATTAGATGCCGGTCCTTCATCAAGCAATGATCTCCCTAGCACGATTAGTGCCGGTTCATCAAATTCATCGACCGGTCGCCGACCATTCTCTTTTTCAAATGAAATCCCTGTTGCGCCGGTTGTAGAAGAACCGGTGGCTCCGGCCGATAAAGCGGCTTCTGCCGCTGTTGATGCAATTTCTTCAGAGACTGTTTCCGAAACCATTTCTCCCGATACCCTCAAAAAAGAAATTAAACCCGGTTTCAGAGTTTCTCCGTTGAAATTGCGAGAGCCTGCAGTAATTGATAAAGTTTCAATAAATGAGGTAAGTTTTATAAGTCGCCAGGCATTTGCTGATGAAATCAGCGACGTAAAAGGCGTTAACTACGATTCTAAAGGAACCTTTATTACAGCCTTTGCAAAGCGTTGCGGTTTAAGTGTAAAAGACCTTGTTGATTATGAGGGAATGAAATCCTGTACGACCAAAATTGTAGCCGAAAATAACGCTAAAGACCAAGAAGATGCCATAAACAGCCGTAAAGACTGTGAAGTTATGGTTTTTGAAACCGTCGTTGCACTGCTTTCCGAGGCAACAAAAGCTAAATATGAGGCTTCTAATTATAACGATACTCTTGACAAACAAGAAAAACTCGGAGCTGACAGCAGTACTACTCGTGATGATACCGGTGTAATCGGCATGAGTCAGGAAGAAACTCAAAAATTACTGAATCAGATGAGCATGCTGGAATCAGGCGCTATTCTTCTTTCCGGTGTTCAACAAATCTGCGCTATGTCAAAGAATGTACTGGTTGATAGCGAAAAATCAGAGAGCTCTGACGGAGGCAAATGATGAAAAAAATACTGCTGACATTAATGGCATTTTGCTTTTGGATGTCGGTTATTCCCGATGCCAGAGCAGACTTTGAATTGCTTGAAACGGTTCTCAGTGCCCTTGAAAATATTCAAAAGAAAGTCCAGGTTGTTCAAGAAAAATACCAAAAGATTGAAAGTCAACTCAATGCCTTGCGTCAAGGTCCTTTGGGTAAATTGACCGAAATATCAAGCAAACTCAATTTTAATAATGTTTCTGTTCGTACTCTCCCGATTGTGTCTGAAAACATCGGTAATCTCCGTGGTTTGGAAAAAGCCATTCAAACAGGTACAATGGCCAATATCGGCAAAAAAGATCAGATATTGGTGTCTGCTGCCAACGAAAAGAACAATGCGGATATTATGCGTGAAGACCTTTGCCGATTATACGCCTATGCATTTACTCTGCGAACCGGCATGGCCAGGGACCGTCAAAACGAAAACGATAGCGCTTCCATACTTGAAAACAACCGTGCTACCAAACAAATGCTCAAAAAAGAAACAATGGAAAGCGCCCGCCGTTTTAACCGAATTTTGGATATGCAAAGTTCACTTAACGAGTTTCAGCGTCGTTTAATCGCGGCAAACTTGAGAGTTCCCGATCCCGACGAAGATAGTGATAACGAGGAAGGAGACAAGCAATGAAAAAAACAAAATCGATTTTAGTTGCGTTTTCCATCGCGTTTTCACTGCTACCGTTCAAAAGTGAGGCATTCTTCATGCTTCCACCTTTTAAGACGGACGTTGTAAACAGCCTGCAAAAGTCGTTTACAACCATTAAGACCAAAGTTGATAAAGCTTACAAAATGGTTATGGAAAGCACCATAATGCAAACTATTATTCAATATGGTGAAGGTGCTTTTGAGGCTTATGACTTTGTAAAAAGCATAAACTTTGACTCAATTCAAAGTATTTTAGGTGCTGACTACAAGCAAATTTCGGTGCTGTCTTCAAAAATTAAAAAAATAGATGCCCAAAAGACCGAGGCTAAAGACAAAGCTGCTCAAGAGGCTGCCGCCATAGCTGCAGAAGCCGCCCAAAAAGAAAAAGGCATCAATAAAAACATCAATAAATTATCACAGGACAGCTTAATTCACCCGGATCATGCTGTTGCCAATACTGCTAAAATAAGCGAATTACTCAAGCAAAAAGATGAAATTATTGCCGATGCTCAAAATAATACCAATAGCATAAACGATACGCTTAATTCAGCTTTACAAGGTTTCAATGACATGAAAGATTCAATTCGTGCCGAGCTGACCTCAATACTTTCATCATTCAATCCGTTACCCAAGAATTACAATTCACTTCAGGATTTGAAAGATACCGTAAAAACCCTATCGCCTGATGAAACGACTAAAGTTACCAGCAATATTGTTCTGGCTTATAAAGAGGTTTACAGATCATTATATTGGCAAGATTTCAATACGGCAATGCAACGAGCTACAGCCATTCGCGCTGAACTTGTTGCCGATAACGAAAAAGCTCAAGCCGTAAACCAGGGAGCCAGCAGCACCCTTGAGGGGGCGATATCCGCTAACGCTGCCGCATCACTCGAATTAAGAAAAGCCAACATGCTGGCACTTATTAATTACGCCGAGTTGGTATTGCAAAAGCTGAAACTTGATATAAGTTATGATTTGTCAATCGGTGGCTTCCAAAAGATTAATGCGACAACGGCAGTCAATAACTTTAATTTTGATAACTACAAATTTAACCCACAGGATCCGTCGTATGACGTTGATTCTGTAACATTATCTCCGGCGGTGGCAGGAGAGGCTCTTGACAGTTCGATTACTGCCGCATCAGAACCGGCAGTTGCAGCCGGACTTGCTGATATTTCAGCATCTGCAACAACAGAGTAACGTGTCGACATTGACAGTAACAAAGGAGAAAACAAATGAAAAAATTTTTTAGTCGTATTTTTCTAGCTGTTTGTGTCGTCGCGGGCGGGCTTCTTATAAGCAAGCCGGCAGATGCTCAGCTTTTGTTTGGTATATCTTTTGATGCCAAGGGTGATGTAAAATCAACCATACAGCAGGTTGAACAATATTTAGCAACCGTTCAGGAAGAAGTTGTTGCCGAAGTCAAAAAAGCTTTGACTGCTGTTAAATCGACGGCAGACAAGCTTAAAGGCTCAATCACCAAGCTTGTTAGCAAAATTCCTGGAACCAAAGATTTTGATGTTGCCAGCTCAGTTGATGTATATGACTATGAGGCTGTAAAAACAGCATTTAACGAGCTGTTTTTACAATATCCGTCGACAGAACCGCGCATAAAGAAAGCGTATGAACAAAAAGCCGAACAGTTTTATTATGATACACTGGTTGAGGTCAAAACCGCATTGGCTGAACTTGAAACCCAGTTAGGAAAATATCGTAAAGAAGTAGAAGCATTTAGTGAAGAGGCTTTAACTTCAGACGGCTCAGGCTCAACCGCAAACTCTGAAGAAGAAAACGGCGTGGACTACAATGTCTACATGGCTGCGCGCAAAATGAACGATATCTTAAAAATTACCGAAGAACTCGTTGCGATGCGCAACCAATATTTTGCCGCAAGCATGATGCATGGCGGAAGACAGGTATTACCTGCCGAAAAAGTTGAGGCTAAAGAGACCCCTGCAATGCAAACCTCGGAATTAAGTGAAAGCGTAAGCATTATGTTCGGTCAATTTATGTCTCAGTCAGCGGTTCCGTCTTCCGGTACAACGGGTGAGCCCGATACAGAAGAAAAAACATCTTCTACCGGCAAGTCATCAGATCGTTTTGTTGTTCCTGCTGCCCCTGCCACTTCTGCACCGCTTGAGGGTAGTGAATCTGAACTTGAAGCTCTTAAAAGTATTGCCAGAACTCAGGAAATTGTTAATTCCGCGCTTGATGTACACAACATGCTTCAACGTATGCCCGAATATAAAGCAATGTATAAGCAATACAGCCTCTACAAAAAACTTCATGAAAGAGCCGTAGAGGCGGTTAAAGAGGCAGATGTCTGCGTAACCAGATATTTAGGACGCCGCTACGCCAATCCTAATAATGTATGGTTTGGTCAGGTCAATATCCCGGCCAATACATGCGACTATAACTCTCGTAAGGGTTTATCTCAATGGGCAATTACCGCATATCAGTCTGCAAATGATGATGCCGGTAATGCAATTGATGTAAACTCTTTTTCTAACTACGATATAGATACGGAAACCGACAGCCAAACTTTGGTCGAGCCGGACACAGAATCTCTTGAGAAGAAAAATGCCGAAGAACCCGTGGATGAGTCATATGTAAAACCAAGTCATGATCAGGAATATTCTAATTCTGTTCGTGAAGTAGAGTTGCTTAACTGGATTATCGGTCGAAAAGCGGCGATGGTGCTTGTTGAAGATCAGTACAGCCCAAAACCAGCTTACGGCAAAGCTGATCACCCGTTCCCGATTTGGAACGACCAACGCAGTTACTATGACCAATATATTGGCGGTAAATATGAAAGCATAAAAGCATATCTGCGTGAACTTGATTTTACTAATGTTGCACTGAATATTGCCCAAATACTTAACAGCGGTCAGGAAGAAAGTGAAGATAAAGACAATACCGCTACAGCTTTAGGAAAGCTCGAGACCGCCATGGCCGAGATGGAACCTCCCGTCAAAGCAACCAGCCGACTTTTGGAAGAGAAAACTAAGGCTCTTGCCGATATCCGCCAAAAGGAGGCAAGTGAGCTTGCTCCGTACTTGAAAAACAAAGAAAGTTTGAACGAAAAGCTTGATGCCTGGACCGAAGCAATAGTTGAAGTTACGGAAGAAATTAACGGATTGAATCAGCAGGCTTCATACAATAAGTCGCGAGCAGAAAGTGCCAACAATCAAATTAAATTGATGGACAGCCGCGGTACTCCGGCAGAGTCTTCTTTGTACATTGAGGCCAAAGATACTTTTGCCAATGCTACGGAATCTCATGCCGAAAATATAGAAGAACTTGGAGAAAAACGTATTACCCTCAAAAAATATGAAGCTGAGCGTGATAAAATACAGGCTGCGCTTGATAAGCTGAATACCCAAATTGAGGAAATACAAAGCAAATACCAACATGAAATAATTGCAATTGAGAGCGATTATGATGCCCAAATGATTGCACTGCAAAAAAATCCTGATATTGCGCCGCAGTTATCGACCATAGCCCAAAGTGTTGATATCATCGACAGCGGAGCTCTCGGCTTTATCGGCAAAGCCGACAGCCTGATTAATACGGCACGTACCTGCGCAATACAATTTGTTGAAGATCATGAAAATGACCTATCTCAAATGAAGGGTGATGATTCGCTTTATTTAAGCACTCATAACGGCAATGTTGTTCAAAAACACTCCGATATGATTAACAAAATCATAGCTCTTCCGGGCAATTGTTTCGAAAAAGAGGTCGCCGCGACAATTGGATCTTTGAGCGTAAGTCCTCAAAGTATTATCCCATTGTTGCAAGGGTTGTTTACGGAATCATTGACTAAAATTTGTTCTGAATACACTTGTGATGCCGGTGATACTCAGTATTTTGTCGGATTGCCGGCCAAACCGCGCGACTTTACTGCTCCGCGCGCCGCACTCGTTACACACTATCCGCCGGTTCGCGACATGGTTCACCTGGATACAACCGACTATAAACATCTTGATGTCAGCAAAGACGGAAGACTCAACCGCAACGCTTTCCTTGAATATGGATTGGAACAGCCGTACATTTGGCAGTTGTTGCTTTCAGACAAAGCTTTCATTGAAAGAGGTGTTGACCTTGAAACTGTTCTTGAAAAAGGCGGAGAGGGCAAGGCCTTTGCTCGAGGCGAACAACTTCCGTGCCGTACCGGTAATTATATGATTGATATGTCAAACAATGGTAAATACTCTGTTGTAGACATCAAGAAAAATCCGTCTGCCGGAAATTTGCAACGGTTCAAAACTTTGTACGAATGCCGCGATTTGCGCATCACCGGACAAACACCGGGTATCGGCAATGTCTTGAATACATTCATTGTATATGATTCCGCTGTCGAGAAAAAGAAAGACCGCACCACTCTTGGTAACGCTGCTGGCAGTATCAGCGATCCTAATACCAGCGAGCTCGGTATGTTCTTAAGATACAATGACGGTGTCCTGTCTGTTAATAAACTTCCTTATTATGGCTATACCATGCTGATTAAAAAGGAGAAAGACGCAGAAAAAGACGGCAAATATAAAATTAATGCAGACGACAACATTTATCAGCGCTCTATGTTTGCCAACAACCAAATAGGTGATTTTCTGCACTTTGTCGATAAAGAACTTGAGGTTAAGAAAAATCTTGATGAAATTGAGGCCAATTTGGCTAACTTAAAATCAAGCATCACCGAACTGTTTGACAAGATAAACTTTAAGCTGAAAGATGATATTGATTTTTCATCGGAAAGCGACTTTAACTATGTAACCAAAAAGCTCGAAGAAGAAAAAAATACTCTTATGAGCCGAATTTCAAGCTCTATGGGTTCAATTAATCACGGTAACGAGACCGTAAATGAACGTTACCAAAGATTAAACAACACCTATAAAGTTTTGCTGCAGGATAACAAGTATAAAGTCAACCTGACCACCAATACTCAAGCCGGAAGCTCTCTCAGTGAAAGCATAAAGACTGCGGAAACAAACGAAAAAGTAATTGAAAAATCTCGTAAGGAAGGATATGATTCTATCCAAGAACAGATTGACGATTATGAACGCCCTGTATGTATGCCGTATTAGAGAATGCTGGTAGATGAGTAAATTAGGTAATATACTTGAAAACACTAAGATAATGGCATTGACCGACAAAAGTGGTAGAATCTACCACTTTCTCGGTCAGGCCGAAAAAGAAAAACGTAGTGTTAAAATGTATTATTACCTGTGGCTGTCGCGTATGTTTATCTTTACAGCAGCTTTATCCTTGACGGTTTTTGTTGCCGCTTCCCTGGCGTTGTTCAAACTGGCTCCGATGGTTACGGTCGAGCCTTTTTTGATTATCAATCAAAGTAGCTCCGATGATATTGCTCGTTACGAGCCAATCACACTGAATATGGCATCGCGTGAGCAGTTTATGGAAACTTTTGTCAAGCAGTATGTTATGTATCGTAACACGGTTTTAAATGATGAGCTTGAGATGATGTCTCGTTGGTATCCCGGAGGCATAGTCAATTTCCTGTCCAGCCCCAACGTCTACAAAGAGTTTAATAAAAATCTCGAAAAAGTTATAAGAGGAAATTTAAGTAAAGATGTTTCTCAAGAAGTTGAGATTATATCCGCTCAACGCGTCGGCGGAAAACGCAGTGCCGTGTGGAAGGTAAACTTCAAGACATATGAAATCTCAAGTCGAAATCGCAACGATAAGAGCGGATATTTGGTTCTTAATACCAGCTATTGGACGGCTTCGGTTACCGCATACTTTTTCCCCGAACGCATATTCATGGGGCGCCGTCTGATGAATCCGTTGGGCTTTACGGTTGTCAAATACGATCAAGCCAAAGTTCAATTTTAATATTCCTGTTAATAAGTTGGTTATATTTAGACTTTTACAAAAAAAGAGTCTAAAGTCAAACTAACTATAGTTGACAAAGGAATATTCTTATGATGAAAAAAATAATACTTCTTGTATTTGTCGTATTATTGGCCGGTTGTGGTCTTTTCGGCTCTTACTATGAGCCCGAGCCGGTTGAAATCGGCAAAGCATCTGATGAGCTTAAGCTTTCTCCCTGTGCCTGCTTGCAGGTTGAGCTTCCGCATACTTTACCGGATTGGTTTGTTGAAACAATTTAGCGTAATCGGAGACATTGAAAAGTATGGCCACGCAAATCGGAAACACTCCAAACAATCAAAAACTTCTATCCGGCAGCACCCCGGTTCGCCCCGGCAACCCGTCTTCTTCCGGAGATGTTTTTGTTGCCAATGTGGCGGAAAAAAGATATCTGTGGACAGCGCGTGCTTTTGCGATAATTACGGCGATAAGTTTCTGCTGCAACATAATTCTTCTTCTGGCTGTAGCACAGGTTATTCCGCTTTACCGGGTTGAACCTTTTTTGCTGACATTTCAAAACAAAGAAGAGCAGGTTTATAACCTGGTTCCGCTTAACAAAAACATGACTTCGTCTAAAAATGTTACAGAGGTGTTTGTGCGTCAATATGTGTTGATGCGCAGTGCTTTTAATCGTGATATCAAAGAGGTGGAAGCCAGATGGATGCCGGGAGGCGCTATCCAGGAAATGTCTGCTCAAACGGTGTATGATGATTTTATAAAAAATACAGCCAATCGTGCTCTTGACTTAATTCGTACTCGTAGAATGATCCGTGATGTGCGTATCATGACTGTTAATGAGTTAAGTCAGGGAATTTGGCAGGTTGAGTACGAGACTAGAGATATGTTTCCTGATTCCAAAACCCCGGAAGTTAACTACTGGACTGCTTCTTTGCGTGTTGCATACAGACACAAAACCGTAAAACACAAAGAGCGCTTAAAAAATCCGATTGGCTTTACGGTTACAAATTATTCTTTGAGTTTTAATAAGGTACAATAAGATGGATAAGATTATGCTGTCAAAATATGTAAAAATAAGTTTTATCACCTTGTTCGGCGTTTTCTTTGCGACAAATGCTTTTTCGCAGGCCGCGGTTAACAGCATGGACCAAGGACAGGCAAACGGTCAATATCAACCGATGGATATGACTTATGCCGGTTTTAATTCTTTGGGAATGATGCAAAGTGCGTGGCTTGATCCTCTGCAAAACCTCGGGGAAGGGCAAAGCAAACCAGCTTATTCAAAATATTATTGGTCGCCCGATTTGGTTTTGCCTTTACGTCTGCGTGAAGGTATGATTACCATGATTAATTTCCCTGAGTGGGAAATGATTGAAGATATTTATATCGGCGACAACTCAACTTTTGACGGACAAATTTCCGGTCCGAGTACCTTGTTGTTATACCCTCGTTCAGGTGCAAATGTCGGTGTTGATACCAACGTCATCGTGTTCGGCCGTTCCGGCAACCGCTATGTGTTTTATGTACGTAGCGAGGGCGTAAATACTGAAAGATTAACGAACGCAATAGTTGATATTGAGGTCGTCGGCGGCAGCAACGGTGTTGGTGGAGCCGGTGCAATGGGAAACGGGAACGCCGCTTCCGGGGGAGGGCGCGTTAATGCAACTTCTTATTACGGCGGAAGCGGAAAATCTGTTGATTCTACTTTTACCAAACGCAATCAAAAAAACAATTGGATTGAGAGCATTCCTCTTGACCCGACCAAATTTCGTTTTGACATTGAAGTTTATGTACCCAACCCCGATGACGTTGTAATCGCACCGGAAAGAGTTTGGCGTGATGACATATTCACTTATATTGATTTAGGCAGCAAATCGCTCAACATGACACAACGTCCGATTGTCAGCCTTATTGTTGAAAGAATGGAGGTTCCTGTCGGTTTTAGAACCAAAGGTCCAAACAATCGTTTAATTATTGTTGAAGCTATCGGCGACATGGTTTTGCGTAACGGGAAAAGAATTGTATGCCTTAAAATGCGTCGTTCCGATGACGCCGGACTTGAAGACGTAAGCTACGCAAAGGATATTACCGATCAAGAATGGGATCGTGGTGCCAAAATTCCGAGCGGTGCTCAGGGGCAGTCGGGTGGCGCATCTTACCCGGACTTTAGCGCTGGAGCAGTTGATGGTGCTGCCAACATTCCTAACGGTAATATAGTCGGTGGTGCTGGCGGAGCATATGTTAACGGTGGTGGTGCCGGTATGGGAGCCGGAATGGGGGCTGGCGGCATGTATGACGGAGCCGGAGGAGATTTTGATTATTCTAAAATGCACAGAATCCAAAATACTCAGCAATTTGATCCGACCGCTAGCAATTTGTCCAACCAGTACCGCTACGGGTCAGGCTTTAGCGACAGCTCGGGGTCAAATATATCAATTGAACTCGGTACGGATGCAAATGTTGAAAACCTGGAAAGCTTGTGGGATAATCTTTCTGCCAAGCACTCGAAAATTCTTCAAAAATACGATCCTTTCTTCTCGGTTGATGCTCCTGCCGATGGTCAAGGCAAAGAATTGTTCCATCTGCGCGTCGGACCGGTTAAATCGCTTGAGGAAGGTGATGGCGTGTGCAGCAGACTTGGTCGAAATGGTGTATTTTGTAGTGTAGTCAGAACCCAATGAGTAAAGAAGTATTAACACATTCAGAAAGTTATATCAGAAAAACCAACCGCATAATTCTTGCGGTTGGTATAACCTCTTTTGTTATTTTTATACTTGGTTTATATCTTCTTTTTTCCAGTGGTGATAAGGGAAGCGAATATACTGACCCTGTATTCACCGATAATGATGACCCGCTTCAGGTTGAAACTTCGACTTCCGACGATACTGGTATAGAATTTATGCCGGTTGATGATGGGGTTCCGCCTATAACCTCCACTCCTAATCCGGTTTCTTTGGGGCAGGTCGTAATCGGTTCTGATGCCAAAAACGTTTTGACAATCGGAACAAACGGCAAGGCTTCCATAAAAATTATATCCGTACAGTTGGCAGAAGCCGCATTTGATGGTTTCAGTTTTAAGGACTATTGTACCGGTAAAACTTTGCGCGGTTCCGAAACTTGCGATATTACAATGGAGTGGATACCTGTTGCTACCGGAAACGTACAAAACAACTTTATTATTACCTGGCATGAGACCAATGTTGCTCAAAGCAATTCAAAGGCTGAAAAGGTACCGTTTTTTGGCAATGCCGTAACCAAAGAGGATTGTAATTTCTGCGATACAGTTACCGGAGGTGCTCCGGGAGCGGGTTCTCCCGCTACCGGCAGAAAAGGAGAAGCGTTATCAAGAACAATCGTTGGTCCTGACGGATCTGTAATCGGATATGCCGACGACGAAGGTTACGTTTACGATTCCAAAAATAATGTTATCGGTCGTATTAACGAAAATGGTTTGGCTGTGGACGGTGATGGCAATATTGTAGGTGTTGCCAATAATCGCAAATTGGTATTTGATCAAAACGGCAATGTTATCGGCTACGTAAATCCTGACGGTTCGGTTGTTGATTTGAATGGCAATGTTATCGGTCGTATGCTTCCTGACGGCACAGTCGTAGACAATGAAGGCAATGTTATTGGTCATGCTGTGGATATGGGCTATGTTTATGATGACAACGGCAATATTATCGGCAAGGTAATGCCGGACGGAACGGTTGTTGATATGAACGGTAATGTAATCGGTCGCCTTAATGAAAAAGGTGAGGTTGTCGATGCCAACGGCAACGTAATCGGTCATGTTACAAAAACCGGACGTGTTGCTGTTGATGATGATGGCAATATTCTTGGTGTCGTAATGCCTGACGGTTCCGTCGTTGATGCCAATGGCGATGTTGTCGGAAACGTCGATAAAGACGGAAACGTGGTTGCAAACCCCAATGCGCCGTCACGCAGTGTTAACCGTCGTCTTGTTCGCAATAATGATGGTCAGGTAGTCGGATACGTTGATGAAAATGGTGCTGTTCGCGATTTTGGCGGAAACACAATCGGCAGAACTCGCCCTGATGGTACAATTGTTGATAATAATGGTAACGAACTTACCGCATCTGGCGCATTATTGGCATACAATGATGATGGCAAAGTAATAGGCTATGTTGATAAAGATAACAATGTAATCGGTGAAAACGGGCAATCTTTGGGCACGGTATCGTCCAACGGAATGATTGTTGACACAGAAGGCAATATTATCGGTCGTGCAGCTCCTGATGATGATGCCAGTTCAAAAGTCAAGGCTTTTGCCTACGATAAAGATGGCAAAATTATCGGATATATTGATGATGATGGTGTGGTTCGTGATTTTAACGGTAATGTTATCGGTAAAGTAATGCCCGACGGTACAATCGTCAGCGGAGAAGGAAACATTGTTGGCAAGGCATTAAACGGTAAAAATTTAGCCTATGACAAAGATGGCAAGTTAATAGGTTATGTTGATGATGATGGCAATGTATATGACTTTAACGGCAATAAAATCGGCAAAATGCTCGAAGATGGAACGATTGTAGACGACAATGGTAATATCATCGGGCGAGCCGTCCAACCTGACAAACTTGCATATGATAAAGACGGCAATCTTATCGGCTATGTCGGTGATGATGGCAATGTATATGACTTTAACGGCAATAAGATCGGCACAATGCTTGAAGACGGCACCATTGTTGATGAAGATGGTAATGTAATCGGTCGCGCTCCGGATCGCTTGGCTTATGACAAAGAAGGCAGTCTGATGGGGTATGTCGACAATAACAATGATGTTTATGATTTTGCCGGCAATCAAATTGGTAAAATGCGTGATGATGGCACTATTGTTGACGAAAACGGTAATACTATCGGTCGCGGTGTTTTGCCTAAAGCCCTAGTTTATGATAAGGACGGCAATGTTATTGGATACGTCGGTGATGATGGCAATGTATATGACTTTAATGGCAATAAAATCGGTCAAGCTCTTCCTGACGGCACGGTTATTGACCCTGACAGCCAAATAATCGGCAAAGCCGGTCCTGCTAAAAAAGACGGGTACCGTTTGGCATACGATCCCAAAGGCAGAGTTATGGGCTATGTTGATGATGATGGCACTGTTAGAGATTTTGCTGGCAATATAATTGGTAAAATGCTTCCTGATGGCACTATCATAGATGCAAATGGCAATGTTATCGGTCATGCCGGACTGACCGCGCGCCAATTGGCGTATGACAAAGACGGAAAAGTTATAGGTTATGTCGATGAAAACGGCAATGTTATCAATTTTAACGGTGATGCTATAGGCAAAATGATTCCTTCGGGAAGACTTGTTGATGCCGGTGGTAATGAAATCGGGACAGTCGGTGGTTTTGCCAAAATGTTGTTGGATAAGGACAATAAAATAACCGGCTATATCGGTAATGACGGAGAAGTCTTTGATACAGAAGGCAACGTTGTCGGATACATGGATTCTGATGGCAACATTGTTAGCAACACCAAAACGGTTCTCGGGCGCTTGATTCAAGAATACATGATTCCTGTTACCCCACAGGGCGAAGTTTTAGGCACGGTCAACAACAACGGCACAATTGAGAACGATGACAAGCAAATTGTCGGGCGTATCCAGTCCAATGGCTTAGTAAAAAGTCCGAGTGGCTCGAAGATAATTGCACGCATGGTGCGCGGCGGTCTTGTCGTTGGGCAAGGGTGCAAAAACATAGGCTATCTTGAAAAAGACGGTATTGTGCGCAAATCTAACCAAGAAACTGGATATAAAGTTAATTCCGATGGTGTTATCATTGATGAAAGCGGCAATTATATCGGAGAAGTTGTTGTTCCGGGTCCGGTTTTTGATGATTCGTGCACCAAAATCGGTGATGTCGAAACCGACGGTATTGTTCGCCAAAACGGCAATTATGTAGGATGTGTAAACCCCGATGGCACTGTCTTAAACGAAAAAGGTGATATTATTGGCGGTGTTGCTCGTTCGGGTATAGCTGTTTCGTACGATGGCAACCTTTTAGGTAAAATTGCTGAAAACGGGCTTGTTTTTTCTCCACAAGGACAGCCGGTTGGTTGTGTTGGCACTTATGGTGATATTTTTGATAAAAAAGGTGCGTATATAGGCAAAGTATTACAAAACACATATGCATATGATTTGGAGGGCAACTTTATCGGCATGGTAAATCTCAATGCCCGTGTTCCGATGAAAGGACAACCCTCCGGTCGCCTGTTGCCGAACAACGTAATTATTGATGAAAACAGTAAAATTATCGGTGTAGCTTTACCGACAAAATCAACAATTATTGATGCCGGAGGCAAAGTATTGGGACGTTTGTTCCCGGATGGTAATGTTTATAACGGCAAAGGTACATCTTTAGGTAAGTTGTCCGGAGACGGAACCGGGTTCTATAATCAATCCAGCGGTTATTCCATTCCGGTCGGGCAAGTCGCTGATTTCAGCGGTAAAATTCTCGGTGCTGCCGGCTACAACAGTGAAGTAATCAACCGCTTTGGTGAGCGCCTTGGGAAGCTTGATGCAAAAGGCTACTATTTTGATGACAAAGGGACTCTGAGAGGTGGTTTGATAAGACGTGGTACAGCAATTGGTTATGATGGATCTTTCTTGGGTTACAGCCTCTCAGACGGTCGTATTATTGATTTAGATGGCAAAGTTTCAGGTCGCAGTACTCCTGACGGTAAGGTCATGAACCAAAAATCTGTTATTGTCGGAGAAATTATTCCCGAGGGCATTGTTACCGATGTTTGGGGTGCATACAAGGGGCACACAAACTCTCTCGGTGATGTTATAGATTTAAATGGCAATAATATTACGGCAATTTTGCCCGGAGGTTCTACTGATAAAAACCTCAGCTTGTTAAAACGCGGTACGGTTATTGACTTTAGCGGAAAAATAATCGGTTCGGTTATGCCGGACGGTTCGGTTATTGATACTTTGAACATCAAAATAGGGCGGGCTCTGTCCGACGGAAACGTTCTTAACAATTCCGGCAAACTTATCGGTGAAATAGTTGATGGTGATTTAGTAATTAATGACCGAGATAAAATTGCCGGCTATATCAATTCTGACGGTTCTATTATTGATACCACCGGAGCCGTAATCGGTCGCACCCTGTCAACTGATTTAGCGGTAGACAGCGAAGACGGAATTCTGGGACGTATATACAAAATCGGAGCCACAATTCTCGGAAATACCGGAAGATATATTGGACGCCTTGCTGCAGATGGTAATGTAATCGACACCGGCAATAAGATTATCGGGTACCTGAAAAGTAACGGATCATTTATCAATTTGGATAAAAGAGTGTCTGGGTACGCTTTACAGGAAGTTGCTAAAAATCGGAGGAACTAACGTTGAGATTAAGGCTTAATGGCAAAATTATAAAAAATTTTTGGATTGCTTTTATAGCATTATTTGCCTGCATGGAAAATGCATACGCGCAGGAAATTACTGCCATTGACTTCAACGGAGACTTAATCGGCAAGGTTATTCCTGACGGTAAAGTGGTCAGTTTTGACAACCGTCTCATCGGTAATATTACCGCCGACAGCTTAATTTTAGATTCTGCTGGAAAACTGATTGGCGGCGTTGTTCCTCAAGGAGTTGCAATCGGCAATGACAATCGCTTGTTAGGTAAAGTCAGCAATGATGGCACGGTGCGTCTTTCAACCGGAAAAATCATTGGTAAGGCTCTGCCAAACGGGTTGGTTGTTGATGACAAATTTGATGTTCTTGGCGCAGTTTTGTTCCCGGGGCTTATTTATTCTGATGAAGGGCAGACCGTGGGGCGCCTGACCGGTGATGGTGTATATGCCAACCTCCAAGGTCAAACAATCGGATTTGTTTCTCCCGACGGCTATGCCTACCGTCGGTCCGGCAATGATTATATTATTGACGGTCGCCTGATTTCATCAAAAATGGTTATTGATTCAGTCGGGCACTTTGTCGGAAGTATATCTCCCGGAGGTAAAATCACAAATTTTGACGGCAAACAAATCGGTCATATAAAAGCCAACGGTTTTGCATATAATTCAGATAACAAAGTTATCGGTAGCGTTGTTCGTTCGGGCTATGCTTTTGATATAACCGGAAAATATATCGGAATAGTTACATTTAACGGTGAAGTTGTCGATGGCGAAAAACTTATCGGATATTTGCAAGTGGACGGAAGTATAGCTGATTCCAAAGGGGCTATCATAGGTTATATGGTTGATATTGCCGCCACGGCATCCGATAGTTTCGGAAAATACTTGGGACGTATTATGCCCGAAGGAAAAATCGCTAAAGGTCGGAATATTGTCGGACAAATCGGACCATGGAACACTGTTTATGATTCTGATGGCAAACAATTAGGCAAAATTATCTCATCGGGTCCTGTTTTTGACTATAAAGGTACATTGAAAGGTCATGCCCTTAAAAACGGTCAGGTGATAATGCCTAGCGGAGCTCCATTGGGCACAATACGTAACGACTTGGCCTTTAACACACTTGGCAAAATTGTCGGCGCTGTTCTGCCTCATAAAGTTGTTATTGGAGAAAACAATCAGATTGTCGGTGTAAGTGGCATCAGTTCATCTTTATCTGTCAGTGATGATCATCGTATTATATCTCCGTTCGGATATGTATATAATTCTGAGGGGGGTATAGCCGGTAACGCAATTTCATTGGGTGGCGTTTACAGTTTGGGTGGCGTATCTATAGGGGCTGTTTCGCCTAATGGAGAACTTATAAACAACGGCACAGTTCAAGGTGGCATAATTACCCAATACGGATATAGTATTGCAGAAAACAACGCAATTTCCGGTGGAAAAATTAGCAATATCTATGCTGTTTCATCAAATGGAGAAAGCCTCGGGATTTTGGCTGATGGCAACCAAGTTCTTAATAAAAACTTCAAGCCGACAGGAAAAATTCTTCCCGATGGCAGTGTTACCGCATGGTCTGACAAAAACTCGTATATGCCATTCAACGGACGCGGCAGTTCAGCTCGCATGGCAATAAGTTATGACGGCTCGATTTTAGGTACTATTGATAACCAGGGATTGGTGAGAGACAGTGGCGCAACCACCATTGGTAAAGTCAGCTCTTCTGACATTATTTTGGATAATTCCGGTCTAAGTATCGGTGAGCCGGTAAACTTTATGAGTATAATTAATGACAAATGCGAATTTACCGGAGTTGTTACCCCCGACGGTGAAGTCAAAAATTATAGAGAAGTCAATATGGGAAAAATACTGCCGAACCGACAAGTTGTCTCTGATAACGGCAATATTATAGGTTACGGTGTCAGTGGCGGAAGTGTTGTTGATTTTGGCGGTAAATCAATCGGAATGGTAACATCTGAAGGAAAAGTGTTGAATTATGCCGGCGAAAATATGGGCTGCGTTGATAGCCAAAATCGTGTTTACAATGCTCAAAGAGCGCTGGTCGGTAAAGTCGTGCCGATTACAACCGTAATCGATTTCGACGGCAAAATAGTCGGACGTAGTTTGTTAGACGGGAGCATCATTGATAGTAGCAACAAAAATATCGGCTTTGTTTCTCCTGATGACAGTGCCAATTCAAAAACGTCTTCACCTTTCGGAATGTTATTTATGTACCGCTATGCGTTTAATAACAGCAATCGACAAATAGGTATGGTCGCTCTTTCCGGTGAAGTATTTGATTTTCAAGGTAAAAAAATCGGAACAGTAGATTTTGACGGTAATGTGATTATCAGCGGACAAAAGAGCGGTTATGCCCTATATGATCTTTATATTTATGATAATGACCACCAGGCAATAGGCAGAATAACCTCAGACGGTACTGTGGTTTCTCTTTCCAACCAAAAAATCGGACGCTCTGTTCATGGTTTTGCCATTGATAACAAGGGCAAAGTTTTGGGGCGCGGAAACAGAGATTTTCATATTCGCGCTAAGGGAAGAGAAATAATCGGAGAACTTCAACTCAATGGCGCGGTGGTTTCACGCAACGGCGAGCAGATCGGCACCTTGGGTGAGGAAGGCAAAATTGTTGCCACCGACGGAGAAGAAGTAATTGCTGTTGCAACACCTTTGCAATATTATGAACCAGAAAAGCGAAAACCCGTATTTGATGCTGCCGGCAATACTATCGGTTATGTTGATGAAAATAACCAAGTCGTCGATGAAAAAGGCAATATTGTCGGGCAAATAACTAAAGATGGATCGGTAGTTAATCCTGAAGGAGAAGTAATCGGAAGCACCAAGCTCGATTGGTACAGAAATCCTGAAAAACAACAGCCTTCCGGAAAACTTCCCGAGGTCGGTAGCCGTAAACTGGAGCAGGGCGAGTACAAGCGCTCTATCAATATCGCCCTTACGCCGGACGGAGAATATTTGGGCGAAATTACCGAAGACGGTAGCGTTATTGATAAAGATGGCAAAGAAATAGGTAAGGTTCAGGGTGGTTTGGTCTATGACAAAGAAGGCAATCTCGTTGGTGTTGAAGAGACGGCAAAAGGTAGTACCAAAGACAATATAGTTACTCCCCCCGGAGGATCGGAAAGTTATATTCCTGAAACTGAGACACAAGTAGATCCTCAAGTTAAAGAGTGGCAAGACAATGCACAGTACTACCGTCGTAAAGGTATTGCTGTCGGCCATATCAGTGGCAGTTTCAGCAAAGAAGACTTTGAACAAAAGCAAGATGATTGGGGGTTGCCTAAAGTAATATCTACCTACCCGGTTGATATGAGCATGATGATATTGTCCGACAAACCGATACCGGCAGTCATTGCCCGCCCTATATACACGGAATCAGGAGATCAACCTCCTATAACGGCCTATGTTGAAAGAAATGTTTATACTGAAGATGGCCGCAATATTATTATTCCCGCCGGTAGCCATGTTATAGGAGAAATGGGTAGTGCATCAGGAGATAGTACAGGAAGAAACAAAGGCGGAACCAATTCGGCGCGTTTAACCATCCATTGGAAGCGTATTATTTGGCCTAACGGAGCCATGTTCCAACTGTCGAATGCAGCATCCGGTGATGCTCAAGGACGAGGCGGAGTTTTGGGATATTTGGATCGAAGAATTATCCAAACCTATTCAATGCCTTTAGCAAGCTCTCTTATTACCAATGGCTTGGCCGTTCTTTTTGCAACAAGCGATTCTTCCGAGGGTGGCGAAAACAGTGCTGAAACTTCAAAACAGCAGGCTATGAATGATGCTCGTGAAGGTTTTTTGAGTGATACTCAACAAATGTTCCAAAGACTTGTGAGTGATTATATGCAAACCCAACCGGTTATTTTTGTTCCAGCTGGTACTCGGGTTACCATTTATCCGAATGTCGATCTGTGGTTACGTACAGCTGATAATTCTCAGGAAGCTGGTGTTTCAGGAAGTGGCAACTTAAAAGACAATGAAGATATTTTGGTAAATGATAAAGAGGTTTCTGATTATACTGCTAGTTTGAAAAACAGTAGAAGCAATCCCCAAACTACGGTTACTTATACGCCTCAAGACAGTGGCGTACAACAGACAACACCGCTCATAGATGATGCTGCAACCATCCAGAGAAACAGGGTTGGTACTCCGCCTCCGCCACCTCCGCCGAGTAGCGGTGTAGTCAACACCACGCGCCAACCGAGTGGCAACAACTCATCGTCTAATAACAATGACAACGATGTTCCGCAACTTTTCTAGAGGGAGAAAGATATGAGCTTTGAAGTATTAGAATCAGTTTTACGCCCTCTGGCATATTGGTATAACCAAGAAAACATAGAGGAGGTTGCCATCAACCGTGCCGGTCAGGTGTGGTTGCGCCTACGCGGCAAAAGAGCTTATCCGTGGGTAATGTACAAAGATGAAAAACTCACCAAAGAATACCTTACTGACTTGCTGTATATTGTTGCAAACACATACGAACTCCCATTCGATCCGATCGGAGGTACTCCGGTTGTGTATGCAACCATTCCCGGCGAGCACCGTTTCTCGGCAATTTGCGGTAAAAATGTCATGTATGACGAGGGGGATATTACCGGCGGTATTGCTATTGCTATCCGCGTTCATAGTGATGATGTAGCATTTGGTCTTGGTGATTACGGCTTAAAACAAGGTGAACAATTACACCAAATTAACCCGTTAAAAAACATTAAAGATCCTGACGACCCTTATGAAAGACTATTGCTCAGTATCAAGCGTGGTGATCACATTTTGGTTAGTGGCGCAACAGCAACCGGTAAAACAACTTTTTTGAACAACCTGCTTAAAATTTTGGATATTCACAAACGTGTTATAACCATTGAAGATGCTCGCGAATTATTGGTTCCTCACCCTAATCGTGTTCATATTGTAATGTCCCGTACCGGACAAACCAACCAGTTTGACTACAAAGGCATTATTGACTTGGTAGTACGTTTTACTCCTGATGCAATCATCGGCGGTGAGATTTCAACCGGTAATGCCGGTGCATTGTGGGAACTGATGGGATCAGGACACGACAACTGCCTTGCCACTATTCACGCAGAGAGTTCCAGTGCCGCCTATGAAGCCTTTGTCGATCGTATTTTGCACAGTTATCCGACTCTTGATCGTCGCAAGACAATTGAAGAAATGCACCATAAATTGCGCGTAGTACAAATCAACCGCGATGGCAACCTTCGTGCGGTTACTGAAGTTACTTAAAATAAAAACTCCCGAAAGGGAGTTTTTATTTTATTGCAAAGGTGGAATATTAATTTGAGCAATTTCACCCGGGCGGATTTTAACGTTTGCATATCGCATATTTGCTGTTTCGATAATAAATCTCTGTCGGTCCGTAAGTTGTGCAGCCCACTCGTAAAAATCACGTCCGTTAAGTTCCTGTCGCTGCGGATTCATAATATATAAAACACAGCCTTGTGTTTTTTCGGCAGTACCGCAACGCGCACGTCCCCGTGGAACCTCCGCATTAATTACTACACCCTGCAATCCGTTTTGCACGGTTGCCGGAGCAGTAAAAAACATCTTTGCAACAAATATGCCTAAGATAAACGACACCAAAATAGCAGCAATTAAAGCTGTTCCTGTATAAGAATTTCCAACAACAAACCGCTCTTTAAGAGCCGGTGCTTGATAATCAACATCTTCATCGGACAAAAATGATGGATTAAGCCGATTGTCTTGTTGTATCTGAGGCAGATTATCTTGACTGAGATAGTCATTAAAATCAAATTTAGAGCTGTTATTGTTCTTATTATTAAACGGGCTGTCCATAGTTGCTTTTGCAGGTACGGCAATATTATTTTCAGCCGCCTGCGTGGCACGTTTTATCGGGCGTTTAACCTTTTTAAATCTTGGTTGATTTGTTTGAGTATTATCCATTTTTCCCTCATATAATACTACATTGCATTAGAAACTTGTTTTTTTATGGTCTTTATAATACGCGGTACAATAAATATCACCATTTGAGAATTCTGCGGATTTGCTCCGATAATTTTATCGGGAATACCTATAATCAAATAGTTTTCACCGAGTTTACTCCTCAAATCAAACTGGGTAATTTGTCCGTCACGCCCCTCAAGCGTAATATCCGAAAAAAGTCTGTTTTGCGGCATTAAAGAAGACTTTGCCAGCAATGATAACTGTGTTTCCGGTTGTTTTGAGCCGGCGCATTTACCTATGTCAAAACGTGCCATCCATAGGTTAGGTACCACAAACTTTCCTTCTGCCAATTGTTCAACAGTCGCCTGTCCCTGCAAGAAATTTCGCAAACTTCCGATATTTATTTCATTTGATGTTGTCAACAATCTTCCTATAACCCCGGTTTTTGCCGTTTTTACGGAGCCAAAGTCAAAAACATTCAGCATTTTTTGCCAATCAACGTCGTTTTTACCGTTTTGAGGAGTAATTTTGAATATGCTTACATCATAAGCAATTAGTTTCGGGTTACTCTCAAAATAGGCTAACAGCTTTTGGATTTTTTTCTGTAATTCATAATCACCGTTAAAGGTCAGGGAATAATCAGACCAATCTGTAGTTACATCGGTTATTCCGGCGCCACGCATTACATCAAGCAAAGCCAAAATAATCGGGCGAGATTTTGGTACATACAACGTAAAATTGGTCTTACGACCGATGGTTAAAGTTTTTGCCTCGGCATCATATGTATAATAAATTTCAGCAGCATCGGTAATCATCTTGACAACTTCCGAGAGTTCTCCGCGCAGATTTTCGGCTGAAATACTCGGGTATGGCGCATCTTTTGCCACCAGTTTAATCCCGGCTTCTTTAGTCAGTTTGAGCAAAGCTTTTTCTGCCGGCATGGTTTTAAACGAAAAACCGGTTACCTCAAAACGAGGCAAAGGATTATCAATGCCGTTTCTGGTTAAATTAAAAGCCTTTACATTATACGGCAAAGTAGTAATCATTTGTTGCGTATGCCAGTTGACATAACAACGCAACGGAGTTTCCAAATCAAAAGAACTTGCCCCTTCGGTTGTCCTGATCATATTCGGATCAATCGGGTTAATTATTCTTGCGTTTGATGCCGGGTCAATGGTTATTGTTTCAGGTTCTTTTGCGGCAAACACGTCATCGCCGGAAAACAAACACCCCGAAACACCCAGTATCGCAAAAGTCAATGATAAAAATTTAGTATAGTTAAACATTGTGCCTCTATTTTTTACCTTGTTCTTCATTAGCTCGTTCTTTTGCTTCTTTAAATTCAGCCTCAACCTTTGCTTTAGCCTCTGAATCCTGCTGAAGTAGCTTTTCCATTAACTGTTCCATACCCATTCCGGCTCCGACAGTCGGATCTTCTGCTTTGTCAGGAACTTCCAACACTTTTTTCATTTTTTCGACTTCGCGAGCATCACTCTTTATCATATCTGGAGTAGAATTTCTCCGCAGTTCTTCTTTGTACTCGTCAAGTGTTTTTCTAAAGCCGTTCATCCCGCCGGCAACTTTCTTTTCTACGTATGAGTACAAATCCTTATGCCTGATAATGTAATCGCCGGTTTCACTAATCTCTTCCAACACGTCAAGAATATACCCGTAGAAAGGATAGTCTTCCAAAGCAATGTTGCCTTTGCGCACACAGCGTGCCGCAATCCTTGATATGGTGCGATCGTAATAATCCTTCAACAAAATATAATTGTCGACATACCAAACGTCGGCAATACCGTTTTTTTGTTCTTGATTGTTCTGCTGTGCCATCTTGTACTCCTTATATTTACAATACTAAATTAGGTAACAATGATTGTAAATTACTTACTGGTATTTTATCCCACGGTATTAGCGAGTTCCAAATAAGGATCAGGTTTTGACTCGTTTTCCATTCCAATCAGAACAAGCTCGAAGTCATTTGGAACAACAATATCAGAGGTGCCGTCGAATACGTTTGATGAAGGAATAACTTGTGTTTCTCCGTCATCAACCCCTTCAGGAACTTCTTCATAGTCCCACTCCCAATCTTGTCCTTCTTCACCTTGCACTTCTTCTGCAGAGGCGGTCTGGTCAGCGGGAACCTCTTCATAATCCCACTCCCAGTCTTGTCCTTCAGTGCCGGAAACCTCTTCTGCTCCTTGGGCAGATTCGTCCTCAGGCTGATATTCCCATGTCCAATCCTGCTCTTCTGCGGAGTTTTCCTGAGACGTTTTTTCATCTGACCAATCATCGGTCGCTGGTTCAGAATAATTTTCTCTTGTAACGGTATTATCCGTACCAAACCCCCAGTCAGAAGAATTGTCAATCGGTTTGTCTTCAATCACGGGCATTTGGGGCAGAGCTGAAATTATGGTTTTTTTCTTCTTCGGAGTTGTTGTAACTGTCGAAGGCTGTATAGCTGTTGTTTTATCTGCAGATTCTACAACATTTTGAGAGCCGGTTTCATCACGGTTTTTCTTCTTCTTTTTCTTCTTTTTCTTCGAAGTTGACGTATCTGCTCCAGTCTCGGTGGCTGTCGCATTATCGGATTTTACCTCATAATCTTTTTCCGGCGCAATTACTGATTCAGGTTCTAATGATGGAGCTGTAACTGTTAAGTTTTCAACCTCTGTTTCCGGCTCCTCGTAAGCTTGCCTCAAAAAAGGATAAGAACTGTTTATTGAAATACCGCCTTGTCCATGCATTTGTGATAATGCTGTCAAAATTGTTTGTGTCGATTGTTTTTGGCTTTCCTTTAACGCCTGCGCAATAATCGCTGAAAATTCCTGATTCTGCGTGCGTGCTATTTCTCGGAACAAATCAGCCTGCATTTTGATAATATCTTCCATCTTGGGCTGGTTCTCGGGATTTATTGCCGCACTTCCTTTAAGTCCTTCAATCGTCTTAATAATGGTTTGCGCCGAGTTTTGCTGACTTTCTTTTAGGGTAGAGGCTATTATTGAAGAAAATTCTCTGCCCTGCGCCTTCAAAACTTCAGTTACATTATCTACCAAAAGCTGTTTTTTTGGAGATGATGCAGCATAAGTAATCGGTGTCGGTCCGTCTTCCATCTGTTTAAAACTGTCGACCAACGATTGAGTTGACATTTTTATGCTGTCTTTTATGGCCAAAGATATAATTTGCGACAGCTCTTCCTTTTGGGCTTGCGTCGTTTCTTTCAGAAACTTTGATTGTGCCTTAACCAAATCATCAACCACATTTTTTATCTGGAAAGCAGATGCCGCTTCTACCGGCGCATCGCTACTTGAAATAATTTTAAGTTGATTGTTTTGCTCAACCATTTTGTTCAGGTTTTCCTGCATTTCCAAAAATGATTGAGTTATGATTTTGTTGTCTTCCTGGCGTTTTTGCTCAGATGCTGCCAATGCCTCGGCCAATGCCGCTGAAATTGTCTGCATAAAAGTATCATCAGCAACCAGTTTTACTGCGCCTTGATCAACTTTGCCGGTTGTTTTTTTAGAGCGGTCATTCTGCAGTTCTCTGATTATTTGAGCATTTGACTGAGCTAAACTGTTTGCTAAAATTTTTGCAAAATTATCACCGTTAATAATCGGAGCACCGGCTACCGGGGCAGCAGGAACAGAGGTGTTTGTAATGCCTGTTTCTGCCGGCATTGGGGGGGTAACGCTTGGTGCCGACACGTCATCATCGTCATCATCATTAGTCTGTTTACCAAACTGCAGTTCATCTATATATTCCAACAGGACAGACCCACCAGGCAAAGTTTTAAGACATTTTTTCACAGATTTCGGCTGTTCCAAAATCATGCGATTGAACTCATCTTTTCTTTCCTGGCTGAAAATATGCAACTGTCGGAAAATATTTAAAAAACGCTGAGCAACGATGATTGGCTCTTCTTCCTGATCGCCGTCTTTTTTTTGCCCGAAAGCTGCAGTACTTATAACATTGTCTGCCAACGCTCTTTCTCCCGTTTATCTGTATTTAATATAATCGGTAAAGAGTAAATTATAAATATATAGCTACAACTTTATGTAAGTTGCTCAAATCGTTATTATCAATTTCGATTTTTTCATCAGGATTCCATCTGATGCCATACAATTTTCCGTTATCATCTTCACGAATACTGATAATTTTAACTTCATTCGGTTTAATGTAATAAACGGCAATATCTCCGACGCTGACAACCTCTTGCGGGTCAATTAACAATACGGAACGAGCCGGTAACAAGCTTCCCAAACGGCGTGAGCATAAGTTTAAGCCGTAAGCATCTTTTTTGCCGAAAAGTGAACTCGGACGAGCAACAGTTTTGGTTTCATTTTCCGTATCAATAAGCACATTTCCGTCTTTTCCTGCAACACCGTATACCGGAACTTTTTGATTATCTCTCGGGGCTGCTTCAAATGCGGAAATTGCACCGCGCGGATTTGAAAGCAATTTATATTTTGAATCGTTTCGTTGAATAATTTCTTCAAGCATGCCTTTTTCTTCAAGTTTTTTAATACTTGATTTCAACTCATCGACTGACATCGACAAAGCCTTGGCAATGTTTTTCATTTCTTTGTCGGAAACTTCACGCTGTCCCATTTCAATGCGGTGGTATACGGACAATGTCATATCTGCGCTTTCTGCTACTTCAATCAATGTCAGATTCTTTTCGTTTCGAATTTGTCTCAACCCGGCGCCCAAAGTTTTAAGTCCGGCTTTTTCATTAATTTTATTTCTTCTTTCTTGTTCTCTGCGCCAAGACAATACAACATCTTCCTGCGAATTTTGTTCATTAACGAACAAATCCTGCATCGGGCAGTCAAGCAACTCCGCCACGCGTACCAGTTGTTCCTGATCAATTCGGCGATATCCTTTTTCTATTTTTGAAATAGCTGAAAGGCTAACTCCCAAATGATCAGCCAGTTCCTGCATGGAGCGACCGCGTAATCTTCTGTACATTCTAATCTGATTGGGGAAAATAATTTCTTCCATAATGCCACCTCTGAAAATGTTATAAACAACTATGTTTATAATAATCTAAGTTTGCTATTAATCAAGAATTTTGCACAAAAGATGACAATATTGTGCAAAAAACGACAGAAACTTTTCGTATCTGCCGTTTTTTCGCTATTTTTTGGCTCATAATTTATTTGAATTCGGACAACGTATAAGCCTTGTTGCCTTTGTCTCTTACTTGTTCGGCAAAGCGTTTCATGTCTTCACTACTAAACATAATGTCTTCTCGCTTAATATTGTAAGACAAATCACCATTCATAAACACCGGACGGGCAACTTGATCAGAATATTCTTTTGCAACTGAATATTGATGTTTTACCGTATCACCGTTTATTGCTGTTTTGCGTTGGACGATTCCGTCTGTTGCATAAGCCGTACCCCTTCGATTTTTGTCAACGGTCAGAACGGTTAACATAGCTCGATCACCTTTGAATGTTACATTAAAGCTGGTCATTGTGCCGTCTGCATTCATCTGCTCGACCTCAATACAGTTGTTGCCTTGTGCATCAACACCGTTTCTTACGTTTCGACTTTGGAAACGACCATCGATTTTGCCGCCCTGATATTGGTTCATTCTCGCTTTAACCAGAGTGTCAACTATCATCAGCTGTTTTTCCTTTTCGGACAACAACGAGCTTTGAACAAACGCATTGATAGCTGCTGTATTGACTCTTCCTTTTGAGTCGGTCAGTTGCTGCATTGCTTTTGAATATGAAAATGATGTCCCGACAACTTGTCCGTTAGAATCATATGTTGTAGTTGAAGACCCGAAATCATCGCTTCTCGTAACCGTTCTTGTCCCATCACGATTTACTTGAGTTTTTGTTTCAACGATATTTCCGGTTTCGTCGGTGCTGTAGCTGCGATATTGCGAACTGGTTTTTACCTTCATTTTTTCAAGACCTCTGCTTATTTTTCCACCAATTCCCGATTTATTGGTATCGCCCTGCAAAGCTCCGACGGCTTTGTTCCAAACCTGTTTGGCGGATATTCCTCCTGCCTCGTACATTTGGTTGCCCTCATCATCAAGCATAGCTGTACCATCAGCATTTATTGCGGCTTTTCCGTACGATTTAAAGGCAGCTCCCTTCAGCCCGCGATACCCGTGAGAGATTCCTTCTTTAGCCAGTCCTCCGCCATATTTCAAACCCTTGACGGCAGTTTTACCGATTGGTTTAGCCACCCTGTTCTTAACGGCGGCATTTACGGCAGCACCGACCGGCGAGCCGATTGCTCCCATTTTTGATCCAACACCGCTGCCTCCCCATATATTACCGGCAAAATCTCCGGCGAATTTTTGAATTTCGCTCAATGTTGCCCAACCGAGGAACAGTACGAATAACACTTTCAAAGCGCTAACCATAAACCATGTTACAGCTTGAGTTCCCGCTTTTACTTCTGCAGCCATCATCTCGTCCACATACTGCTTGGCAATTGTTGCAAGTATCATAATAACCAATGACAGGAATATAAAGGTCAAAACCGCATGAATAAAGGTTCCAAAAACTTTGCTCAAATACTGTGAAGTTACCTTGAATGCATACGCGCCCAAAGCCACCGGCAACAAAGCTACCGAAATTGCCATCTTAAGCAAACTGTCAATCAACAGGAACGGGTACGACAACAGCATTACAAAAGCAAAGAGGAAGAAAACAAAGGCTGAGAACAAATAAGCCATGTTAGGAATAAACACTAAAATCGTATGTTCCCAAGCCAAACAGTGGCACATACGTCCCATCGCCAACACTTCCATAATGCGGTCTTGTACTTGCTTGATTGTGCATTGAATTCCGTTGCCCATTTCCGGCGACAGTCCACCGACATCAGAGCCTACCACGCTCGGAATAGGTCCTGCCGGTGCAACAGTATCAAGTGCTTTTTGAATTCCCCATCCGACCAAACCGCCGGAGCTGTTGCGTTGCATCGGTTCAATATCGCATTGAGCAGGGTTTTCTCCTCCTGCCAGTCCTCCGCCTATTTGTGCGATTTTTAACCCTGTCGAAAATACCGGATCAAGAGTCATTGACAATATGTCTTCCAGTGGACCTTGTAACAACAGCACCACTATCAAAACCCTGAACGCCTGGTTAAGCAATGTCTTAACCAGAATTCTCGGCTCGCGTGTTTCAAAATGAGACACAAAACGCAAAATTATAAATGCTAGCCAAAGCGCAAAACCGATAACCACCACTTTGACCATTGCTGGAGCAAAAATATCATATACCGACTTTGCCATAATACTTGCGGTATTAAACAAAATCCTGAACGGGGTACAGAACATGCAACCGGCTTGCAAATAGTTGGCCATAATTTCCTCAAAGTTACAAGGTCCGCTTTGCGGAATTTTGGTATCCTCAGACGTCGTTGCCGTCTCTGTGCTGTCATCACCACCGGTATACACATTGTCCGTGTTTTCAGGCGGAACATTTCCACCGTTAAAACAATTCATGCGGTTTACTTGTTTATTGGGTTGGCAACTGCAGGCATACGCATCAAACCCTTTGTTCATCGGGTCGAGTAAAACCCCGCCTTCGCGGATTTCAATATGCATGTGGCACGGATAACCGTTTAAGTTACCGGCCTCGCCGATTTTTTGTCCGCGAGAATAGTTGCCTGCCGGTTTAAATGCTTGGTTATGATAAAATGTATATTCAAAAGTTTTGCCGCACATTTGGCACTGAAAATGCATACCATTCTTTTTGGCAACAGTAATTTTTCCGTCGCAGGGTGCATAAATAGGGGTTCCGCAGGCTGCACTGTAATCATAACCTTGGTGGTTTTTAGCGACTTTCGGAGGAATAGGGCAGCGTGCTGAACTCACATATCTTCCGCCGGATTTATTGTGTTCACACCAAGCAGTGCCTCGGGCGCACATTTCAGATGATACGCCATAAGCCGCTTTTCCGGTCATTTGAAATGGGGTTGTATCCATACACGAATTTGAGTTCATTGCTTTCAGACAGCTTCCTCCGCCTCTTTTTTGCGGATAACTGCACTCCGGCAATTTTCCGGAAATCTTCAAATAAGGTGAGTCGTAAGTAGCACTTTTTGCCACCGCATCTGAGGCAAAACAAACCAAAACCGACAATATTGTTGTCGCTATGCCAAAGATTTTTATGTTCTTCATCAAACTAGTCATTGGTTTTACCTCTTTTGCTACTTTTTGCTACCTGTAACCGTATCCATAATGTTTTCAACGGCATCATCGCTGTGAGAGCCTTGTTGCTGTTGATTTCCGTTGTTCTGGTTGTTGTTATTCTTATTATTCTTCATTTCCTGCTCAAGACGTTTTTTGGTTTTCTCTGCGGTTTTTCCGGCTTTTTTGGCAGCTTTTTTAGCTACTTTTGCCACCTTTTTAACGCCTTTTTCAATCTTGCCCGCAACTTTTGCCGACTTTTTAAGGGCTTTTCCTGTTTGTTTCATGGCTTCTCCGGCCACTTTGCCTGAAACTTTTATGGCGGTAGCACTTGCCTCGGCTCCGACTTGTACTCCGTGACCGACTGCGGCACTCACGCCGAAAGTTACCGGGGCGGCGGCATCACCCAATGCTGCAACACCTTGACCTGCAGCTCTTACGCCCTCTGCGGCGGCTTCCGATCCTTGTTTTACGGCTTCACCTGCAGCGCTCAAACCTTCACCGGCAGCTTCCATAGCCTGTTGAGATGTACTGGTGCTGTTGCCTGATGTCGTATCAGATTTTGCACCGGTAGTCTTTTCATCAATCTTTTTATCGTCCTTAGCCTCAAGATTTGCCGCTTTCTTAGCCGTATCAAGTTTTGATTCTTCTTTTTTCGGTTCTTCTGGTTGGAATTGTTTGCCTTTTGACAGATTCTCCATACGTTTATTTAAGTCGCCGGCTTTATCTGTAAGACTCTTATCTTTTTCACCGTCTTTACGTCCGGCCAGTTTTTGTACTGTTTTGCTCAGTCCTCGCGAGGTTTGAGTTTTCACAATATCAACCCCCAAGCTTGCCACACCGGTAACCTTGGTTTTGACAGCATCCAACTGCTGAGTCAATTTGTGGTGCATCGGGCTTAAACCGCTCAAACTGCTTGAGAAGAATTTGTCTACATAGTCATTCATTGTCGAGCCGATGGTCTTGATAGCAAAAAGATAGGCAAATACTATCATAATTGTAGCAGAACTCCAAAATGCCAGTGTATCCGCAACAAAATCCGCATTTCCCTCATCAACAGCAGCATACAGTGCTTGTATTCCGCCACCTACACCGTCTGCGGAAGCTCCCACATCTATAGCTTTGGCCACAATCGCCAAACCGACGGAAGCCGTCATTGCTAAAAATACGAAAATACCGGCTGCGTTCAAAATAATTTTTATGCAAGCGCCAAATCTGTCGCGGGTAACACCGAACGGCCACAATCCGACAACTATCGGCAAAGCAATTAATGCAATGGACAATTTGAAAGACATGTCGACTATATAAAACAAGACTGCCAAAGTCATCATCAGCCCGGCAAGCCAAATTGCAAAGCCGCATATCATCAGCCAAAAGTTCGGAATAATCAACCATTTTCCGGCATGACAGCTATGACACATAATCATGTGTCCAAGTTTCATGTGTTGGACGGTTACCTCATTAACTGCCGATACATATTTTACTAGCTGATTCAGGAAATGTGCCGGCAAAAATCCCTGAGGACCTGAAACCGTTTCTACCGGCTGCCCGCCTATATTTATACCGCTGACCGAGGCAATTGTTGTCAACAATGTGTTTCCGAAATCGACACCCCATTGTAAAAACGGCACCAAAACAAAGTCTACACAAAGCTTATATCCGGCGGCGATTACGACCCATGCTCCCAAAACTTTGAACGCCATAATCAGCATATCGTTTACCATAGCGGCAGGTTCAATGTTTTTCCACGAGCTGATTTGTTTTAGCACATAAAATACAATCCATAATATAAAGCCTAAAATCAAAATTTTCTTTCCGGCATCTTTTGATACACTTTCCAAATGGGCACACCCGTTCAAAAATGCACTTATCAACTCTCTTATCACGGTACACGAATAACATCCGTTAAGATATATCTTATCCATTCGATCCTGGCGGCACGAATAGTTAGAGTAGCCGAGTAATGATTTAGCTTCCTCGACAGCCCAGTCCATAACGCTTTGTGCGGCATTACCAATAGCCTCCCATCCGGATTTCACATAGTCTCCCACGGTTTCAAGCCCGCTTTTTATTGCTCCGGCAGCATCAGATGCGGTATCTTTAATCCAGTCCAATAATCCGCCGGTTTCATTCTGTTTTGTAGCATCGCTAAACGGTGTGCTCGGACCTGAATCTGATGGTTCCGGCTTATATGCTGAAGACCCGCTGCCCGTGTTTTTAATAATGCCGATGGTGCCATCATTGGTCCTTACAAAATTTCCCCAATCTTGACCACCAGAATACCCCCAATTATTATTATATTGTGCCTGCGCCGGAAGAGCGAGCATACTCCATCCGCCAACCAAGAGTAAAAACATCATGGCCTTAACAATTTTATATATTTTTTTCTGCCTTATCATGTCTCTGCTCCTGTTTATTGCCGTCCTGCCAAACGGTTCAATTTGGCCATTGCATTATCAGCTCCCGCTTTTGTATTGCGCAAAAATTTAGAATTTGCCAATGCATAGTTTCCGGTTACCATTGCTGCGCGACGTAATAATCCCTTAGCGCTCTGCGCCGCAAACGTACCGAATTGTTTTGCCACATTTGTAGCACTGCTTGATCCGGCACAAACCAAACTGTCGCAAACTGTTTTTGCTACCTGCAATGATCCGACAGCCAAAAACGCCGTCAACAACAATAACAACAATGGCACACCCACATCGCTGTAACTTTCCACGTCTTCAAATTCGCCTTTCCACCTGTTCAAAATATTTTGTATGGCAGAAAACAGCATAATGATAATAATTGCGATCATCATCATAAAGGCGCCGGAGTTAAGTATTGCATAAAAACCGGTTTTGGCGCATTTTGCGGTGCTCTTAAAGGCAAACGACATAATCAGCAACGGCAACATCATGGTTACCATTGCAAAACGAAAGATTGCATCAATTACATAGAAAGCAAATGCCAACTTGACGATAAAGAACGTCAAAACCAAAAGTATTCCGCACAAAGCTGCCAATACACCTTGCTGAATTGTAACCCATCCTAGATATATACCAAAATTCAATCGTTCATTAACGGCGCAGGTTAAACATTCCATCATTGCTCTCGGTCCGTCAGGGAACCCGCTTGTTGAAGCCTTTTCGATTCCATTTAATGCACATACTCGGTCGGTTAGAGGAACATTACCCTTTAAAGGTATATCCATTGACGACATGGCGCCACTGTCATTTTGTTTTAACATCTCACTTCCCAATTCCAAAAATGCGTTATAAACCGGAAAGATAATTGTGTTCAAAACAAACAAAACCCCCTCTGTTGACGTTGCCAACAGTCCGCACACAAAGCAGACAAAAAACTTTTTGCTCACCTCCGTCCACAATTCTGCGGGAGATTCCTCGGTAAAAGAACTTACATGCTTCATTACCTGCAATGCCAACCACAATGCAAATGCCGTCATCATCAAAGCCATTGCCCCATGGCTGAGATCATTGTACATGCTCATTGTCAGCTTGCCGGTTGTTTCATAAATTGTTCCGACTAAAGTGGCCTGCCAACACTCTTTATGAGTGTCAAACATCTGATCCGTGCTTACCTGCTTATCGCTGCCGCTGGCAGTCGGATCTTCGGACAGGGTCGTCGGCTCTCCGAGACGACCGCAGGCGCTTATAAGAACTATAACTGAGAATATAGCCGCCAGTTTTAATACTTTTTTTATGTCAAACTTTATCTTCATTATAGTTCCCCGTCATAATTATTTGCGAGATTTTTCCAGTCTTTCGAGTTCTTCTTTCAATCTCTTTATGTCCGCGGCAGTATATGGGTTTCCGCTACTGCCGAGTGCTTTTTGCAAATCTTCGATTCGCTTTTTATAAGTCTCGATTGTCTGATTGAGAAGCATAGCATCTTGCTTTGCAGCATCTAATTCTTGCTGATTATCTTTTTTATCACTTCCTTTTTTGTCGTCGTTTTTATGACTGCCAATGGTATCATTGTATTGACCGCGAACCATTCCCTTCGGTCGATCGCCACCGTCTGCTCCCGATTGCGAAGCACCAGTCGACTGTCCTCCTTGCGATGCGTTTCCGCCACCCGAACCGGTCGGAGCTTGCGGTGCGCTGGTTGATGCTTTAGCCTGTGCCGCGCGCAGTTGCTCTTCGGCTCTTCTCATGGTCTCATCGTCAATGCCTTTTCTGTACTCATGGACGGCACTGCCGTTTTTCTTCTCGGCAACGTGTTCGCCCTTCATCTCGGCAATTACATATGAAACTGCGGCTATGTCTTTACGTTCAACCCCGTTAGCCGCCGCATTTTCAACCATACGTTTCATCTCTTCTCTTATGTCTTTTGATACAACATTTTGAGCACTTACGATTGAAGCAACGGTGTCAGGCGACAACTGTTTGCCTTCAGCCAAATCATGTTTGGCCTGTGCGACTTCTTCACTTGTTGCCGGAGCAACTCTTTCTGCCGTCTCCGGATGAGACGGAGAGCCTTCTTTCCCGCCGAATACCGATACCGGAGGCTCTTTCCTTTGTGCGGCAGGTTGCGGTGTCGGTGCGGCATGAGCTCTTTCTTCTTCTTTTTCCTGGCTGCGTTTGGTATCAACACTGTTTGCCGAATTTTGAGCCTGACTTGCCATTTCCGACTTCGCCTGACTTACAATATTATTTGCCTCAGCCATAGCTGCTACTGTAGAACCTCCCTCATCACGAGGACCGGCATCTTGAGCCGCGGCAATACCTTGTTCATCAACAGCGCCGGTTTGTTGATTATTAGCTCTGTTTGTCGGAGCTGTTCCGCCACTTTGTTCTGTTGACGGGCGAGCCTCATCATTAGTATTGGCATTCGGCTGATTTTGATTGTTGTTTTGAGCCTGGTTTTGAGCCTGATTTTCCGGCAATCTGTTTTGATCCTGATTTTCAGGTAAAGCATTTTGTGCTTCATTCTCGGGCAGAGCGTTCTGCTCCTCGTTTTGTCCGGCATTAGCCCGTGCGTTTTTCAACCTGCGACCTGCCGGGGTAACGTTGTTGTAAATCGCGCGGTTAATTCTGCCCGGAAAGCTTGCCACGGTGTCTCCGATAGCTCTGAAGTCTCCGGCCAGCGAACCGTGATCCCCGACTTTTGATGTAATAGCTCCGACCGACGTCAATGCTTCTGCGCCGACTTTTGCTGCTCCCAATGCTGCTCCCAATGCTGCTTTTCCGGTTCTCTTTGTCAAACCTTTGGTTGCACCGGCAGCCAAAGCACCGATTGCCGAACCGATACCCGGAGAGCTTGCACCACTCATTTCAGACGCAAGTTGTGCTGCTTGTCCGGTTAATTTGAAACCGAAGAAACAGCATACCAACATAAATATAAGTCCGCTCAACCCGATACCCATTATTTCCATCAAACCATTAATATCATTGGAGTTTACCAATCCCATAATAGCTTCGGTACCGCCGTTACCACCGGTTGCTGCCTGAGCACTCAACTCAACATTGACACTGATTACCAAGCCGAGGAATACAAATGTAAAGAATGCATTGAGGAACATTTTCCACCCGGTTACTGTATATCCTCGAGTTATTCCGAACGGCCATGCCGCAACCAGAAACGGTAAAATCGCTCCGATTACACCGAGACGGACAATGGTATCAATCAAATAAAAAGCAAACGCCAAACAAATTAACCATGCCATTGCCCACATAATCAATCCGGTTACAAACATGGTCAAATCCCACATTCCCATCCAGTTACTTGCTTTGTGGCGTGCCACACACATCATAGAACTTCCGATAGATTGAGATACGGCAATTTCTTGTGTAACTTTTTTCAGAAAACAATCAACTTTAGAATATAATGAGTCCGAATAAAAAGTAGCGGTTGTTCCCGAAACCGATCCTCCGCAGTCTGTAACGCTGACACTGGCACCGCCCGTGCCGGATTGGTGTTGCATAAATTCGGCCCCCATTTCAATACCCGCCGAAAGTACCGGCTCCAAGCCCAATCGATAAATTTCCGGACCATTTATCAAAAGTAACCAGGCAAAAAATACCTTAAATGCCATTGTCAGACCGTTGGTTATATATTTTGGAGCATCTTGTTTGGTAAAGGCGCTGACCTGTTGCAAAGTTAAATATGCTATATATAAAGCAAATCCTAACAATAATAAAATTTTGAACGCTCCGGCCAGTGTGCCGAAGGCGGCAACAGCCATAGCCCGTGCTGCATCATACAATATTTTAAACAACGGACAGAAAATACAATTCTGCAGTTGTGATAATTTCAATGGAATTGGCATACAGCCTTCCATAATACCATCAACCGCATTGCCATTCGCATCTAAAACGTATGTATTACCATTGCCATCAGTATATACTTGTGCACCGTTTTCTGCTGCAACAGACGAGCTTGCAATCAGCAATCCCCAAACCAAAAGGCTAAAACCGATTTTCTTTACTATGTTTCCAGTCATTTTTTATTTCCTCGATCAAAGGGATTGCCAAACACTTTCAATCCGATTAACAGTAGCACGGCGACAGGTATGAGAGAATACCAAAAGGAGTGTTCAAAAGCGAACCAAGACCAGAATTTTGTATAATACATGAGTGCCAAAACTGCTAACACTATGATATTAATAAAAAAATTCTTCATCTTTTGCTCCCACACCACCATTTAGAATAGTGTATCACAAAAAGAGTATAAAAAGTGTTACAGTTTTTTTATTTTTTGTACGGATTTAAATTTTCCGCTTTTTATAAAGTTAATACAATATGTTATAACCTTTTGGCTGGAGCAGAAATTTATTCCCCAGAATTTTACGGCAAAAATTTCTTTGGCTCCGTCAACAAAAGAATCTTTTTTATCCGGCAAAAGTTGTTGCCATGAGCGCGGCAAAACTTTTAACAATGTCCTTATTAGCGGATTCCACGATGTTATTACGCCGGTTTCTACGCTCTTGGGAAAATCCGGCACATTAACCGCTAAATCCGGAATATACATTTGTACAGCACTGCCTAAAAAATTAGATATAATCGGAAAACGACTCAATTTTTGTCCCCACAGAGCTCCCCGATTCGGTACATTTATGGCGACTATACGTCCAATCTTCATTTTTCGCCGCCAACCCCAAGATTTTGCTAAAACTTTTCGTAATACAATCCCGCTAAAACCATAGGCAACAAAATTGACTTCTTGTATATCTTTCAGATTCTTCAACAAAAAGTCCAACTGCTCAACCAAAGCATTAAAGCTAACCCGGAGAGTCGGCATATTAATGGCAATCGGCGTAAAACCAGCCAGCTCAAACTGTCGAACCATTTTATGGAATTTATCTTTACTTTGCCCGTATCCATGCAATAAAAAAACAGCCTTTTGCTTAGGGCGCAAAAGTTGGTACACTTCTATAAAATGTAGAAAAGCATTTTGGCAACGCAACAAGCTTCCGGATTCACGGCGTATGTCCCACTCATCCAAAAGACGATAGTTCCCAGTCAAACAGTTGCGCTGAATCCGCCACCCGTTATAAAAAAAACGGTCTTCCCAAAACTGTTTCCCGCCCAATGTAAAAAAAGCAAAAGCCATGTATACTCCACAAATTAAACACACATATTATAGCAATATAATAAAAAAGATAAAGCAGTTAGTTTATTTTGACACATATATTTTGCGACTCGTGGCGCAAAATCTCGCTTTCAGGACTATGGAAGATTTTTGCCTAAAAATAAAATTACGTTTTATCAAATAGTTGTAAAAACATTTTTTAAAAATCAAAAAAAATGAAAATTTTGTGTTGACATCTAACCAATATCATTTTATAAACCCACTCACCACCATTTGACAGAATAGTGTTTAAATGTTGGCGGTCTTAAAAGATCGGTTATATAGAAATAGTAGATAAGACTAGAGGATATGCGGACGGTATATTTCTGTAAGAAGATATATAAAGTCTGTATATTAAGGAACCTAAGGAAATTCTTTAGAGTGAAAGTAATGACAGACAGGATTGAATTAATTTGAGAGTTTGATCCTGGCTCAGAACGAACGCTGGCGGCAGGCTTAACACATGCAAGTTGAACGGGATTTGATGGTAGCTTGCTATTATCAATGAGAGTAGCGCACTGGTGAGTAACACGTGGGAACGTACATTGTAGTGGGGGACAACATCTGGAAACGGATGCTAATACCGCATAATCCCTGAGGGGGAAAGATTTATCGCTATAATATCGGCCCGCGGAAGATTAGGCAGTTGGTGGGGTAAAGGCCTACCAAACCTACGATCTATAGCTGGTCTGAGAGGACGATCAGCCACATTGGAACTGAGACACGGTCCAGACTCCTACGGGAGGCAGCAGTGAGGAATATTGGGCAATGGAGGGAACTCTGACCCAGCCATGCCGCGTGAGTGAAGAAGGTTTTCGGATTGTAAAGCTCTTTCGGGAGAGAAGATGATGACGGTATCTCCAGAAGAAGCCCCGGCAAACTTCGTGCCAGCAGCCGCGGTAATACGAAGGGGGCGAGCGTTGTTCGGAATTACTGGGCGTAAAGGGTGTGTAGGCGGTTTGGTAAGATAGTGGTGAAATACCTAGGCTCAACCAAGGAATTGCCATTATAACTATTAGACTGGAATGACAGAGAGGATAGCGGAATACCCAGTGTAGAGGTGAAATTCGTAGATATTGGGTAGAACACCGGAGGCGAAGGCGACTATCTGGCTGTAAATTGACGCTGAGGCACGAAAGCATGGGGATCAAACAGGATTAGATACCCTGGTAGTCCATGCTGTAAACGATGAATGCTAGTTGTTGGTAAGAGTATCAGTGACGCAGCAAACGCGATAAGCATTCCGCCTGGGGAGTACGGCCGCAAGGTTAAAACTCAAAGGAATTGACGGGGACCCGCACAAGCGGTGGAGCATGTGGTTTAATT
>ERZ842401.570-NODE-570-length-53827-cov-19.461579_pt1 | contig 53827 bp, 39 predicted proteins | sample MGYA00521270_ERZ842401 | MGnify/ENA primary metagenome ERZ842401 (study PRJEB31892, sample SAMEA3878208) | bioreactor metagenome | biome: Moose rumen | place: Sweden | collected 2011-10 | study: EMG produced TPA metagenomics assembly of the PRJEB12797 data set... | reverse complement strand
CAAGCTTTCCAGTCTGCAGAGTGATCTCACGTCCGTCACTCAGTACGATGGTTTTTGTAGTAGGTGTCATAAAAAATTACTCTAATATTGTAAAAAAATCGGGCAAAGGTACACATTATTTTCCACATGGGCACCATGTTTTCTTTGTTTTGAAAGATGTAATGGGAAAAAATGATTACCTTTGTGGCACGGCTGGGTCGTTTTCAGTTGCCCTCAGGCCGTGAGGGAGGTGTTCGACCCGACGAGTAATAATGATGAATAATTGATCGATATGAGTTTGATATCTTCAATCAGGATAGGATTGCGCGACCGGTTTGTGAGATTTTATACCGACGACCTGGTGCGGATTTCGCGCCGCCGCCGCGCCCGTCAGATTTTTCCGCGCAAGAGCCCGCAGTCGTTGCCCTTGACCCCGCAGCAGCGGCAGGAGATCTCATCGTTCTGGAAGCAATACCGCAACATGGACAAGGAGATGCGCTGGTTTGCGTTCTACAACGCCTCGTGCGAGGATAAGGCCCGGTTGAAGTACTACATCCCCGACGGCGTCTATTTCTCGGACATCGATGCCGAGTGGACCGATCCGCGCCGCTCCGATGACCTGGACGACAAGAACCTGTATGACCTGTATTTCCACGACGTGAGGATGCCGCGCACGGTGATGCGCAAGATCAACGGTTTCCTGCTGGACAAGGACTACCATGTGATCTCGATGGAGCAGGCGCTGGACTTGTGCCAGGCGGCGGGTGCCGTCGTGTGCAAGGAGGCCCGGCTGTCGCAGGGCGGGCACGGCGTGACCTTCTTTGATTTCTCAAAGCATAGCCGTGAGGAATTCCGCCACTGGCTGGCCAATGTGCCCTATGACAACCTCAATGTCCAGGAGGTCATCCGTCAGCATGAGAGCCTGAACAAGATCCATGCCGACAGCATCAACAGCGTGAGGATCATCTCGTTCATGTTCGATGGCCAGGTGCACATCCTGTCGTCGATATTGAGGATGGGGCGCGACGGCGCCACGGTGGACAATGCGAGCATGGGCGGCATCATGTGCGGCATCAAGGAGGGAGGCCAGCTGGGCCAATATGCCTACGACGAGAACGGGAACCGATGGGCACAGCATCCCCAGGGGACCATTTTCAAGGACACCAGGATTGTCGGCCACGACCGTTGCTGCCAGCTCATTGGCGAGTTGGCGGGCAGGCTGTGTACCACCACGAGGCTGATTTCATGGGACTTTGCCATCGGCGAGGATGGCGAGCCGATATTGATCGAGGTCAATCTCACCTATGGCGGGGTGGTCATCCACCAGTTGTGTAACGGTCCCATCTTTGGCGACCTGACCGAGAGGGTGCTCAATGAGATTTACAAGTCAGGGAAATGATATGACGGTGTAAAGCCCGTTACATGCATTCTGTTAAGAATGAGTTGATTATGAGTAAGATGAAAACGATAATTACTGGCATAAAAGGCCGCTTGAGTGATCTCTACACGGTAAGTAGGAACAAGCACCTGAAGAATGACCGACTCAACAAGGCCAAGCGCTATTACCAGTCCAAACGGGAACACCAGCTACCGCTATCCGAGGCTCAGAAAGCTGGCATCATCGCTTACTGGAAACCCTATATTGATGTCTCCGGCGAGTTGAATTGGTTTGCGTTCTACAACGCCTACTGCGAGGATCCGGCGAGCCTCAAGCGTTATGTCCCCGACAGTGTCTTCTATACCGGCGTAGACATGTTCTATACCGACGTGCGCCGTTGCTACGACCTGGACGACAAGAACCTGTATGACCTCTACTTTGGCGACGTGGCCAGGCCGGCCACCGTGGTGCGCCGCTGCAACGGTGCGCTCATGGACAGGGACTACCGCCCCGTGACGGTCGAGCAGGCCGTGGGGTTGTGCCAGGCAGCGGGACGGGTCATCTACAAGCCCTCGCGCAACTCCCAGGGCGGCAAGGGCATCCACTTCCATGACATGGCGGCAGCCTCGTCGGCCCATGAACTCAAGTCGAGGATGGCCGGCCGTCACGATTTCATCATTCAGGAGGTGATCGCGCAGCATGAGTGCCTGGACAGGATCCACGACAAGAGCGTCAACACCGTGAGGATCATGACGTTCTATTACCAGGACCGGGTGCACATCCTGTCGTCGGTGCTGAGGATGGGCCGCGACGGAGCCCGGGTGGATAACGCCAGCAGCGGCGGCATCTTCTGCGGCATTGACGGCGAGGGCAGGTTAAAGGCGACGGCCTATGACACCAGTGGCAACCGCTGGACCCGGCACCCCCAGGGGGTGGTTTTTGAGGGCTATGAGATCGTGGGCTATGACAAGTGCCGCGAGCTGGTCAAGTCGCTGTCGGGCCGGTTCTGCACCGCCTCGCGGCTGCTTTCGTGGGACCTTGCCATCGGTGCCGACGGCAATCCCCTGGTCATCGAGGTGAACATGACATTTGGGCAAGTTGACTTCCACCAGATGTGCAACGGCCCCATCTTTGGCGACCTGACCGATGAGGTGCTGTCTCAAGTGTTTGCTGCAAGCCGCTGATAATCATTGGGTTTTGGTGCTACTGGAAAATATTTTCAAGAAAAGGCCTTGCCGGTTCAAAAAATGGTTGTATCTTTGCACCGCTTTTTTACGAATAATTTTTTAAATACTTAATTGTAATGTACTTAGATTCTGAGAAAAAGAAAGAGATCTTTGGCACTTACGGCAAAAGCAATACTGACACTGGTAGCCCCGAGGCCCAGATAGCATTATTCTCATACCGTATTGCCCACTTGACCGAGCACTTGAAGGTCAACAAGAAGGATCATACGACTCAACGTTCGCTGAAGATGCTGGTAGGTAAGCGCCGCAAATTGCTCGATTACCTGATGCGCACCGACATCAACCGTTACCGCGCTCTCATCGCCAAGAAGGAGCTGGGTATCCGCAAGTAATCGGTCACCATCGACACAGTAGAACGAAACTCATTCAGGGACATCGCTGCGACGGCACAGGTCGCGGCGATGTTTCGATTTAGGGTTTTGGCACGGGATTTGCTGTAGCGTTGTTGGAGTTGGTTAAAACTATACAGCAAGGCGATGAATATCAACAACATCAATCTGGATGAGTATGCCCAGTTCTTCAACGAGATGAAGATGTGGCGCAAGCTCAAGAAGGTGGCCAGGAAGATGGGCCGCAAGGCAGTCTACTATGTGCTGGTGCTCTACTACGTGTCTCGCGACCCGGCAGTCCCCACGTCATTGAAGCTCAAGGTGCTGGGAGCGCTGGGTTACTTCATCTTGCCGTTCGACTTCATTCCCGATGTCATCATCGGGCTGGGCTTCACCGACGACCTGGCTGCGCTGGCGTGGGCCTTGTTCACGATGAGGAAATATGTCACTCCCGAGGTGGAGCGCAAGGCCAGGGAACGCCTGCGCCAGTGGTTCGGCCCCGATGAGGGCGAAGCCGAAGACCTGACTCTGCCCGATGTCATCGACGTCCAGGCCGAGGAATTCTGATCCAGCCGTTCCTTTTTATTACTCGTTATTACTCGTCCTCGATGGGGGCGTGATGGTCCAGGCGGTCGCCGTACAGGTAGTGGCGGGTCTCGCGGGCTATCACATTGCTCAGCAGCAGCAGGGCGATGAGGTTAGGGATGGCCATGAGCGCGTTCATGCAGTCGGCTGCATTCCACACGATGTCGAGGCTGATGATGCTGCCCACAAACACCATGGCGACAAACAAGATGCGGTAGGCGAGCATCCATCGCTTGCCCTTGAGGTACTCGACAGCGCGCTCACCGTAGTAGCACCATCCCAGGATGGTGGTGAAGGCAAACGTCAGCAGGCCGAAGGCGAGCAGCGGTTTGCCCACATAGGGGATCTTGGAAAAGGCGGCCTTGGTGAGGGCGGCACCGTCGGTGCTGCTGATGTCGGGGTAGGCGATGATGGAGCTCACGATGACCAGGCCCGTGAAGGCGCAGATGACCACCGTGTCCCAGAATGTGCCGGTCGACGACACCAGGGCCTGGCGCACGGGGTTGCGCGTCTGGGCTGCCGCGGCGACAATGGGCGCCGAACCCAGACCCGACTCGTTGCTGAACAGGCCGCGCGCGATACCCATGCGGGCCGCGACGATGACCGTGGTGCCCACAAAGCCGCCGCCAGCGGCCTGGGGCGTGAATGCCGATTCACCGATGAGCTTGATGGCGGGCCACACATATTGACCGTTGACGATGAGGATGTAGATGCACCCCAGCACATAGAATAACGCCATGAAGGGCACCAGCGCGCTGCACACGCGGGCGATGCTCTTGATGCCGCCCAGCAGCACCAGGGCCACCAGCAGGCACACGCCGGCACCGCTGATGTAGGGCGGGATGCCATAGGACTCGTGGGCGATGGTCGAGATGGCGTTGGCCTGCACGGTGTTGCCGATGCCGAACGACGCCAGCGCCGTGAACAGCGCGAACAGCACCGCCAGCCATTTCCAGCCCAGGCCGCGCTCCAGCGCGTACATGGGGCCTCCCAGCATGCGGCCGTCCTCGGCCTTGACGCGGTACTTGATGGCCAGCAGGCCCTCGCTGTACTTGGTGGCGATGCCAAACACGCCCGAGAGCCAGCACCACAGCACGGCACCGGGCCCGCCCAGGGCCACAGCGGTTGCCACGCCCACGATGTTGCCCGTGCCGATGGTTGCCGCCAGCGCGGTTGCCAGGGCACCGAACTGCGACACGTCGCCTGTCGAACCCTTGTCCTTGCTGATGGACAGGCGTATGGCCGTCAACAACTTGCGCTGGGGAATGCCCAGCCTGAAGGTTAGGAAGACATGAGTTCCGAGCAGCAATATGATCATGGGCCACCCCCACAGGTAGCCGCTCAATGTCGTGAAAAAGTCGTTTAAGGTTTCCATCATGTGTGGTCGTTATTAAGGTTGAAAGTGCAAATATAATGAAAATCTGTGTTGGATGACGGCTTTTGGGGTTGTTATTTGTAGTTTTTTTCTTATATTTGCAGCGACAGATGAAGATTTAATCTTCAAATAGCTAAAACCTGTTAATGTTTAAAAAACCTTTTTTTTGTGTGTGATATGAAGAAATTATCCTTACTCCTATTGTGTGTCACGGTTGCCGTGACAGCCTCGGCTGCCCTCAAGTCGGCCGGCAACGGTTACCGCCCCCTGGGCAAGACAGCCCGTCAGGCCGCGTTGAACGCGCCGTCGCGCGTCGACATCATCACCGAGCAGCCCGAGGGCACCGTGGTCAACTACCAGCGCACCGGTGAATATGTGCTCTCCAGTTTCTACGGCTATGAGCCCGCCGCCCAGTCGGGCCGCGTCAAGGTCGTGTATGCCGACGACGGCTCCACCGTTTACATCCAGGACATCCTGTGCTATGCCGAGGGCACCGGCACGTGGGTGGTTGGTGAACTGAGCCCCGACGGCTTGTCGATTTCGGTCCCCCTGGGCCAGTATGTCGCTTATAACGAGGAATATGGCTATGGCGTGGTCCTGGCATGGGGCACTACCGATGTCATCGACCTGGGTGACGACTTCTACTGGTTTGAATTCTATGCCGACGAGCGTGAGACCGAGGTGGTCTATGCCGTGGATCCCGAGAACGGCACCATCACGATGGTGGGCAGCGAGGGCGACATGAACAACCCTTACCCCTATGACTGCGTGGCCACGGGCCTGGCCGGCATATGGAGCGACGACGGCTCGATTGCTACCATCGAGTGGAAATCCACCTGGACCGTGATAGGCGAGGCCGTTCCCGCAGTTCCCGCCGATCCCGAGGTGATCGACTTCTTTGACTGCGGCGACGAGAGCGGCTACACGCGTCTGGACTTCAACATCAACCTGGTTGACGTCGACGGCAACCCGCTCAACAGCGACTACTTGACCTACAGCATCTTCACCGACAATGACGAGGTGTTCACCTTTGACGTCGACACCTATGGCGCGCTCAACGGCTTTGACACCGACATGACCGAGATCCCCTACGGCTACAGTGGTGAGGACTTCTACCTGCGCCGTGTCTACTTCTACCGCACCAACGAGGGCGACAACCCCATGTTCACCTGGCGCATCGGCATCCAGCTGACCTATACCGTGGAGGGCGTGACCAACAAGTCCAACATCGTTTATCTGGACGTTTATCCCAAGCCCACCGCCGTCGAGGAAGTCAACGCCGGCAAGCAGGTGACCGCCGTGCGTTACTTCAACGCCGCCGGCCAGCAACTGGCCCGTCCCAGCGGCTTGACCATCCAGGTGACCACCTACAGCGACGGCACCACCAGCGCCGTCAAGGTCATCAAGTAACCGGCTCTTGACAGCGCTGTTACTGATTAAGCAGGAGGCATCGCCAGCCCGGTGATGCCTCCTGTTGATATCTAACTCAAGTTTCTAAAGTATCTACGCCACTTTAAAAACTTGAGGATTACGGATTATAAAGAAATCCCGCCTGGCCCATCACGGGCGAGGCGGGACGATTGTGATTGATAGGAAAAACTAATCTATAATCTATGATGGTAATATAAGATGTAATTAGATTTTTTCTTCCATGATTTTGTGCGACCTCCCGATCAGAAGGTGAACTGTACACGGGCCTGAGCGACGTGGAAGTTCTTGTCGTTGGGCAAGAAGGGCTTGTCGAGCTTGTGGAACGTGTAGTCGAACATGCACATCACATAGCGGTTGAAGGCGTAGTTCAAGCCTACGGTCACGCTGTGAACGTTACCGCCGCCAACGCTGGTGGCGCCGGTGCCGGGCCAATCCTCCATGTAACCGTTGGCATAGTAGTGTCCGCGGCCAGCGTTGTAGTACTCGCCGTCGGTGAGGTTGTTAAGCGCGGTGTAGTTGTAGCGGGCCACGATCTCGAGGGCCTTGCCGTCGAGTCCGCCGAGCAGGCCTTCCTGGCTGTTGTACTTGTAGCCGTTGCCAAAGATCTGGAAGCCGGCCTCGACATAACCGCCAAAGAAGCTGTTGTTCTTCAGCTTATTGGCATTTTCCCACCACTCGATGTCGCCCCAACCGTCGATGTTGTTCTGGGCGTCGATGAAGAGCGAGTAGCTGTCGCGCTTCTTGGTCACATACTTGTAGAAGAACTCGCCGCGGGCAAAGAACTTGTCGTTCTGGTACAGAGCCTCGGCACCCAGGTTGGTGACGTTGTTGGCCCAGTCCAGGTCGGCGCTGACAAACTGCTCGTCCTCGTCGACGAGGGTCTCCAGTGCCTGTCCCAGGTGGAGGGACTTCTTGAGGACGTTGTTGTAGACCTCACCGCCGCCCAGGTGTGCCCAGCGGGCGCTCACGCCCACGTGCAGGGTCTGGTTGTCGTCGGCGATGGGACGGATCAGGTAGCGTCCTGCAACGGTGATGCCGTTGAAACCGGCGTCGATCTTGTTGTAGGCGTTCTCGGTGAACACGCCCTGATAGGCCATGAAGCGGTTGGTGTTGTACTTGTAGCTGATACCCAGCTCGCGGCCCTCGCCCAGTGCATAGGACGAACCCGGACGGCTGATGAAGTGGTAGCTGCCCAGCGAGGTGTTGCGGGCCATGCTACCGGCGGGGTCGTTGTAGTAACCCACCTTCACGGCATGGGTGTTGTCGTTGTTGTCGAGGTGGCTGTACTGCAGGAAGATGTTCTTCTGCGAGAACTTGCCGCCGCCAAAACCGAAGTCGGCATAGAAATACCAGTCCTTGTAGGTCATCGAGGTGCGGATGCGGGCGTCGGTGATCGAGGCACCGCTCTGCATGGGGGTGAAGTCGCTGTGATAGGCAGCGGCGTCGGCCATCATGCGGGCACCCACGGTGAACTTCACTTCCTTCTCGGCGTTCTCGAGCTCCAGTGTGGGATCGGTGTCGAAGTCCTGGGCAGCTGCTGTCAGCGCAAAGACTGCCAAAAGAGGCATCAAAATATATTTTTTCATACTGAATTGTGTCGATTTAATATTGTTAATGTTCATTACACCAATAATGGATTAGTAACCCAGACGCTCGAGGGTGGCAACGGCATCGGGAACGGTGACGTTGGCCTGCGAGTTGTCATACTTCTGTCCAGCGTGGAAGGGGTTGGGCAGGGCGGGGTTGCCGCGGAAGCCGTTCTCGACCATGTAGCGCAGCGACATCTCGGTGCGGTTGGTGAAGAAGCCGTCCATGTAAACGGGCACGCTGCTGGGATAGCTGCTGGTGCAGTAGGGGGTAGCGGGAATCTCGAGACGCAGCAGGTCGTCGAACTCGGTCTCCCAGCCGTAGTTGTAGTAGCCCATGTACTTGCACATCTGGGCCCAGCTGTCGAAGCTGTAGGGGTGGTTGATCATGCCGGCACGGCGAATCATGTAGGCCTGCCAGGGAGCGTTCATCTCGGGATAGTTGTTGGGCGCGCCGCTGATGGCCGGGCCGATGATGTGAGCGCCATTGTCCTGTGCCCACTTGATGAAGGCTGCATAGCCGGTGGGGGTGTCATAGGCGATATCGGTGGCATAGGCGGGCTCGCTGATCCACAGCAGGTAGCACATGGGAATGCGACCCTTGAAGATGTCGTTGGCACGACGCAGGGCGTCGAACGAGAAGGTCTGCAGGATCACGCGGCCGCGGGTGTTGCCCACGTTCACCTTGCCGTTCTTGTAGAAGGGCTGGTCGCCGGGATCGTTGGTGATGATGTTCCAGCCCTGCTCGGCCAGCACGTCATACACGCGCTGCTCCATGTTGCCGGGGTTGAGCCAGCTCTCCTTGAACTCGACGTAGATGCCGGGGCGGTTGCCGGTGTCCTCGGGGTCGGCCTCGTAGGCGTTGGCGAAGTCGTACTCGATGAAGTCCATGTACTTGGCGTTGTACTCGCCCTTGGCCTTGATGGCGTCGTAGATCTGTTGCAGGGTCATGCCCTTGTATTCGTCCTTGACCTTATAGGTGAGCACGCGGCGGCCGTTGGCGTCACGGATCAGGCGCTTGCCCTGGGCATAGGCGATCTGGTCCTGGATGGCGCTGATGTACAGACCGTTGCTGTACACGATGTGGCCGTTCTCAAAGCGGCCGTTCTCGGTAGCCTTGAAGGCGGGACGGGCCTGCTCGAGCGAGCTCTCGTTAAACCAGCTGCCGGCGTCGAGCATGAGCAGCTCGGCATAGTAGTAGCTCAGGGTGTAGAAGGGGCGGAAGGCGGCCATGTCGCGGCCGTACTGTGCCTCGGCGTCACTGCGCGAGAAGCCCAGGCTCATGTAGAAGTCCACACGGCTGGCGGGCACGTTCTCACTGAAGACGTTCTCGATATTGGTGGTGCGCTTGAGGTTCTCATCGTGGTTGGCGAGCACGATGCCGTCCTTGGTGCACTGCACGTCGCTCTCCAGGTAGTCGGCACCCATTTCACGGGCCCAGCGCCACGAAGCCTCGGTCTCCTCGGGAGCCCAGAAGGTGGAACCGCGGTGGGCAATGACTGCATACAGGGGCACATAGTCACGAACCTTGGCCAGTTCGTCGTTCAGTACCTGAACTTCGACACGCTTGGCGTCAAGCTTCTCATTGGTGAACTGCTGTTCATCCTCACATGAGGTGAAGGTCGCGAGCACAACGGCGCTCATCAGACCTACTCTAACGAGATGTTTAAACATAAGTGTTAAGTAGTTTAAATTAATAAATATATTGATTATTCTTGCTTTATTTCTTTTCTTCAATCTTCTCGCCCTTGCGGTCGGCCACGAGGTACTGCTCCTCCTTGTAGGTCAGGGCCATGAAGAGGATGGCAAGCACACAGGCGACAATCAGGAGCAGGAAATAGGTGCTGAAGTTGTAGCCGGTATCGGTCTTGGCCAGCTTGAGGACATAGCCCAGCACGGTGTTGGCCAGAATGCTGGTACCCAGCACATAACCCATAAATCCCGTGAGACCGGCGGCGGTGCCGGCAGCATTCTTGGGAGCCAGGTCAAGGGCTTGAACACCAATCAGCATCACGGGACCGTAAATCAGGAAGCCGATGGCGATGAGGCATCCCACGACAACCCAGAAGTTGTTGATGAATTGCCAGTAAACGACAATCACGGCAATGATGATGGCCATGAAGAGCATCGTGGGCATGGCACGGCGGCCCTTGAAGACCTTGTCGCTCAACCAGCCACAGAAGATGGTACCGGGAATGGCCGCGAACTCAAATGCGAAGTAGGCCCAGCCGGCGCTCTTGAGGTCGGCACCCTGGGTGTCCAGGATCTTGGGAGCCCAGTCCAGGCAACCGTAGCGCACCATATAAATAAAGGAGTTGGCCAGCGCGATATACCACAAGAACTTGTTGGACAGCACAGTGCGGAAGATTTCCTTGATGCTGAGCGACTGCTCGCTCTTCTTCTCGTCATAGTTCTTGGACGCGCTGCCGCTCCACTTCTCGATCGAGGGCAGACCGCACGACTGAGGGGTGTCGCGGATGAGCACATAGGCCAAAATCGCAATCAGGATAGCCACGGCGGCGGGGAAGGCGTAGGTGCCGATGAGGAAGTAGAGGTCCTTGTTGGCGCCGAAGAACCAGTGTCCGAACCACAGTGCACCATAACCGGCCATCGGGCCGACGAGGGCACCGCCCACGTTGTGGGCGCAGTTCCACACGCTCATCCAGGTGCCGCGTTCCTTGATGGAGAACCAGCGGGTCATCACACGGCCGCACGGGGGCCAACCCATACCCTGGAACCAGCCCACCAGGAAGTTGAACACGCCCATCAGGGTGATGGCCAGTCCCTTGTTCTCGGGGCCGATGGCCACAACGGGCACGATCATGAACAGCATGGCGATGGCCGACAGGATCAGACCCAACGGCAGGAAACGACGCGCATTGCTGCGGTCGCTGATGCTGGCCATGACAAACTTGGAGATACCGTAGGCCAGGGCGTTCATCGCCATGGCGCCACCGAGCTCAGCCTCGTTAAAACCGAGTTCGCCGAGCGGGGCAACGGCCATTGAGAGGTTTTTCCTCACCAGGTAGAAACCGGCATAGCCGATGAAGATACCCACAAACACTTGCCAGCGCAGTCGCTTGTAGTCGTCGTCGACACGGGCATCGGTTCTCTCGGGCTTATAGGCCGGGGGAGCTAAAAAACTTGCCATAATTTTCTTAAAGTTTTAGGTTGACAGTTGATATATAATGTTGATTATTTCAGTCCGTTGGCACGGCGGGTGGCTTCAACATCGAGGGCATCGGCCAGGACGCTGACGGGGTTCTCGACGGGCAGGCCGGTGGACATCTCGATCTGCCACTTGCACGTCTCGCAGTCGGTGGCCACGGCCTCGACCCGGGCGTCGTCGATGAGCTTGAACAGGGTAGAGCCGATGGCCTGGGAGCGCTCGTAGTTCTCCTTCTTGAAGCCATAGGTGCCCGAGATGCCGCAGCACTCCTGCTCCAGCACCTGCAGGTCCAGGCCGGGGATCATGCGCAGCAGCTCGATGCTGTAGAGCTGCCATCCCATGCGCTGCATGTGGCAGGCGGTGTGGTAGGCTATGCGGCGCTTGTAGTCCTGCTTGAACACCAGTTTTGCCTTGCCGTCGTCCACCAGGTTGTAGATGAAGCGGGTGGCCAGCGAGATGCCGTCGCGCACGTCGCTGTTGTCGATGTCGAGCATTGCGGGATACTCGTCGCGCAGGTTGAAGGTGCAGCTCGAGCTGGTGGTGATGACCTGGCGGTGCTCCTGGCCCACGGCCTTGCGGATGCTGGCGATGTTGGTGTTGCCCTGCCGGCGGGCCTGCTTGTACAGGCCGTTGGCAATGAGGGCCACGCCGCAGCACTGCTCCTTGTCGAGCAGCTGCACGCCGTAGCCGATGGCGTTCATCAGCTTGACCAGATCCTGTCCCAGCTTGGGGAAGTTGTAGTTCACATAGCAGCCGTGGAAATAGCTCACCTGGCGGGCAAAGGCATCTTGCCCCTTGGCGGCATGGCGCTTGTACCATGTGGTGAACTTCTGGCGGCTGTAGGCGGGGAAGGTGCGGTGCTTGTCGATGGCCATCACGCTGTCCATCACCAGCTTGGTGGGCTTGAGGCCCAGCGTGGCGTTGGCCATGGGGGCTACCAGGTTGGCCATGGTGCCCAGCAGGTCGGTGTTGGCGAGCATGGTGTCGCGCAGGCTGGCGCGCTTGCCCTGGCTGCCCCTCATGCGGGCTCGCTGTATGATGTCGGCGATGTGGACGTCGCTGGGACAAGCCACCTCGCAGCGCTTGCAGTTCAGGCACAGCTTGAGCATCTTGTCGTAGTAGGCGGGATCCTTCAAGCGGTAGCGCTCCCCATCGGGGCCGGCCTGTTTGGGACCGGGATAGTCGGTAGTCACAGCGGCAACGGGGCAGACCGTGGTGCATATCGAGCACTTGGTGCACTGCTCAAAGTTGTTGTCGCTGATGTTGCACAATTGCATCTTGTCAGCCATAATATCCCATTAAAAAATCATCAATCAAATCTTAATCTATCTGTAACTCTTGTTGGCCCCGCAGCGGGGCCGGTGTGACCACATTGCCCGGTGGTCAGCGGTTATTGGGTGATGCCCTGGGCCACGGCCATGGCGGTGAGCAGCGACACGCCGGTGCCGTCGCCCATCTTGATGGCGTCGTGGTTGCTCAATACCGAGCCGATGGCATGCAGGTTCTCGACGGGTTTGCCCTGTCGCAGGCAGCGCAGGTCGCCGTCGGTGGCCACGCCATAGCGCGAGTAGGCCTGCGGTTCCAGCACGCCGAATCGGGTCCACTGCCCGCGGTCGCTGTCGGCATCCACATCGAGGTTGAGCACGGGTTCATAGACGTGCTCATAGTCGGCTACCAGGCCGCGGCTGATGAACGAGCCTGTGGCCAGGACAAAGTTGTCGGCCTTGAGCGGCATGTCGCCCAGCTTGGCAGTGGTGACGGCGGTCAGGCGGTTGCCGTCGAAGGTGCCCCCCACGGCGGTGTCGCCCATGAGGTAGTTGCCGCCCAGCATCCTGAAGTAGTGCTGCAGCAGCGTGTGCATCCTCAGGCCCGGTACCGATGGCGGCAGCGTGGCGATAAGGCGCACGGGCTTGCGGGTCGCCGACTGGAGGGTGCGCAGGGCGTCCTCGTTGGCCAGCACGCTGGGCAGGAGCACCAGGTCGGCGTCGGCAGCCAGCGTGTTGATCTGGTCGGCCACGCGCTGCAGGGCGCTGTTGCTCAGCAGGTGCTTGGAGAGGCTGCTGGCGCGCATCTCGCTGGGGCTGCGGCGCAGGGCGGTGATGTCCTCGGTCGTGAATTCCACCTTGTCCACCTCCAAGCCCAGCTGCTGCAACCCGTTGGCCAGCATGCCGTTGGGCTGGTCAAAGAAGCCGCGGATGCACATCAGCGCCACGCGACGCGCGGGCAGCTTGCCCAGGTCGTCGATGCACATGTGGCCGCTGAGCGTGAGCCAGGCGGGCTTGGCGACGCCCATGGGTGTGATGCGCCAGTGGTTGGCGGCGGCATTGCCGTCCATGTTGATGCCGGCATCGTCGAGCAGCGCCTGGGCCTGTTGGGCCAGCGTGGCGATGCGCTCGGTGCCTATCTTGCGGTAGGGATGTTCCTGGGGTAGGGTGGCGATGGCCTCGAGCGGGGCGGTGACGGTCTTGCCGTCGACGCATCCCAGCAGCTCCATCGAGCCGCCGTTGAACGCGAGTGTGCCCTGGCCCGTGGCCACGATGGCGACGCGCTGGCCGCGCTTGGCCAGAGCGATGCCGCAGGTGAGGCCGCTCAGGCCTCCGCCCATGATGACGGTGTCCATTCTCATTGCTGGTCCTCCTTTCCTGTCATGTCGACGGCCGTGTCCAGGCCGCACAATCCCTGATAGATCATTGCGGTGAGCTGGGCCTCGCGCAGGGTGTCGCCCCATGCCACGGGCCTCATGCCCTTCCAGCGCTCGTCGAGGAAGGCGGCCAGGTCTTCCTGAGCCCGCTTCACGTCGTGGTTCAGCTCGCCCAGCAGCGATGCGGCGCGGCAGGAGCAGAGCTTGCCCTGGCAGGTGCCCATGCCCACGCGGGTGCGGCGGCGCAGGTTCACCAGGTTGTGGACATGCAGCTGGTTGACGGCATACTTGATCTCGCCCACGGTGACGCCCTCGCATTCACACACCAGGGCGTTGTCGATGTCGTTGTCTTTCTCGATGCGGGCGGCCAGAGAGCCGTGACGGCCGATGGCGGCGCGCTGGCCAAAGCTGTAGCGCTTGGTCAGGTCGCTCTGGCTGGGAACGCCCTCCTCCGATCCCGGCAGCGGCTGCTGTGCGGTGACACAGGCGGCCGTGTTGCCCAACTTGGCACACACGCCGTTGGTGGCGATCTCGCCCATCAGGCGGTAGGTCATCATCTTGCCGCCGGTGATGGTGATGAAGCCCTCGACGCCGTCGCGCTTGGCGTGGTCCAGACACACGATGCCGCGGCTGATGCTGCGCCCGCTGGGGTCGTCGTCGCTGGCGACAAGGGGACGCACGCCGGCATAGGCGCGGATGACCCTGGTCGTGGCGAGCGACGGCGCGAGCTTGACGCCCTCGCGCAGCAGCACGTCGACCTCGTCGCGGGTCACGCGCATGTCGTCGACGGTCTCGATGGGGATGCGGTCGCTGGTGGTGCCGATCACGCACACGGTGTCGTCGGGAACCAGGATGTCGGCATTGGCGGGCTTGCGGCAGCGGTTGATGACCATGTTGTTGACGCGGTGGCCGAAGATGAGCAACGCGCCCCGGGCGGGGAACATCGAGATCTTGCAGCCGGCCATCTCGGCGATGCGCTGTCCCCAGATGCCGCAGGCGTTGACCACAACGCGGCTGCGCACCTCAACGTGCTCGCCCTTGAGCTTGTTGAGCAGCTTCACGCCCTCGACGCGGTTCTGGTTGATGATCAGGCCCTCCACCTCGTGGTGGTTGAGGGTGTGGGCACCGTGCATGCGGGCGTCGAGCAGGTTGGCCACCGTCAGGCGGAACGGGTCGATCGACGCGTCGGGGATGCGCACGGCGCCAGTCAGCTCGGGGTTGACCGCCGGCTCGATGAGGCGTGCCTCGGCGGGGTCGATGACGTCGGCACGGATGCCGGCCCGCTGGCAGGCCTCGACAAAGGTCTGCTGGTACTGCAGGTCGTCCTCGGGCAGCGTGATGAACAGGCCGTCGGTCGGCTCGACGCAGTGGCGGGCGATGCGGCGCAGGATCATGTTCTCGCTGATGCACTCGCGGGCGCTCTCGCTGTCGGTCACGGCATAGCGCGCGCCGCTGTGCATCAGGCCGTGGTTGCGGCCCGTCGCTCCGGTGCTGTAGTCGTTGCGCTCAACCAGCAGCACGCTCAGGCCGCGCAGGGCGCAATCCCTCGCGGTGCCGGCGCCGGTAGCGCCACCGCCCACGATGATCACGTCATATTCTTGTTTATAAATGTCCTCGGTTACCATAAACTTTGACTTTAGGTAGCAAAACCAATCGCTTGGCTTGGTTTCGCTGCAAAATTACAACGACTTTTTTGAACAACAAAGTAATTGCGGATTTATTTTTGGTGTTTTACAACATATTTTGCTATAAATCGTTGAAAACAAGTACAGTATAAGCGTTTTAAACGGAAAATTCTATGGTTATTGGTTGTTTCGTTTTAATCATTCTGTATTTCGTTTTAACCTAAAAACAAAAGCGAATAGTAATCAAATATATCCTTTTTGGCATTTCGTTTTGGAATTTTTTAAAACTTTTTGCCGATTTGTTTGGTCGCTAATTTTCTTTTCTCTACTTTTGCCGCATCCTAATAATAATCTAAATGATTTCGTTTCGCTATGACCAAGGAACAACGTCATGAGGCTATCATGGAAATGCTCATCAAGCACGGTTCGGTGCTGGTGTCGGAGCTGGTGGATCAGCTTGAAGTGTCGGCGGTGACGGTGCGCAAGGACCTCACCGAGCTCGAGAAGAAGGACAGGCTGTACCGCAGCCACGGCAGGGCCGTGCTCATTAACCCCTACATCAACAACCGCTCGGTCAACGAGAAGGAGAAGCTGGCCACCGACGAGAAGCACGCCATCGGCCGCGAGGCGGCCCGCCTGATCACGCGCGACGACAGCATCGCCATTGCATCGGGCACCACGGTTCATGCCCTGGCGCGCAACATCCAGCCCATCCACCGGCTGACGGTGGTGTCGGCGTCGCTGCCGGTGAGCAACATCCTGTCGCAGCACGAGAGCATCGACATCATCCAGCTGGGCGGCATGCTGCGGCACAGCAGCCTGTCGGTAGTGGGAGAGTACAGCGCGCGCATCCTTGAGGACTGCTCCTTCAGCAAGCTGTATCTGGGTGTTGACGGCATCGACTTTGACTACGGCATCACCACGACCGAGATGCGCGAGGCCGCCCTCAACCAGAAGATGATGGCCGCTTCCCAGAAGACCATCGTCCTGGCCGACAGCAGCAAGTTCGGGCGCCGCGGCTTTGCCAAGATTGCCGACATGGACGCCGTGGACATCATCATCACCGACGCCGGCGTCTCTCCCAAAATCATCAAGAAGGTCGAGGACCTGGGCATCGACCTCATCATCGCCCAGTAAACAAAGCCCAATCGACAACGAGATAGAAGGAATACAAGAAAGGCGAATAAGACAAGGGAATCCGCGCTCCTTAAAATAACAACAACTCAAACAACTCAAAACAACCGAGATCGATGTTGTTTAAGTTGTTTGAGTTGTTGTTAATAATATGAGCGGTTTGTCTTTTTGTTTTTTGGCCTTTATTTGGTTGTGGTTAAGGGATGTGGCTGGCAAAGGCGCGGTTGCTCCACACGATGAGGCTGTTGCCGGCGGTGTCGGCACTGATGGTCATCACGCCCAGGTCGTTGCGGCCTTGCATCGCCTGCTTGACCGCATTCTCGCCCATGGCCATGCAGGCGGTGGCCCAGGCGTCGGCACTCATGCAGTCGGGCGCGATGACGGTGACGCTGAGCAGTGTGCCGGCACGGCTGTCGCCCGTCTTGGGGTCGATGATGTGTGAAATCTTGTTGCCGCCCTCGTCGCGCCACTTGCGGTAGTTGCCGCTGGTGGCGACGGCTCCGCTGTCGAGCGTGAGCGTGAGGGCGCTCTCGTGGGTCACGGCTGTTGTCTCGTCGTTGGGCATGTCGACCGACACGGTCCATGCCGTGCCTCGCCTGTTCACGCCGCTCGTGGCCACCTCGCCGCCAATCTCGACGAGCCAGTTGCGTGAGCCGTTGCGGGCAAGCATGCGCCCGATCTCGTCACAGGCCAGCCCCTTGGCAATGGAGCTGAAGTCGAGCATCACCCGCGGGTCGCTCTTGACCAGGGTGTCGCCGCGCAGCGCCACTTTGTCCATTCCCACAAACTGCAGGATGCTGTCGAGTTGCGCGCGCGTGGGCGGGGTGCCGTTCTTGTAGCCGAAACCCCAGGCGTTGACCAGCGGCATCACGGTGGGGTCGAAGGCGCCGCCGCTCAGTCTGTTGACCCGTCGCGACGCGGTGATGAGCCTCCTGATGTAGTCATCGACGCGTTGTGTCGTGTTCTCGTTGAGGGCGGTGATGAGCGACGCGCGGTTGTAGGGCGACACGCTCATGTCCATGTTGCCCAGGATGAGCTGGATGCTGTCGCCCAGGTCCTGGCTGGCCTCGTAGGTGATGTGGTACTCGGTGGTCCACACCACGCCCTCGTGGCTGTAGAACCGCTTGCGGTCGCGCGAGCAGAACATCGCCACCATCGCGACGGCCAGCGCTATCAATATGGCCGCATATCGTCTCATGTTTCGGCCTGTCGGTTTTGGCAATGATATGGAATATGATGGCCCATGCCCTGCGGGGGGTGATGCTGGGCACGCTTGAAAAAACTTACTTGAGGAACCAGGTGAGGTTGAAGTACCAGGTGCGGTTCTTGGCCACGTTGTCGTCGAGCAGGCGCGTGTGCAGTGTCTGACCCACCGAGAAGTTGTAGCCGGCCCTGAGCTGCACGCGTTCCATGAGTTCAACACCTGCGCCCATGTCCAGATAGACGTTGACGGGCGGGTACTTGTTCACCTCGCCCTTGCTGCCGTGCATCAGGAACGAGAACTGCGGTCCCACATACACCAGCGGCATCACCGTGTTCTCCAGGCCGCCCAGGCGGTGGTACTTGAACTTGAGGTGCAGGGGCACGTCGAGGTAGTGCATCGCCACGGTCTCGTTGCCGTAGCCCAGCGAGGACCACGCCTCGCGCTCGCCATAGTTCACCCTGGCCTGCTTGAGGGTGTAGAGCAACGCTCCCTCGACCCCGAAGCCGATGCCGCTGAAGTTCATCTCGCCGGTCACGCCCACCTGCGGCCCCCACATTTTGTCCACGGCCAGGATGTCGTGCTGCTTGAAGTGGAGCTCGTTGATGTTGGCGCCGGCGGTGATGCCCCAGCGCGAGGTGGTCTGTGCCGTCGTGGCGGCTGTGGAGAGGATGAGGACTGTGATGAGAAGTGCTAACTTTTTCATTCTGTTATGTTTTTGTTGTTCTTGTTGCTGGTGGGCCGTGGCCGGGCCGCGGCACGCGTTGCCCCCTTAAAAGAGCCAGGCGGCACTCAGCGTCCAGTGGCGGTCCTTGCCGTGGACCACGGCGCCGTCATAGTCCTGATGGATGTATTTCATCGCCTTGGACAGGCCGATGCCGTAGCTTGCCGTGAGGCGCAGGTGGTTGAACAGGTCGGCACCCAGGCCGGCGTCCCACGACACATAGGTCTTGCGGCTGCTGTAGGAGGTGGAACCGTTGTCGTCGAACAGCACCGAGATGGCAGGCCCGGTAAACGCCATGGGCGAGAACACCTTTTTCAACCCGGTGATTCCCAGGCGGTAGCGGGCATAGATCGGGATGTCGATGTAGTGCCGCTTGAACACGCGGTAGTCGTCGCTCAGGCGGTTGTTGCGGTGGGTGTACATAACGCTGGCCTCGATGCCCAGGCCCACGACGGGGATGCCGGCATCCACGAGCAGGCCGGCGCTCCAGCCCACGCGGTTGTCGCTGTCGATGATGTCGCGGTCAAATCGCAGCTCGCCCACCGTCATGCCGCCGCGCACGCCCAGCCTCACCTGGGCCACGGCGGGCATCGCCATGAGCATGACCAACAGGGTGATGAGAAGTTTCTTGTCCATCTTGCGATATCTATGATGATTTCAAACCCCAAAACTACACATAATTTTCCAAACGGCTTCTTTTTGCCGCCCTTTTTATGGATTTTTAGGAGTAATTGCACAAAAAAATCCCGCACCATTGCGGTGCGGGACCCTTGTTGGTGGGCAGTGAGGGATTCGAACCCCCGACCCTCTGCTTGTAAGGCAGATGCTCTGAACCAACTGCGCTAACTGCCCATGCTCGTTTCAAAAGCGATGCAAAGGTACTGCTATTTTTGTAACCACCAAAAAAAATCGAGGTTTTTTTTCAAAAAAAAGCGTTTTTTTCCAAAAACTGCCCGTTTTGAGGTTTTTTTTGGGCAAAAAACACTAACTTAGTGCCCGTAAAATCCCACTAATCGTAGAACTTAAAATTTCTATATTCAAAAAAATGAAAGAGACTTATGTTTTTCTGGCCGATGGCTTTGAGGAAGTCGAGGCCCTGACGTGTGTGGATGTGTTGCGTCGTGCGGGGATGCCCGTGACGACGGTGTCGATCAACCCGGGCTTGGAGGTGACCGGAGCCCACGGCGTGACGGTGCTGGCCGACAGCCTGTTCCAGGACAATGACTATGCCGCTGCCCAGTGGCTCGTCTTGCCGGGCGGCATTCCCGGTGCCCCCAATCTGGCTGCCCACGATGCCCTGTGCCGCGAGCTGGTGGCCCAGGACAAGCGCGGCGGCGGTGTGGCGGCCATCTGTGCCTCGCCCGCGGTGGTGCTGGCCCCCTTGGGCATCCTTGCCGGTCGCGAGGCCGTCTGCTATCCCGGCATGGAGCAGGGCATCGAGGGCGTGAACTGGATCAACGGCCCTGTGGCTGTGGCCGGTAACGTGGTGACGGGCAATGGCCCTGCCGCCGCTGCCCCCTTTGCGCTGGCCCTTGTTGCCCAGTCTCTTGACCCCGATGCTGCACGCCAGGTTGCCGCCGGCATGTTGCTGTCGAGTGCAGTATAGGGTAATAATTGTAAACATTTGTGATTTTTTTTTAAGAAAAAGTTGCGTATTTGAAATTCAAGGTGTAAATTTGTGGCACCTAAATAATGTGTGCCCAGCAATGGGCAAATATAGAAAAGTAACCCGTAAACCTGATTTGGATATATTTAGGAACACTTTTTTTATAAACAATATTTATTAACAACTTTAAAATCGATTAGATTTATGAAGAAATTATTAGCACTTTTGTTTGTGTGCGCCGGACTGACCGCCATGGCTGTCAATCCCGTGCATCACGTGACTAACAAGAAGATGAGCCCGCGCTCTCTCGAGAAGGGTGCCATGGTTTTGAAGAGCAACACTCTGGCCAAGGACTTGACCAAGAACATGGTTAGTGCCAAGGAAGCCAAGACGCTCGACGAGTTTGTAAGGACTCACGACCTGAGCCAGAACAAGCTGATGAAGCGTGCTCCCCGCCGCGCCAGCACCTACACCGACATCGAGGGTGACTGGATCTACAGCAGCATCGAGAACACCATTGCCGACGGCACTGCTACTCCCAACTGGTACGGCATCAGCGGCCTGACCTTCGCCATCGACACCATCTTTGAGGAGTATGGCTATTGCGAGGTTTACCTGGGCATCATGCCTTTCACCACCGACCCCGATGGTTCAGGCACGCAGTATGACCCCGCTCATTACCTGCAGTTCCCTGACTGCTATGCATGGTATGAGCCCGCAACCGACAGCATCGGCATCTTTGGTGGCTGGATGTACGAAATGCCGCTGACTGCTTCGCGCTCAGGTAACACTAGCTATACCATTACTGCCCGCTACTGGTACACCGGTATCGCTGACGAGAACGCTATCCTCAACGGTGGCGAGATTCCTAACCAAGTAGCTCATGGTGTTGTTGATTGGGACTATGGCTTGATCCAGCTCGATGCTCCCTTCGGCCCCATCGAGGCTCAGGTGACCAAGAAATTCGTGATCAGCAGGTCTAACTATAACGCCATTGCTAATGCACTGGGCGTTGGAACAAGCAATACTGCTTCTTATGTTCAGGCCATGGCCTTCTATCTGAATTACTATGAGAGCCTGTTTGCCCAGTATGGCTGGACCTATACCACTACCGTGTCCGACTCTACCGCTTACAGCAATGGCCTGTACACCAACAACATGTTCATGCTGCCCAATGCCCGCCACAACTTCGACAGGGCATACAAGGCCAGCACCACCGACTCGACCTTTGTAGAGCTCTCCTATGAGAACGCTGCCGGTGAGACCGTTACCTATCAGGAGCTGGTTATGGACTCTGTTGTTAATGAGGACGTTCCCGTCTTCTTGTATCAGAACGAGACTTGCGACACCGTCTATGCATGGAACCTGTTCGGCGTCTCTAACTATCCCGAGGTTGAGTTCGCCATCAATTCCGATGCCGAGGTTACCTTCCCCTGGCAGCCCGTTTACTGGGAGGACATGACTGAATACACCGAGTATTATCAGAGCTATGGCTATCCTTACACCTTCACCAACGCATTCCTGAACTTCCACAGCACCTATGCTCCCTACAACCAGGATGGCGTTGTTGGTTACTATGAGACCGATGTCGACTGGGAAGACACTCCTTGCCAGATCAACGGTGACCTGAACGAGATCACTTGGGCCGCTACCGACATCATGGACGTATACACCACCACCAGTGATGAGTATTACCACATGGGTGTTGGCTTCACTGCTCCCTGGCTGAACAACAAGTTGACCATTGACTATGCACTCACCTTGCCCGAGCCCGAGGAGACCTGGCAGATTGGCGACGTTAACCACGACGGCTTTGTAAACGTTGGTGACGTTACTGCTCTGATCCAGTTTGTACTGGGTAACACCCCCGATATATTCTACATCGAGCAGGCTCAGATCAACGGTGACACCGACTTCAACGTAGCCGACGTTACCGCATTGATCCAAATCGTGCTCAACGGTAATTAATCAGTAACTGCTCAACATTAATTGAGATAAGCTTGACAGGCTGTGTCCCCCTTGCGGGACGCAGCCTGTCTTATTGAATGCTATTTGTTGTCCGTGAAGGTAGGGCCTCGCCTTGTGCTGAAATAGGTTGACAAATCAGGATAATCCGACTTTTCAGTTATTATTGTGAGTGTTGCAAGGCCTGCCGCAACTACCCCCCCCCGACACCAGTAAAACATGAATATGGTTTTAAGCACACTGGAGCCTGAAATTCAAAGAAAAACGGGTTTTCCTTTTGCACTTCTCTCGTTTTGACGTAACTTTGCGGTTCGGAAATCAACCTTTCAAAATAAACATTACATTATTTATATTATGTGTAAGAGAAATATTGTCGCGCTCGTGAGCGTATTCATGTGCCTGGTGGCGATGGCCCAGAACCGCATCAGCCTGTTTCATCTGTATGACTGGAACGAGTCGCCAACGGGCCAGGTGACCATCACGGCATCGGACCCCTATTACTATGGCGGCTGGACCGTGCTGCTGCAGACGGTTGCCGATGAAGGCAGTGTCGTTGCCCGCAACGGCCTGACGCTGTATCAAGTGCCCCAGCCTCTGCAGGTGGACTATCGTACAGGCACGGTGACGCTCGACGCGACGAGCGACGACCCGTTTGCCATCACCACGGGCTCGCGCACGGCCCAGGCCGACGGTGAGGTCATCAGGGTCGACAGCGTGTTGCGCTACTATGTTATCAACGAGGAGTGGTTGCTCGGCGGCGACTTGATGGACGTGCAGGGTGAGCTGCAGCAAGACGGGACGATGCACATCCCCGGCGGTTTTGCCTACTATATCGAGACCGAGAAGACCACGACCATCACGGGCCGTGACGGCGAGAGCCGCACCTTCACCGACGAGTCGTTTGCCGTGTCGCGCGTCTTCCGTGACCTGTGGCTGCTTGTCCCCAACGGCAAGCACGAGTTCATCGATGTGGCCACCGGCGAGCCCCGCATGGTTGACGTGTGCATCCGCCAGAGCGGCGACACGGTGTATGTGACCAATATCTATGGCTACGGTGCTCCCGAGGTGGCCATGGTGCTGAACAGCGACGGCACGATGACCTATCCCCAGCAGATGCTGCGTGACATCCCCGCCAGTGCTGCCGATGGCGGCGAGGGCTTGTGGTACAACGCGACTGCTGCAGGCGGCGGTGTCACCGGCGGTAACACGGGCAACGCTTCGATCGAGGAGATCACGTGGGGCCACACCGTGGCCTGGAACAATGCCCGCACCTGGCCGGGATGGGAAGATAACCGCCTGTATTACACCGACGGCTCCACGTTTGTCATCCCCAGTGCCGTGACCTATGAACTGGGCGACGTCAATCATGACGGCGAGGTCAACGTGAGCGATGTGACCCTGTTGATCCAGTATGTGCTGAGTGGTAGTGCCCAGGGCTTCTATTCATCGGAAGCCAACATGAACGGTGACGGCGAGATCAATGTGGCCGACGTCACCATGTTGATCAACAAGGTGCTGAACGGATAGCCCTCCCCCCCTTGACGGGGCATAACGCGTGAAGAGAGTTAGGGCAGGCTGTGCGAGCGGGCACGGCCTGCTGCTTTTTGTGCTTGCGGTGAATGCCGGCGGCATACTACCTTTGCGCGACACCAATTATCAGTAAATGACATGAAAAACACAAGAAACAAAAAAGACATGCGTGAAATGAGCGTCGTTGCGCGTGCTGCCGTGCCGCTGACCAATGGTGAGGCCGCGCGGTGCGGCCAGGCAGCCACGGCGGTGAACGTCAGGGAGTGCGAGCAGTCGCTGCAAGTGACCGGCCAGCCCGCCGTGGTGGGCCACATCACCGCTGGTGACCGCCTGCTCACGATGGTTGACGGCCATGCCGTGACTTGCCGTGGCCGCTCGGTCATGCTCGACGGGCAACATGCCGTGGCTGTTGACGGCGACATCGTGGGGGCTTATAAAGTGGGTCCGCTGGTCGTTGTCGTGACATCGTCGGGCTTGACCTATCTGCTGCCGGGCGATGACGGCTGGCAGGTGATGGATCCCGCCGATGCCGTCCCGTCGTTGACGTTGGCGGCGAGCGTGAGCACGGTGGATGCCGACATTGCCGCCGTGCAGTTTGAGTCGCCCTATGAGCACTGGCGTGCGCCCCTGGCCGATGCCGACCGCAACACGTTGTCGGCACTGCTGCGCTCGGCGTGGACCACGCTCAATGCCGATGCCCGGGCCGACGGCTACCGCACGGCCCCCGTGCTGATGCGCTGGGCAGTGCGGCTGCACGACGGCTCCTACCTGTGGATGAGCGACCCCGTGCGCGTGGGCGATGAGACCTTGACCAATGCCGACCGCATTACCGCTGTGGTGGACAGTGGCAGCAGCGGCTTCACGGGAACGCAGCCGGCCACGATGCCGCTCAAGCGCTACCTGCTCAGCATCTCGCTGGACCGTTCACTGCCGGCTGCCTGGCAGCCCCTTGTGGCAGGAATCGACGTGCTGGCCACCGATGAGGCCCAGCTGGTGGCCTCGAGCCGCACCCTGGATTACCGTTGCTTGTCGCGCAACACGGGCAGCGCGCGAGAGTATGTCCTCGAGATGGGGCTGTCGCGCCGTTCGGCTTCGGCCATCTCGGGCCAGCTTTCGGCATCCCCGTGGCGGCTCATCGCCACGGCGCCCGCTACGGCGCGCCCGGGAGGCGCCGACTTTGCTGCTCCCGTCGATGCGATGACCCTGACGGCGGCTCAGTGTGCCGCCCTGGCCACGCCGCTGCAGGTGAGCGGTGTGGTGTGCTCGGCAGTCGCCGCCGGCAGGCTGTATTGCTGCACCGCCGCCGGCCAGGTGAGCGTCAGCGCGCCGGGCAACGCCCTCACCGAGGCCCATCGCCAGACCGTGATGGGAACCGAGCCCATAGCGATGGCGGTGGTGACCAGTCCGCTGTACTCGGGCGGTTTTGGCCGTTATTCGGCCTATGTGTTCACCGACGACGGCATCTATGCCATCCCGCAGGGGGCGTCAGGCCGCTTGGGCGAGGCGCGGCTGGTTGACCGCACCGTCATTGCTGCCGCTGTGCCACCTGTCGAGGCCGGTCACGACGTGTGGTTTGTCTCGCGCCATGGCCACTTGTGCCGACTGCGGGGCTCCCGTCTCGACGTGTACCAGCGCGATGTGGGCTATCGGGCCCTTGCCTGGTGCAATGCCCACCGTGAGTTGTGGCTCCTGGCAGCCGCCGGCGACCCCGTGGTGGTGATGGACAGTGGTGCCATGAGCCGCCGCACGGTGGAGGTGGCGCAGCTCTACAGCGACCCTCGCCATGCCCTGGCGGTGACGCCAGGCGGCGACGTGCTCGACCTCGAGCAGGAACAGGCCGCTGTGATGCCTGTCGAGTGGAGCACCCATCCGCTTGCCCTGCACCGGCTGATGGGCGAGGCCGTGCGCCGTGTCGTGTGGCACCTGGCTGGAGGGCCTGTCGAGGTGACGCTGCGGGTGACCGGGCAGCGCGGCGTCATGTCGCAGGATCGTGACGTGAGCCGTATCGACGTGACGGGCAGCGTTGACCAGCCGCTGGCGACACCCACGATGGCCTGGCAGGCGCGCACCCTGCGGCTGCACGTCACTGGCCAGGCCAGCAGCGGCACCCTGCTGCTGCCCACACTGATTTATTCATATTGATGAATGGAGGCAAAACCATGGAAGAATACACCTTATATAATTATGACATCGAGGGCATCCTTGCCGAGAACAGCCGCCGCAGCGCGCTGCTCGACAACGATGACTACGACCCCTTGACGGGCGTGGGCTGCTGGGGCGACAGGGTGGCGGCGGGCGGAAGCCTCGTGCCTCGTGCCGTGCTGGCCCGTCACCCCGGTTACGCGTCGCTCGACGAGGTGGCGCGTGACCGTGTGCGCATCCAGGAGGACTTTGAGTTCTGGTGTGCCCGGTGTGCCACGATCAAGGACAAGCTCACGGGACGCAACATCCCCTTTGTGCCCAACAGGCCGCAGCGGCGGCTCTTGTCGTTGATGGAGGAGCAGCGTGCGGCCGGTCGCCCGGTGCGCGTGATCCTGCTCAAGGCCCGCCAGTGGGGCGGCTCCACGCTCGTGCAACTCTACATGGCATGGATGCAGCTGGTGAGGCACACGGGCTGGAACAGCTTGATTTGCGGCCATCTGCACCTCACCAGCAAGAGCATCAAGCGCATGTATAACCTGCTGCTGCGCCACTATCCGCAGCCACTGCTCGACGACGAGGGCGACCCGCCCCGCTTCACCAAGCTCGAGGGACAGCCCCATGTGCAGCAGATCACGTCGCGCGACTGCCTGGTGCTCACGGGCAGCTCGCGCAGCGAGGATCTGGCGCGCGGCTATGACATCTCGATGGCCCACTTGAGCGAGGTGGCTTTCTGGCAGTCGAGCGCGATGCACAGCCCCGACGATGTGGTGCGCAGCGTGTGCGGCAGTGTGGCCCTCAAGCCCGACACGGTCATCGTGCTCGAGTCGACCGCCAACGGTGTGGGCGACTATTTCCATGACGAGTGGCTCAGGACGCAGATGGGCTTGAGCGACAAGTCGGCGCTGTTTGTGCCGTGGCACGAGATAGGGATGTACCGCCTGGCGGTGGATGACGCCCAGGCCTTGTGGACGTCGATGGATGACTATGAGCGGCAGCTGTGGGACGATGGCCTCACGCTGGAGCAGATCAACTGGTATCACCACAAGCGCCGCGAGTACCACAACCAGGCGCAGATGATGGCCGAGTATCCCACGACGGCCACCGAGGCGTTCACCGCCACGGGCAACAACCCGTTTGCCCCCGAGCATCTCGACCGCTTAGAGCGGCAGTGCCCGCCCGCCGCCTTGCTCACCGGCGACATCCAGGCCGACGGGGCGACCGGCAGCGCTGCCAAGGCCAACGTCCACCTTGTGGCTGCCACCAACGGCTTGCTCAAGGTGTGGGAACAGCCCGAGTGCGGCGGTGCCGTGGCGACGCGCTACATGGCCGTGGTGGACGTGGGCGGCAGGAGTGTGGACAGCGACTACTCGGTGATTGCCGTGTGGCGCTTGCCCATGCCCTCGCGTCCGGCGGCCATCGTGGCCCAGTGGCGCGGCCACATCGACCACGACATGCTGGCCTGGAAGGCGATGCAGCTGGCGTTGTACTACAACCGTGCTCTGCTCGTGGTCGAGAGCAACACGTTGACCAACGAGGCCGCGCGTGCGGGCGAGAGCGACTACATCCTGCATCGGGTGAACAAGGTGTATGGCTGCGTTTACCAGCGGCCCAACCACAAGCTGGGTTTCCACACCAACGTCAAGACCAAGAGCCAGGCCATCGCCGCCCTGGTGGGAGCGGTGAGAGACGGAAAATATGTGGAGCGTGACCTGGATGCGGTCAACGAGATGAGGGATTACCAGGATCTGGGCGGCGGGCGCTATGCCGCGCGTGCGGGCAAGCACGACGACATCCTCATGACGCGCGCCATCGGGCTGCTGCTCATGGAGGAGGGGCAAGTGGTGCCCAGCGACCTGCGCCCCGACAAGTCCATCATCCGCGACGAGTGGCTGTACCGCTCGAGGTGACGGCTGGCGGGAAACTGGGGTAATGAACGAGAAGCCACGGGCTACTGCCCGTGGCTTCTCGCGTTATATCAAGTTGTAGAAAACTCTTTTTTCTTCTTACTTGATTACCTTGCAGGTGCTGTTGGTACCATCGTTGTAGGTGGTCACCTTGATGTTAACACCCTCGAAGGGGTTCTCGCTTTCCATACCGGCGATGTTGTAGTAGCGAACGCTCTTGATGGTCTTCTCGGCCAGGTTCTCGACAACGGCGGTGCTGCCATATAATGCAACGCGGTTGTAGAGCTGGAAGCGCTGCTCAACATTGTTACCACCGGTACCATAGATGTAGCGGGTCAGGTTGGCATCCCACTTGTCGCGGTTGGTCTCACGGATACCGAACTCCTGGTTGGCCAGGATGATGTCGGCGAGGTGACCCTCAACCTCTTCCTGGTTGGCGTTCTCGATAGCGAGGAAGAACAGGGGAGCGTCGTCCTTCCTGAGAGCCTCGTTGCCATTCTCGGCATAGGCATCCTCGTTGCCCGAGAAGTGGCAAGCGTCGTTCTTCTGGTTGGTTATCAGGACGGTGTAGACTGCATACTCAATACCATCGATGGTCTTGGTCTCATCCTTCTTGGACCATGACAGGCTTGCATCGTAGGGCAGACGGTTGCCGGCTGCATACTCAACGGCGCGCTTCTCACCTTCAAATTTGTACTTCACCAGAGACATGCTCAAGGGCAGATAGATGTTCATCTGAGCTGAGTTGTAGGTGATCTCCTTGTAGAGCTCCGAACCGCCGTCGGTGCAGGGCACAGGAACCAGAGCCTGAACGGCCTCGTTGGTGTAGATCTGGTCGTCGTCGAGGTAGAAAGCAACGACTTGGGGAGTACCGGCCTTGAAAGAGATGACATTGTCATAGGTCATAGTGGAACCCTGGTCATCGTACTGGTTGCGCACGAAGATGTGGTCTTGTACACACTGACCGATGATAGCGGGACTGCCATCGTTATGGACTGCATACTCACCAGTCTTGAGGTCCTGAGCCATTGCGCTTGCGCTCAAGGTTGCGGCTGCAGCAAAAAGAAGTAAATTTTTTACCTTCATAGTGAAATGAATTAATTTAGTTAGTAATAATGTTAATTAATATTTTTAGTTTCTTGTTTTTACTGTATATCCACTGTTTCCCTTGCCATCTTGACGGGATGGCAAGGAGTTATGTATTGGTACAAATAATTGAAAATCACGAAATTAGACCTAAAACGGGCCGTTTTTCCTGCTTTTCAGACTACAATATTACGAACTTTTTTTTAACTGACAAAATTTTTTTGCAAAATAGCCCCAAAAAACTATTAACAACCCGTCGAGCGCAGGGTGGAGTCAGGGCTTGGCGGTGAAGGTCTTGCCGGCGCGCTGGGCGAGCTGGCGGAAACGCTTGTACCAGTCTGGCCTGGCGGCGGGCCGCAGATAGGGATTGCGGCTTGCCCGGCGTGGAATGCTGATGGGTCTCTTGATCATGGTTGGGCTACGGTGTTGGTGCCGCGGTGCCACGGCAGGGTGTAGTAAAATCCCAAAGAGAATCCCAGGGAACTGCCACGGGGGCCGTAGCCGGGAATGAACCAGGGGCGTGAATGCTCAGTCTTGCCGTAGTTGAAGATGCCGTGGTAGCGTATCATCCACCCCATGGACAGCCGCTCCAGCAGCTTGACCTTGATGCCCAGGCCGGCTTCGCCCCACAGGGCGTGGGAACGCTCGCCCTTGATGTCGAAGTCGATGACCTCCTGCCAGTAGCTGTTGAGGTAGAGGGCACCGGTGATATCGTAGCCAAAGGTGCTGTAGCCCAGCCTGATGCCGGCATAGACCTGGTAGTCGGGGCTGTTCTTGAACATGAAGTTGTAATTGGCACCCACCTTGAAGTAGGGCGATGGCTTGCCGCGGTAGCAGAAGTTCATGTCGTCGGGATCCGACTTGGCCCATCCAAGTCCCAACTCCACAACGGGTTGCAGCCTGTTCCACATGTTGAGCGTGGCGTTGACGTCGGCACTGGCATAGCTTTGCCCGAATGCCATGAACAGCGGCTCGGCCACATTGATGCCCACGCTCAGGTCGGTCACCCGCGGGTAGCGCTTGTAGGCGCGGCGCAGCGAGTCCTTGCGGGCCTCCTGCATGGCGGCGGTGCTGTCGCCGGTGATGTACTGCTGGATGACTTGCTCGTTGGTGCCCTTGGGCGGCGGCAACACGCGGTTGTTCTCGGGGACAACGGGCGTGACGCGGCGCTTGTCGGGTTGCTGAGCCATGGCCGTGAGGCCCGTGAGCACGACCAGCGCCATCACGAGGAGCGTCCTCCTGATGTGGCAGGCGTGGTATGTCGGGTGGAGCGTCATGAGTTGCTGTTGGTGAAGTAGATGCGCAGGGCAGGGGTGCGTGAGTTGGTGACCAGCGGGGTGAGCACCACCACCGAGTCGATGCCGTGGCGGGTGTGGCTCACCTGGTGGATGTCGAAGTTGAACATGGCGCCGCACTCGAGCGAGTGGAAGAACTCGATGGGCCGGTAGTCAAGCGTCAAGGTGTCGGTGAGCGCATGGCCGGTGTCACCCGTTGCGACCCATCGCCTGATGCGGTAGCTCGTGGTGGTGGCGCTGGCGCGCAGCGGCAGATACACCTCGCTCAGTGAGGTAGAGTCGGCAAGCATGCTGTCGCCGGGGGTGCCGATGCCGGTGATAGTCAGGCCGGTGATGGTCTGCTGCTTGCCGCCGTCGAGGTGGAGCGTGGCCAGCGGCAGGCTGCTGCCGTTGTCATAGCAACTGTCGTCGCTGCACGATGCCAGGGCAAGGCACAGCATGAGGGACAGCGCGGCCGATATGTGCAGCAGGCGGGTCATCGGGTCTTGACGGGAACGGCTTGGCCGGTGCTGACTTCACGGGGCAGCGCGGCCTCGGGCTTGCGGGCCTCGAGGGCGGGGGCGTCGCCGGTGATTTCCTCACCAATCTCGTAGTGGTTGCGGTCGTTGCTGTGGCGGATGATGAGCTCGCCCAGGAACCCGGCGAGGAACAGCTGGGTGCCCAGAAGCATCGACGTGAGCGCCAGGTAGAAGTAGGGCGAATTGGTCACCAGGGTGTAGCTGTGCCCGCTGTACATGTTGTAGAACTTGAGTGCTCCCACAACGATGACGGCGACAAAGCCCAGCAGGAACATCAGGCTGCCCAGCAGGCCAAAGAAGTGCATCGGCTTGACGCCGAACTTGGCCTGGAACCACAGCGTCAGCAGGTCGAGGTAGCCGTTGACAAATCGGTCCAGACCGAACTTGGTGGTTCCATACTTGCGGGCCTGGTGCTTCACCGCCTTCTCGCCAATGCGGTTGAAGCCGGCAATCTTGGCCAGGTAGGGCACGTAGCGGTGCATGTCGCCATACACCTCGATGTGCTTGACCACCTCGCAGCGGTAGGCCTTGAGCCCGCAGTTGAAGTCGTGCAGGTTGTGGATGCCGCTCACACGGCGGGCGGTGGCATTGAACAGCTTGGTGGGAATGGTCTTGCTCAGGGGGTCGTAGCGCTTCTTCTTCCAGCCGCTCACCAGGTCGTAGCCGTCCTGGGTGATCATGCGGTACAGCTCGGGAATCTCGTCGGGGCTGTCCTGCAGGTCGGCGTCCATGGTGATGATGACATTGCCCCGCGCGCGCTCAAATCCCGTGTTCAGGGCAGGCGACTTGCCGTAGTTGCGGCGAAAGGAGACCCCCTTCATGCGCGGGTTCTTGTCATGCAGCTGCTGGATGACCTGCCAGGAGTCGTCGGTGCTGCCGTCGTTGATGAACAGCACCTCGTAGTCAAAGCCGTTGTCCTGCATCACGCGCTCGATCCACTGTGCCAACTCGGGCAGTGACTCGGCTTCATTATATAAGGGCACTACTACTGAAATATCCATTCTCTTATCGTTGAGCAATAATCGCTAAATCAATTAGTTATAAATCATGTCCAAAAACTTGCGGCTCACTGGCACGGGGGCAGCGAGCGGCGGGCAAAAATCGCCGTGACGGCACTCACCACCGAGCCGCCAAAGGCAATGAACCAGAAGGCGTCAAACACCACCTGGATGGGCGACGGCAGCATCTGTTCGTCGACGGCGCGTTGCAGCACGCGCAGCATCTCGTTACCGCTGCCCTGGGGCAACTGGCTGTACAAGTCGATGGCCGCTTGGGCCTGCTCATACATGAACCCGGGCCTGATGTACTGCAGAACCAGGTACACGATGAAGCCCGAGATGACCGTGCCCAGCATGAACAGCATGATGCCCAGCATCCACAGGGCGGAATGGTCGCCAAAACCGCCGTCCTCGATGAACTTGCGCCGCTGGAGCGCATACACCACCACGGGAGTGCCTATCAACAAGAGGAAGAAGACGTAACCCAGCGGCGGGAACTTGTCGGCAAAGATGGAGGACACGGCGGCGCACGCCATGTACAGGCCGAATGGGACTCCCCACTCACCGGCACGCTGATAGATGCTCTTGTTCTGTGTAGCCATATCGAACTGCAAAGTTAGTCATTTTAATCGAGATAACGCCTCAATGGGCAGAAAAATTGCATTCTCGTGGTCACGCTAAAAAAATATTACATAATGATAGCGTTGAAACCAATTATTTGTCTTATTTTTGCAACATATTAGATTTTCTTGTTAGATTGCTGGAACTATTGCTTGCAAGATGAAAAAACGTGTATCCCGCAGTGGTGGAAGAGGGCGGGCAGTCGATATTGTCGTGGCTGCCGTGTGCCTGTTGCTGGTGGTGCAGTCCTGCCGCCACAAGCCTGCTGCGGGCCGTCACAGCACCGATTCCCACTATGCCCAGGTGGACAGCCTGGTCAACGCCATCGGCAACGTTGACTCGCTGGCGATGCTGGCCAAGCAATACCATAGCGAGCAGGACCACACGGGCGAGATGCTGGCCCTGAAGCGGCAAGGCTCGTTGCTGCGCAAGCAATCGCGGTTTGAGGACGCAATCAACGTGCACACCCGTGGCCTGAATGTCGCCACCCACGTGTGCGACACCATCGAGATGATCGCTGCCCTCAACAACATCGGTACCGATTACCGCCGCATGAGTAACCTGAGCACCGCCAACGGCTTCCACCTGCAGGCCCTGAAGCTGTGTGACACCTATAGCGACAAGGAGAGCAGCGAGGCCATCAAGAGCCATGTCATCACGCTCAACGGCTTGGGCAACATTGAGATTGAGTTGCATGATTATGCGTTTGCCGACAGCCTTTTTAGAGTGGCATTGCGGGGCGAGGAACGGCTCGACAGCAAGCTGGGGCAGGCCATCAACTATGCCAACATTGGGGCCGTCAAGCGTGCCCTGGGCGATAGGGACTCGGCCTGGTATTACTATCGCAAGTCGCTGGAACTCAATAAAATCGCAGGTTCTCAGGAAGGCGAGGCCTTGTGCCACCTCCACTTTGGCGAGCTGTACCGTGACGAGCGCAGCCTGTCCCGCGCCCAGGAGGAATATGAGATTGCCTATGAAAAACTGAAAAACCTGGGCGAGAGCTATCACTGGCTGGAGTGCTGTCTGCCGCTTGCCAGCCTGTGCATCCTGCTTGATGAGAAAGACGATGCCCGCCGCTACCTGCAGGAGGCCGAGGACGAGGCACGGCGCATCAACAGCATGGAGCATCAGGCCGACGCTTGCTGGACCCGCTATGAACTGGCCTTGAGCGAGGGGGACGCCCAGCAAGCCCTGGATTATTATATCAAGAGCAAGGCACTGTATGACAGCATCTACGGTCCCGAGAAAAACGAGGAGATGCGCCGCCAGCGTGTCGATTATGCCAACGGCATCAAGCGTGGGGAGCTGAATTCCCTGAGCCAGGATGTGACAAGACTCAAGCGTATGCGCAACATGATGGGCTTTTTTGCATTGCTGCTGTTCCTGATGGGCGCGGCAATCATCGTGGCGTTGGTCTATGTCGTGCGCATGAGGAACCGCACGCAGCGCAGGCTGCGCCAAGTCGAGGAAACGCGCTCGCTGTTCTTTACCAACGTGGTGCACCAGCTGCGCACCCCCTTGACGGCAATCATGGGAGCCACCGACAACATCGTGGCCTCCAGTGGTAGCGACGCGGCAGCGCAGCGCGAGAATGTAGAGATTATCGAGAGGCAGGGCCGCAACCTGCTGCTGCTGGTCGACCGCATCCTGCAGGTGGGCGGCGTGCGCAGCGCCCTGCGTGATCCCGAGTGGCGCACAGGTGATGCGGTGACCTTTGTGAGAATGGTGGTCGAGAGCTACCGTGATCAGTGCCAGGAGCGCCACATCGAGTTGACCTATGCCGCCAGTGAGCCCAGCGTCACCATCGAGACGATGCCCAGCTACCTGAAAACCATACTGGGAAGCTACATCGAGAACGCCATCAACTATAGCAAGGACTTCAGCAAGATCGCCGTCACCTCGATGGTCGAGAACGACTGTTTTGTCGTTAAGGTGAGCGATGACGGCATCGGCATTGCCGAGGCCGATCTGCCTCACGTGTTTGAGCCGTTCTTCCGCGGAGCGATGGCCGAGCACATGGTGGATGGCGTGGGCATCGGCTTGACGGTGGCCCGCGACATGACCATGGCCATGGGTGGTGAAGTGAAGGCCAGCAGCGGTGAGGGACAGGGCGCTTGCTTCATGGTGAAACTGCCCTTGAAGCACAGCGACAGCCAGAAACTGCCCATCGACTACATTTTAGACCCTGTTGCGTCGATGGCGCGCCGGCGACAGGAATACCAGGAGGCCACGGTCGCCGATGGCGAGCCTGATGGGTCCTTGCCCACCCTGCTGGTTGTCGAGGACCACGCCGATGTGGCCCATCTGGTGGGAAGGGCGCTCAACGGGGAGTTCTCCATCATGTATGCCAGCGACGGAGAGCAGGCCATGAGCCTGATGAGCCAGCGTCGCCCCGACATCATCATCACCGATGTGAAGATGCCCAGGATGGGCGGTCATGAGCTGTGCCGCCGGGTGAGGGCTTCGAGCGACCTGCGCGCAATCCCCATCATCATGCTCAGCGCCCGCACATCCGATGCCGACCGCGTGCAGGGCATCGAGGCGGGGGCCGATGCCTATCTGGTCAAGCCCTTTGTCCGCGAGGAGCTGGTGGCCTGGACGCACCGTCTGCTTGACAGCCATCGCGTGTTGCAGCAGGAGGCTGAACAGGCGAGGCTGTCCCAGCCTGCGGCCCCGCCTTCGACCGAAGCCATCGCTGGCGAAGACCTTCAGGAGATGGACGATACCGTCTTTCTCGAGAGATTTAGGAGTGAGGCACAGAAACAGTTTTCCCATGGCATCAAGCTCGACTTCGACAAGATTGCTATGGCGCTCAAGATGGGCGAGAGCAAGCTGCGCCGCCGCGTGCTGCAAGTGACCGGAAAGAGTGCACCAAGCTATGTTGTCATGATGCGCATGGAGCGGGCCATGGACCTGTTGAGAACCCGTCCCGACCTGCGCATCGGCGATGTGGCCGAGCAGTGCGGATTTATGGATGTGGCCTATTTCTCACGCGTCTTCCGCCAGCAGTATGGCATGACGCCCACCGAGGCCCGCAACGCTGCATCTGACTGATTTTCAATCGTTGAGTTGAATTATTTCATGTTCTTGGGACCGTGGCCGGCATTCTCGCCCCAGCGGTTCTGCTGGCGTGCGGCCATCTGGTTCTCGGCAGGGTTGTCCTGCGGCACCCACAGCTGGGGGTGGTTCAGCTCCTGGGGCATGTACTGTTCCATGACAAAGTGGCCCGGATAGTCGTGTGGATAATGGTAGTCCTTGCCATATCCCAATTGCTTCATCAGCCCCGTTGGAGCATTGCGCAGGTGTAGCGGAACGGGGGCGTTGCCCGTTTGGTTGACCAGTGCCAGGGCATTGTCGATCGCGAGATAGGCGCTGTTGCTCTTGGCACTGGTGGCCAGGTAGATGGCGCACTCGCTCAGGGGGATGCGTCCCTCGGGCCACCCGATCTTGTTGATGATGTCGAAGGTGGCATTGGCCAGCAGCAGGGCATTGGGATTGGCCAGGCCGATGTCCTCGGCAGCCAGGATGCACAGGCGGCGCGCGATGAACTTGGGATCCTCGCCGCCGGCAATGAGCCGTGCCAGCCAATAGACCGCCGCGTCGGGGTCGCTGCCCCTGATGCACTTGATGAAGGCCGAGATGATGTCGTAGTGCATCTCGCCGCCCTTGTCAAAGGCCAACGGGTTCTGCTGCAGCCGGTTGGTGACGATGTCGTCGTTGATGACAAACGGCTCGCCGTCTTGCAGCGACTGGGCAATGAGGTCGAGGATGTTGAGCAGCTTGCGGGCATCACCGCCCGAGAAGCGCAACAGGGCCTCGGTCTGCTCGACGCGCACCTCGCGTTCCTTGAACATCTTGTCGGTCTTGAGGGCATGGTCGAGCAGCTGCAGCAGGTCGTCGCGGTCCAGCGGATTAAGGACATATACCTGGGCGCGTGAGAGCAGGGGACGGATGACCTCGAAGGACGGATTCTCGGTCGTGGCGCCAATGAGGGTGACCGTGCCGCGCTCCACGGCACCGAGCAGGGAGTCCTGCTGCGACTTGTTGAAGCGGTGGATCTCGTCGATAAACAGGATGGGACGGCCCTTGGAGAAGACGCTGCGGGCGTCGGCCATGCATCGGTCGAGCACCTCGCGCACGTCCTTCACGCCCGAGGTCACTGCGCTCAAGGTGTAGAACGGCACCTGGGTCTGCTCGGCGATGATGCGCGCCAGCGTGGTCTTGCCCACACCCGGCGGCCCCCACAGGATGAATGAGGAGATGTTGCCGCTCTCGATCATGCGGCGTATCACCGCGCCGTCGCCCACCAGGTGGCGCTGGCCGATGTATTCATCAAGGGTGCGTGGCCGCAGTCGTTCGGCCAGAGGTTCGTAGGTCATCGGTGTTCAGTTTTCAATGTTACATGTTTTTCAAGGCGTGGCGCTCGATCACGCGTGCGATCTGCTCCAGCCCGTGGGCATCCACCTCGTCGAACGTCGCCAGCTCCTTGCTGTCGATGTCGAGCACGCCCACGACCTGGCCGTCGACGCCATGCAGGGGCACGACAATCTCGCTGCGCGACTGGCTGCTGCAGGCGATGTGCCCGGGGAATTGCTCCACGTCGGGGACGACGATGGTGCGGTCGTGCTGCCATGCCGTGCCGCACACGCCGCGGCCGAGCTTGATGTTATAGCATGCGACGGGTCCCTGGAACGGGCCCAGCTGCAACATCTCACCGCCCACGAGGTAGAAGCCGGTCCACCAGAAGCCGAAGGTCTCGTGGATCATGGCTGCCGCGTTGGCGAGCTGTCCTGTGGGATTGTTTTCCCCCTCGATCAAGCTCTCGACCTGCTTGACCAGTAATCGGTAGGTTGCTGTTTTGTCCATGACTGCAAAATTAGTCCAAAGAAAGGAAAAAACAAAGTTTATAGTTGTTTGTTAGAATAAAATAATTAATTTTGTGGGCTTGATATCGGGGTGATTGCCCGCTGCGGCAATGCCATAGTATTGCACTTGGAGATAGTGCCCCGTTGATGCACATGAAAAAGAGACAGATAATTCTATGATTGAAAAGATAATTGACAAGATATTGGGTCTGGGCATCTTTAGATCGTTCAAGGTGAGGACCACACCGCGCTGGATCATCCTGTTGCTCGACATGGCGATTGTGCTGATAAGCTATGCCTGCACGGTCCTGGCCGATAATTTCGCACTCGTCCACCCTGCCGGGTCGATGCATGTGCTGGCGGTGGGAGCCATTGTGCTCCTTGTATATTTTATAGTCACCTTTGTTTCCAAAACCTATACCTGTGTCATACGCTTGTCGGTCATCGAGGATCTGTACCGCATCTTCATGGCGGTGGTCGTGGCCACGTCGATATTAATTGTGGCCAATGCTGTCTATCAGGCCATTACGGGAGCTTCCTTTGTCAAATATTGGAACCTGCTCGTCATCGGGGCCTTGTCGTTCTCGATGATGATGATTGAGCGCCTGTGCATCAAGTACCTGTACATGCGCATGAACAATGCCACCGAGGGCCGCCAGCGGGTGCTCGTGCTGGGCACGTCGTTCAACTCGGTGTTCCTGGCCAACGCGCTCAAGGGCGAGATTGGCGGCAAATATCTTCCCGTGGGCCTGCTGAGCATCAAGGCCGGTCCCGAGAATACCGAGATCAACGGCTTCAAGGTCTACCGTTTTGACCCCTCGACCATGGCCAACCTGTTTGTCGAGAAGAATATCGACGCCCTGATTTTTGACGCCAAGAGCAATAACCTGATGCGCAGCGGCTTTGCTGACTTCTTTATCAAGAACGACCTGCCCCTGCTGGCCATGAACAAGGTGGCGGAGTTTGAGCAGGAGAAGGAGAGCAACCGCAACATCTCCACCTTTGTGAAGAATGTGCAGATCGAGGACTTGCTTGGCCGTGACCCCATCATCCTTGACGACCCCCTGGTCAAGAAGAACATCAGCGGTTCGGTGGTGCTCATCACCGGCGCGTGCGGTTCCATCGGCAGCGAGATCGTGCGCCAAGTGGCCACCTACGGTGCCGCCCAGATCATCCTGTTTGACCAGGCCGAGACGCCCATGCACGATGTCTCGCTGGAGATGCACAAGCATTATCCCGATGCCGAGATTGAGCTCTTCATGGGCGACGTGCGCAACCGTGAGCGTGTCGAGGAGGCCTTCGAGAAGTTCCATCCGCAGTTTGTGTTCCATGCCGCAGCCTACAAGCACGTGCCCATGATGGAAATCAATCCCACCGAGGCGATTCTCGCCAACGTGATGGGAACGCGCAATGTGGCCGACGTGGCTTTGAAATATGGCGTCTACAAGTTTGTCATGATCTCGACCGACAAGGCCGTCAATCCCACCAACATCATGGGTTGCACCAAGCGTCTGGCCGAGATTTACTGCCAGTCGCTCTTCTTCAAGGCCCAGAGCGAGGGCAAGAAGACGCAGTTCATCACCACGCGCTTTGGCAACGTGCTGGGCAGCAACGGCTCGGTCATCCCGCTGTTCCGTCGCCAGATCGCTTCAGGTGGCCCGGTGACGGTGACCCACAAGGAGATCATCCGTTACTTCATGACCATCCCCGAGGCCTGCTCGCTCGTCCTCGAGGCCGGCTGCATGGGCAGTGGCGGTGAAATCTACATCTTTGACATGGGCGAGCCCGTCAAGATCTATGACATGGCGCGGCGCATGATCTCGCTGGCCGGTCTCAAGCCCGATGTGGACATCAAGATCGAGGAGGTGGGCCTGCGTCCCGGCGAGAAACTCTATGAGGAGCTGCTCAACGACAAGGAGAAGACCACAGCCACCGTCAACGAGAAGATCATGGTGGCCAAGGTGAAAACCTACGACTACGACGAGGTGAGCCGCAACATCGACAAGATTGTCGCCCTGGCTGCCGCCGGCAATGTCCACGACATGGTCTATGCCATGAAGATGTTTGTGCCCGAGTACAAGAGCCAGCAGAGCAAGTTTGAGGCCATCGACCGCGAGATCGAGGCCCTTGGTCCTGCTGCCGCCCCGGACAAGTTCCAGCCCACGGCCGAGTAGCCCAGGCCCATCAACCGGTAACGGTTTATTATCACATTGCCACGGAGACGTCGCCCTCCTGAAAGGGGAGGAGTGACGGTTGTTCATGACATTTTATGGGCCTGAGTTTGTAGAGACAGGATGAAAAGTTATACCTTTGCGGCGTTATGAGTCGTGAGCGCGATATATATAAGGTGACGCTGGTGGGCGGTGCGGGCAATGTGGCACTGCTCACGTTCAAGTTCATCGCCGGCATCATGGGACACAGCTCGGCGATGATTGCCGACGCCGTGCACTCGCTCTCAGATTTCGTCACCGACGTCGTGGTGCTTGCATTTGTCCATGTGAGTGCCAAGCCTCAGGACAATGACCATGACTATGGCCATGGCAAGTATGAGACGTTTGCCTCGTTCATCATCGGTCTGGCACTGATGGCTGCCGCGACCGGCATTATCGTGTCGGGCGTGGCCAAGCTCATCGACTGGGCTGGCGGCAATCAGCTTGCGGCGCCGGGGTGGCTCGCCCTGGTAGCGGCTGTCATCTCGGTGGTGGTCAAGGAGGTGCTGTACCGTTACACGGCAGCCAGCGGCAAGCGGCTCGGTTCCCAGGCGCTTGTTGCCAATGCCTGGCATCACCGCAGCGACGCCCTCTCGTCGATAGGGACTACTGTGGGCATTGGTGGTGCCATCGTGCTGGGCAACCGCTGGACGGTGCTCGACCCGTTGGCGTCGGTGGTTGTGGGCTGCTTGCTGGTCAGGATTTCGGTGAAGCTGCTGCGTGGCAGTGTGGGCGAACTCACCGACGCGTCGCTCTCGTCGGATATCGAGACGGAAATCGAACAGATCATCGGCTCATTCCCCGATGTGCGCGAGCCTCACAACCTGCGCACACGCCGCATCGGCAACCGCTTTGCCATCGAGGCCCACGTGCGCATGGACGGCAACCTGCCGCTCACCGTGGCTCATGACCGTGCCACGGCCATCGAACAGAGCCTGAAGGAGCGCTTTGGCAACCAGACCCATGTCACCATCCACATGGAACCCATCAAGTGAAATCCCAAGCCGTGAGATGACAAGGAAGCGCCCCGAGAGCAACGGGCCGCTTCCTGATTAAGCGTTTGATTAACAGCAGGTCGTGGTTAATCGTACCTCATGTTGTTGGCAGGGGAGACGATACCGTCGATGGTCACTCTGTAGCCCGTGGACTTGCCGCTCAGCTTGTCGAGAGTGCCGACCACCTTGTCCTTGGCAACTCCCTGGTTGTCGATAATGGTAACGGGATTATTGTAGCCGGCCCCTTTGCTGGTCTTGACCATGAAGTTGAACGTACAGGTGAGGTCATATTTATCCTTGACGAGTTCGGCGTCCGACTTGGTGCTGAATTGGTACATCACGCCAAAGTCGGCGGGGAACTTGTCGCTGGTGACCGTCTTGGTCCACTGGGTGGAGGTGACAGCCTCCATCACGTTGCGCCCGTTCTCGGCCTTAAAGGTGATGAACACGTTGCAGGCATCCAGCAGGTCCTGCGAGAAGGTCATGCCGTAGGTCGCGGTTGCGGTGACCTCTTCCTTGGGCTCGTCGTCACCGCATGCGGTGAGCGATAGCGCTGCCATGATGAGCAGTGCGGCCATGTACAGTGATTTTTTCATATTGTCGCGATAGGTCAACAGATGGATGGAAAAGTCAATGCTTGGCCATGTCCTCGAGCTTGGTGAGGAACGCGATGCGGGCACCCTGCAGCAGGTTGATGGCGCGGGGAACGATGTCCTTGAGCTCGGGAGTGCTGTCGGCGATGATTTCAAAGGCTACCCAGACGCTGGTCTCCTGCTTGCCGTTCTCGTCCTCCATGTCCATCGTGTAGAGTTTCACGACCTTGATGTTGCTGTTCACATAGTTCATGGCCTGCATGATGGTCTCCTCGTTGTCCTCGGTGACGGCAAAGATGGCAGGCATCATCAGCCTGAAGTACTGTTCGTCTTCATCATCCTTGAAGTAGAGGTAGTTGGTACCCTCGATCTTGAAGGCGATGCCGAATGGGGTCTCGTGCGGGCGGAACCCCTCGTCGGCCAGAAAATCAATCATCAGCTTTGTTAAGTCCATTGCATTTATCTAAGTTTAGGGTTTACACATATCCGACGCGGGGCAGGGCATTGGAGCGCTCCACGCCTTCCATCTTGTTCTTCATTTCCTCATACTCCCTGAGCAGGTCCTTGCTGACCGACGGCTTGATGCCCTCGATGGTCTTGATGATCAGCTCCTGGGAGATGTCCTCGTGGTTGAAGGCGGCAATCGTAGCGGCCTCGTTCACCACATAGGCGATATCGCTTGCCACATATCCGTCGGCCTTCACCGCCAGGGCTTCGCTGTCAATCTCGCCGCAGGGGCGGCCCTTGAGGTAGAGCTCAAACATGAGTTTGCGAGCGGTCAGGTCGGGCATGGGCACATACACCTGCTTGTCGATGCGTCCCGTGCGCAGCACGGCGGGATCCACCTTGTCGGGACGGTTGCTGGTGGCGATGACAAAGATGCCCCTCTTGGAACAGTTGTTCAGCTGCGAGAGGAACTCGTTGACCTCGCCCGACTGGTTGTTGCTCATGTCGCCCGAGCGGTTGGGGACAAAGGCGTCAAACTCGTCGAAGCACAGCACCGTGGGGGCATTTTCCTCGGCCTTCTTGAACAGGTCGGCGATCTTGCCTTGCGAGCCGTGGATGTAAATCGAGCCCAGGTCGCTGGCCTTGACCAGGATGAAGTTAAAGCCTGTCTCCTCGGCAAACTTCTCGGCAAAGAAGCTCTTGCCGCATCCCGGAGGACCGTAGAGCAGCATGCCGTTGGGCGGTGTGAGCTTGTATTTCTCGGCAAGTTCCTTGTCCTTGAGGATGAGGATGACGCGCTTGAGCAGCATCTCCTTGAGGTCGTCCATACCGGCGATGTCGGCAAAGCCGTTGCCGCCTCCTTTCTTGATCTCGACATCGGCACTGGTCTCGGCAGCGGCTTGCGACCGCGTGCTGTCGGAGCCTTGTCCGGTGAGTTCCTCGTCCTGAGACTGGCTGCGGGTGGCGCTTTGGGTGCGTGCGGCCAGCATCTCCCTGATTTGTTGGGCCATGTCGCTGTCGTCGTCGGCAACCAGGTCGTTGAGGATTTCGTCAACGCTCTCGTAGCGCTCGTTGTCGTCGAGCGACAATCCGCAGGCGACGATCGCCATGAGGTGCCCGTCCTTGATGTCGTCGACATCGATCTCGCCCTGCTCGCTGCGGGCCTGCTTGACGAGCCTGATTTTCTCCTTGCGGGTCATGCCTGGCGTGAATTCCACGTCCCAGGGGACCCTGCCGGTGAGCATGGTGTAGAAGACGCCTGTGGCGGCAAAGATGTCGTTGCGCTCGTCGTAGATGCCCAGCAGCGACTGCCCGCTGGCATAGCGCGGGTCCAGATCGGCGGTGTCGAACGGGGCGTTGCCCGTGAAGCGCGGCGACACGTGGCCCATGTCGATGAGTTCGGCGGTGCCGTCGGTTTTCTTGCTCAGCATCACGTTGGTGGGATTGATGTCGTTGTGGAGCAGCACGCCGGGACGCTCATGCAGGTATTGCAGTCCCTGCAGCATCTCGATGAAGATTCTCACAGCGGTGTTCTTGTTGAGCTTTTTTTTCTTCTTGCGCTGCAGCATCTCGCTCAGGAGCTCGCCGCTGAAGTAGGTCGCTACCAGGTAGCGGCATTCGCCGCCCTCGTCCTCGTAGGTGCCGTCATCGATATAGCTCACGATGTTCTTATGGCTCAACTGGCGGCAGACGGCGATTTCGGTGACCTGTCCGTCATGGATCAGCTTGTCGGGCGTGTTCTTGAGGCGGTAAATCTTCAGGAAGTAGGGGTTGCCGCCCTCATCCTCGACGCGGTAACTCTCGGCATAGGAGTTCTCCTTGATCAGGTAGACCACATGCCATTTGCCAATGGGTTGTCCTTGTTTGAGTATCATATATATATAAGATTCAGTTTCCGGTTGTTGTCGTTTTGCTGTGGTGCTTGCGGTGCAGGTAGCGCACCATCACATGGGTGCGGTTGATGAGCAACAGGGCCGCCATGGCGGCCAGGTAGACCAGCATCAGGTTGGTCATCACGGCGTCGGGGTCATGGTCGCCTGCCATCTCGCTCAACTCGATGGGCTCCTCCACGCTGGAGAGCGACTGCAGGGTGCGCTTCCACTTGATGGTGCCGTTCTCGAGATAGACCACTGCTGGATTGCCGCGTGCCACCATCTTGAGCTCGCTGTCGTCCATGTTGTAGATGGGATAACTGGCCATCGAGATGTCTTGCCACTGGGCTACCTCGTCGGCACTGGCCGGCGTGAGTCCAACGACGGCGGCGTCGGCCACGAGGGCGGCATCGTTGAGCTCATTCAGGGCAAACGAGTTGACCACGCCCACCTGTGGCAGGTCGGGGAAGAGCAGCAGCACGGTGCGCCGGCTGTCTCCCAGCACGTCGAGGGCCACATCGTTGCCCTCGCTGTCCATGATGGCGATGCCGTTGCGGTTGCCGCTTTGCATGATCACCTTGCCGTGGGGGCGGCGTGCATGGTAGCGGGTCACGTATTCCCAGCCGTCTTCCTCGTCGGGCAGGCTGTCGATGGTGAACTCGCGCTCCTCGCCGTCGCGGCTGTAGATGAAGACGAAGTCGTCCTCGCTCGCCCCATCGTCCTGGGTGATGCCGCCAGCGGTGGACACCAGCTGCGTGCCCACGGGGTAGGGGCGGTAGTCGATGAGCGGCTGGACGAAGTAGCCATAGTAGGCTATGGCCATCACCAGCCCAAACGACAGGGCCATCACTATCCACTGCACTGCGGGGCCGTAGATGCTGTGCAGCGACCGGTTGAACAGCAGCAGGTAGATGATGCCCAGCAGCAACAGCACATTCTTGCCAAACGTGCCCCAGCTGCTCAAGTGCATCGCGTCGCCAAAACAGCCGCAATCGGGCACTGCCCCGGTGACGGCCGACCACAGCGTCAACGGCGTCATCACCAGCATCATCACGAGGGCCACCCACGGCGCGCTGCGCCTGTAGGCTCCCACGGCGATGGCCACGCCGAGCATGAACTCGATGGCAGCAAGCGCCACGGCGACAAACAGCGACGTGCTCGCCAGGCTGTCCATCCCCATGGCCTGCATGTAGTCGGTGACCTTGTAGCTGGTGCCCCAGGGGTCAACCCCCTTGGCAAAGCCCGAGAAGATGAACACACCGCCCACGACGATCCTCATGAGGGTCGTGAGCAACCGGCACCACTTCTCGCCCTTGACGGCATTGACGATGGCTTTGATTTTCATTGTTTACAATAATATTCAGTAATTAGAGAATGGTTAACGGGCAAGCGACAGTAGGCTGGCTGTCGCTTCTCACGCCTGCGGATCCTTAACCATGCACTCCTCGCTGTGCTTGATGAGGGCAAACACGCTGTAGTTGATCATGTCCTGGTAGTTGGCGTCGATGCCCTCGCTCACCAGGGTCTTGCCGCCATGGTTCTCGATTTCCTTGGTCCGCTGGATCTTGGTCAGTATCAGGTCGGTGTAGCTCGAGATGCGCATGTCGCGCCACGCCTCGCCGTAGTCGGTGTTCTTGGCAATCATCAGGTCCTTGGTGGCCTGGATGAGCTCGTCATACAGCTCCAGGGCGCGCTCGCTGGTGATGTCCACCACGTCGCTGTAGCCCAGCCGCAGCTGTATGAGGCCAATCACGCCATAGTTGATGATGCCGATGAACTCGGGCCAGATGTCCTCGCCCACCTTGGTCTCGCCATTGAGCTCCAGGGTGCGGATGCGCTTGGCCTTGATGAAAATCTGGTCGGTCACCGAGCGGGGGCGCAGGATGCGCCACGATGGGCCGTAATCCTTCATCTTGTTGACAAACAGCTCGCGGCACTGGGCGATGGCCTCGTCATATTGCTTGCTGGTATTCTTCTCCATATCCAGTTGGGTTGTCTTGAATGGTTTAACTTGCAAAGTTAGTGCTTTTTTTGCCAGCTTCCCTGCCGTGGCGCGTTTTTTTTTGGCCTGTGGGCTAAAAAACATTGGCCGCAACCTGTCTTGAGAGGTCGCGGCCAATGGTTGCCTGAGGATTAAAGCGTCATGTCATCGCAAAATCTTCTTGGATGAGCGTGAGCCGTCGCTGTAGGAAGTGACGACAATGTTGATGCCGTCCATGGGGGCGCTGCTTTCCACACCCATCAGGTTGTAGTAGCGCACGGCTACGATGGTGCGCGCCGCGCCCACTTCCTTGACGGCGGTCACGTTGCCGATGTCGTCGCCATAGGTGTCCTCGTCGCTGCCCCTCAAGGGGAAGATGATGAACTTGCTCCTGTTCAGGTTGGCATAGGGCACGTGCTGCATGTTCTGGGGACGTGCCTGGTCGCGCCGTGGCGCGTTCCACACGCCGTTGCCCCGGCCGTCGTTGTATTCGTCGGCCGCGGTGCCCTGGCCATAGGTGCCGGCAGTGTGCTCGATGTGGGCTGTGTCCTCGCCCCATGCATAGCGGATGAGAGCCAGCATCTTGTAGGCCTGGCCGGGCTTGAAGATGCGGTACCACGGGTCTTGTGAACGGCCGTGCTCACCCGGCGGGAATGACTTGTCCATGTCCTCGAACAGTGACCAGTTGACCTGGAATGCGCCATACTGGTAGTAGCCGTTGCTGTAGGGACCGTAGGTGGTGCCATAGGGGGCGTTGCCCGTCGTGTCGGGGATTGTGGTGCCATCCCACAACTCACCGGTGCGGTCCCAATTCATGGGAGCATAGAATGCGCCCGGCAACTGGGGCTCGTCACTCTCGTGGTAGTTGACGGCATTGCCCTCGGGGTGGTCAAACACGGCCCAGGTGATGTAGGCTATCTCTTGGGGCTTGGGTGCCACATAGAACATGTTGTAGACCTCGGGACTCACTTCCATGTGGTCGACATAGTAGTTGCCGTTGGCGTCCATTGTCCACTTGGGCAGTGTCCTGTGGACACCCTCGTAGAAGCCGGGGTTCCACTCCTGGTGGATGTAGCTGAACACCACCGTGTCGTTGAAGTGGCCCGTGGTGTACACGTTGGGCTCATAGGCGCTGGTCGCGATGGGCTGGGCGATGTTGGTGATGTGCATCTGCGGGTTGACGTTGTCGACCAGGTTGCCCGACATGGAGCCGCCGGGGATCAACTTGCCGACGTATTGCGCCAGGTAATCGGCATCGGCGATGTCGGCATAATGCAGCGCGTCAAACTTGGCGTGGTCATAGGTCACGTCGGTGCTGGCGATATTGACGTTGTCAAAGTTGGGCGACACGACGATCTTGACCCAGTTGCTCTGGTCGTAGGCCTCGCGCTTGATCTGGATTTGCGAGCCGCCAGGATAGTCTTGAGACTTGGGATGAGCGCAGATTTCATAGACGTAGTCGGTCGTGCCGGCAGGCTGCTTGGACTTGAACGAGGAGTTCTCCATGTCCTTGGCATAGAGTGCGCCCTTGACGTAGAACTCCTCTTCCTGGCCCTGCTGGTTGACGGCAGTGATCAGCGTGACGGCATCCTCGTCGTAGTAAACGCCTATCAGGTCGTCCTCGACCGTGTATTTGGGGCCGTTGACGATGCCGCCGTTGATGATCGCGTTCAGGGAGTTGCCCAAGTAGATCATGCCCAGGTAGTCATAGCATGCGCCGTTGTCAAACACCAGGTCGCCGGTCTGCTCGCGCACCTTGTCGCCCTCTTGTCCCTCGTTGGCGCCGCCCTTGCCGTTGTCAAAGATGACGCCGGTGGGCTCCTGGCCATATTTCTCAATCACGTCGTCCATGAAGCCAAAGTCATAGCACCACACCTCGTAGCCGTCGATGTCATAGCCGACAAAGGTGCACTTGCTGCCAGGATAGTCGCCCATGTACTGGATGACCGTGTCGGCATCCTCATACCAGGCATAGCAGTAGACCGAATCCCAGCCCGTGGTGTTGGTGTAGTAAACGTAGTAGTGGCCCTCGAGCATCGTGGCGTTGTCGCTCACACCGCTGGCCGTCACGGCATAATAGTCGCGGGTGACGTCCATCAGGCTGTCGAGGTGGGCCGCATTGTCCTGACGGTTGATGGTGGCATCCTCGTCGAGCCATGTGAGCCACACCTCGCCGGCGCGGCGCATGATCATCTGTGACTTCTTGTCATCTTTATTGCTGCGGATGAAGTAGAACTCGCATATCGAGTTGGCAACACTCCAGGCATACCACTGCTTGCCATCGATGGTCGTGGTGTCGGGCAGGTCCTTCAGGTAGCCGTCGCCACCGTAGCTGTTGCCCACCTCGCCGTCATAGGTGTAGTTGGTGGGACCCTTGTTGGGAGCCCACTCATAGGTGCGGCCCTGCTGCGTCTGCAGGTTGAGCTTGTTCCATGCATAGATGCCGCCGCGCTTGCCTTCAAGCGTCTGCCCGTTGTAGGTGCCGCCGGCGGGATCGAGCGTCACGTTGCTGGTCTTCTGCAAGTAGATCTTGGTCACAGTGGCGTCGGTTGTCCTGCGCAGGGTTACTGTACCCTTCTCAACATTTACCACAACGATGTACTTGCCCGATGTGCCGTTGAAGTAGTAGTTGTTGATGCTGTCCTCAATGAGCTGTTGAGCGAAGCCGATCTTCAGGTCGGTGATCTCATAGGCCGGGCTTGCGGCGCCCCAAGCGCTCTCGTCGCTCAGGGCCGTGGAGAACAGGAAGTAGTCGCCGTTGTTGAGCGTGATGGTCGTTTGATACACGTTCTCGTCTACGGTCGACATCTCCACGCTGTTGTCATTGTAGTTCCAGTCAACGCCGTAGGAAATGTACATCCTGCGTTCAAAGGCCGACTCGACCCTGACGGTCCTGTCGATGGGGTTGAGGTAGATGTTGTAGACACCCGAGGCCTCGATATACCAGTTGTGGTCATCGTCAACATAGTCCTGGTAGGGCATCCACCGTGCGGCGTCCTTGTCAAGCCAGTAGTCGTTGACAGCCCAGTTGCTGCTTCCCGTGGAGCACAGGCGATGGCTGTTGAGGGCCGTCCAGTCGCCGGAGTTGGTACCCAGTTGGGTGGTAAAGGCGAAATTGCTCAAGGCCGTAAGGGTGACATTGCTCAATTCAAAGAGCTGTTCACTGCTATTCCACGTCATGGGGATACCGGCATTGGCCAGCCACTGCTGCGAGTTGGCATAGCCCACCAGATAGACCACGTCGGGCTCGACAAGGCTGAGCGTGTAATCCACATTGGTGCCGTCGAAGGTGACGGTCAGGTTGTAGGTGCCGTCATGGGGCACATCCAGGTGCACGTTGCTGGCGGGATACCACGAGTTGTCGTCTCCGTTCACCTTGAACTGGTAGTCGCCGTTGTGCTCCAGCCTGACGTTGCTTGCCGTCCATGTGTATTGGCCTGCGCTGGCTGCACTCATCTGTGCGCCAGCGTTCTGGGTCCACTCGGCACCAAACACATCGGCATCGTTACCCACCACATAGTAGATGACAGGGGGCAATGATCCCACAACCTGGAAGCGCATGTTGACAGCGTCGTAGTAGAACGTGAGCGCGCCAGCCCCAGCTTTCACCATGTAGGCACCATTGTCGCCGCCGGCCCTCTGTGTGGCAGTGTATTCGCCAAGGGCCGTGTTGATGGCATAGTTGGTGGGGCCGCTGGTGGGGCCGATGCGGTAGTTGCTGTTGAATGTGGACCAGTCGGCGTCCTGCCCGTCGGCAAAGACAAATGCGATGGTCGCTGCATCATTGAGCGTCGTGCTGTAGGTGTAGATGCCGTCGCTGGTATAGGTCATGGCCAGGCCGTTGTCGCAGCTGAAGCCGCCCAGCGCATTGTCGCCGGTAAGGTAGATGGCGCCTGCCTGGGTGAGCGACAGCGAGTGGGTGATGGTGCCGTCGGCCAGCAGCGTGATGGTGACGCTGTAGGTGCCGTTCATCTCGGGCGAGAACGTGGCGTTTCCTGCCGCGGGGCCAAACCAGACGCCCTCGGCGGTGTTGTCATCGCCCATGACCTTGTACTCATAGGTCGAGTCGCGCATCAGCGTGATGCCCGTGAAGGTCTTGCTGTAGGTGCCGTCACCGTTTGACGTCATCAGGGTGCCGGTGGTGGTCCAGCCGGCAAAGCTGCTCTGGGCATAGTAGCTGGTGATGGCCGGGTCGGCTTGGGGGTTGGGACCGTAGATGGTGCTGCCGCTGCCGTAGGTGAAGTAGTTGTCACCGGGCTGGGCGGTCAGGTCGGCTGTCTGCGTCGAGGACGAGGCATTCTCGTTGAAGATGATGTTGACTGTGGGGTCATAGGTGTTGTAGGTCACCGTGTAGTAGGTGTAGCCATTGATAACCTGGGTCGATAGGCTCGACAGTGCTGTGCCTCCGTTGCCATCGCTCCAGGGGTCGGACAATGTCCCATTGTTGTCCCAGGCATAGATGAAGACGTTGCCCGGATCCTCGCTGCCCTTGTAGCGCACGTAGATGTCGAAGGCATTCTGCGGGTCGGCCAGGACGAGGTTGAGCTGCGCCGTCACTGTCTCGTTGTTGCTGTCGTAGGTTACGGTCACCGTGTAGGTGCCGGGAACGTTCTCGCCGAAGGTCTGATTGCCGCTGTTGAGCGGATGCCAGGTGCCGTCGGAGCCATAAACCTTGTACTTGTAGGCGGTGCCGGCTGTCAGGTGGAATTGGCCCGACGTCCAGCTGTAGGTGCCGTCGCCGTTGTCGGTCATGTGCGCCGTGTTGGAACCGGTGCTCCACGCGTCGGGGAAGATGGCGGTGCTGTCGCCCTTGACGTAGTAATCGGTACTGGTGACAGGAGCGGTGCCCTCGACACGATACCGCATGTTGTTCACGTCAAGGGTGATGCTCACGGTGCCTGCATCCACGGTGACGGCATAGGCCCCGCTGCCCTTTTGGGTGGTAGCCCAGCTATTCAAGGTGACGGTCTCGTTGCCGGTAGTGGGACCATAGCGGTGGTTGTTGTTGAAGTCGTCCCAACTGCCTCCCTGACCGTCGGCAAAGGCGAAGTAGTAGGTGCCTGCCTCGGCCACGTTGTGGCTGTAGGTGTAAACGTCGCTCTCCTCATCATGGGTCATGGTGATGGAGGGAGTGTAGCTGAATCCTCCCAAGCCCAGCCCGTTGTCACCGGTGATGTAGTAGTCGGGAGTGGTGGGCTGAGCCGATACCGGCGTGGCCGTCGCGTTCACCGACTGGGTGAGGACGTTGAAGGTGAAGGTCACGTCATAGTCGCCAGCCGTGCCAATGTTCAGCTTGTAGTTGCTGCCGGGCCAGCTGGAGGAGTCCCACGAGTGGTCCTGAACCACCTTGAACTCCTTGTCTCCTGCCGTCAAGGTGACATTTGTCAGCGTGAGCGTGTACTCATAGCCATTGGCGGTGCTCATGTCGCATGCCGTGTTGGTGGTGCTCCAGTTGGCTCCCGTGAGCTCCGTGACACCGGCAACGGTCAAGCTCTCAAACGGGCCAAACAGTGACACGTTGTGCGAGGAGCTGTCGTAGATGAAGACCACGCTGCGTGTGCCAGTCGCTGTGAACGACAGGTTGCCGCCGCTGGAGGGGTACCATGAGCCGTTGTCAACCACCTTGTACTCGGTGGTGCCGTTGAGTGAGACATTGGTCTTGGCCAGATAGTAGATGTTGCCGCTGTAGTGCGACATGGTGTTGGAGGAGTTGGACGTCGTCTGCCAACTGCCGCCAAACAGCGACGTGTTGTTGCCCGCCACAACGATGGCCGCATGCAGCTGCGGCACGGTGACGGACAAACACAGCAATAAGGCTGCGAGCCTCATTGTCGTCTTGCTAATGAATTCTGACTTGTTCATTGTATAAACTGAATGTTGGTTATATATTATTTAGGTAATTGTCATGTCGATCCATGTAATGGTGCAACCTGAAATCCGGAAGTGCGCAAATCTATCTCTTTTTATTATTAATTAATGTGTTGAATGGGAGGAAGTTAACATTTTTTATATTGCAAACGATTGCATGAAAATGATGGGAAATGAGGGGATGCGTCGTGGTGGCGCGTCCCCTCATGCGGTGTGTTTCTCGTGGTACTGGCTGTTCAAGGTCTATGGGGTGGTAATGGCCGCGGCGATGGCGTCGGCCGTGTCCGGGTTGTCGGCGAGGAACTGCTTGGCGGCTTCGCGGCCCTGGCCCAGGCGCATGTCCTGCCAGCTGAACCAGGCTCCGCTCTTCTTGACAACGCCGGCCTCGACTCCCAGGTCGATGAGTTCGCTCTCGCGTGAGATGCCCGAGCCGTAGATGACGTCGAACTCGGCCTTGCGGAAGGGTGGGGCGACCTTGTTCTTGACGACCTTGACGCGCGTCTGTGCGCCCAGGACGCGTTCGCCGTCCTTGATGTGTGCCAGCCGGCGGATGTCGAGGCGCACGCTGCTGTAGAACTTCAGGGCGTTGCCGCCGGTGGTCGTCTCGGGGTTGCCGAACAGGACGCCCAGTTTCTCACGCAGCTGGTTGATGAAGATGCAGCAGGTGCGCGTCTTGGCGATGGTGGCCGTGAGTTTCCTGAGTGCCTGACTCATCAGGCGTGCCTGCAGCCCCATCTTGCTCTCGCCCATCTCGCCCTCGATCTCGGCCTTGGGGGTGAGGGCGGCGACGCTGTCGATGACGATGACGTCGATGGCGGCCGAGCGGATGAGCTGGTCGGCGATTTCCAGGGCCTGCTCGCCGTTGTCGGGCTGCGAGATCCACAGGTTGCGGGTGTTCACGCCCACGGCCTCGGCATAGGAGCGGTCAAAGGCGTGCTCGGCGTCGATATAGGCCGCGATGCCGCCCATGTGCTGCGCCTGGGCGATGGCGTGCAGGGCCAGCGTGGTCTTGCCCGACGACTCGGGGCCGTAGATCTCGACGATGCGTCCGCGCGGGTAGCCGCCCACGCCCAGGGCGCGGTCCAGTGCGATGGACCCCGTGGGGATGACGTCAACGTCCTCGATGCTGTCGTCGTTCATGCGCATGATGGCGCAGTGCCCGAAGGCTTTCTCGATCTTGGCCACCGCATTCTGCATCACCTGCAGCTTCATGGGATCCACCTCGGCCGTGTGCGGGCTGTGGGGCACGGTCTCGGCCACGTGGTTGCTCACAATGTCGGGCGTGGCGATGCTCATCACCTGTTGCCCGTCAATCATTACTTCTTGATTTAGGATTTGCTCTGTCATGGTTGTTTTGTATTTTTTAATGGGTTGATATTGTCTTGACGGTGCAAAGGAACATCAAACGGGTGCAAAAAACTGGCACTGCAAAATTAATAACTATTAAAATATTAAAATCAGAAGAAAAAAACGATATTTGTTGATAATTTTGTAAGTTGCTATTTGTGCCCATGTGCCAACGCGCAGGTGACGGGCAAGAAGTTTTAATGTGGTAATATAAAGGCGTGAACGGGGTCTCACGGGTTCATCCCGTTTGTGCGGTATAGAGAAAAAGAACCCACTAAAATTTAAGTATAATGAAAAAGTTGTTTTTACTTTTAATGGCATTCCTGTTATCCGTCCCTATATGGGCCGGAGAGCAGACTGTGGTTATCAACCGCAACGAGGGCCAGTTTGAGGAAGGCAATGGTGTGTACTATTGCACCAAGGGCGGAATCATGATGACCTTTACCAGCGGCCTGAACAATCCCAACTACCTGGTCGAGCACCAGCAGGTCTACTTCGAGGTGCGCTCGGTCAATACCGAGTACATCATCAAGAAGATCGTGTTCCACTGCGTGGACAACACCACCCATGATAACCTGGACTGCTTCTACTGGGGGCCATCGACCATCTCGATTGTCCAGAACTGGTACAACCCCAGTGCTCCAGGCTCCTACACCTACAGCGGTTACACGGGAACCTGGGAGGGCGCGACCAACAAGATCCAGTTCACCACCGAGGCCAAGCCCGTGCGCTTTGGCTCGGTGGAAATCACCTACGAGAAAGAGGTGGGCGACGTCTATGACCTGGTAACCAGCAACGATCAGCTGCAGGCCGGCCAGAAGTACATCATCGTCAACCAGTACTACAGTCATGGCATGAGCTCGTTCACCAATACGACGCGCGGCACCATGGGCCAGACAAGCGTCAGCTTTGTCGAGGGGACCAATAAACACAAGGTGATCGTCAACGACTCGATCAAGATCATGACATTGCAGCTGTCGGGCAATGAGAACCGTCCATGGTATCTTGAGGGCGGCAACAACACCCGCATGAGGCGAGAGTCGAGCACGTCGCAGGTCACCGACGACGTTGCCAGGACCGTTGGCCATGCCCTCAGTTTCCAGACGACGAGCACCGATTATGCACCGGTCAGGATTGATATTGGAGACGAGAGCTTCAACTACCGTGCCCTCATCCGGTTTGTTGGTAATGCGAGTACGGGTAACACCGATGGCACCTACGCCATTGGCCACAGCAATGCCTACAAGATGTTCAAGACGCTGGACTATAACACAAGTGCCAATGCGTCGACCTACAGGAATTACCAGCGTGTGTACCTGTACATGCCTGCCCGCAACTACATCATCACGACCGAGTGCGACCCCACGGCTGGCGGTTTCATCACCCTGGGCGAGGGCGTGCTGGAGATCGACGGCAACCAGACCTCGCAGCAATCCCAGACGGTGCACTTCTTTGTGGGCACCAACGAGGGCTATGGCGTGAACAGCGTCACAGCCGTTGATTCCGTCGGCAATCCCGTTGAGCTCACCTGCACCAGCGAGAGTGCGCTGGGCAACAGCTACACCTTTGTGATGCCGGCTT